>Ga0307479_10006612_pt1 | contig 10657 bp, 10 predicted proteins | sample atmos_gasesECM4C_FD_203743 | JGI IMG/M metagenome (GOLD analysis project Ga0307479, IMG submission 203743) | Hardwood forest soil microbial communities from Morgan-Monroe State Forest, Indiana, United States - atmos_gasesECM4C_515 | ecosystem: Environmental > Terrestrial > Soil > Temperate...
CTCAACCCGCCCAGCCTCAGCCTTGATTTTCCACGTCCTCTTTAGTGGACCCTGATCGTCGCCCCAGGGCGCTGGAATTTCACCTGTGCTTGAAGTATCTTGAGATGCGGAAACTTTCACGGGAGGCATTTCCATGGCCGAAGAAAAGCAAACGGACGCCGCTGCGGCAGGCGCGCAGACGGTTCGCATGGTGAAGTGCGTGAAGCTCGGCCGCGAGTTGCCCGGCCTCGACCGCGTCCCGTGGAAGGGCGAACTCGGCCAGCGCGTCTATGAGAATGTTTCCAAGGAGGCGTGGAAGATGTGGGTCGAGCACTCCAAGATGCTCATGAACGAATTCCGGTTGAACCCGCTCGATCCCAATTCGCAGAAGGTGATGGCCGAGCAGATGGAATCATTTTTCTTCGGGGATGGCGCAAAACCTCCCGAAGGCTACGTCCCGCCGAAGCATTAGAAGCTTTTTTACCCCGGCATAAGGAGCACACACCATGCGAGCACGAATCCTGCTGCTGATTCCCGCCGTCCTCTTCGCTGCGTCCGCATTCGCCCAGACAGTGCCAACCGCCGCACACGCGGACATCGTGAACGCACAGGGGGAGAAGATAGGAGCCGCCGATTTCACTGCCGCGAGCGATGGAGTTCACATTGCCGTGGATGTCTCCCAGTTGCATCCGGGCACGCACGGGATGCACATTCACGCGGTGGGCAAATGCGAGGGACCGGACTTCAAGTCCGCCGGGGCGCACTTCAATCCCGAAGGCAAGAAGCACGGGATGAATAATCCGCAAGGACCGCACGTCGGCGATTTGCCAAACCTCCAAGTAGGGCCCGACGGGAAGGCCGAGGCATCCATCGTCGCCAAGGGCGTCACGCTGGCCGATGGTCCGGATTCGCTTTTGCACACTGGTGGCACTTCGCTCGTGATCCACGAAAAACCGGATGACTACATGAACGACCCCTCCGGAAATTCCGGTGCTCGCATCGCCTGCGGCGTTATCCAGAAATAGCCACATCGGGGCCGTTCGATGGCTCGTCGCTTTCATCCCAGGCATGGCCTCAAGAGCGGCATTTCCAGCCGCAATGATTAAAACGAATCGGCAACGGAAAGCTTGTAAGCCACATGAGGAAAAGACTGGCGTAGGCCACCTGTCTGACCAATTCCTTAAAAGAAATATCGAATGACCGGCGGTTTGGGCGGCGCGGTTGCTTGTATTCCCCCACACCTTCCACATGAAAAGCCTCGAGACAGTCTTGATCCAGGAGCTCTCCCGCATCGGCATCTTCAGGTCTGACCCACAGCTTGATTCCGTCCAGAGCGTTGGACCACAGCCAGTTCATTCGAATCGTGTTCTCGTCGATCAAATAACATTCGATATTCGCGAAATCAAGAATGCTCTTGGCAAGAAGAGCATCCGGCAGGTCCCTGACCCGCCGGAGGGTGATTGGGCCCGAAGAACTTGGCTGGTGCGAAGACACGGTCGGATCTTGCAGAGCAATCTCCAATCCTCGCCGCGAAAGCTCGAATTTCAGGGCTTCTCTTGCAAGTTCCGTCAGCGAGTCTGCCGCGGCAGCCAGTTCTTGCAGTTCACCCTCGCTTAAGCCAGCGTAATGATCGGCCAGCCGTCGCCTTTCTTTTTTTTGGATCAAGGATTGCCACGTTGCGGGCAATATACGCGAGGAAAAGCCATTCTCCAAGCAGCGCTCGTTCAAAACAGGCCTCAACTGAATATCGAAGCGGCAACGCGGCGCGAATGCGCTAAACTAAAAGAGGAAATTCGTCAGGGAGATTTGCTTTCAACATGAGCACTGCTTCGAAGAACTCATTCGCCACGCGCGCCTCGCTCAAAGTTGCAGGCGATTCATTCGAAATCTATCGTTTGGATGCACTCGCCCGCGCCAACGTGGGCGACGTTGCACGCCTACCGTTTTCGCTGAAGGTTCTGCTCGAAGGCCTTTTGCGGCATGAGGACGATGATTTCGTGCGCGCGGAGGATATTCGCGCGCTCGCCGGCTGGGATCCCTCGAACGCGGCGGAGAAGGAAATTTCGTTCATGCCCGCGCGCGTCCTGCTGCAGGATTTTACGGGCGTTCCCTCGGTGGTGGACTTGGCGGCGATGCGCGACGCCATGCGCGCGCTTGGCGGCGACCCCAAGAAAATCAATCCGCTCCTCCCTGCGGAGCTCGTCATTGACCATTCCGTGCAGGTGGACATGTTCGGCGGCGCCGGGGCCTTCGCCTTCAACGCCCAACTCGAAATGCAGCGCAATATGGAGCGCTACGCGTTTCTCCGGTGGGGCCAAAAGGGGTTCGAGAATTTCAAGGTCGTGCCGCCGGATACAGGCATCTGCCACCAGGTGAACCTGGAATATCTTTCGCGCGTCGTCTTCAGCGAGAAGCGGGATGATACGTGGGTCGCATTTCCCGATTCGCTCGTCGGCACCGATTCGCACACCACGATGGTGAACGGCCTGGGCGTATTCGGCTGGGGCGTGGGCGGGATCGAAGCGGAAGCGGCCATGCTCGGGCAGCCGCTTTCGATGCTGATTCCGGATGTGGTGGGCTTCAGGCTGCATGGCCGCCTGCCCGAAGGCGCCACGGCCACGGACCTCGTCCTGACCGTCACGCAAATGTTGCGCAAGAAGGGCGTGGTCGGAAAGTTCGTAGAATTTTATGGCACGGGACTGACGAACCTCACAATCCCTGACCGCGCCACGATTGCGAACATGGCCCCCGAATACGGCGCCACGATGGGTTTCTTCCCCGTGGATGCGGAGACGCTCGCCTACCTGCGGTTCACCGGGCGCAACGAAGACCGCGTGCGGCTCGTCGAAGCCTACGCGAAGGAGCAGGGGCTCTTCCGCACGGATGCAACTCCCGACCCGGTTTTTTCGAGCCGCATCGAACTCGATCTAGCGTCCGTCGTCCCCACGATGGCTGGGCCCAAGCGCCCGCAGGATAGCGTGCCGCTCACGGAGGCCAAACAGGCCTTCGAGAAATCGCTCACGGCCGCGCCCAAGCACGTCCGCGTGCGGAACAATGGAGACCAATTCGACCTCGCCGACGGCTCCGTGGTGATTGCCGCCATCACGAGCTGCACGAACACATCGAACCCTTCGCTGATGCTCGGCGCGGGCCTGCTCGCGAAGAAGGCGGTCGAGCGCGGGCTGCGCTCGAAGCCCTGGGTGAAGACGAGTTTCGCGCCGGGGTCGAAGGTCGTCAGCGACTATCTCGAAAAATCCGGCCTGATGTCCTACCTCGAATCGCTTCGTTTTCATCTGGTGGGCTACGGTTGCACCACCTGCATCGGCAATAGCGGCCCGCTTCCCGATTCCATCGGCAAGGCGATCAAGGAGAATAATCTCGTCGCCGTTTCGGTGCTCAGCGGGAACCGCAATTTCGAAGGGCGCATCAATCCGCTGTGCCGCGCGAATTATCTGGCTTCGCCGCCGCTGGTGGTGGCCTACGCGCTGGCCGGACGCATGGATTTCGATATCGTGCGCGAGCCGCTGGGCACGGATTCATCGGGCCGCGGCGTATTTCTGCGTGACATCTGGCCCGCGCCCGAGGAAGTGGAGCAGGCAATGCGCAGCTCCGTATCAAGCGACATGTTCCGCAAGGAATATGCCGCCGTTTTCACCGGCGACGAGCACTGGCGCGCCCTGCCCGTTCCCGAAGGCGATTTGTATGCGTGGGATGCGAAGTCCACTTACATCCAGCATCCGCCATTCTTCCAGGGCATGCCGGTCGAGCCGCCGCCACTCGAGGATTTGCGCGGGCTGCGCGCGCTTGCCCTGCTCGGCGATAGCATCACCACAGACCATATTTCCCCCGCCGGCTCGATTCCCGCCGATAGCCCCGCCGGCGAGTATTTGATTTCCTTGGGCGTCCAGCCGAAGGATTTCAATTCCTACGGCGCGCGTCGCGGTAATCACGAAGTGATGATGCGCGGAACCTTTGCAAACATCCGTCTGCGCAACCGGCTCGCTCCTGGCACGGAAGGCGGCTGGACCATCCACCAGCCCGGCGGTGAAAAAATGACGATTTATGGCGCGGCGATGAAATACCGCGCCGAAGGCGTGCCGCTCATTGTCATCGCGGGGAAGGAATACGGGTCGGGGTCGTCGCGCGACTGGGCAGCCAAGGGAACGATTCTGCTTGGCGTGCGCGCCGTGTTGGCAGAAAGCTTCGAGCGCATCCACAGAAGCAATCTCACGGGCATGGGCGTGCTGCCGCTCGAATTTTTGCCCGGGGAAAACGCGGAATCGCTTGGCCTCACTGGTACGGAGGTATTCCAGATCGAGGGCCTCGCGCGGAATTTCGAGCCGCGCAAGAAGATCCGCGTGCGCGCGCTCGGCGCGGACGGCGAAGAAAAAACATTTACCGCCGTCGCGCGCGTGGACACACCCTTCGAGGCCGCCTATTACCGCCACGGCGGCATCCTGCCCTATGTCCTCCGCCAGATGCTATAACGGCGTGGCACGCGCGACTGTTTCTATTGACTCTTCTTCTTGCCGAAGAGCCCGCCTAGCATACCGGAGGCTGCGCCGGCGGCGCCTGTGGTGGGCATTGCTCCGCCCTTTAGCATCCCGGTGGCCATGCCAGCAACATCGGGCACGAAAATCGGATCCTTGGTGGTGCCCTCAATCTTGAAGGGGATGCCGCTCGACGATGAAGACTTACCTCCTCCCATAAAGGATGAAAGCCCGGAAGTCATCGAGCCAACCATATTCCCCGCCGCAAGCTTCGCGTTCATCTTGCAATCGAGATTCCCGCCTGCGCTGACGTTTGCCGTGCCGGTAATCGTCCCAATGGAGGGCACGACCAGATTCACATTGTTCGCCTGTGTTCCCGCGGGATCTTGATGCAGATTGGCGCTAAAGGTTTGAATTTCCGTATTCGATCCGCCGCCCTTTCCAAGTCCAGCAAAAGACCCGAGCGCCCCCAGCTTGCTCGTGAGACTGAACCCCGCCATCTCCCCGTTCGAAAGATTGATTGGGCCTGCGATGGTGAGCCGGTCCACGGGGCCGCTAATCGTTAGATTCGCATCGAGTGTTCCGCTCTTGAGCGAGGCTCCGGATGGAAGGGTCACTCCCACGGCCGGCAGCACGCCTTCCAGGTCCGGAACGGACATTCCCTTCCCGTCCAATCTCATTTGAACTGTGGTCGTGGAGCCGGCCGTGTCGTAGCTCCCGGTCAGGACAGCCAGCGCCTTACCGATGCGTACGTCGCCCTGCGTGAGAGTTCCCTTCTGGCCCACTACCTCGTACGTCGTGGCGTAATCCACATTCACCGGCACGGTGGATGGCGAGCCGCCCGCCACGAGTTTCATCTTGTTTACGCTTGCTGTGCCGTTCGACTTCATTGTGCGGCCATCGGAAGTAAGCGCACCGCTGAAATCCGCGATTCCCGCAATACCCGATGTGGGATCGACGAAACCCGTTTTCGCGAGATCGAGATTCTTCACCTCAAGTTTGGCGTCGAGGGGCGTTTGCGCCGTGTCGTTGGGGTTAAGCGGGCCGGCCTTCCCATCCAGGCTGATGGTTCCATTGCCCGGAGTATTCGCCGAAAACGTGAAGGGAAACTGCGACGTGTAGGAAAGATCGGAGGCTTCGATATTCACGCCCTGATACGTCTGCGTTTTCCCGTGCGCGCCCGGCGTGCCCGCCACGATCGTGGCGTTCGAAATCGTCAATTTCTCGACGGAGATGTTTGTCGACCCGGAACTCCCGCTCGTCGACGTTTTCGAGCCGCCTCCCAGGCTCGAAAAATTCCACTTGCCCGAGGCCGTATGCAGCAGCGAGACTTGCGGATCGGTGACCGTGAACGAACTCACCGCGAGCTTGCCCGAAAAAATCAGCGGCAGCAAAGCCACGCCGGCCGTCACCTCTTTTGCCTGCAAAAACGGCGTTTGGCTGAACGCGGGATCGTCGGCGATGGAGACATCGTCCACCTTTACGCCTCCGGAAAGGATCGAAAGCTCGATGTTTCCAATCTCGACCTTCCGGCCGAGCGCGGTCGAGAGGTCCGTCTCGAGTGTAGGCTTGTATTTGTTCACGTCCACGAGAAACGGCAGCGCCACCGCGATCACAATCAATGCCACAACCACAATTCCAGCTACCATTAGGATTTTTTTCGTCTTTTTGCTTTTCATTTTGGCCAGCCTCCGCGGAGAGTTTCTTGAGAGAGACGCGCCTCACGGGTCCGCCTGGGAGTCACATCATACTCCCGCGAACCTGTGGGCGGCAATCGGCCTGCGCCCCGCGAAGCCCTATGCCGCGCCGGGCTCGAAACATGAAATGCGATCCGCGTTTTGTTGGATGTTTCGACCCGCGTGAAGGGAACAGAAGGTGCGGGTTGAAAATCAGGCTGATGGATCGCGCCGCGCCCGCGCGCCTACAGCCTGCGCCAGAAATAGGCTCCGGGGTGGAGGAATTCAATGCCCACGCGCGCCCGTCCCTGGGCACGCTCGCCGACGTGCGCCACGCGGCACTCCTGCTCGGCTTGATTACGCATATTGATCACGAACAGTCGCTGCCCGCGCACGACTGTGCTTTCCAAGGCCAAAAGACAGCCATTTTTGTTGGCGTTCAATGTCTCGATTTGCTCGTGAAAGGGCTGCCTTTCCGCGTCCGACCCATACACCAGCAGGGGCACGGAATATTGGTGGCGCAGCATCTTCCGCCTTTCGGGGGCTGGTGGCTGCAGGATGCCGTCTTCTGCGAGCGCGGTGGCTACCGCGCGCGCCCTTTGGCGTTCAGCTTTTCTGATTGCTTCCCAGATGCGGCTCATTGCCGCCTCCCCACTCGCCGCCCCGCTCCAACTAATTCCCCCACGATAGCGGCCCGCCTACGCTATTAGGCAAAAAGATTAGAGCGTGTTTCCCTATAGGTAATGAGCGGAGGGAGCGCAGGCCGGTGACAACTCCCTGCGCTTTGCTTAGAATAGAGTGTTTGCGCTCCGGCGCCACAACCGATGTCTCGAAACCACAGCCGCTTCTCGCGCGTCCGCGTCCTGATCTTCGATCTCGACGGCACGCTGATTGATTCCAAGCTGGACCTGGCGCTTTCCGTCAACGCCGTGCTCGAACAGGCGGGGCGCGCGCCGCTTCCGCACGAGACCATCTATAGCTACGTCGGCAATGGCGCTCCGCTGCTGGTCCGGCGGGCGCTCGGCGAAGGCGCCACGGACGCCGAAGTCGAAGCGGGCGTCGAGCACTTCCTCACCTACTATCGCGAGCACATGCTCGACAACACCGTCACCTATCCCGGCGTGCGCGATGGCTTGGCGCTGCTCGAAGGGCAGGCCATGGCCGTCCTCACCAACAAGCCCACGCTATTCAGCCGCGAGATAATCGAGCGGCTGGGACTCGCGCGCTATTTCCGGTTCATCTACGGCGGCAATAGTTTTCCGGGAAAGAAGCCGGATCCCATGGGCGTGCAGATTCTGCTTCGCGATCTGGGGGCCAATTCGGAAGAAGCCATGATGGTGGGGGACTCCGATGTGGACGTGCGGACGGCGCGCAACGCCGGCATATGGGCTTGCGGCGTCAGCTACGGCTTGGGCGTGGAGGGCCTGCGCGTGCATCCGCCGGACATCATGCTCGCAAGCCTCGACGAACTTCCCGCGCATCTCGACGGCCGCGGCGGCTAAGAGCTTGTTGAAATAACACCCATGTCTTACTTTTTCCCATACACCGACTTGTACCAGGCCCAGGTGCGCTCGAGGCCTTCCTCGAATCGCACGCGCGGCTCATAGCCGAGGACTTTGCGTGCCAGCGAAATATCCGCCTGCGAATCGCGGATGTCGCCCGTGCGCGGCGGCGCGTATTTCGCCTGAATATTTTTCCCCGTGATTTTCCCGAGCAGATTCAGCACTTCGTTCAGTGTAATACGCGCGCCCGTCCCGCCGTTGAACACCATCCCCGAAGCGCCCGGCGCTTCGCAGGCCCGTAGCGTTTCATCCACCACGTTTTCGACGTAGGTGAAATCGCGCGATTGCTCGCCATCTCCATAGACCACCGGCGGCTGCCCTTCGATCACCGCGAGCATAAAGCGCGAAAGCACGCCGGAATATTGCGACGAAGGGTCCTGTCGCTGCCCAAAGACGTTGAAGTAGCGCACGCTTGCATTCTCCATTCCATAGGAGCGGCCGAATGCCTGGGCGTAGAGCTCGCCCGCGTATTTCGCCACGCCATAGGGGGAAATCGGCTCGGGCTTCATCGTTTCGACCTTCGGCAGCGCGGGCGTTTCGCCGTAGGCGGATGACGACGCGGCGTACACGAACCGCCGCACCTTGGCGTCGCGCGCCGCCACCAGCGCGTTGAGCGTGCCATTTATATTGACGAGGTTCGTCTCCAGCGGGTCTTCGACGGACCGCGGCACTGACGTGCGCGCGGCCAGATGAATCACATAGTCCGCTTCGCGGCAGGCCGCTTGGATCGCCGCCAGGTCAGTGATGCTGCCCCGCCGGAAATCAATCTTGCCCCGCACGCCTACGAGGTTTGCTTCCTTCCCCGCGGAGAGATCGTCGAGCACGGTCACGCTGTGACCTCGGCGGACGAGTTCGTCCACCATGTTCGAGCCGATGAACCCGGCGCCGCCGGTCACCAGATAACGCAAGCGGAAAATCCTCCTGGAAGAGTGGCCCCCGGCGCGGGAATCATGCATTTCAGCCCGGGGCCTCGCCATCGAATACTTTGCGTTGTACCCTTCAAGTGCGCTTGAATATAGCGTGGCGCCTTAAGGCCCGGCAAGTTTTCATCGCGCCCCTGGGTTCTTTTCGCGCAACATTTTCCAACCGGATGGAATCTCACTCCGAGCGATGAACGGAGGCGACAATCACTTGAAACACGGCATCCTTCTCGCGGCCTTGCTTGCAATGCTCGCGCACGGCATTTCTGTTCCAATGGCCGCGCTGCTCGCTGCACGCGCCGCGCCCGCTCCAGAAGTCCGCGTACCGTTTCGCGCGGGCGAGGCGCTCGACTACCGCGTGGCCTGGGCCGCGTTTTCGAACGCCGCTTCGCTGGAATTGAGCGTGCCCGAGCGCCGCGACCTCTATGGCCGACAGACCTGGCATCTCCGCGCCACGGGGCACACGCTCAACACCGTGCGCTCGCTCTTCACGATTGACGACGAGTCCGATTCCTATAGCGACGTCGCTTCGCTCGAAAGCCGCCAGTACGAAATTCACTTGAACGATTTGGGCCGCAAGGAGGACCAGGTCGTGCACTTCGCGCCGGTGGGGCAAGCCTCGCGCGCGCCGGGGCCCGTTGTGATGGTTCCCGCGGGGACATACGACCCGCTCGGCGCGCTCTACTCCCTGCGCGGCGTGGATTGGCGGCGCGCGCCTGAGTTCCGCATCCCCGTGTGCGATGGCCATGACGTCTATCAGATGGCGGCGAAAGTGGAGGCCTTTGGCGAAAGCGTGACCGTGGACAAAGGCAGGTTCACCTCGACGCACATCTCCATCCGCGTGTTCGAGAACAATGGAAAAGAACTCCCCGAAAACCACTTCGACGTCTGGCTCGCCGACGATGCCGCGCGCATCCCCGTCAAGATGCAGGCCCTACTGCCCGTCGGCACTTTGCGCGTCCAATTGACGTCAGCGAAGGAATGAGAAGCGGGTTTGCCGCCTTGGGCGGGTAGGAGGTCCGCAAGCGAGGATCAATCCTCGGGGACGACCCAATCATCCGGCGGGAAATCGATTTTCCAGAACAGGGGAGCGGGGGCGACGAATTCGAGGCCGATTTGTGTCTTGCCGGCCTGGGCGGTGCCGACATGGCCGACAATGCACTCAAGCGTTTCGCTCGTGGTCGTGTTCGTCATGGTGACTTTCTGGCGCATGGGCAACTCCGCTGCGAGCGCAACGAGAGCGCCGTGAGCGTTTACGACGAGCGTGCGAGTTTCTTCCTGGAAATCCTTGCCCTTGGCCGTCTTGCCGCTTATGACGACAGGCACGCTTAGCAGCACGCGCATGCTTCTGCGCTTGGGAGACGCAGCCTCGGCTGTCCAGGCCTGCTTTTCTTTGGGCTTCAAAATGGCCATGCTGACCCCTGTTGCAGCGTAGCGTGGCCAAGGGATGCGTGCAATAGGACGGGAGTTCGGCCGCTGATTTTCAGTAAATAGGGGCGCCTGCGGACTGGTTCAACAGAGGACGATTTTTTCGCGGTGCTGCTTGACGCGGCGCGTGGCGTTGCGCGAGTCCACCACCAGGTTCGCATGGCGGACGATAGCGTCGTAGTCGTAGCTGGAATGGTCGGTGGCAATCAGGACGCAGTCATAGGCAGCGAGGCTTTCAGGCGCGAGCGGGACAGAGCGCATTTTCGAGAAATCGTAATGGCGCATCTTGTGAAGAGCGGGGAAATAGGGATCGTTGTAATCGAGCACGGCGCCGCGCCGTGTAAGCAACTCAAGTAGTTTCAGGGAGGGCGATTCGCGCAGATCGTCCACGTCCTTTTTGTAGGCCACGCCGATCAGCAGCACGCGCGAGCCCTTGATGCTTTTCTGGCGCGCGTTGAGCGCCGTGGCCACGGCGTCAATGACGTGGTACGGCATGGCGGTATTGACTTCGCCGGCCAGCTCGATGAAGCGCGCGGCGAAATCGTATTCGCGCGCTTTCCAGGAGAGGTAATACGGGTCCACGGGGATGCAGTGTCCGCCGA
>Ga0307479_10006613_pt1 | contig 10653 bp, 11 predicted proteins | sample atmos_gasesECM4C_FD_203743 | JGI IMG/M metagenome (GOLD analysis project Ga0307479, IMG submission 203743) | Hardwood forest soil microbial communities from Morgan-Monroe State Forest, Indiana, United States - atmos_gasesECM4C_515 | ecosystem: Environmental > Terrestrial > Soil > Temperate...
TGCCCAAGCAGATCTCGATCTGGTCATGCGGATTGAGGAGCTTGACCTTCCAGCTACGACCAATATCGAGCTAAATACAGCCCCCGACGGTGAACCGCCCACATGGCAATCACTTCAGGCCTTATCCACGGGCCAAAAAGCGACGGCGGTATTGCTTCTTCTGCTACTCGAATCCGAGGCCCCACTTGTAGTCGATCAACCAGAAGACGACCTCGACAACCGGTTTATTACGGAGGGGGTCGTTCCAATCATGCGGCAGGAAAAGCGCCGCAGGCAGTTTCTTTTCTCGACGCACAACGCGAACATTCCTGTCCTAGGCGACGCCGAATTAATTCTGGGGTTGGCCGCTTCAGGAGAGGGCAAGGAAGGACACGCAAAAATTGCGCCTCAGCACATGGGATCGATTGACTCCAAACCGGTGCGCGAATTGGTGGAGGAAATCCTTGAAGGAGGAAAGGATGCCTTCGAGATGCGGCGCTCCAAGTATGGATTCTAACGAATGACGACACACACCGAACTTCTCGAAATCATCAGTAATGGAGAAAACTCCGGCGTCGAGTTCAAGCGAGACGTGCTGCAAAACTATGACCTCGCAAAGGAGCTCGTTGCATTCTCAAATCTTCGGGGCGGCATGGTGCTTCTCGGCGTAGAGGACGACGGCAGCATATCGGGTATCACCAGACCCGATATCGAAGAATGGGTGATGACCACTTGCCGGGACAAAATTAGGCCTGCAATCATTCCGTTTTTTGAGGTGGTTCGTGATGTCCAGCCAGGAAAGAATGTGGCCATCGTCCGAGTAACAACTGGTTTCGACGTTCATAGTCTATGGCACAACAACGCCAATAGATATTACATCCGCGTAGGAACCCAAAGCAGAGAAGCAACCCCGGAAGAGCTCGCGCGGCTCTTCCAACAGCGCGGGTTGATCCGTGCTGAATTGCGGCCTGTTTCGGGAGCCACGATGGCGGATTTGGATCGTAGGAGGTTGAGCGATTATTTCACTCACATTCGCCAGCAGCCCGTTCCCCCCAATGGAGATGAAGCTGCTTGGCGAGGGCTGCTTATCAACACTGAGATTATGACCGAGGAAGGCGTCACCGTAGGAGGAATGCTTTTGTTTGGCCAGACGCCAAACCGCTTTCTACCGCAGAGTGGCGTTGATGCTGTCGCATTTCCCGGAACTCAAAAAGACTATGCTGCGCGAGAGCGCGTTGCACTTCGTGGCCCCATGGCCCCATTGCTGGGTGCCGATGGGAAATTGGTTGAGAACGGACTCGTTGAGCAGGCTCTCGACTTCGTACGACGAAACACACCTATTGCCGCATCCATTGAGGGCGCCAGAAGAATCGAGAAGCCGACATATCCCCCTGAGGTGCTACGGGAGAGCGTGGTAAATGCGCTGATTCACCGCGACTATCTTCTCTCGAGTACGGACATCGAATTAGCCGTCTACAGCGATCGATTAGAAATTATTTCGCCAGGCCGCCTCCCGAATGGGATCACGCCGGACCGGATGCGCACGGGCTGCCGATCAGCCCGCAATCAACTCATCAAGGATGTTATGCGCGACTATCGCTATCTGGAACATCTAGGCATGGGTGTTCCCTTCAAGATCATTCGCGGAATGCTTGCGCACAATGGGAAAGAACCGGAGCTTATCGCGGAGGACGAACGTTTCACGCTTCGATTGTTGGCTTAGCAAGGCGAAGGAAGCAGATTGATTTGAGGGGTCGTGGAAGAAACATTGATTATTGGAAATACGCTGGAGGAAACCGCCTACCACGAGGCAGGGCACATCGTCGTGGCTACTGCTCTCGGGCTGGACTTGAGACCGAAGGGCATCACCATTTGGGAAGCAACACAGGACGTTATGGACGGATTGACTGGCTATTGGGATGACGAGGCTGACTGGGAAAAAAATCTTCAAGCAGTGCGTGCAGGCCAAATCGCCCAATGGCGAAAGTTTCCACAGTCTCACACAGCTGGAGCCAAGCCAGACAACGACTACTTCTTCAAAGCTGTTAGAGAACATTTTGCCGGAAGTATCGCCAGTAATATCTGGGAAAGCGTGACCAAAAAGGCCAACGCTCTGCTTGAAGCTCACTGGGGCGCTGTAGTTGAGATTGCTGAGACTTTGATAGCGCCTGACTGTGAGTGGATGTCGGTAGGCGAGAACGAGCACCCCTTAGCAAAACGAAAGAAACGCCTCGGCGGGGAAGCGCTCGTAGCCATTCTTTCGTCACATGGTATTTCAGCACGAGTGCGGCCCGTCGGCGTGTAGATAGGATTCGCTCTGCTGCGTTGGCCGAAGTTCGGATGACGAATCGGCACCTTTGTTCTGTACCCGCGGAGCGCCGCCAAGAAGATCCTTCGGGTGAACCTGCAAGATCAAGCCGAAGCAAACCCGCCGTCGACGTTGAGATTGTCGGCTTGGAGGCATCTAATACAGAGACGGACGCTATAAAGTCATAAGGGGGGAAAATGGAAAACATGCCCGCTAAGATCAATCGGTTCCTTTCATCGTGGCCTGTACTATCGATCGCACCGTTTCTTCTCGCCGGGCTCATGCGAGTCTTCATCTTTCTCGAACATGGCCTCCTCAGGGAGCTTCAGGATCGAGCTCTGATTGGATGGGACTTCGGGCGAACGTCGTTCACCTTAGATACTATATTCGCCTATGTACTCGTCGTGGCGATTCTAATAGGAATTGAAGAGGTGGCACGCCGACTTCCAAGTTGGACAACGTCGCTGGCACTTGTTCTATTCCTGCTCTCTTCAATGATCGTTCCGATGCAGTTTTTGGGGTAGACGCCTCTACCTGTTTGCCCTGCTTTACGGTCTTGGTTGGGAACGCCGGGCATCGCGTTGCCAACCCCATTCTGACTATCTTCCACTCTGAATTACTCCTTTGCATTAATCACTTGAACTTGCTGGCCAACAATAGGTCAGCGTATGCTTACCGCAAATGACGCCGAAGGAAATCCTAGAAGTTGCTCTTGCCGTGGTTGGCAGCCTTGGTGGTGGCGGTGCAATAGTGTTCGGACTGTCCAGTTACTTAGGCAAAGTATGGGCTGACCGTGGACTTGAGAAACAAAAACAGGAGTACGCGCAACTGAACATTGCATTCAACAACCAACTAGGAATTGCGACGCGCCGCCTTCAAATTGAGTTGGACGCTGTTGGTCATCTCCGTAAGCTCACGATTGAAAGCGAGTTCCAAAAACTGAATGCATTGTGGAAGAGTCTCGCCGCCGTGGAGATTACGTTTGGAACGTTGCCCAGAGCAGATATGGAACTGAGGAACTTCACGGAAGATCAGAAACAACAATACTGTTTCGACCTTGCCATGAGATTTTCCAACTCAGTCAACGAAGCTAGAACGGTGTGGCGTCAGGAAGCACTCTCAATCCCTCCTCACATTGAAAAGGAGACCGCGATACTACTTTTGGTTGCAAGCGATGAACAGATGACTACTCTAGATCATACATACCCGCTTGGCCCCGCTAGCTTTGCCAATAGTGAAGCTCAGAGAAAGTTTTTTGACCTCCGTTCAGGTAGAAACTCCGAGTTCATGAAAAAGTTGAATGAGTTAGAGGACACGATACGCAAATACCTCAAGAGCATCGCCGCCACGGACGCCAAAACACCAAGTTAATAGAGAATCGGCCTGCCCGGTTCGTCACCAAGCAGGCCGTTCCACTTATGTGCGCGAAGCCGCACGCTGCTGCGCTCGCGTCATCTTGTTCATAATCTGCGATGAGCAATTGCGGGTCATCATCTGTTTGGAGGAGTCCCAGCACCGCCGATTGCAGGTACGACATCTTCCATAACATAGTGGACGAATTGCTTCCCCAGTTCCGTTAAGACATAAGGCTTGGTACTCTCAAAAGCAGATTCCATAACGCGGCTGGGGCTTGCGTGCGATTGTCTTCGCGTATCCTTCTTAAAAAACCTTCCGTCCATGTCAGTTTCCCGTTCTTGCCTAATTACGCCACCGGTACTCAGGTCACGAATCAAGTAACGGAACAGATCCGCTTCAGAGGAATCGTCACGGGGTCTTTGCCCATTGATGCTGTCCCATATTTGGCCTCGCGTTGTGCGCGGATGCCGGTAAATCTCCTTTATGACCAAGAAATGGGCTTCATGGTATTGGTCTATCCAGTTTATAAAAAGTCGAATTAGATCATCTGGGCACAGGTTTTTGGCACCGGCATTCGCGATTAGCTTTTTCAGCATCCGTTTTTTTTCTTCTGTGTCCGCCTCATCCCACGAACGAAAGCTTTTCCGCACTAAAGCTAGATACTCTGGTGATTCGATTCTTTCCTGAACTTCGGGGCCGAAATTATCTAGCCTGCCAAATATGTCGTTCAGCGTGTTGCCAAGTTCCTGCACCTTTCCTTTGTGCTCGTCCAACCAAAGCCTCTGCAAGTCGCTTATTTTCTGTTGATCTTTTTCGGCACTCAGACTTGCCGCTGCGGCGATCAGGCCACCAACCCAGGGGATGCTGCCAAGCGCCGCCATAACGAACCGCGTGTATTTGCGACCTCTTCCACCGCTTAGCCTCTCCAGCAATGCGTCATGAGAAGGTTCAACCAAAGCATTGTGGGTCGCAGCATCTGCGCGTTCACCCGCAGAATCATCCTGTGTGGTCATACATTCCATTTACCACAACAGTTTTAGAAGGTCTACGAACAGGCCGGGAGGCACGACGCTTGCGTTTGAGAATTTTCTGTACTCCGGGGCAATCGTTCAGAAAGGTATATCCTCATCATTTTCGCGGGGTGGTGGCTCTCCAAACTGTGGCCTGCCCAGCTTTTCCAGAATTAACGCAGCAAGCTGTTCTGGCGATTTGTTCCTAAGGTCTACATAGCCAATAGTTTTCCGCAAGCCCGGTATTGAAGTGTCGTCAAAGCGCGCTGGCAAAATGTACTCTTCCTTGGATTCAATTGCCTTTTCAAATGCGCTCCGTCGCTCATGCGTGGGCCACACCTTGTCTGCATAGTGCTTAGAGATGAACATGACGCAAAAGCGTGCAGAGCCACCATACACTTTGTGAAGATGTTCAACCAAGTCCTTCCCCCATAGGCTGGCCTCTTCGTAGTTGTCGTAGAAAACAGAGACTTGGCTCGCTTTGAGAATTTCCGCTACACGCTCAACGTATTCACGATCTTCGCCCGCAAAGGAAAGCACCGCTTCATATTCACCCCCAACGCCGCCGGTTCCGCTTGTGCTCACCACTTTGTAAATGGGGCGGCCAGAGAGCTGTCCTGAGGCTCGCATTGCGAAACCGTCATTCTTTAGAGCTTCGTTGAAAAGAGCAATCAGCTTGTTAATTCTCTGCGCATCTGGCGTCACTAGCGGATGTACACACGTCTCCAAAAAACGCGCAAAACGTTCATCGGGAATTTCAATGATTCCTAACCGTCGATAGAGCAACTCAGACATTTCCCAGTCGCTGTTGTTCACCATATGCTGCCAGATGTCACCCTCAGCGTTGTTGAAGCGACCGTCTGTGGAAGACATCGCAGTGAGAGGCCATACGCGCTTCAAGAAGGAAATAAGGTCTAGTCTGCCGTGAAATGGTGCAGTTGAGTCCAGCAGCAGGGCATCAATGACGTCCCTTCGAGTTATCTCAGAGATTCTGTGCCTTCGTGGATCAGACTCAAGTGGCATTGGGTGTTTGACCGTCAGACTCGGTGTTACCATTTGTCAGTCGTATTCTAAGCCTAAACGTGACAGATGCTAGGCCGGGTACCCCTGAGCCTCGCGCACCATGGACACCTGGAGACATGTGATACTAGCGATACCCAAGGATAATCCGATACAAGGGATACGCCCAAATCGTCCCTACACCCAAATGAGGGCCAAAAGACCTATTTTTTCGTGCCTTGAGACGCGATTTATCGCACTCTCTGCGCTATCAGCAGCGTTTCGTCGCGGCAGTCGCGTATAATCGAGCATTGAATGGCGTTTTGGCGCGACCGTTCGCGGAAAGTACGTCGTTGATGCGCCGCGATTGATTCTTCAGAATCATAACTATCGTTAGCTGTCACGCCACTTGTAACGGCGACCGGCCTACGAAGGTGAGGCTCAGCATCGAGCGCTCGGCTGAGCTTCGCCGTATACCGCTGTTGAAAGACAGGGAGTATGTTCAAGACACGTAGCCACGAAATGAGAGACGAACTTCGCCGGAAGTTCTGGCCGAACGAAGATGCTTGGACCGGTGAAAGGGAACTAGGCTTCTTTCAAGCACCCAGAACCCTGCCACTGCTGCTTCTTCTCTTGTCATCAAAGACTTTGAGCGGCAGGAAAAATCCGTCGCGTGTTTATATCGAATTGTGGGCGCGGCACATGGGTGGAGGCGTAATTGACATGCGCCCTGAAACTGAGCACGCCTACGCAGCCGGATACACCAGCAATCGGGGTATGCGCACTTGGCGCGACAACATGGCGCTCCTTGAATCAACTGGATTTATCAAGACAAAGAAGATTGGAAACCAGCAGTACAGGTATGTGCTGCTGATTCATCCAACGGCAGTAGTGGAAAAGCTGAAGGCGCAAAAGAAAGTGGATGAGGAGTGGGTTACGGCATACGAAGCCCGGCAAACAGAAACGAAGGAACGAAGCTACGCGCAACGGATGAAGGAGAAGAAGGACGCTGAAAAAGCCGCGAAAGCTGCAAAGGTACTGCAAATGAAATCGAAGAAGCCAGCGCAAAAGGCCACTGCCTAGCAGGTTAGCAACATTTAACAACAATTTGAAAGCGGGCGGTGGCGCTATGCCATTGACCGTGCAGGACTTGTTTTGTAGGGATGCAATTTCGATCCCCACCACCCCTACAACCTCAACAACGCAAACACAATCCACTAGCTTGGCCCCCTTTGCCCTGTGGCGGGAATGTCGCCCCCTGTGGTAGTGTTCGCCGTTTATGGGATCCCAAATAAAAAGTAGCAGCCCAACGCCACCCCAAAACATCACTATGAATCCAGAAGACATCCTGACACCTGATCAATTGGCCGAGAGGCTCCGTGTAAGAGTAACTTGGGTTTACGAGAAGAATCGACGACGTGGAAAGTACAGCGGTGACCCGATGCCATGTCTGCGTTTAGGTCGCTATTTGCGTTTTTATTGGCCGGACATCTGCACGTGGTTGCGCAACCAGGGGAACAATCATCGGTCGTAAGCTCTACGTGTAGCGCGAGCTAACGATTCCTAGAAGGACGCGCATCCAATTTTATCCGCGTTGCATTGGACCTGCCATTTGGCACTATTCTATCGCCTTGACATGCCGCTTTTCGGAGCAAAGGCAGATCACGGCACACGCCCGACGATAAATCATGCGCGAGCTAATTCCACACCCCGTCTTTGCGTCCATTCAGCAGCACCTCAAGACTGCGAGCGAAGACGCTGTGTCAGGCTGGGAAAGCAACAAGGACGAAGAAGACTCGCTGACGGGAGACCTCGGTCGCCTGCTGAGTACGGGTCCACACATAGTCTTCAACGTGAACGGTCAACCTTGGCGATGGTGTGTTCGATACAAGAAATTTCGAGGTCGTGGGCCAGATGCGTTCGAGAGCACGAGTGGCGCGGATGGAATCATTCAAGTGGAGGCCACGCTGGGAAGCGAAACATTCTTCAAAGGAGTTCTGTTCCAGGCTAAGAAGGGCGAGAGACTTCGTAACGGCGATTTGAGGAAGCAGGTGGAGGCCATCGAAAAGATCGCTCCGGGCGGCTCGGCAATCGTTTTGTACCGCCCGGACCGCTACGTCGCCATCAAGGGGACGGAGTACCTGCACTTGAAAGAGGAACTGGTCGGACCAATGGTTAAGAGAATGCAACCACTGACTACTTTCTTCGACGAATTCCTAGAATGCAAAAGCGGGCTACGTGGGATGTACTATGAAGCCGTGCGCGAGCGACTGGTACTGCCAACCCTTGATGGAGAGATTAAAGCCGTTCCCTTGGAACTCCGGCATCGGATAAAGATAGAAATCGCAAACAGCTAGTTCCTCGTTCCAGCACGTCTCCGTGTCTCCCTCGTTCAGCGTGGCTCTCAGTTTTGCTGGTAGACTTCGACCGCCATCCAAGGGGTCGTCTGTTTAGCTAAATGCAAAATACGCGGCCCGGTGTCCGGGAAAATTGGGATGCAGGCTTCCGCCCCAGGTTCCACCAAATAGACCCGTATGACGGTGAAGTCGTCCCTAAAATGCGCTCTCTCGGCATTGAGCACGACCGATATCCCCTCATTGGTTCCAACGGGAGGTAGCGCAAGAAATCGGGAATAAAAAATGCCGGAGTGGTAGAGCGCACCCACGCCCATGAGCATCGGTGGGGGCGATATCTTCACCGTGCTTTTCTTTTGCATCCTTGTATCTTTTTCCCACCCACGCCCACGGCGAATCCTAAACACCGCATGGCGTTCGCCCGACGCATGCCAACTCATGTGGCCGTCAACATTGCCCAAGGGTTTCTTCGCATACGGGGGGAACGCATAGAAATTGTCCCCGTCCACTTTCAAAACGACAATTTCTCTCTCGGTCCCCAAATGTCGGAGGGCGAAACAAAACGTCAAACCGCCCCATGCTCTTTTTCTGGATGGCATCCTACGAAGATTGTAGACCCGATTTATGTTTGGGCGCATGTTAGGATGCTTCCTCAGTTTAGCTATTCAGGGAGGATACGTGATGCGCCGACTTCCCATCGATGCAAAGCCAAGAGGTCCGTGCCCCGTCTGCAATCAAGGTTTCAATCCGGCAACCGACCGCGAGTGGGCTCAGCGGTGGAGCGCCCATTTGATGTGGTCTGAACGGCATAAGAAATACCTCTCACTGGCAAGCAAACCACCGGCGCGCATTTTCCTGCGCCCAGGACCTCCTCAGAACCAATCACCATCGCCAGCGGCGTGAGCGCGAGACGGCGTTGAGCGCCTACAACCGCTGCTTACATTCCGGGCCTGTGGGGGACTAGTGCGGATTTTCATTATTGGCGTCAGGCATCAAATCCAGCCTGCTGAAATTAGGGTTTGGAGTTCAAGTGGCAAACTGGAAGCGTTCCAGCGACAACAGAAGGAGAACTTCGCTTCATTACTTCGAGCAAGTATCGCAGAGAACTGTATTCAGGTCGTGGCCGAAGAAACGGTACACGGTGAGGACACCGTAACGAAGCGAGTGTGCGACGTGAACTGCCGATACGTCAACATCGAAATGCCGCCCGACTTGAGAACCGCGCGGGGGATTCCGGCAGGATACAACGAGAATCCCGATATTCCATCGAGCGACCGCGAACGATGGAATCGAGAGCGCGAAGAATACATGGGCGAAAAAACGATAGCTGAAGCGGGCGAGGCGGAGAGGGTTATGGTCGTTTGTGGATGGGGCCACATGCAAGCGTTCGCGGATCGGTTTGAAAATGTTGGCCACACAGTTGAAATGACCGACTTGCGAAATCAGCCGTGGTATATCGATGACTGGACGGAGCACATGAGGCGGCTATAACCGCCGGGCTTCAACCGCGCGCTGCTAGGCTGACTGCGTTTTTCTTCAGCTTGGATTTGTACATCGCGACATCTGCGGCCTTTAGAATTTCTTCCGCTGACGCATAGACCTTCTCTGCGGCGACAATCGCTCCGATACTTGCGGTTACTTTAACTGAGCCTCCAACATTCTGGAGTTCGATGGCTTTACGAATCCTCTCTGCTGTCGCCGTCGCTTCGGATTCATCGACGTTTGGTAGGACAACCATGAACTCGTCTCCGCTGGCGTAGCGGTATAGTCGGCCTTTGTGCAGCACAACAGACCCGATTATCTGCGCAACTTCCTCAAGGCACTTGTCACCGGCATCGTGGCCCATCGTGTCGTTTACGGTCTTAAAATTGTCTAGGTCGATGAAGATTACGCCTATTTGCCCAGCTAAAAGCAGCAAGCGATTGAGATCGGCCAAAAGTTCATCTTTCTTCGGCAGGTCTTTAATGACCGCGACCTCGGTAGCGGAGAAGGATTGTTGGCGTGGTGCTCCAAGGGCAACTCGCCTGCGCCAAACATTCCACTCACCTAGAACGTCATCATGATAGTGTGCAGCGATTGACCGTACGGCCCCGCCATCGAAATCGTGTGGGCTTCCGGCCCGACGTGCACGCTCCCGGATGCTATTCCCCATCGACTGGATTCCACTCTCGTACACGTCCTTAGCAGCCTGCCAAATTTCCTGGAGTTCATTTGCCGAAGGCTTCGCGCCAGCGTGTTCAAACGCCTCTTGAAATGAGACCAGCCGGGCCTTCATCTGCCTGCCGACGAGCGCTGCGTCAATCTCAATCGTCTTTCCGAAGGCAATTCCACTGAAGCCTTGGCTCAACCCGCGCTGAGCCATTTGCCTATTGGCCTCGGTAATTTCAGCCTTGTGCTTCTCTCTCGCGTCTGACAGTGCCTTCATATACAGAGCGTCGGCATATTCTTGAATCGATTTCTCCATGTCGCATTATAAACCATCGCCTTGGATGGGAACTACTTGAGGGCTGGCGCAGCGCCGTGTACCTGCGGTGTACCTCACTTGGGCGACTTTGGTGTTTTTGGTGTTTTTCGCGTTTAATGGAATCAATAACTTACGCGCTTTCAACGTCGCTTTTAGTTCGATCCCCACCGCCCCTACCAGTCT
>Ga0307479_10006616_pt1 | contig 10650 bp, 7 predicted proteins | sample atmos_gasesECM4C_FD_203743 | JGI IMG/M metagenome (GOLD analysis project Ga0307479, IMG submission 203743) | Hardwood forest soil microbial communities from Morgan-Monroe State Forest, Indiana, United States - atmos_gasesECM4C_515 | ecosystem: Environmental > Terrestrial > Soil > Temperate...
TCAGTTTTATTTCAATCGCGTGGTTGCGAATGCCGGCTATGTGGTCATCAGCTTTGATAACCACGGCACGCCCGCTCCAAAAGGGCGGGCGTGGCGCAAGGCTATCTATGGCTCGATCCATCCGGTGGTCGTGAAAGATCAGGCGGCCGCGCTGCGAGACTTTCTCCGCTCGCATCCTTTTGCCGACGCTTCGCGAGTTGCTGTCTGGGGCAAAAGCGGAGGCGGCTCGAGCACGTTGAATCTGATGTTTCGCGCGCCTGATCTATACAGGGTAGGGATGTCTGTGGCTCCCGTACCGGAGCTTCGGCTGTACGACACAATCTATCAGGAGCGGTACATGGGCCTGCCCTTGCAGAACGTTGAAGGCTACCGCAACAGCTCCGCGATCAATTTCGCCGAGGGACTTCGCGGCTCGCTGCTGATAATCCACGGGTCGGGCGACGACAATGTCCACTATGCCGGCACCGAGCTATTGCTCAACCGGCTTATCGAGCTCGACAAGCCCGTGGATTTCATGGAGTACCCAAACCGCACGCACGCGCTGACGGAAGGCGCCGGCACCGCTCTTCACTTGCATACCCTGCTGTTGCGCTATCTTGAGGAACATCTGCCACCGGCCGCGACGACGCCTTAGGCGGTTGCGCGTAACTTCGATGACGTGCCGGATCGCTTGTAAAACAACGAACGACGGTTCGATTTGCATGTCGTACCGCTCTGAACACCCGGGGCTGAGGGTGGTGCCGGCGGGGGGAATCGAACCCACGGCCTAGGGATTATGAGACCCTCGCTCTGCCACTGAGCTACGCCGGCACGCGTGAATGTTCGATGCTACGGATGAGTCCGCAGGGTGTCAAGACACGACAGCATAGCTAGGCAGCGCAGGAGCCGGGCAGTAGTACTTTCGTAACATTGACGCGATTCGCTTCAAAACGTTAATTTCGTCTCGACAATTCGGAGAGGTTCTGGCACAGCCAGGAGGGAGGGGTGTGTACCGTTTGGACACACACCCTGAAATATTCCTCTTGACGGCACTAGACCGCCTATAGACTCCGCCGCGTAGTGCGTTCCCTACTCGGAGGAGTACTGTGAATAGGTGGCTAGTAGTGGTGGTTTTGGTTCTGCTGGTGTTGACTAGCGCGGCTGGTTTGAATGCGCTGGCGAACACCTCGGCGCCGATGCCGCCAGCACCCTGGTCAATAAACACGTCGGCACCGATGCCGCCGGCACCGTGGGCAAACACATCAGCACCAATGCCCCCGGCACCTTGGGCACGCAACACCTCGGCACCGATGCCGCCAGCACCGTGGGCGAATACGTCAGCACCAATGCCCCCGGCGCCCTGGAACTAGGGGTAACCGCGTAAGCCCCGGCAAAAAACGGGGGTTGGCTGGGTCAGGGCTCAAAAGAGCACATTTTGACTCTCGGTCCTGCTGACTATTTGATCTGGTCGATTGGCTTCCTTGCAGAAGTTTACGTGGTGGTGTGTTCAGTTTACCGCAAGAGTTTTCTTCGTTACCTTCCCCTTAACTTTTATATGGCTTGCGATGCTCTTGTGACGTTTGGCCTGTATTACTCGCTGCACACGTATGGATATAATTCTCCCGCATACTCCTACATTTACTACTACTCAGACAGCCTGCTGATGGTTCTGATGTTCTGGGTGATTATCAAGTTCTATCTGCAGGTATTCGATGAAATGGGCGTTAGCGGATATATCCGCGGGGCGGCTGTGCTTCTTCTGGTCTTCACGGCTCTATTCTCATACGGAGTAGTTCATGAGCATCGCAGCAACCTAACGGGACGTTTTGTCGTCCAGCTAGGACAAAATTTGTACTTCATCGGAGTCATTTTGACTTATCTCTTGTGGGGAGCCATTCTCAAGCTGCGCGAGACACGCGCACGACTGACTCAGCTTGTTCTTGCCCTTGGCATCTATTTCAGCGCCACCGCGGGCGCTTACGCGCTGCGAAACCTCTTTCCCGGTCTTCAGGCATCCGTCCTTCGATGGGTACCTCCTATCGTCGGGGTGTGGCTGCCGATTGCCTGGGCTTACACCTTCACCAAGGTGTCTGAAAGGGCGCGCCTGGTGCCGGCGCAACTGGCGGTGCGAGCCCGATGATTGCCGCACTGATTTACGTGGTTTCGGTCGCGGTCTTCTTGCAGTTCTTCGTGTACTACTGCAGATCGATCCTGGCGGCGTCGCGAAAGGTGGAGCTTTCCACGCGCGTTCGTGAAGTTACCGGGATTGTAAACGAGGACGTGGCCGCGGAGGATTTTGGCCGGTTGCTACAACTCGTCCGCCTGTGCCCTGAGCGCGGCGATGATCAGACGGAAATTCGCGCGGTCGGGGCCTACTACACACTCCTCAACATTCTTCGCCGCGTATCCTCGCCGGTGATTCCGGGCGTGGCCGCGTGGGCCCAGCAGGAACGCCGGAGCTGCTCTCATTTTGCGGCGGTGGCGCTCGACCGGCGGATATCGTACAGCCGAGACCTGTTCACGCAGCAGGTTGCCGACCGGCTCTAATCCCGGCCCCAAACGGGTTGGCCCTAACCTCGACCCCGTTCCGTCCGACTGCTACTATAGAGACATCTTCAAAGTCTGAAAAGCTCGGCTATGCGAAACCCGCTCGAACAAAGAGTTCTTGAACACGTCCGTGAATCCGGAATGGTGGAACCTGGGGGGCGCGTGGGCGTCGCGGTATCGGGCGGTGCCGATTCGGTTGCGCTCTTGAGATTGCTCGAAAGACTCCGCGGAGATTTGGGCATTGCGTTGATCGTCGTTCATTTTGATCATGCTCTTCGCGGCACAGAATCGCAGGAAGATGCGAGGTTTGTTGGCGACCTGGCGCGGGCGGGCGGGCATGACTTTGTTTCCGCCCGCGAAGACGTTGCCGCGGAGGCTGCCCGGCATGACTGGAATCTCGAAGATGCAGCGCGGCGTCTTCGATATGCGTTTTTTGCCCGCGTGGTGAGCGAAGGACAGGCCACCCGCATTGCCGTGGCGCATACAGCAGAAGATCAGGCGGAAACGGTTCTGGCGCACTTGATTCGGGGAACCGGCCTGACGGGGCTGGCTGCGATTTACCCGGTCGCCGGCCCTGTTGTGCGGCCGCTTCTCACCACCCACCGTCTCGAACTGCGCGAATACCTCCGTGGCAGCGGGCAAACCTGGCGCGAGGATGCCACGAATCGCGATGTGCGCCGGCTCCGTGCACGAATTCGCGAGCAGCTTCTGCCGCAGCTCGAACATGATTTTTCTCCAGCGATTGTCGACCGTCTTGGCGAGCTGGCCCGGCTCGCGCGCGAACAGGAAGTCTTCTGGGATGCGCTCGTTGAAGATCGCGTTCATCGGTGCGTCTGCGAGAACGGCGCGACGCTGACGATTGGCATTCATGATCTGCTTTTTCCTATGGATCTCACGGGCTGTTCTCAAAACGATGCACAACGCAGAGAGATTTCGTCATCTTGCCGAGCGCTCACCGAGCGGCTGGTCCGGCGTCTCTATGAAGAGGTGCGCGGAAACCGGCGAGAGCTGGGCGCACGCCATGTGGAGCAAGTGATCCATCTTGCAAACAAATCCATCAGTGGCCGGCACATTCGATTGCCTGGCGCAATCCTTGTAGAACGCGATTTCGACCGTCTGGTCTTCTCGCGCGCTTCTTCCGAGGCGCTTGCAGCGCTGAGGCCCCGAAAAACCGAAGGTCACGAGAATTCGTACCAGTATGCAGTGGATCTTCCGGAACGCGGTGAGGCAACTGTTTCTGTTCCGGAACTCGGGCGCCGTTACCGCCTGAAAGTGATTGACTGGCCTTTTAAGGCGAGCGAAACTAAACGGGACGCCGCCCTTGATGCTGACCTTCTCCGCGCCCCTTTGATTCTGCGGAATTGGCGGCCGGGCGATGCGTACCGGCCACTCGGACGCCGCGACGTCCGGAAGCTGAATCGGATGTTTATCGCTGGACGGGTTCCGAATCGCGAACGTGCCAGTTGGCCCGTGCTGGAGAGCGAAGGGCGAGTGATCTGGGTTCGCGGAATGCCGCCGGCGCACGAATTCTGCGCGGGCGAGGGAACGCGAAACGGATTGCTGATCGAGGAAGATTGTCTTTGAGGGAGCGGATGAAAGTCGCCTACACCCGGCAGCGACTTGCAACGCGAGTTAGCCAATTGGGCCGCACTATCTCGCGGGACTATGCGGGGCGGACCCTGGATGTTGTCGTGATGCTGGAGAACTCATTCTTGTTTGGTGCGGATCTGGTCCGCGAAATTTCGCGGCCGGTGATTTGTCATTTTGTGAGGTCCCATATGAGGGACGTACATATGGGCGGGTTCGAGCGCCGCGAGATTTTTTTCAGCATGCCCCCGACGATTCGAGGACGCGATGTTCTTGTCGTGGATGCGGTGCTTAACACAGGAGTTACGCAGGATTTCTTGCTGAAGCGTCTGGAAGAAGGGCGGCCGCGGTCGTTGCGGCTGGCCGTGCTGTTCGACAGGCCCGAGGCCCGCAAAGTGAACCTCCAGCCTGAGTACACCGGCTTCGCTGCTGCATCTAAGTATTGGGTGGGTTATGGGCTGAGCGGCCAGCACGGCCTTCATCGTAATCTGCCGTACGTGGCCGTCACCGGGGCTTCGCGCTCAAAAAGCGGGCGCCGACCGGGGGCTCGCAAGGTATCCCAAGGGTGAGGTAAGACGGTGAACTCAACAGTCCGCACTATTTTATTTTGGCTCTTAATGATTTTGCTGGCGGTCGTACTGTGGAAGATGGCCTCCACGGGAAGCCAATCGGCCCACGAAGAGGATTCGGATTTCGCGAAGTTCGAGGCCAAGCTGCAAGCGGGCCAGGTGAAGGGCGTCACGATTTATCTTTCGCAGAACAGCGCTGAGTTGCAAGGCGAGTACAACAACAACGGCGGCAAGTTTCGCGGCGTCACGATCGCGAACACCGCCATCCCGGATGTCACCAAGTCTCTTCAAGAAAAGAACGTAAGTTACAGCTACAAGGAAGTGAAGAACGCCGACTGGCTCACCTTCATGGTGAATTTCGCCCCGCTCATCCTTCTCGTCGCATTCTGGATTTTCATGATGAAGCAAATGCAAGCCGGCGGGAACAAAGCGCTCAGCTTCGGGAAGTCGCGCGCGCGCCTGCTGACCGCGCAGCAAAAGAAGGCCACGTTCAAGGATGTCGCGGGAATTGACGAAGCCAAAGAAGAGCTCTACGAAATCATCGACTTCCTGAAGGACCCGCAAAAGTTTCAAAAGCTCGGCGGACGCATTCCCAAAGGCGTGCTACTCGTCGGACCTCCCGGCACCGGCAAGACCTTGCTGGCCCGCGCGATTGCGGGGGAAGCAAATGTTCCGTTCTTCTCCATTTCCGGTTCGGACTTCGTGGAAATGTTCGTCGGCGTGGGGGCGAGCCGCGTCCGCGATCTCTTCGAGCAGGGCAAGAAAAACGCGCCGTGCATTATCTTCATCGATGAAATTGACGCGGTGGGACGTCACCGCGGCGCGGGTCTTGGCGGGGGGCACGACGAGCGCGAACAGACGCTGAACGCGTTGCTCGTCGAGATGGACGGGTTCGAATCGAACGAAGGCGTGATCCTGATTGCCGCCACAAACCGGCCGGATGTTCTCGATCCGGCGCTGTTGCGGCCAGGCCGCTTCGACCGCCGCGTGGTAGTGCCACGCCCCGACGTGAAGGGCCGCGAAGAAATTCTCCGAGTCCACACGCGCAAAGTGCCGCTATCCGATGACGTGGATCTTTCGGTGATCGCGCGTGGCACGCCGGGCTTTTCGGGCGCCGACCTGGCAAACCTGGTGAACGAATCGGCCCTGTGGGCGGCCCGGCAGAACCGCAAATTCGTCACCATGGTGGACTTTGAGATGTCCAAGGACAAAGTCCTGATGGGTGTCGAGCGCAAGTCCATGATTCTTTCGGACGAAGAGAAGCGGAATACGGCATATCATGAGGCGGGCCACGCACTGGTGGCTGCCATGACACCGGGCGCGGACCCGCTGCACAAAGTGACGATCATTCCACGCGGCATGGCTTTGGGCGTCACGATGCAATTGCCCATCGACGACAAGCACACTTACACAAAGGAATTCCTCGAGTCGCAACTCGCTGTTTTGATGGGTGGGCGCGCCGCGGAAGAGATATTCCTGAACCATATCACCACGGGCGCCGGAAACGACATCGAGCGCGCCACGGAAATTGCCCGGCAGATGGTCTGCGAATGGGGCATGAGTCCACTCGGCCCCCTCACGTTCGGCAAGAAGGAAGAAGCAATCTTTCTGGGCCGCGAAATCGCCCAGCACCGCGACTATTCTGAAGACACCGCAATCAAGATTGATGCGGAGGTCCGCAACATCGTTGGCACCGGATATGGACGCGCGCGCAACATCCTCGAAACGCATCGCGAGGCTCTCGAGCGCGTGGCGCAGGCCCTGCTCGACCGGGAAGTTCTAGACGCGACCGAACTGAAACTTCTTTTCGAAGGCAAGCCGCTGCCAGAAAAGCCGTCTTCGCCGCCCCCTGCCGCACCGCCGGTCCCAACCAAGGAGCCGCAGCTCTCGCTGCGTCCCGAACCACGGCCACTCCCCGGCCTCGCCAAAGGCGAAAAACCGGCTCCGGCCTAAGCCAGTGAGCTTTCTTAAACGGGATTTGAGCCTTCGAATCCGCTGATACCGAAAATGCTCATGATTTCTTGCTGTTCGAGCGTTGCAGCCACAACCAGGCGCTCGATACGATTTCGGACAATTGGCGCGAGGCCTTCCAGCGGAGAGTCTGCTGGGCCTTGGACGGGTCCGCAACCAACACGGGCGGGTCGCCAGCGCGCCGAGGACCAAATTTTTTCTTGATCTGACGCCCGACGGCTTTCTCCGCTGTTGTGATGACTTCGTTGACCGAGTGCCCGGTTCCAGTTCCCAAATTCAGGGCGACCGATGCCCCGCCGCCGGCGAGATATTCAAGGCCGAGTGCGTGGGCTTCCGCGAGATCGTTCACGTGAATGTAATCGCGGATACAGGTACCGTCGGGCGTGGAATAATCCGTGCCGAAGATCTCGAGCTCGGGAATCATTCCGGCCGCGGCTTGCAGGACTCGAGGCACGAGGTGAGTTTCGGGATCGTGGAGTTCACCAATGTCGCCGCTTTCATCGGCGCCCGCGGCGTTAAAATAGCGGAAAGCGACATAGCGAAAGCCGTACGCGGCGCCATAGGCTTCGAGCGCGTTCTCGAAAAAAAGTTTGCTCGCACCGTAAGGATTCACGGGAGCGCGCAACTCGGTTTCGCGAATGGGAACTTCCTTAGGCATGCCATAGACGGCGCACGTGGAAGATTGAATGAAATTGCGAATGCCGGAATCGAGAACCTGGTTCAAGAAGACGAGGCCCGCCTCGACATTGTTCTGAAAGTATTTGCGCGGATTTTGCACAGATTCGCCCACGTAGGCGTGAGCGGCAAAGTGCATGACCGCGTCGATTCCCCGGAGCGCCGCCTTAAGCTTGCCCGCATCGCCGATGCCGGCGTCAACAACATCCACGCCCTGCGCCAATTGCCGATGCCCCGTGGAGAAATCGTCATACACGCGAACTTCGTGACCGCGACGAGTCAGCACGCGAACCGCGTGACTCCCGATGTATCCGGCACCCCCCGTGACGAGAACTCGCATCAGGAGAGTATAGGCGCATCGGCTCATTCTGAATGCAGGCGATCTTCACGCGAGGTATCGTATTTAGAAGCAGCAGGGAGTTTGGTTTCTGCGGCTCTCTTTTTCGCCGTGTTGCACGCGTAGGGAATATTCCGCGGGAGGACCCGATAGGGGATGGAAAGTTGATTGGCTTGGTGTGGCGCCGCTGCTATTTCCGCGACAGAGGTCAGGTTCCTCGGTTGTCACGCACCAGCCAAATTGCACAGCAGATACGCTCTCGTCGACGTCTCTGCTGTTGTCCACGTAAACGATGTAGTGGCGGAATGCCCGCCCTTGAGAATCAGGGATTGGCACGAGTTATCAGTTGCTTGGGGCCGACTGGATGCAAGATAATCGACCCGGCGTAACTTCCTGCCGTTCCCGGCGCCATGAGCAATGAACTGCCCACACTGTAGTTCCGTCAATCCCGACTTTGCAGAATCGTGCTCTCGCTGCGGCACCCCCATGCCCATCGGCGATTCTGAAACCATCCAGGTGATGGATACCTCGGCCCTCCCCCCCGGCAGCGATTTCGGGCCTCGCTACCGCATCGAGAAGCTTTTGGGCCAGGGTGGAATGGGGCGCGTTTACAAAGCTTACGACAAGGAATTGGACCGCACCGTCGCGATCAAGGTCGTCCGGCAGGGCATGATGGGGGAATCCGATGCCCTCAAGCGATTCAAACAGGAACTCCTCCTGGCCAGCAAGATCTCCCACAAGAATATCCTTCGCATTCACGACATGGGCACCGTTGGGGACACGCGCTTTATCACCATGGCTTTCGTCGAGGGCCAGGACCTTTACCAGATACTCAGAGACAACCCGAAGATGCCGATGGAGCGGGTGCTGAAATTCGCGCGTGCGCTTGCGGAGGCACTGGCAGCCGCGCACGCCGAAGGAGTGGTCCATCGTGATCTGAAGCCACAAAACATTCTTGTGGACAAGGACGACCAGATTTACGTCTCCGATTTCGGCCTCGCGAAATCCTTCGAAGAAGGTGCCGTCGGGATGACCAAGACCGGAGCTTTCATGGGGACGCCGCGCTATATGTCGCCCGAGCAAGTGGAAGGCAAGCCCGTTGACCAGCGCAGCGATCTCTATGCTTACGGTCTCATTCTCTACGAAATGCTCGCGGGCGATGTTCCGTTCACGGGTGAATCCACTTTGAAGGTAATGTACCAGCGCATCCAGGAAACGCCCAAAAGCCCCAAATTGGCGAATCCATCCCTTCCCAACTGGCTCGTTCGCATCACCATGCGGTGCCTCGAGAGAGAGCCAGAGAGGCGCTATCAAAGCGCATACGAGATTCTGGCCGATCTCCAGGGTTCGAAATCCGCGAGCGGATCACGCGCCGTCCAAATCCAGCTTCCGGAATTTGCCGAACGGCGATGGGTTTGGTATGTCGCCGGTGCGGTGGCCCTTTTGATCCTGGCCTTTGCCATCCCCCCTGTGCGGCACTTAATTCCTGGGTTGGGGGTGAAGAGCAGTGGTGGTTCAGGTATTTCCGGCATTCCTGCGCTGTCTGAGGGAAAGTTTGTTGCCATCCTCCCGTTTAAGATTTTGGGCGACGACCAATCATTGGGGTATGTCGCCGAAGGGTTGAACGAGGCTCTTTCCGCAAAGCTATTCCAGATGAAAGATCTGCGCCTGTCTTCGGACACGGCCGTAGCCACTGTTTCCGATAAGGATCCGCTCGAAAAGACGGCACGAAAGCTGGGGGCAAACCTCATCGTGCAGGGCGTGATTCAAGGTGCCACGGATAAGATGTCCATCATCGTGAACCTGATGGATATTCCCGATGCCAAGAAGTTGTGGAGTCAGCAATTCTCCGGTGTTGCCAAGGACCTGCTCACGATCGAGGACCAGATATCCACCCAACTCGTTGCAAAGCTGGCCTTGAAGCCCACCAACGAGGAAATGGCGCGCGCGGAGGCCCACCCGACCGAGAATATCGAGGCTTACGACCTCTACCTGAAGGGCCGCAATTCGCTGCGCGGTCAGCAGGACTTGAAGAACGTCGAGACGGCCATCAGTTACTTCGAGCAGGCGCTCAAGAAAGATCCCGGGTTCGCTTTGGCCTATGCCGGTGTTTCCGATGCCAGCCTGGTGATGTACCTCGAGAAGAAAGATAACTTCTGGTCGCAGAAGTCGTTGGCAGCCGCCCAGCAGGCGGAGCGGATCAACGACAAGCTGCCGGAAGTCCATTTCGCCCTGGGCCGCGTTTACAATGCCTCCGGTAAGAGTGCCGAAGCGATTGCGGAGCTAAAGCGCGCGCTGGAGCTTGCGCCGAATTCGGATGACGGCTATCGGGGACTAGGCAAAGCTTATCTGGCACTCGGGCAGAAAGATCAGGCGATTCAGGCCTATCAAAAAGCGGTTCAGATCAATCCGTACTACTGGTTCAATAGCAATTCCCTGGGGACCGCATATTCTCGATTGGGAGAGTACGATAAGGCGCTCCTCGAATTTCGTCATGTAACAGAACTTGAACCGGCCAACTCGTTCGGGTATCTGAACCAAGGAGTGATTTATATTCAGCTAGGCAAAAATGAGGAGTCAATCCCTTACCTTCAGAAAGCCCTTCAAATTCAGCCGGATTACAAGACGTACTCGGACCTCGGCACCGCCTACTACAACCTGAAGCGCTACGCTGACGCCGTCCCGATGTTTGAGAAGGCGGCGGAGATGAGTCCGAATGACGAATCGTTCGTTGGAAACTTGGCGGACGCCTATCGTTGGTCCGGTCAGCGCGACAAAGCCAATGCCACGTATGACAGAGCCATCGCTCTTGCATTCAAGCAGTTGGAGGTGAATCCGCGCGACTCAGAGACGATGGGCGATCTCGCTCTATATTATGCGAAGAAGGGCAACTCGGCGCAGGCGGTGGATTTCATTCACCGGGCGCGGGCTGTCAACCAGGCTGACGTTAACCTGATCTATGTGGAAGCCACGGTCTTTGCCCTA
>Ga0307479_10006618_pt1 | contig 10649 bp, 5 predicted proteins | sample atmos_gasesECM4C_FD_203743 | JGI IMG/M metagenome (GOLD analysis project Ga0307479, IMG submission 203743) | Hardwood forest soil microbial communities from Morgan-Monroe State Forest, Indiana, United States - atmos_gasesECM4C_515 | ecosystem: Environmental > Terrestrial > Soil > Temperate...
CTCGAAGCAATCTATCCTGGACGTCCTGAGCCGGAAGGCCAGGGAGTACGATAAGCCGCCTCAAGGCCCTGACGGTGTGGCACTACCGATTGCACGTGCGTGTCTCGCCGCCGGGGCCGCTAACTACGTCACTTACGAAAGCGCGGAAACAAGTCCGAGAAAGACTCGGCGTCAGCACCGCTAAGCCGGGCTCCAAACGGCGACACCGCTGAAGCTCTAAAAAGTGCAAAAGTCTAGGCTAGAAAATCTCTTCAAAAATAGCTGTAGAGTCTCGCCTCAGCCTTGGCTCCGACGCAAGGCGGAAACCAACTCGCATCAGCGCCAGCCGACGCGCCAGAGGCGCGGAACTTCCAGGAGCCCAAAGTTAGAGTCCGATCATGCGGAATATCAGGGTGCCACACAGGACTCCAGGATCCTTGGGCGTTTATTGTTCCTAATCCGCTGATTCTGGAGTAAACCCCTGATTCATTCGGAGTTCCAGTGCTCACTGAGCTACCCGAGGAGAGTCAGTGTGAGTTTGACTGTTTTCCCGGGACCGGCGTAACGTGCCCATGGAGGGCCGAGTCGAATCGAAATGCGGCAGTCTGGCCGGCGCCGGGTGGAGACCCCTCCTGGCGTTTGGATCCGGTCGCACAATCCGCCTTGGGTGGAGGACTCTATAACGCAGCCCGATCTGGTATATAGTTTGCATGACCCGGGCCCGCGAAATTTTGAAGCAGGCCCGCGTGCTTGCGCTCCTGGCAGCGGCGCCGTTCGCTATCGCCAGTGAAAAAGGCCGGCTCCCCTTGCTGACGCCGGCGTACGAGATCCATTTCGATCAGCACCTCGGTCTCCGGGGTGCGCTTCGACTGCGCTACACGAACGACACGCGCTTCGTGGATTTCCGATGTGAGTCCGGCTTCCAACCAGTCAAGGGCAGCGCGCTCCACCTATTTTTAGAGCACTCTCCCCAGTTGAACCCCGATCGTTCTTTTCTTTCGGTCAGTCTGAATTATGGCGTTCTCCGCAGCTTGCGTCTCGATGCAACCAATCAAGGGCCTACCGAGATCATGATTCCGCTGCCGCCAAACCTCCTGCACCGGAACAACCGGCTAATACTCTCAGTGGAACAGCACTACCTGACAGGCGCCGCTCTGGGCTCAATCTGGACCTCGATCCTGGCCCGCTCCTACATAACGATCCATTCCGGCCCGGCGCCGGCTATACACAACCTGAGGGAACTGCCGCTTCCCTTGCTCGATCCCGCCAGTTACCGGCCCAAGGTTTTCGATGTGCTTCTGCCACAACGGATTGCGCAGCCGACTCTGGAGGCCACAGCTCTGCTTGTAGCAAACCTGGCCCATCGCGTGGCGACCGAACCCGTTACCGTCAATGTCGTGCCGAGCATTGCCGAGGCCAAGCATCCCCTGCTGATTGTTGGCACTTCTTACGAGCAGCCCGAATTGTGGTCGCTTGAGGCCGCGACGCCGGTGAGCGGCGAGGAAGGTTTGGCGGGGATCTCCCGAGGTCTCGCTGGGAGATTGTTTCCCATCGTGTTTGTGACGGGTGGCTCGCCAGAGGGCGTCCTTCGGGCCGCACGCAGGCTGGCACTGACAGCCGTCTCCGGAAACCTCGTCAAGGTTGTTGCGGACACTCGTTATCAGCCAGCCGTTCAGCACGCTTGGGAAGGCTTCATCCCACCCAGCGGCCACTTTCAGGTAGGGGATCTGGGAATCGAAGAACTAACTCTGGGTCCGGAGGACGACTACAAACTGGTGCTGCCCCTCCGCGCGCCGCCAGACTTTCGCTTCTTTCCCAAAGGCGCGCAGATGACCTTGCAGTTCCAAACGGCGCCCGGATTCTCCTCGCTGCCGCCGCGCCGCCTGATTGTGGAACTCAATGGTGCGCGGTTGCAGGATCTCGATGTGAGCGGCATGGTGAAGGATTCCTTTCTGTCCTTGACGACGAATGTTCCCGGCAGTCTTTTGCGGTCCCAGAATCTTTTGACCATCTCCTTGCCGGCCCAGAGGCTCACGGCAGAATCCCCTCCTGCTGCAGTTCTACTACCCAGCAGCCAGTTTACTTTCCCCTGTGATTATGGGGCGGAGTTGCCTGACTTGGGCCTATTGCGGTTCCACTTGTATCCGTTCAGCCGCAGTCCGGATTTCTCCGATCTCGTGATCGCTGTCCCGCGAGTTGTTGATCGCTGGATCTTCGAGGCGGTAATGGAACTCGCCAGCAGCTTGGGCCGGCTTGCCCCGGCCGACCGGGCTGATTTTCACGTGAGGCGAATGGGGACGTTTCCCGAGCGCGAACGGAATGCTTCGCAGGTCATTTCCTTGAGCGGCGTCCCCAGTGTCGGGCAGACGTCATCGGCGGTTTTGCGCGAATCTCCCTCGGAATGGGACCGGCGAAAGTTTGTTCTGGCCATCAATGCATCTTCGACGGTGGCGCTCAAACCAGCAATCGAACGGTTCTTCGCGGAGCCGGGATTGAACCGGCTAACCGGTGATACTGCGTACATGACGGCCCAAGGCCTGTCGTGTCTCACTACGGCGCGCAAGAGGAATATTGGCGAAATTCTCCTGCTCCTCCGTTTGGAGGTGTGGCTGAGGACAGATTGGCTGGCGCTGCCCGCCATTCTGACCGCAGTCAGCGCGGTCCTGTTTGTGGCGTGGCGCCTGGCCCTGGAACGCTACAAGAGCAGCCGGAGCGCGCGCTGGCAGGGAGCGGACTAGGAACGAGGCTGTGGATTTTTCAAGGGACCGAGGTATCCCTGGTAGAGGGCCGTGCCGAACCAGGCCCAGTTCTGCAGATAGTAGCTGTCCCGTTCTCCCCAGGTTCCACGAGCGTAGATCGATGCAAGCTTTCGTTCGATCCGCGCGGCGGCGGACGCGTCCACGAAACGCAGCGCCGGCATGACGCCGGCCAGCATTTCGTAAGACTGGTATTCCACTTCGGGCTTGCCGTTGCTCGAGATCACGGCCGCGATAGAACCACGATGGTTCCACTCCGAATCGAACCACGCGAGGGCGAACTTCAGGTAGGCCCCTGCCCGCGCCTCCCGATTCAAGTCGTAATCCAGGGCGACACGCCAGCAGGTTCGGAACGCGTCATAAGAAAACACGCTGTCGGCAGGATTCAGTAGTGTGATGGCGCCCGTACCAGTATCGAGCCCCACCCAGTCCGGCGGAAGATGAGTCGCGGTCAGGCGCGAAACGGCGTTCATAACTGCATACGAGCTTTCGATGAGTTCCCGCCAGTTGTGCGACGGATCAAACTTCTGAAAGACGCGGTACGCGTAGGGCGCGTAGTAAGAGGGGTTCATCCGGCAAACGGAAGCCTGGCACGACGAATCCCCGGCCAGGAGGTATCGTTTGCCATTGAGGGGGATCGTACCCAGATTCCAGAGATCCGCCAGCGCTGCCCGGGCTTGAGCGAGGTAGTGCGGCTCCTTCCAGACGACGGAGGCTAGCAGCAGCGCCAGCGCCGCATCCTGGTCCGCATCGGTGGCAAAGGCGCGGTCCAGAACGTGCCATTGTCCATTCGTATCCTGCCCCCATTTCCAGGCCCAGAGATGGTCGGTTCGGCTCCCGGCGTTGAGATTATTCACCGCCCAGGTGTGCGTCTTGTCAAACACCGGCCGATCATTCAGCCACACCGCGCGCAACATGGCGTAAGCCTGTCCTTCCGAAGTAGAGATGCTGTGCGCGCGGTAGTCGATCACCCGGCCATCCTGTTGGATGAAGCGCTCGGTGTACGCCCGCCAGCTTTCCTGGAGGACGACCGGCGGGCGGGCGCTCTCCGCGCGGGTTTCCAGGGACCCATTGCAAGCGAAAAGGGTGAGCGCAAACAGCGCGGCGGCGCGCGCTCCACGGCCCCCCTGATGCGTCCGCCAAGGAGCCATCTGATGGGGCTTGGGCTGGCGCGGCCGAGTGACGCGCCAAAAAGTGGTCAGCAGATACCAGAGGGAACGAAACAGGTTGTCACGAGGATACATCTGTTCCATCCAGCTTCGTTCTCCGCTGAACATGAGTTGAATGAGGCTCCGGCGCGTGGCGTCATCGACCTCCTGAAAGGCGTAGCCTGCTACCGTCTCGCCGGAAGCGCTCTGCTCGCTCCATACGAGCCGCGCAAGAACCTGGGCCTGGACGCCGAAATCGCTTGAGATCCGTAGCCATGCCTCTGGTGGAGCTGGCCTCTTACAGTCGAAGTGCAGGCGCGCTCCGCTTTCACTAAGATCAACGGTTCTGCAGGCCAGAGGGTCATCCGCAGCCTCGAGTTGACAAAGAAACCGGCGTCTCACGCGAGGCGCCAATCTTTGCTGCGGCTGCTCGAGTCCGACGCAAGATGCGGCGACCAGAATAATCAGGTTGAACACCACCCAGGTGCTATTGAGCAGGATCGAGTCCAGCTCCGACCGCGGGCCACCGTGGTACACGAACCACAACAGGCGAGCCGGAAAGGCTACCATCAGCGCCGCCATCGACAGCCCCAACAGCAGGATCGTGACCCAACAAGTACGCAAGTCGAAATATGCTTCGTCCAGATTCGTCCCCTTCTCCGTCACATTGAATCTGCCCGACCGGGGATTCAGGAGCGCGAGGAGCGTCACTCCGGCAGTATAGGGCGCGATGGACATTTCATACACCGCCGCCCAAAAGGAATGCCGGAAACGGCGGCTGATGATGACGTTTGCGATGGTGGAGAGCGCGACGTGCGGCAGGATGTAGGCAATCACAGCAAGCGCATCGGCCCGGATGGGATGGAGCCCCAGGTACGCGAAAGTCAGCGGAGCCAGGATCAGGATCAGCCGTGGGATGCCGAAAAAGAAGTGCAGCATAGCGTTGAAATAGTTCAGCCGCTGCGGGAAGCTGAGTCCCCTTTTCAGAAGCGGGCAGTCGGTTCGCAGGATTTGCGCCATCCCACGCGCCCACCGCATGCGCTGCCTGACGTGCGCCGCGAACGTTTCCGCGGCGAGCCCCGCTGCCAGCGGCATCCGCAAATAGACGGAATCGAAGCCGCGCGCGTGCAGTTCCATCGCGGTGTGCGCGTCTTCGGTGACGGTCTCGGTCTTGATGCCGCCTATGGATTCAATCGCAGAGCGCCGTAACACGGCGCACGAGCCGCAGAAGAAAGCTGAGTTCCAAAAGTCGTTTCCGCATTGGATCACGTGATAAAAGAAATGCTGCTCCGGCGGAATCCGGTGCGTCAGCTTGAGGTTGCGCTCGTAAGGGTCGGAATTGAAAAAGTGCTGAGCAGTCTGCACTAGCGCCACCTTCGAGTCAGCCAAAAATCCAACCGTGTGCCACAGAAAACTGCGAACCGGGACGTGATCGGCGTCGAACACAGCGATGAGCTCCCCGCTGGTCAATCCGAGGGCGTGGTTCAGATTACCGGCCTTCGCGTGACGATTGTCCGGACGAGTGATGTAGACGGCGCCGAGGGCCTCCGTCATGGCCCGAATTTCCGGCCGCCGCCCATCGTCCAGCACGTAAACCTGCTTGTGCGGACAGTCGATCGCCAGGGCGCCGACCAGGGTCCGGCGGACGATATCCACCGGTTCATTGTAAGTGGGGATGAAAACGTCCACGCTGGGAAATTGCTTCGGGGGTGCTGGAGCCCGCTCAACGACCTCGATAGTCTGGAAGTAGCCGAGAAAAAGAATAATCAATCCGTAAAACTCCGCCCCCAAAAGGAGCAATGAGACTACGGAATCGGCTGTGGAATCGAGATTGACGGTGAAGCGGATTCGCCAGTAAAAATAACGAATCGAGGCGAAGCAGCTCAGAAAGATGATTGCCGGGCGTAAATAAGGGTTCAAGCCGGCAACAATGGCCAAACCGATCATGGCCATCGACGCCAAGGCTTGTTGGTACGGGAGCAGCGGCGCCACGACGGCGGAATATACCAGCGGCAGTGTCAAGACCAGCACCGCCGCCAGCGGGATCATCAACTGACGGAATCGGTTTCCGGGCCTTCGTCGCAGCACGGGGAGCATCGTAACACGAGCCGCCTTCAGAGTTGGACAGCCAGCCGCACCAACAGCGACTGCTGCGTGAATGGTCCGACGTTGTCATACCCGTAGCTGACCGGAACGGAAAAACGGTCGCTCAAACGCAGCGTTACCGAGCCAAAAAACCCGCTGGCTAACCGCGACGGAGAACCGGTGTAGTCCTGCGCCCCCACGAACCCGGAAACATCGTACTGCACCTTTGGATGCAGCCTGCCGCGGAGTTCAAGCCGGCCAATATTGCTCTCGAATGCCTGCGGGCTGAAATAGCCTCCGACGCCGGGGTGGCCGGGCGATGCAAGCGGCGAGATGCCATCGGCTCCGAGACGCGGGGTGGGAATCGGCCGCCCGCGCCGGTCGGTAAGCGAGGCGCCCCCATAACCGAGCAGGTCTTCGTCGAAGCCGTAGTAATTCAGGCCATAGCTGGCGCGCATCAAGCTCAACGGGGAGCCGTCAAAGCCTGCGATGAAATTGAAACTCGCGCCGGCGCTAGCCGTCCGGAAACCGTTGGTGTCGACGTTGTGCCCGGTCCGCGCCCCGCCGCCGCCTTCCGCGGAGACGTCGAACCGTCGGGTCAGCCTCACCAGGACGCCGCCCACTGCGCGGTTGTCCATTACCAGTCCCACAAGCTGGCCGGCGAATGGGCCGAAAACTGGCCGTATCCCCGCCGCTGAGAGCAACGACTCCTCCACGTTGGTGCGGCTGGCGGTCGCGTAAATCGTCGAGCCACCAGAGGTCTTGTAGCGAAGCGTGCCGAGCGCGTTGACGGTGGAACTGTCGGTGCTGAAACGGCCGCCACCGGCTTCCACCTGTAGATCGACCGCTTCGGAAAGCGACGTTCGGACGCCGCCGGTCCCGTTCAAGCAGTGTTCATCGAGGGCGCCTCCGATCGTCATGTACGATGTGCGGACGGCCCGGAAGTAGACCACGGTCTCGGACTTCAAACGAAAGTTGATCTGTCCACCGTATCGCAAGAAGTCGAGCCTGTTGTTCAGGTCGCCGTTTTCGGCGTGGTACTCGAAGATTCCCTGGACATTCGAGGAACTGGAGTCTGATATTTCTTGCTTGAGCTGGTCGATTTCCTGCGAGGTAACCGGCCGGTTAATTCCCGTCTGCTGGTCACTCGCATCGGCCGCGCTGAGCCGCCACGCGCCGGAGGCGAGTATAAGCAGGATAGTGAAGCTGTTTTTGAACATGCGTTCTCCTATCGCAAGGCCGCCTGGATTAGAATTCAGGCGGCCTTGCCATTTGAGGCGATGCGGTTTCCAGTTGGCTAACCAGTTCCTTCGCCCGGTCATTGCGGCCGAGCCGATGTAGCAGCTTGGCCAATTCCAGGGTGACTCTCGGCGTGGGGTTCCGCCGGTAGAGTTCTTCGAGATAGGGCAGCGCCTCCTTATATTTCCCAGCGCCATTGAGCGAGCCCGCGTAGCCCGCCAGCAGACGGTCATCCCGCAGGCCCTGGCTGTAGGCGATGCCGTAGTACCGAGCGGACTTCTGATAATCTTTCTCCTCCAGAAGCACATCGGCATACTCTCGAACGATGGAGGTGTCTCCCTCGAATCGAGGCAAGACCTTTTCGTACTCCTTGACCGCTCTTTTGAGGTTCCCGGTTCCCTTCATGGCGCGCGCATAAGCAAGCCCAGCCTCCTCGTTGGTAGGCAATGCGGTTCGCGCCTTGTCGAGCGGCCCCAAGGCAGCCTGGTAGTGCCCGGCCGCGAGCAGGTCCAGGCCGTAACTAAGACTGATAGAGGGATCGGCGGGGCGGTTCCGCCCGTAGAGTTCTTCGAGATAGGGCAGCGCCTCCTTATATTTCCCTGCGCCGTTGAGCGAGTCAGCATAGCCTGCCAGCAGACGGTCATCCTGTAGACCCTGGCTGTAGGCGACCCCGTAATACCGCGCGGACTTCTGATAGTCCTTCTCTTCCAGAAGCGCATCGGCATACTCTCGAACGACAGACGTGTCCCCCTCGAATCGAGGCAAGACCTTTTCGTACTCCTTGACTGCGTTTTTGAGGTCCCCGGTTCCCTTCATGGCGCGCGCATAAGCAAGCCCGGCTTCCCTGTTGGCAGGCATCGCTGTTCGTGCCTTGTCGAGCGGCTCCAGGGCAGCCTGGTAGTGTCCGCTAGCGAGCAGGCTAAGGCCGTAGCTAAAATTGAGAGAAGGATCGCCGGGGCGTTTTGCCAGTAGATCCCGATAGATGGGCAATGCCGCGCCCCAGTTTCTGGCGGCCGCGAGTGCAAACACATAGTCACGCCGGTCAGCGTCTGTCATCAGTGGCGTGACATCGGAGCGCTCGAACAGCGTCGCTGCCTCAGCCGCCCTTCCTTGCCAGGCCAAGACACGCGCCAATTCCAGAGCTACTCTCGGCTTGGGGTTCCGACGGTAGAGTCTTTCGAGATAAGGCAGCGCCTCCTTGTATTTCCCCGCGCCAGTCAGCGAGCCGGCGTAACCCTCCAGCAGACGGTCATCCTGTAAGCCCTGGCGATACGCGACGCCGTAGTACCGCGCGGACTTCTGATAATCTTTCTCCTCCAGAAGCACATCGGCATACTCTCGAACAATAGAAGCGTCCCTCGCGAACTGAGGCAAGGCTTTTTCGTACTCCTTCAGCGCTCGTTTGAGGTCCCCGGTTCCCTTCATGGCGCGTGCATAGGCAAGCCCGGCCTCCCCGTTTGTAGGCATCGCAGCCCGTGCCCTTTCGAGCGGCCCCAGGGCAGCCTGGTAGTGTCCGCTAGCCACTAGGCTCAGGCCGTACCTAAGATTGAGAGAAGGATCGCCGGGGCGTTTTGCCAGCAGATCCCGATAGATGGGCAATGCCGCGATCCAATTTCTTTGGGCCGCGTAGATGTCCACAAGCTGCAAGCTCAATTCGCTGTCGCCGGGTCGCTTCGCCAGCAGTGCTCGGAGCACGGGAACGGCTCGGGCATCGCGCCTCATCTTTATGAGTGCAAATGCATAGTCGCGCCGGTCAGCGTCTGTCATCAGCCGCGCGATATCGGAGCGCTCGAACAGCGCAGCGGCCTCAGCCGTCTTTCCTTGCCACACCAGGACACGCGCCAACTCCAACCACGCCTGAGCATCGCCCGGGTTCTGCTTCAGATAGTTCCGGTAGTCCAAAGCGGCCCGGGGCCACGTGTGCGCATCGTGCGAGTGGATACGAGCCAGGGCCAGCAAGGCGGATCGGTTTTGGTTATCCAGTTGGAGCGCGCGCCCGAATTCTTTCGCAGCGACTTCTTCGCGTCCGGCTGCGTATTCGCCTTCGGCCAGTCCGAGCTGGGCTCCTATGGACTCCGGATTCAAAGATAGGGCTTCACGGAAATTGACCAGGGCCTGCTCGACTTGCCCCTCGTTCAGTTCTTTCCGGGCCGCGGCAATGAGGGCCCGAGCCGACGGGGAAGCCGGCTGAGCGGGCGAGCCCTTTGACAGATCCACCGGGTGATGGTGCCTGACCATGAGGTATGACGTGAGTGCGTAACTGAAAATCACGATCAGCCCGCAACTGATCAGAAGGACCCCGAGCCCTGTACGAAATACCCCCTCCCGCATGTGTGGCGCCGCCCAAGGCGCCAGCAATTCTTGATCCATGGCATCGTTTGGAAGGAGATGAACTGGTGTGTCCCGAGAGCGTGAAAACCGATACAAACGAATACAAAATGCGCTAAGACGAAAACACTCGTCCATGTAAATCTTACAGCGAGACCCTGCTGTTCGATGCAATACGACCGCATAACACCCGAGCTTTGGAACCGAGTGTGATGACACATGGCGATTATCCAGGCTACCAAACGGCGCCGGACAGCATCCCCGAAGGGTAGACGAGATAACGGCAAGGAGTGTTCGCGCCATACCTGTCGGCTCTTTGAATGCGCATGATGATGCGTCGCGCCCAGGGCACTGGGCGCCTCCTTTCGGACGTGCTCGCGAAGAGCGGCTTTCGCTTCTGGCTTCTACTCTGAACCTGCAGTTGATAGTCGGAAATTATTCTGCGGTTTGCCGAAACGACTCCAGACTCCACTTGCCTCTTGGGAGGTTGTGCCGGAGGATGTAGAGATTTCCGTCATCCGCCCGCACCTTGCAAAACACGTCATCCGGACCGTACCACTGATCCAGAACCTCTTCCACAATGAAGTCGCGGTCCTTTAGCTGAAACCTAACCGGGCGTTCGTCAGCGTTCTGGCCCGCGTAGCACTGCACCTGGAGGCCCATCGGGTTCTCGTCTTCCTGCGTAAGTCCAGCACCTTCGCAATTCCCAAGGGGTGGATCCGAAGGCTTACTACTCAAACCTTCTGGTGGTTCTTCTCCTGCAAAGTGGGGGTCATATCCACGAAAAAGAAGGCACTCCAGGCCCTCCGCATCTCGAAGAACGTGGCTTGGAACGCGCTTACGTTCCACTTTGAGGAAATCGACAAGTCCATTCACTGCGCTAGCGACACTCTTGTGAATCAAAGGATCGGACTTGGTCAGCTCGGCGTAGCGCTTGGTAACTTCACAAAAAGCCTGGAACTGGCGGATCGGATACTTCCGCTTGTCCGAAGAGAGGCCATGTTGGAAGTCTGCCCAGCATTGCATCATCTCCGCTACCACCGGATCCTTTTCTCGAGACGGCATATTCTCTGTTCTTCCAACGCCAGTCGAACATTGTAGTGTATTCTTCGTG
>Ga0307479_10006619_pt1 | contig 10648 bp, 7 predicted proteins | sample atmos_gasesECM4C_FD_203743 | JGI IMG/M metagenome (GOLD analysis project Ga0307479, IMG submission 203743) | Hardwood forest soil microbial communities from Morgan-Monroe State Forest, Indiana, United States - atmos_gasesECM4C_515 | ecosystem: Environmental > Terrestrial > Soil > Temperate...
GATGGGCAGCGGCAAGCTGACCCCGGAACCGAGGGCGTTGGCGCTCTGGCCGAAGCTGAAGAACGGCTGCACGTGCTCGTCGGACACGAGCGACGGGCCGGTGTGGATCCAACCGAGCGAGACGGTCACGTCCACCTTGGCGTTGGCCCTGGCCAGCGCCACGTCCGCCTCCGCCTTGCCCACCGCGGTCTCGGCCGAGAGCAAGTCGGGACGCGCCGCGAGCGCCAGCTGCTCGAGCTCGGCGAGCGTGCGGGCCACCGGCGCCGGCCGCAGCTCTCCCGAGACCTCGAAATCCTGCGCCAGCTCGGGGGCGAAGACCGCCTGGCGCAGGCTCGCCCGGGCGGTGCGGTAGGCCAGGTCGGCGTCCTGCACGTCGGTCTGGAACTGCAGCTTCTGCAGCCCGATCTTCAGGAAGTCGCCGCCCGAGATCTCGCCCTTGTCGTAGCGGACGCGGTTGAGGTCCTCGACCTGCTGGAAGTTCGCGAGGTTGGCTGCCGCCGCGCGCAGGTTGCCGCGCGCGAGCAGCGCCGCGGTGAAGGTCGTGCGCACCGTGTCGACCAGCGTCCGCCGGGCGTCCTCGAGGTCGCGCTCGGCACCGGCCGTCGCCAGGCGGGCGCTCGCGATGCGGCGGCGCCGCTTGCCGCCGCGCTCGAAGGTCCAGCCGATGCCGCCGGTCAGATCCACCGTGCCGTTGGTGAAGGTCGGGTTCGGCCGCAACGCCGCGGTGATCTCGCCGGCCCGCGTCGACTCGACGGTGGCGGCCTCGGCGCGCAGCCCGGGGTTGCCGCGCAGCGCCAGCGCCAGCGCCTCGTCCAGGCGCAGGCTGGTGATGGAGCCGGCCGGGGCGACGCCGGCGGCGATGACGCGGCTTGCCGCCATCGCGGCAGCGAGCGCCGCCACCCAGGTCTTGCCGCTGGCATGCATGACCCCTCCCCCTCCCGCAGATGCCGTCCATCCATCGGCACCGCGGCCGGGTGGACCCTGGCGATCCGCGGCCCGACCCTAGCGGCGCGGCCACAAAGCGCGGACAAAGAAGCCCGCGCCGGCCACAAAGAATCCACAACAATGCCGGCCGGGGCATCCGGACGGGCCGCGGCGGGCGGCCGCGGCGGGCGGTCCCGCCGGTGCCCTCAGGCGGCGGGCGGTCCCGCTGGCGGCCTCAGGAAGTGACCGCCAGCGGCGCCTCCTCGGCGCTGAGGCGGGCCGCCGGCAGGCGGAGGGTGAAGACGCTGCCGCCGCCGTGGCGGTCTTCGTAGGTGAGGGTGCCTCCCTGCGCCAGCGCCAGGCGGCGGGCGATGGCCAGGCCGAGACCGGCGCCGCCGGCGCGCGCGCCGTCGGGCGACACCCCTCCCGCCGGCCGGTAGAAGGCTTCGAAGATGCGCTCGCGCTCGGCCGGCGGCACGCCGCCGCCGCGGTCGGCGACGGCGATGGCGATCATCTCGCCCTCGCCGCGCATCCAGATGTCGATCGGCGCCGCGGCGGGGGAGTACTTGAGCGCGTTCTCGATCAGGTTCACCAGGATGCGCAGCGAGTGCACGAAATCGAAGCGCCCCACCGGCATCGGCTCTTGTAGCGCCAGCGAGGTGCGCAGCTCGCGGCCGCCGAGCGCGCCGGCCACCTGCTGGATGGCCGCCCCCACCAGGTCCTCCGCGGCATTGACGTCGGTGTGGACCGGGACGCCGCCGGCGTTCAGGCGCGACAGGTCGAGCAGGTCGGCCACCATGTGGTTGAGCCGGTCGGCCTGCTCTTCGATCACCGCCGCGCGGTCGTCGCCGCCGGCCGCGAGATCGTGGGCGAGCGCCTTGATGGTGGTCAACGGGGTGCGCAGGTCGTGCGATACCGAGGCAAGCAAGGCGTCCTTGAGCCGGTCGGCCTCGCGCAGCGCCTCGGCGTGCTCGGCCTCGGCCGCCAGCTCGACGCGCTCGATGCCCAGCGCCGCGTAGTAGGAGAGGGCGTCGAGGAAGCGCCGCCGCGCCGGGTCGAGACGCAGGCCGCCACGGTCCGCCAGGCGCAGCACGCCGACGCTGCGGCCGTGCGCGACGAGCGGCAGCAGCAGGGCCCGCGCCGGCGCCAGCGCGGCGTCCAGCGCGGCGCTCGCGCCGAGCTCGGCGCTGGTGTGCACCGGCGTCCCGTCCAGCCGCTCGGTGGCGGCGCGGCGATGCTCGGCCACCCAGGCGACGGTCTCCCCGATCGCCGGGTCCGCCTGCGCCGCCGCCGCGTCGTGTCCCGCCTCGTCGCGGTCCCCGGCCCTCTCCGTCCCCTCGGCCATCGCCGTCCCGCCGACGAAGACCTGGCACTCCGCCGCGCCTGTCGTCTCGCGGATCACCTTGGCGATGGCGGCAAGCGCGTCCTCCGCGCGGCCGGCGGAGAGCGTCTCGGCGCCCAGCGCCGCCAGGCGGTCGATCTCCTCCGCGCGCCGCCGCGCCGCCTCGGCCTCGGCGTTGGCGCGGCCGAGCAGCTGGGTGGCCACCGTCGCGGTGACCAGGAACGCCACCAGCACCAGCCAGTCGAGCGGCTTGTCGACCGAGAGCAGGTCGTACGGGGTCTGCAGGAAGTAGTCGATGAGCAGGAAGCAGGCGCACGCCAGGGTCAAGCCCAGGACGCGCCCGCCGCTGGCGCTGCCGCCCAGCACCACCAGCATGTAGATCAGCGTCACGTGCGCCTGGTCCAGATCGTCGCGCACCGACACCAGCGCCACCGTGACCAGGGTCAGCGTCGCCGCCCAGAACAGCCAGCTCCCGGGGCGCCCCAGGCGCGCGTTGCGCATCAGCCCGGCATCTCGAGGCGGTACCCGACCCCGGGCTCGGTGAGGATCACCTCCGGGCGCAGCGGGTCGCGCTCGATCTTGCGCCGCAGGTTGGCGACGTGGACGCGCAGGTTCTGCTGCGGGTCGCCGAAGGGGCGTCCCCAGACGGCATTGAACAGCTGGCGGTGGGTCAGCGTCCGCCCGGCCTGGGTGACAAAGGTGCGCAGCAGCTCCCATTCGATGGGGGTGAGGTGGATCGGCTGCTCGCCGCGCCGCACGGTGCGGGCGGCCAGGTCCATCACCAGCTCCCCGATCGCGACCCGGTGCTCGGACGGGCGCCGCGCCACCTGCGCGCGCCGCAGGTTGGCGCGCACCCGCGCGGTGAACTCCAAGGTGCTGAACGGCTTGGTGACGTAGTCGTCGGCGCCGGCGTCGAGCAGCATCGCCTTCTCGGTGTCGGACTGCCGCGCCGAGAGCACGACGATGGCGGCGGTCGACCACTTGCGGACCTCGCGGCAGACCTCGATGCCCGGCATGTCCGGCAGCCCGAGGTCGAGCACCATCAGGATCGGCTTCTCCGCCGCCGCCAGGTCGATCCCCTCGCTGCCGGTAGCCGCCTCGATGATCCGCCCCAGCTCGCCCTCGAGCGCGTGGCGCACCACTCGCCGGATCTGCGGCTCGTCGTCGACGATCAGGCCGGTGCCCTCACGCTGGCCCTGGAGATTCATGGCTCGCTCACATCGCTCGCCGGAGGAGACAGGAGCCGCCGGAAGCGCGTACCGGCCCCGTCCCGCCTTGGACGCCCCTTCCCACGTTTCGGGAAGGGCGGTTTCATTCTAGCGCGCCGGCCTCAGCCGCCGCCGCGCTTGCTGGCCAGGCGCTCGACCAGGGCGCGCAGCGTGCTCTGCGCCTCGGCGCTGAACCACGACTCGATCAGCGCCGCCGTCTCGGCCTCGCCGGCGGCCTCGAAGGGCGCCACCAGGTCGGCGCGGGCGAGCCGGCGGGTCTCGGCCATCGCCGCCGGCGGCAGCGCCGCCAGCTCCCGGGCCGCCGCCACCGCGCGCTCCACCACCCGCGCCGGCGGCACCACCTCGTCGACCAGGCCGACGCGCGCCGCCGCCGCCGGCGAGAGCAGCTCGCCGCCGACGCACAGCCGCTCCGCCACGCGCGGCCCCAGCAGGCGGCGGGCCGCCGCGAGGATGACCGGCGGCATCGGCAGCCCCACCCGCACCTCGTTGAGGCCGATGCGAAAATCGCCGTCGGCCATCACACGCAGGTCGCAGAAGATGGCCAGCACGGCGCCGCCCGCCGGGCTGTGGCCGGTGATCGCCGCCACCACCGGCAGCGGCGAGGCGGCCAGCGCGCGCAGCAGCGCGTAGAAGGCGCGCCACAGCTCGCCGATGCCGGCACGGTCGAGGGTCAGCAGGAAGGGCACGTCGAGCCCCGCCGAGAACATCCCCGGCGCTCCCGACAGCACCAGCGCCGCCGGCCGCGCCGGCCGCGCCGGCCCGGCGGACGCTCCGGGGGGTGCCTGACCGGCGGCGCCGGGCGGCTGGCCCTCCGCCGCGGCGGCGCCGGCGGCGTCGGCGGCGGCGCTGGCCAAAGCCGCCCTGAGCGCAGCGATCAAATCCGGCGACAGGGCGTTGGCCGGCGGGTGCGCCAGCCGCAGCTCGCGCACCTCGCCATGCACGATGGTCTCGATCACCTCGGTCCCTCCCGTCTGGCGGTGCGACTGCCGGCGCCATCCTATCGCCGGCCGGGGCGCTGCACCCGGTGGCGCGGCTTCTTGGCCTGATCGGTCTTGACGTTTTCTGCCAGATCTCGGTGCCAAAATTCGACACCCGGAGCTCCGGCTAGATCTGAAGAAAGCCAGTGATGTCAACGTTTACGGTGGCCTCGCTACATGGCACCAAGCATGCACTGGCGAGGGCCAGTCGCTCCGGATCAAACCGTGGGCCGCCGTGGCCGAAGTCATTACCCCTCGAGGGGAGGAGGACCTAGAATGTTGAGCCGCCTTCGCAACCGGCAGCAGGGCTTCACGCTCATCGAGCTGCTGATCGTCGTCGCCATCATCGGGATCATCGCCGCGCTGCTGATCCCCAACTTCCTCGACGCGCTGCAGAAGTCGAAGCAGAAGCGCACCGAGGCCGACATGCGCAACACCGGCACGGCCATGTTCGCATGGCTAACCGACCAGGCAGGCGCCGCCGCCGCCGGCTCCGCCCAGACCGGCGGGAGCACGGTCAACTTCGGGGCCGTCTTCAAGTCGACGACCCCCGCCGAGATGTCGACCGTGCTGGTGTCGCAGTACATCCAGAGCATCGCGGTGCTCGACGGCTGGAAGCACAATTACCTCTACTACATGAACTACGCCAACCCGCTGGGCGGCGTCGGCATCCTGGGCATCATCAGCCTCGGCCGCGCCGGCGCCTTGCAGAACTCGGGCAGCTACACCGTGACGTCCTTCGACCCGACCGACTACGACCATAACCTCGCCTGGGCCGACGGCTACTTCGTGGCCTGGCCGCAGAAGACGAACTAAGCCAGGCGCCTCCCCGCAGCTTCTTCTATTCTGGTGGTCCCCGAGCCGGGTGCCGCGGTGGCGGCACCCTATTTTCTTTTTTCGGCGACTCCCAGCATCTTCTCCTCGGCGACCCCCGCAGGCTGGCGGTGCTTCTGGCCGCCGCCCCGGCCACCGTGGACCTTCCGGCATAGAATGACGCCGCCTCGCGGCCCGGCGAGGCCCGGAGGACGACGATACCGGACATGGACGCCGAGTCACCGCAGCGGCTCGAGCCGCGGCTCGCGGCGCTGCGCCGCCTAATCGCCGACGAGGTCGTGCCGCTCGAGGGCGAGATGTTCCGCGGCGGCTTCCCGGCCGTCGAGCCGCGCCTGCTGGCGCTGCGCGGCCGCGCCCGCGAGATCGGCCTCTTCGCGCCGCAGCTGCCCGGCGCGTGGGGCGGAGCCGGCCTGACTCTCCCCGAGCTGGCCCGGGTCGGCGAGGTGCTCGGCTGGAGCCCGCTCGGCCACTACGTCTGCAACTGCCAGGCTCCCGACGCCGGCAACATGGAGCTGCTGCTGCGGCATGGCTCCGCGGAGCAGCAGCGGCGCTGGCTGGGACCGCTGGCGCGCGGCGAGCTGCGCAGCTGCTTCGGCATGACCGAGCCCGAGCGCCCGGGCTCCAACCCGGTCTGGCTCGCCACCACGGCGCGCCGCGACGGCGGCGACTACGTCCTCGACGGTCACAAGTGGTTCGCCTCGGGCGCCGACGGCGCCGCCTTCTGCATCGTGATGGCGGTCACCGAGCCCGGCGCGGCGCCGCACGCCCGCGCCAGCATGCTGGTGGTGCCTGCCGATACCGCCGGCTTCGAGATCCTGCGCAACCTGCCGGTGATGGGCGAGGCCGGCACTGGCTGGGCCAGCCATGGCGAGGTGCGCCTCCGCGGCGTGCGGGTGCCGGCCAGCCATCGCATCGGCGACGAGGGCGCCGGTTTCGCCCTCGCCCAGGAGCGGCTCGGGCCGGGGCGCATCCACCACTGCATGCGCTGGATCGGTATCTGCGAGCGGGCCTTCGACCTGATGTGCCGGCGGGCGGTGGCGCGCGAGCTGGCCCCCGGCGACCCGCTCGCCTCGCGCCAGCTGGTGCAGGCCTGGGTGGCCGAGAGCCGCGCCGAGATCGACGCCGCGCGGCTGCTGGTGCTGCGCGCCGCGGAGCGCATCGAGCGCGAGGGCGCCGCCGCCGCGCGCGACGACATCTCGCTCATCAAGTTCCACGTCGCCGGGGTGATGCAGCGCGTGCTCGACCACGCCTTGCAGGTCCACGGGGCGGCCGGGCTGCTCGACGACACGCCGCTCGCCTTCTGGTGGCGCCACGAGCGCGGCGCCCGCATCTACGACGGCCCCGACGAGGTGCACAAGACCGCCGTGGCGCGGCGCATCCTCGCCGCCTACGGCCGCGCCGGCGCGGGCGCCCGCCGGTGAGCGCCGCCGCGCCCTCCCCCGGCGGCCCCTTCGCGGCCGTGGACCGGCCCGGCCCGGTGCGCGCCGGCGAGGAGCTGCCGGCCGAGGCGCTGGCCGCCTGGCTGCGCGACCATCTCCCCGGCGCCGCCCTGGACGCCGCGCCGGCGGCGGCCCCGCCCCCGGAGGCGGCACCGCCGCCGGCACCGCCGACGGCTCCGGCGGCGCGCCCGGCCGCTCTGCCGCCGCCGCCGCTTGCGGTCGAGCAGTTCCCCGGCGGTCATTCGAATCTCACCTACCTGCTGCGCTACGGCGGGCGCGAGCTGGTGCTGCGGCGGCCGCCGGCCGGGGCCAGCGTCAAGACCGCCCACGACATGGCGCGCGAGCACCGCGTCCTGTCGCGCCTCCATCTCTGCTACCCCAAGGCGCCGCGGGCGCTCGCCGTTTGCGACGATCCGGCGGTCATCGGCGCGCCGTTCTTCGTCATGGAGCGGGTGCAGGGCGTCATCCTGCGCCGGCTGCCGGCGGGCGCCGCCCTGCCGCCGCAGCGCCTGCGCGCGCTGAGCGAGGCGACGGTCGACGCCCTGGCCGAGCTGCACGCCGTCGACGGCGCGGCCGCCGGGCTCGCCGATCTCGGACGCCCCGCCGGGTATGCCGCGCGCCAGGTCGGCGGGTGGACCGAGCGCTGGCAGCGCGCGCGCACCGATGAGGTGCCGGAGGTGGACCGCGCCGCGGCCTGGCTGGCCGAGCACCTGCCGCGGCGCTCGGCGGCGGAGGAAGAGGCCGGAGCGGCGCTGCTCCACAACGACTTCAAGCTGGACAACCTGGTGCTCGCCGCCGACCTCGGCGCCATCGTCGCCGTCCTGGACTGGGAGATGGCGACGGTCGGCGACCCGCTGATGGACCTCGGCACCACCCTCGGCTACTGGCTCGACGCCGGCGACCACGAGGCGCTGCGGCAGCTGCCCGTGGGGCTCACCGCGCTGCCCGGGAACCTGTCGCGCGTCGAGGTCGTCGAGCGCTATGTGCGCGCCACCGGGCGCGACGCCTCCGCGATCCTCTTCTACTACGTCTTCGGCCTGCTCAAGATCGCCGTCATCGCGCAGCAGATCTACGCCCGCTACCGCCGCGGCCTGACCCATGACGAGCGCTTCGCGCGCCTGCTCGACAGCGTCCGCCTGCTCGGCCGCACCACCGCCCAGGCGATCGACCGGCGGCGCATCGACCGCCTCTGGGACTGAGCTCCCATGGGCCGGCAACGCCGGTGGGGCTTTGAGATGGCGGCTGCCGGGCCGCCGCGGCGGCGGCGCCGCAAGCTGCTGCGCAAGCTGCGGCCGATCCTGCGGCCCGGCATCGGGCACCGCCTGCCGCCCGAGCTCACCGCCCGGCGCATCGGCGGCCTGGCCGCCGCCCTCCCCGGCGGCGTGCGCGGCCCCGAGCTCGAGGCGCTGCTGCGCCGCGTCGAGGCCAAGCCCGTCCACCCCGGCAACCGGCTCGAGCTCTTCGACACCGGCGAAGCGGCCTTCGCCGCCATGCACCAGGCGGTCGCCGCCGCCCGCCACGAGGTGCTGCTCGAGTCCTACATCTTCAAGGACGACGCGGTCGGCTGCACCATGCTCGACGAGCTCGCCGCGGCGGTGCGCCGCGGCGTCGTGGTGCGGGTGCTCGCCGACGCCATCGGCTCGATGTCCACGCACGCCGAGTTCTGGCGCGACATGGCGCGGCGCGGCATCGCCGCCCTGCTCTACAACCCACTGTTCAAGGGGCTCTGGTACCAACCGTTCCGCGACCACCGCAAGCTGCTGGTGGTGGACCGCTTCGTCGGCTTCACCGGCGGCATGAACATCGGCGTCGAGTACGGCTCGCCGAGCGCGCCGGGCGGGCCCTGGCGCGACAGCCACGTGCGCGTCGCCGGACCCGCCGCCTGGGACATGGCCATCGTCTTCAACGAGGGCTGGGAGCTGGCCGGCGGCGAACCCATCCACCTGCCGCCGCTCGCCGTCGCCGCCCCCGACCTCCCCGGCGCCCGGGTGCTGGTCCTCGACGCCAGGCCGCTGCGCGGCAACCGCGAGGCCGCCGCCGCCCTGGTGGCGATCGCCGCCGCGGCGCGCGAGCGCCTGTGGATCACCAATGCCTACTTCGCTCCCGGCCATACCGCGGTGCGCGTCCTCGCCGCCGCCGCCGGCCGCGGCGTCGACGTGCGCCTGCTGCTGCCCGGACGGAGCGACGTGCCCATCGTCCGCCACGCCGGCCACGGCTACTTCGCCGACCTGCTCGGCCGCGGCGTGCGCATCTTCGAGTATGCCGCCGCCGTCCTCCACGCCAAGTCCCTGGTCGCCGACGGCTACCTGGCCGTCGTCGGCTCGACCAACCTCGACTTCCGTTCCTTCCTCTTCAACGCCGAGTGCAACCTGGTCGTGCTCGACGCGCCCTTTGCCGCGCGCCTCGAAGCCGACTTCGCCGCCGACCTGGCCAGCTCCGCCGAGATCACCCTCCCCGCCTGGAGCCGCCGCCCCGTCCCTCACCGCGCCGGCGACCGCCTGGCCCGCCTGCTCTCACCGCTGCTCTAGCCCTTTTCTAACTCGACCTTCATTTCCACGAGGCGCCCCCGGCGGCGGTTCGGCGGCGGGTGCAGACCGCGCCTGCAGCGCCGCGAGTGCCTGAGCATCAGCGCCAGCGGAGAGCGGCGAAAGCATCCAGATTGCGCAGCATGCTATCCTTTGCGCATAAACCTGAATGACGACTCTCGCCGCTCTCGTCCGAGCCGCGGAAAGGGATGACTCCATGCCAGCCACCAAGGGCAAGAGCAAGCAGGCACCAGCCGCTGCCGCGCCCGCTCCGAAAGAGATGGCGAAGATCAAGAACCTCGTCATCGTCATGATGGAGAACCGTTCTTTCGATCACTTCCTCGGCAGCCTCTCCCTCGCCGAGGGGAGGAAGGACGTGGATGGCCTCACGAAACCGCTCCCGACCCTTGCGGACTCCGCCGGCAAGCAGTACACGGCCAGGGACATGGGGACCACGTTCGCCTTCCCCGACCCGCCCCACGAGTTCAAACCCGCCCACGCGGACTGGAACGGAGGCAAGCACGACGGCTTCGTCAAGCAGTACGAAGCGGCTCATCCGCCAGCCAAGAATCCGGGCATCGACCTGAGCGTTCCCTTGGGCTACTACACCAGGGCGACCCTGCCCACCCTCTACGCGCTCGCCGACCAGTTCACGCTCTGCGATCACTGGCACTCCTCCGTCTTGAGCTCCACCTGGCCGAACCGCAAGTACCTGCATTCGGGCTGCCGCGACGCCGACAAGGACACCCAGACCCTCCCGCCCTTCCCAGGATTCAAGACGCGGCCGATCTGGGACTTCCTCGAGGACGAGAAGGACCCCGACACCAAGCAGCGGTTGACCTGGAAGTGCTACTTCACCGACCTGCCGTTCTTGTCCTTCTGGTACACCTTCGCGGCCCGCCACGCCCTCAGCAACTTCCACCCGATCCTCCAGTTCGCCGAAGACTGCTTCGCCGATACCCTGCCCACTTTCAGCATCGTGGACCCGGCGTTCTCGGTTGCCGACGACCACCCGGCGTACGATCCGCAGCTCGGCGAGAAGTGGCTGGCGCTGGTGATCGACGCCCTGACGGTGAGCGAAGCGTGGCGCCACACCGCCCTGCTCCTGCTCTACGACGAGAACGGCGGCTTCTATGATCACGTCAAGCCGCCGCCGGCCGCCGTCGCGCGGCCGGACGTCGCTCCCGAGGACGACCGGCTGGGCTTCCGGGTGCCGGCCTTCGTGGTGAGCCCCTACCCGGTCAAGGGCAGGGCGGTGAAGACCGTTTTCGACCACACCTCGCTGCTCAGGACGATCGCCAGCCGTTGGCGCATCGATTTCCCTCCGGAGTGCGGCGCCCGCTGGCGGACCATGCCCGACATCTGGACCGATTGCTTC
>Ga0307479_10006620_pt1 | contig 10648 bp, 10 predicted proteins | sample atmos_gasesECM4C_FD_203743 | JGI IMG/M metagenome (GOLD analysis project Ga0307479, IMG submission 203743) | Hardwood forest soil microbial communities from Morgan-Monroe State Forest, Indiana, United States - atmos_gasesECM4C_515 | ecosystem: Environmental > Terrestrial > Soil > Temperate...
CGTCCTTGAGCTGGAAGGCCTCTCCCAGGGGGATGCCGTAGGCCGAAAGCGGGTCCTGCAGGCGTTCGAGACCGTCGGGGACGGCCAGGGCCGCCCCGAGGTGCAGCGGCCGCTCGACGGTGTACTTGGCCGACTTGTAGCGGCCGATGCGCCGGGCCAGTTCCGGCGATGCGTGGCCCGCCGCGGTGCCCATCAGATCGAGGTACTGGCCGGCGTTGACCTCGAGGCACAGCTCGTCGAAGACCCGCCGGGCGGGTGCCGGCGCCCCCTCGAGGGCGCGGTTGGCGTAGGCGAAGGCCAGGTCGCCGGTCAGCAGCGCCGCCCCCTCGCCGAAACGGCGGCCGTCGCCGCTCCAGCCGGCGGCCGCGTGCCGCCGTTCGAAGCCGGCGTGGACGCTCTCCCCGCCCCTGCGGGTGGTCGAGCCGTCGATGACGTCGTCGTGGATCAGCGCGCCGGTGTGGACCAGCTCGAGCGCGGCCCCGGCCGCGATGATCGCCGGATCCGCGGCGTCACCGCCTGCGCCGACGAAGGCCAGGTGGCAGAACGCGGGGCGGAGCCGTTTGGCCGGGGCCAGCACGAGCGAGCGGAGCGCGCCAAGCGGCTCTCGCAGCCCGGGATCGACCGCCTCCCACCGGGCGGTCTCCCGGTCGAGCAGCTCGGCCAGGTGGGCCTCGATGAGAGCGGTCAGGTCGCCCAGGACCCAAGGAGTGCTCTCCGTCGCCATCGGCGAGAGCGTAAGTCACGACGCCGTGACCGCTGTCACCGGAAGCGGGTGGGCGGCTGCCGTTAGGTTGAACGGCCGTGGCCAATGCCAGGCGCGCTCACCAGGTCGGACGGGAAACGCTGCTGAACCTCCGCCAGCAGGTGGCGGAGCGACTGGTGGGCGCGCTGGAGCAGCGGGATCCCGAGCTGCTGGCCAAGCTGTCGGAGGTCGGAATCGTTCGTCGATCCTGGGTCGAGCAGCCCGGAAGTGGGCCGATGTCGGAGCCGCCGGTCGAGGTCGTCCAACGCCTGCTGGAGCGCTCGGTCGAGCGAAGGCCCTCGCTGCTGGGCAGCCTCGGGCTCTCGACCATCCAGTTGCTGGCCGCCGGCCCGGGGGACCGCGCCGCGTCCGAGAGCGGCCTGCCCGAACGGCTGGTCGTGGTGTTCACCGACCTGGAGGGCTTCACCCGTTTCACGGCCCGCAGCGGCGACGAAGCGGCCGGCGCCTTGCTGGCCGAGCACCACCGGGCTGTCGGCCCGGTGGTCCGCAGCCGCGGCGGACGCACGGTCAAGCGACTGGGTGACGGGCTGCTGATCACCTTCCCGGAGCCCGAAGCGGCGGTCTTGGCCGGCATCGAGCTCGTGGCGGTGGAGCCGGGGCCGTTGCGGTTGCGGGTGGGCGCCCACCTGGGCGACGTGATCGTCACCCGGGACGATGTCATCGGGCACACCGTCAACATCGCGGCCCGGGTGGCCGAGGCGGCCAAGGGCGGTGAGGTCCTGGTCACGGCCGAGGTGCGCGCCGCCATCGGGTACGACCTGCCCCGGGTCCAGTTCAGCCGGGTGCGCAGTCGCTCGTTCAAGGGTCTCGAGGAGCCCGTCGGGATCTGCCGGGCCACGACGGCAGCCGCGGTCTGAAAACTCCAATCCAGGCCGCACGCCGAACCGTAGGTTCGGCATGCGAAATGTGAGAGCGGTAGCCGTCGCGGCCATCGGGATCCTGCTCGGGGCCGCGCCGCTGTCGGCCACGGCGGCGTACGCCGCGTCCCAGGGCGTCAGCATCCAGAACTTCAGCTTCATGCCCGCACAGTTGACGGTCAATGTCGGCGACACGGTGACCTGGACCAACAACGACTCCCCCAACTACCACACCGTCAGTGGATCGGCCTTCGACTCGAGCCCGGCCTGCATGACCATGACGGGCATGGGGTGCCTGCAGCCCGGTCAGCGCTTCTCCCACACCTTCACCACCGCCGGCACGTTCGACTACCACTGCAACGTCCATCCGTCCATGACCGGCACGGTCGTGGTCCAGGCTGCGGCCCCCGCCACCACGGCCCCCGCGGCCACGGTCCCGACGACCGTGCCGAGGCCAACGACCGTGCCGAGGCCAACGACCGCGCCGGTCCCGACGGCCCCGCCGCACGCCGCCACCACCGTGCCGAGCGGGGCCGGGCCTGCCGCCACGGCAACCACGCGCCCGCCGGCCACCACCTCGACCGCGCCGGCGACGCCGGCCCCGACCGGCGCCACCACCTCGACCGCGCCATCCGGAACCATCCAGGTCGGCGCGCCCATCCGGCACACGGGCTCGGGCTCGCCGGCCTTCGGCATCGGCCTCGGAGTGGTCGCCCTGGTCGCCACCGGGGGCGTGGTCACCGTGGTGAGGCGCCGTCGCTCCTGACCACTTTCCCCTTATGGTGGGGCCGTGCGCTTCATGCCGGCCCTGGGGGTGATGCTCCTCGGCGGGCTGGCCGTGGCCGGCGCCGCGCCGGGCGCGGCCGCGGCCGGAGCGGCGGTCAGCATCTCGAACCAGGCCTACGGCCCCGCCCGCGTGGTGGTCCATCCCGGCGAGACCGTGACCTGGACCAACAACGACCAGATCGCCCACTCGGTGACCGCCGACGACGGATCGTTCGACTCGGCCGGGGCGCTGTGCAGTCCGAGCATCACCCTGGGTTGCCTGCAACCGGGCCAGTCGTACGGGCACACCTTCGCGGCCAGCGGCACCGTCAACTACCACTGCCGGGTCCACTCGTTCATGCACGGCACCGTGGTGGTCGCCGCGGCGCCGGTTACGACGCCGAGCACCACGGTTCCGGTGGCCAGCAGCTCGACCGCGTTCTCGACCACTTCGACCTCGACGTCATCGGGGATCGGCCCCCCCGGCTCGGACGCCTCGACCACGGTCGTGAACAACGGGTCCATCGGGCTCGACCTTCCCGCCGGCACCGGGCCGGGCGCCACGGCGGCCCTCAAGGGCACGTCGGCCAAGACGTCGTCCAAGGCGGCCACCATCGTGGTGCTGGCCGCATGCATCGCCCTGGCCGCGGCCGGGATCGGAGCGGTGATCTACCGGATCCGGACCGATCGGAGGGCCGACCAGACCGGCCTGGGGCCGTGACGACCGAGGGCGACCAGCCGGTCAGCGCGCCGCCATGGCAGCTGGACGGCGTGGCAGCCGTTCCATGGTGGCCGTGAAGGCCCGGCCCAGGACGAAGCCCACGGCCAGGACACCGGCCCCGCCGACCGCGTCGAGGATGTAGTGGTTGGCGGTGACCACGATGCAGAACAAGGTGACGAACGGATAGGCCCACAGCAGGCCTCTGGTCCAGCGGCGCTTGAAGGCGGGACTGAGCACGAACACGCACCACGAGGACCAGGCGAAATGCAGGCTGGGCATGGCCGCGAACTGGTTGGAGACCTTCTGCATGGCGCCCGAGTCGAACGACCACAGGCCGCCGATGGTCTTCAGGGTGTCGACGAAGTGGTAGTGGCTGGGCAGCAGCCGGGGCGGCATCAGCGGGAAGACGGCGAAGCCGACGAGCGCCAGTGCCGTGGTGAAGGCCAGCGTGTTTCGCCACAGGGGATACCGCTCCGGCATGCGGTGGAACAGGTAGATCAGTGCCGCGATGGTCACCACGAAGTGGGCCGTTCCGTAGAAGACGTTCCAGAACGAGATGAACCCTCGGTCGTGCAGGAACACGTGCTGGACGTGCTGCTCCTCGAAGATGTGCAGGATCTTCTCGGCGTGGATGATCCGCAGCCCGTTGTGGAAGGCCTGGGTGATCGACACCGGCTTGGATCCCCGGATGTCGCGGATGGCCGTGTACACGCCGTAGAAGGCGAAGATGTAGAGCACCTCGCGCCACCACTGGGGCCGGCGCCGGCGCGGGAAAGCGATCGTCGTGCCCGCCGCCGATTCCGCCGGCCACTCCTCGGGCTTGGCCTGGACCGTCGTCATCAGTGGACGGCCTGGTGGCGGCCCACGGCGAAGGCCGGGGCCCCCAGCAGGCTGACCACCAGGTTGATGGCGTACATCATCAGTCCGAGCGCGATGGCCTGGGACTGGCTCACGCCCAGAGGGCCGAGGAGGAGGACGAGCGCGCCCTCCCGGATCCCCAGTCCCCCGATGGTGGGAAACGGCAGCACCTGCACGATCGCCACCACCGGGATGAAGGCCATGAACGCGGTCCACCCCATGGGTATGCGCAGGGCGTGGGCCGCCAGGAACGCAGCCAGCACGACGGCGAGCTGGTAGCCGAGGCCGGCGGCCAGCACTTCCAGGGCCGCCACCGGCCGTTTGCGGAACCGGTCGATCCCCAGATAGATGGCTCCGGTGAAGCGACGCCATCCCGTTCCACTGGTCAGCCGGCCGCCCAGGCCGGGATGCCCGGCGACGTAGACCAGCGCGGCCAGCAGGGCCAGCGTGCCGAAGGAGACGACCAGGGCCAGGTGGATGGCCCGGTTGCCGTTGGGCAGGTGGAGCAGCGTCGGGTTGACGGCCAGCGCGGCGAAGGTGATGAGTGGGAGCACGACCCAGCCGGTGAGCCGCTCGAGCACCACCGACGCGAAGGTCCGCGGGGTCTCGCCGTTCTCGGCCGAGATGCGGCTCACCCGCAGGACGTCGCCGGCGATGGTGGTGGGGAGGAAGTTGCTCACGAACTGGCAGGCCAGGTAGGTGGAAAAGAGGCGTCGCATCGTGGCTCGGAGGTCGAGGGCCGCCAGGACCCGGTGCCAGCGCACGGCCGAGAGCGCGATGGCCAACAGGGTGGCAATCATGGACGCGGTCAACCAGGCCACCGTCGACATGTCACGGTCGGGCACCAGGGTGTCGAGGTCGATTCGAGAGATGAGGAAGCCGAGCATGGCTGCCGTGGCTAGCCACCGCACGGCTGCGCTGACGCGCCGGTTTCGCACCGATCTGCCTCCCAAAGCCGGTCCCGCTTAGGTTAGTGGCGTGGCCCGGGCAATGGTATGGAAGCGGGTCTCGAGAAACCTGATTGTCACAGTGGTGGCCGTCATGGGCATCTTGGGTGGTTGTGGCGGTGACCGCTCCGGAGGGCCCCGGGGCGCCCCCGATCAGGTGGTGGGACAGGCCGCCGATTTGACCCTGGCGGCGGGGACGGCGCAGATCAAGCTCGCCTCGCCCGATGCGGATGCCACGGGGGTCATCGATTTCCAGGCCCACTCGGGCCGGCTGAGCGGGCACGTCCCGTCGCAGCGCCAGCCGATCCAGGTCGTGATCGTGGCCGGCACCGGTTACGTCAACGCCGGCTCGGGCTGGCAGCGGCTCGACGGCGCCGTACCCGGCGTCCTCACCGGCGGAGACCCCTTCGCCAACCTGGACCTTCTGCGGGGAACGGTCCACATCCTCTCCGACGGCGGGGCCGAGGTCGACGGGGCCTCTACCATCCGCTACACGCTCCGGATCGACCCCACCAAGGCCCTGGGCACCACGCCGCCCGACCGCCAGGCCGACCTGCGCCGCGTGCTGCAGGGCCGGTCCGCCATCTTCACCATGGACGTGTGGGTGGACAGCGCGGGCCGGGCCCGCCGGCTCCAGGTGCCCACCGACCTGCGGGCCACCACCCCGCCCACCCGGGTCGACCGGCTGCCGATCGCCACCGACGTGGACTATGTGACCTTCGGCGTCACGGTGGGTGACGTCGCTCCGCCGGCCGGGGCGGGCTGAGACGTGCTGACCCGGCACCTGACGGTCCGCGGCGTCGATCTGGCCGTGGCCGAAGCCGGCGGGGGCGGACGGCCGCTCCTCCTCGTGCACGGTTTTGCCGGGGCCAAGGAAGACTTCACGGAATGGCTCGATCCGCTGGCGTCGAGGGGATGGCACGCGGTGACCTACGACCAGCGGGGGCACGGCCAGAGCAGCCGCCCCGCGGCCGAGGCGGCCTTTTCCCTCGACATCTTCCGCGACGACCTGCTGGCCCTGGCCGACGCGCTCGGGTGGGATCGCTTCGCCCTCCTCGGCCACTCCATGGGCGGCATGGTCGCCCAGCTGGTCGCCCTGCTGGTGCCCGAGCGCCTGAGCGCACTGGTGCTGATGGACACCGGGCACGGCCCCGTCGAGGGCATCGATTCGGCCATGCTCGAGCTGGGCGCCACGCTGGTCCGGCAGGGCGGTATGGCGGCTCTGGTCGAGGCTCAGCGGGCCGCCGGTCCTTCACCGCTCGACACGCCGGCCCATCTGCGGCTGGTGGCGCAGCGGCCCGAGTACGGCCGGTGGTCCGAGGCCAAGGCGCTAGACGCCTCTCCCCAGATGTGGCTGGCCCTGAGCCGTGAGATGGTGGGCCAGCCCGACCGCCTCGACGCGCTGGCGGCCCTTCGGGTTCCGGTGCTGGTGCTGGTGGGCGAGCAGGATCAGGCCTTCCTGGCCCAGTCCCGGGCCATGGCCGCGGTCATCCCCGGGGCCCGGCTGGCGGTCGTCGCCGACGGCGGCCATGCCCCGCAGTTCGAATCATCCGACGAGTGGTGGCGAGCGCTGACCACGTTCCTTGAGGAGGTCAAGACATGACAGAGGTCACGACATGACGGTGGAAGGCCACGGCGGTGAGCTGGCCCTCGCCGCGCTCGAGCCCTACGGCGTCCGGGAGATCTTCACCCTGTCGGGGGGTCACATCTTCCCCTTCTACGACGCCTGCGTGAAGGCGGGCTGGCCCATCTACGACGTGCGCCACGAGCAGACGGCCGCGTTCGCGGCCGAGGGGACGGCCAAGCTGACCCGCCGTCCCGGCGTCGCCGTGCTGACCGCCGGTCCCGGCGTCACCAACGGGATCAGCGCCATCACGACGGCCGCCTTCAACGGGTCGCCCCTCGTGGTCCTCGGCGGCCGGGCGCCTCAAGCCCGTTGGGGCGCCGGCTCGCTGCAGGAGCTCGACCACGTGCCGATCGTGGCCTCCCTGACCAAGTCGGCGGTCACCGTGTCGGCGACCGGAGAGATCCCCAAGGTGGTGGCCGACGCCGCGGCCAGGGCCATGACGCCACACCGCGGACCGGTGTTCGTCGACTTTCCCCTCGACGTGGTGTTCGGGTCCGGCTCGGGCTCCCTCGACGGGGCGGGGGACACGGCCGGGCTGCGGGGCGCGGCGCCCGATCCGCAGCTGGTGGCCGACGCCGCGGCCCTGGTGCGCTCGGCCGAACGGCCCTGTCTGGTGGCGGGCGGCGACGTGTGGTGGGACGGCGCGTGGGAAGCCCTGCGACGGTGCGTCGAGACGCTGCGGGTGCCGACCTTCGCCAACGGGCTGGGCCGCGGGTGCCTGCCCGCCGACCACGACCTGAGCTTCTCCCGGACCCGGTTCGCCCTGAAGTCGGCCGATGTCGTCGTGGTGGTGGGGACGCCCCTCGACTTCCGGCTGTCGTTCGGCTCGTTCGGGTCGGCCAAGGTGATCCACATCGTCGATGCGCCGGAGGCGATGGCCTCGCACGTCACCCCCGCGGTGGCCCCGGTGGGAGATCTGGCCGCCATCCTCGACGGAATGGCCTCGGCCGGTGGCCCGATCGCGGATCACGACCGGTGGATCGCCCAGCTGGGCGACGACGAGCAGGCGGCGCGATCGGCCGAGCAGGCCCTGCTGGAGTCGGACGCCGACCCGATCCATCCGGCCCGGGTCTACGGGGAGCTGCGCGCCGTGCTGGACCGCGACGCGATCGTGATCGGCGACGGCGGCGACTTCGTGTCGTGGGCCGGCCGGCTGGTCGACTCCTACCAGCCCGGCTGCTGGATGGATCCCGGCCCCTACGGGTGCCTCGGCACGGGCATGGGCTACGCCATGGCCGCCCGCGTCGCCCACCCCGACCGCCAGGTGGTGCTGATGCTGGGCGACGGGGCGGCCGGGTTCTCGTTGATGGACGCCGACAGCCTGGTCCGGCACCGCCTGCCCGTGGTGATCGTGGTCGGCAACAACGGCATCTGGGGGCTCGAGAAGCACCCCATGCAGGCCATCTACGGCTACGACGTGGCCGCCGATCTCCAGCCGGGCTGCCGCTACGACTCGGTGGTCTCGGCCCTGGGCGGGGCCGGCGAGGTGGTGTCGCGGCCCGCCGACCTCGGACCGGCCCTGCGGCGGGGCCTGGCCGCCGGTGTGCCGTACCTGGTCAACGTGCTGCTCGACCCGGCCGTGGCCTACCCGCGGTCGTCGAACCTGGGTTAGGGGCTCGGCGAGGCCCTTAGCGGCGCTTGGCCAGGAACTCGTCCTCGTTGACCACCACCCGGGTGACCTTGCCGGCCGCGACCAGCCCGGAGGGGTCCGTCACCGTCACGTTGAAGATCAGGCGGCGACCCTCGCTCTTCTCCAGGATGGCGGTGGCCCGGACGGTCGATCCCACCGCGATGGGGGCGAGGTGCGACAGCTCCACCCGCGTCCCGACGGAGGTCTCGCCCGGCTCGAGCCGGCCGACCAGAGCCGCGCACGAGGCCTGTTCGCACAGCGCGACCACCCGGGGCGTGGCCAGCACGGACACGTCGCCGGACCTCATGGCCAGGGCGGTGTCGCGGTCGGTGACGGTCAGTTCGACCTCGGCGCAGAGGCCGGCTTCCACGGTCACGGCTAAGGACGATAGGCGGGTACCCTCGGCTGGATCCACCTTGGAGGGAGTCCCCAGTGATCGAGGAACCAATCATCGAGCGGGTGCTGAGCGAGGCGCTGCGGACCGGCGGCGACTTCGCGGAGGTGTTCGCCGAGGATCGCCGGGGATCGCTGGTCCAGCTGGATGACGGCCGGATCGAAGACGTGGTCTCGGGCCGCGACCGCGGCGCCGGGATCCGTGTCGTGGTGGGCGAAACCACCGGGTTCGCCCACACCGCCGACCTGAGCGAGGCCGGGCTGAAGACCGCGGCCCAGGCCGCAGCCGCGGCGGCCCGCTCGGGCGGGGGTGGCGTCCGGGAGATCGCCCTCAGCCGCCGGGAGGCGCCGGCCCCGAACACGGTCGCCGTCCTGCCCGAGACGGTGGCCAAGGCCACCAAGGTCGACCTGCTCCGCCGGGCCGATGAGGCGGCCCGGTCGTCGGGCGCCGCCATCCGCCAGGTCAGCGCGGTGTACGCCGACAGCCGCCGGCGGATCCTGGTGGCCAACAGCGACGGCACCCTGGCCCGCGACGACCAGGTCAAGACGAGATTCGGCGTGTCGTGCGTGGCGGTGGGGGACACGGGTCTGCAGACCGGCCGCGAGTCCGTGGGGCTCACCGTGGGCTTCGAGCTGTTCGATCGCTACCAGGTCGAGGAGCTGGCCCGCGGCGCGGCATCCCGGGCCCTGGCCAAGCTGTCGGCCCGCCCCGCGCCCAGCGGGACGCTGCCGGTGGTGATCAAGCAGGGTGGTGGCGGGGTGCTGTTCCACGAGGCGTGCGGCCACGGCCTGGAGGCCGACCTGGTCGGCAAGGACGCCTCGGTCTTTCGTGGCCGCAGGGGCGAGCAGGTGGCCAGCCCGCTGGTCACGCTGGTCGACGACGGCACCATGGGGCCCGAGTGGGGATCCATCGCCTTCGACGACGAGGGCAACCCGGCGGGCTACAACGTGCTGATCGAGAACGGGGTGCTGACCGACTACATGTGGGACTGGTTGCGGGCCCGCAAGGAGGGCCGGGCCAGCTCCGGCAACGGCCGGCGCGAGAGCTACCAGCACCTGCCCATGGTCCGCATGACGAACACCTACGTCCTGAACGGGACGGCCGATCCCGACGAGATCGTCCGCCAGACGCCGCACGGGATCTACGTGGCCCAGCTGGGCGGAGGCCAGGTCAACACCGCGACCGGTGATTTCGTGTTCGGCATGACCGAGGCCTACCTGATCGAGGAGGGTCGGGTGACCGAGCCGCTGCGGGACGCCAACCTGATCGGCAACGGCCCCGAGGTGCTGCGCAACATCGACGTCATCGGCAACGACTTCGCCATGGGCCCGCCCGGCACGTGCGGCAAAGACGGCCAGGGCGTGCCGGTGGGCGACGGCCAGCCCACCCTCCGGGTGGCGGCCCTGACCATCGGGGGCACGGCGGCATGAGCGAGCTGTTGGACCTGGCCACCCGGGTGGCCGGATGGGCGCGCCACGGAGAGCAGGTCGAGGTCTACGTGGCCCGGGGCCGCGACACCGAGGTGAAGGTGTTCGAGGGCGAGATCGAATCGCTGTCCTCGGCGGAGTCGGCCGGTGTCGGGGTGCGGGTGATCGCCGACCATCGCGAGGGCTTCGCCTACGCGGGGTCCCTGGACGACGACGTGGTGGCCGAGACCCTGGCCGAGGCCCGGGACAACGCCGGCTTCGGGTCCCCCGACGACGACCTGGGCCTAGCCGGGCCCGACGGCATGGCGCCCGCGCCCTTGAACCTCTGGCGCGACGAGCTCGGCGACTTCCCGGCCTCCGAGAAGGTGGCCCTGGCCCTCGAGCTGGAGCGGATGGTCAGAGCGGGTGACCCACGCATCCGCCAGGTCGAGGCGGCGGAGTGGGCCGACGGGGCGGTCGAGTCGGCGGTGGCCACCAGCACCGGCATCGCCGCCAGCTCGCGGCGGACCAGCTGCTTCGTGGCCGCGTCGGCAATTGCCGGCGAAGGCTCCGACACCCAGACCGGCTCGGGGTACTCGGTCGGGCGCGCCCCGGGCGAGATCGATCTGGCCAAGGCGGCCGGCGACGCGGTGGAGCGCGCCACCCGGTTGCTCGGGGCC
>Ga0307479_10006622_pt1 | contig 10647 bp, 6 predicted proteins | sample atmos_gasesECM4C_FD_203743 | JGI IMG/M metagenome (GOLD analysis project Ga0307479, IMG submission 203743) | Hardwood forest soil microbial communities from Morgan-Monroe State Forest, Indiana, United States - atmos_gasesECM4C_515 | ecosystem: Environmental > Terrestrial > Soil > Temperate...
CTACCGAGCACGTCAGCGACGCCATCGTAAAATTCATCGGCAGCGTAAAATTCCTCGTGCTCCACGCGATATTGGTTGCTGTCTGGAGCACCGTGAATCTCAACTTGATTCCCGGCGTGAAAGCCTTCGATCCTTTCCCCTTCGGCGTTTTGGCGTTGTTTGTCTCCTCCGAAAGCGTTTTCCTAACCATTTTTGTTCTGATCAGCCAGAATCGCATGGCTCGCCAGGCAGAGCGCCGCTCCCATCTCGATCTTCAAGTTGGCATGCTCGCCGAACAGGAGCTCACCATGATGCTCCAGATGCTCCAAAAGCTCTGCCAGCACACCGGCGTCGACGTGAAATCCGCGTCCCAGCAAGTGCAAGGCTTCAGCGAAACCACCGACGTCCACAAACTCGCCAGCGAACTCGAAGAAAAGCTCCCCGAACAGTAGCGGTGCCCCTCAGGGTGGCTTCCATCGCCGCGATCGCTGGTCCGATTCCCTCATTCGTTACATTCGCGATTCTCCTCACGGTTTTCGCGCAGGGAATTTTCCTCATCAATTTTCTTTGGAGCCTCTGACGCGGGGAACGCGCCCTGGAAAGCAATCCCTGGCGCGCCACGCTCGAATGCAGCGTCCCCTCCCCGCCGCCCGCCGAAGATTTTGGCTTGAGCGACCCCGTGGTGTATCGTGGGGCTTACGAATTCAGCGCGCCGGACGTGGCCGAAGATTTCGTGCCGCGGCATCTCGCCCCGGGTTGCCCAGAGATTCGAGGCGGGATTCACAAGGAGCCCACATAGCGAAGGGAGCAGGTGGCGAAGGCTCGCCAGTCCGGAAAATAAAATCGGGAGAGTGAAGTTCGGAGAATAAAGCACGCAAAATGAAGTTCGGGGAATAGAAATCGTCAACATGCCGAGCACAACCGCATTTCCGGATGAAGAAATCATCGTCGAAGACATCGGCGGCGGAGGCGGCGTTCCACCCCCGCCCCCCGGCGGTGACGACGACGGTGGCGACAGCGGCAGCGACGACCACAATCGGCGCGGCAAGTGGTCGCCCTCGCCCAAACGCTACTCGACGGCGATTGCCATCGGAATGGTTTCCATCTTGATGTTTTTCATGGCGCTGGCCAGCGCTTTCATTGTGCTACGCCGCGGCAGCGAACTGTGGGTAACTGTCCATCTCCCGCGCATTCTCTGGGCCAACACCTGCGTTCTGCTCGCAAGCAGTTTGACTCTCGAATCGGCGCGACGGCGGCTGTTTCTTGCAGATCCTTCCGGTTTTCGCAAGTTCTGGTTAATGACTACGGCCCTTGGTTTTGTTTTCGTAGCGGGGCAGCTCATTGCCTGGCGCCAGCTTGTCGCGCAAGGCGTTTACATCGCCAGCAACCAGGCCAACAGTTTCTTTTATGTTTTCACCGGCGCGCACGCCGTGCATCTTCTGGGGGGTGTCGGCGCGCTGCTTTTTGTTTCCTTCCACAAATTTGAGAACGAAAAGATATCTCTTCCGATGGCCGCGGAAATCACTTCCTACTACTGGCATTTCATGGATGGATTGTGGATTTTCCTACTGGCGCTCTTGTACCTGGGCAAGTGAATTTTTGATTTTTCCAAAATTTAGCACTTCAAAAATTCCGCGATTGTTTCCGCCACGTGCGCCATTTGTTCCTCGCGCAATTCAGGATACATCGGCAGCGATAAAACTTCTTGCGCGGCGCGCTCCGAATGCGGGAAGTCGCCGGCCTCGTGGCCGAGCGGCGCGTAGAGCGGTTGCAGATGTAATGGGTAAGGATAATAGACCGTGCTTCCGATTTTTCTTTCGCCCAGGAATTTCTGGAGAGCATCGCGCCGTTCGACTCGAATCGTATACTGGTGGTGGACGTGTTCGAAGCCGTCGGGCGCGAGCGGCGGCATGACGCCGGGAATCTGCGTGAGGAGTCGGTTGTATTCCACGGCGTGCGATTGGCGGGCACGCTGCCAATCCGAAAGATGGCGCAACTTGACGCGCAGAATGGCGGCCTGGATTTCGTCGAGGCGGCTGTTCCAGCCCGTCTCGCTGCTCAAATATTTTGCCGTCTGACCGTGATTGCGGAGCGATCGAAAGCGCGCCGCGAGTTGCGCTGAATTCGTAACGACCATTCCGGCGTCGCCGTACGCGCCGAGATTTTTGGTCGGATAGAAACTGAGGCAGGCAACGTCACCGAGCGAGCCGGTCGGCCGGCCTTTGTACGATGCGCCGATGGCTTGAGCGTTGTCCTCGATGACTGGAAGCTTGCGCGACTTCGCGAACGCCAGGATCGGATCCATGTCCGCTGGGAGGCCATAGAGATGGACCGCCAGGATGGCGCGCGTGCGGGGCGTCACGCGTCGTTCAAGTTCGGCGGGATCGACATTGTAGGTGTCTGGCCGGATGTCCGCGAAAACGGGTCTGGCGCCGAGAGCGCTTACGGCGCTCCCCGTGGCCACAAATGTAAACGGGGGGAGAAGCACTTCGTCGCCGGGTTGCACGCCGCACGCGCGCAACGCCAAAATTAGCGCGTCCGTTCCGGAAGCAACGCCGACTCCGTAGGCGGCGCCACAGAGTTTGGCGACCTCTTCTTCGAGAGCGCAGCCTTCGGGCCCCAGCACAAATTGCTGCGAGGCCATCACGCGCTCGAGGGCCGTTCGAATCTCGGCGCCGATCGCGGCGTACTGCGCGGAGAGATCGAGCTGCGGAATGGAATCAGGCAGGTAGCGAATTTGAGGCTGCGAGATCATGGCTTTGTGGCGGGTTTAGTATACGTCAAGTGGGATTGGGCCTCGGCAGGGCTGGAGGGCGAGTGGCCTGAGTGGGGCGCTGCGGCGCTGCGCCCCTACAAAGGCGAAGACAACAGCAAGAGAAGGAGAGGGCGGACTGAAGTCCGCCCCTACAAGCGTCGTTCCAAACGCGGCCGTTCCCCTATAATGATTCGGCTTCAGCAATGTTTGCGAAACGCACCAATTGGAATATGACGCCGAACCGGCTGAGCGAAGCGCTCGCGGCGCACCGCGCGGCGGGGAAGCCATTGCTCGATTTGACCGTTTCGAATCCCACCGAATGCGGGTTCGAATACGATAGCGCCGCAATCCTGGAGGCGTTGCGCAATCCAGCGGCACTCTCTTATGAGCCGAATCCGAAGGGGCTGGAATCCGCGCGCCGCGCGGTCGCCGGCTATTATGCCGATCGCGGAGAGAGCGTTTCGACGGAAGATATTTTTCTCACAACCAGCACCAGCGAAGCGTATTCGTATGTCTTTCGAACGCTGTGCGACCCAGGCGACGAAGTTCTGATTCCTTCGCCCAGCTATCCGCTATTCGATTTTCTGGTGGACATCCTTGACGTGCGCCTGGTGCGCTATCCGCTGCTTTACGACCACGGATGGCAGATCGATTTCCACGCGCTGGAGCAGGCCATCACGCCGCGCACGCGCGGGGTCATCGTCGTTCACCCGAATAATCCGACGGGACACTTCGCAAAAGAGGCAGAGATGGCAAAGCTGAATTCCATTTGTTCCGCGCGCGAGATAGCCATCATCGCCGACGAAGTTTTTCTGGATTTTTCCCTCGATGAAAATCAGCGGGCGAGCTTCGTGGCGAATCACGGCGCGCCGACGTTTACACTCAGCGGCCTCTCGAAAATTTCCGGGCTGCCGCAGATGAAAGCCGCGTGGTTCATCGCCAGCGGACCGCAACCATGGAAAAGCGAAGCACTCGAGCGCCTCGAAATAATTGCCGACACGTATCTCTCCATGAACGCGCCCGTGCAACTGGCGATCCCGAAATTTCTTGAGCAGCGCTACGCCTTCCAAGAGCAAGTGACGTTGCGTGTCCGGGGAAACCTGGCGGAGCTCGACCGTCTGCTGGCAGCGCAAAAGGTTTGCAGCCGCCTGGAGCTGGAAGGGGGCTGGTGCGCGGTGTTGCGGGTTCCCGCGACGCGTTCAGACGAGGACTTGGCGATCGAGCTTCTGGCTATGCAAGGTGTCTATGTCCATCCGGGCCACTTTTATGACCTTCCGTCAGCGGGCTACGCGGTCGTGAGTCTACTTGGCCGCAGGCCCGAATTCGCGGCGGGGATTGAACGCTTCTTGGCGAGCAACTGAATTGCGATGGGAGAAAAACAGTTTGGCCTCTGCCGCTTTTGCTCGCATCAGGATGAACAGGATGCCCCGCGCTGAGATACATGAATTGGAATGACAGGCAAGCAAAGATATGCATACCGGAATTCTAAAGACATAAATAATTTATAAATCGTACTTCTGAATTCCAAACAAGCCATTTATTACCCTGAACTTGCAAACTCAAACCGACAACACGAATATTTGGCGAAGCAAGTGCTTTCACTGCTAGGGGTGACGCACTGACCTGCGTGACTGCAGGTTCTGTGGTCGGTGCGCTAAACACTTGAACCGGGTCAATTTCCATCAAGAGTTTTTACAAGCGACTTATGAGGGGTGGATTAAAATGCGCAAATTCGCTTTTGCTTTAGTTTTGGCTGGGCTCTTGCTTGGCTTCAGTTCCGCGAGTTATGGGCAGGGTGGTGTAGGAGAGTTGACCGGGGTGGTCTACGACGCTACCGGCGCGGTGGTAGAAGACGCGAAGGTCAAGTTGGAGAATCCCGGGACTGGTTTCGGGCGAGAGATGACGACTACCAATGTTGGCGTTTATCGTTTCTCGGCGCTGACGGTTGTCGGGACTTATACGTTGAGCGTCGAACACAGCGGCTTCCGGAAATCACAGATTACCGGAATCGTGATCAGTGTGGGCACCATCACGACGGTCGACGTGCATTTGGAACTGGGCGTGGCCACCGAAGCGATCACGGTGGAGGCCGGGGCGGAACTGGTGAACCCCTCAGAATCTCAAGTTTCCCAAGACATCGATCGGACCGTTTGGCAGAACCTGCCCCTGGAAATTCGCAACCAGAACACCTTTATTAACCTGGTCGCCGGCGTCGCGCCAAATGATCAGACGGGCACGACTCGCGGAGCCGCAGTTAACGGTGCGCGGCCCGGCTCGGGCAACTTCCTCCTGGAAGGTTATGACAACAACGATATCGGGCAAGGTGGCCGCGGCTCAGAGGGAGCCGGTGCGGTTACCTCGATCTCTCCGGAAGCCATACAGGAATATCGCGTGATCACCCATTCTTACGAAGCCGAATACGGGAAGGGCGGAGGTTTCGTCACGGATACGGTGCTGAAGTCAGGCACGAATTCGCTGCATGGTTCGCTTTTTGAATACAACCGAATCCAGGCCCTCGCCGCGAATGACTTCTTTTCGAACGCAAGCGGGCTGAAGGACCACCTGGTCCGGAACCAATTTGGAGGCTCCATCGGCGGGCCGATCATTAAGAACAAGTGGTACTTTTATGGGAGTTATGAAATCCATCGCCGCGTTCAATCGACGCCAATTTCGACCACCACGGTTACCCCGCAATTCCTGAATTTCGTAAAGAGCGGAGCCTTCGAGACTTTCATGGAATCCAATCCCGGTGGCTTTTGCCTGCAGAATTTTGGGGCCGCTTGCCCTGGAGCTTTCTCTCAGTCAGCGACGTTGGGACCCATCTTTTCCAAATTGATGTCCACACAGCCGTTTTTTGTCTCGCAGAGTACACCGGCCTGTACTCCTTCGGCCCCGCTGACCAATCCGTGCAATGCGCAAGGCGCGTTTACAGGTGGCGTGTTGCAAGGTGCTGCTCTCACGTACCCCATCTCCGAATTCGGGCCCATATCAGTGAGCGACCCCAACACTTTCTTTCAGCATCGGGTTTCCTTCAAGTCGGATTACAAAATCTCGGATAAGGACAGCCTCAGCGGCACATTCCTTTTTACGACTCAGGACCAAAAAGACCAGTTTGGCGGAGGCGACGGCACGATCGGCCCGGCCTTTGATAACCCGAACGTGCAGGTACTTCTCGGGTTGACCTGGACACACAACTTCTCGGCCAATTTGCTAAATCAATTTCGCGCCTCTTATCTTCGGCACCGTTCGGACTTTCCCAATCCCCCGGGGACAGCCGGAGTGCCGGACGTGTTGTCCTTCTTCGATTCCATGAACGTGTCTTTCGGTAACACGAGCGGGCTGCCCCAATTCTTCACCGACAATCAGTTCCAGTACAAGGATGACCTCTCCGTGGTACGAGGCAAGCATACGTTCAAGTTCGGCGGCGAGTACCGGCGAATCCGCAATGGTTCGTCTTTCCAATCCATCAAGAACGGACTTTTCTTCTTTGATAGTACGGAAGAGCTGCTGACCGACGGCTTTTTTGGGGACAAAGCCGATATGTTGTTGAATGGGAAGTCTGCTTTAGGCTCGCTGCGACTGGCAGAGGCGTCGATTAACCCGATTACCGGTGGGTTTCCAGAGTACTATCGTGGATATCGTGCCAATGAATTGGCTTTCTATGCCCAGGACGAATGGAAACTTAGCCCCCGATTCACCTTGAACTATGGGTTGCGGTGGGAATACTTCGGGCCACCACATAACTTCCGGCCCGGGCTGGACTCCAACATCTTTTTCGGCAGCCCGTTAACTCCTATTACAGTGCCCCCCAGTCCTGCTTCCGGGACGCTCAACCCGTTCCTACCGGTGAACGATCCACTGGTGGCAGAGGAATTTGGCGCCCGCGCCATCCAGACCAATTCGAACATATGGGCAAAGGACCTAAACAACTTCGGCCCGCGCCTCGGGTTTGCCTGGGATGTTTTTGGCAATCAGAAGCTAGTATTTCGGGCGGGCGGCGGATTCTATTACGACCGGATTTACGACAATCTATTTGAAAACATCCGGTTCAATCCGCCTTTGTTCGCCGACGCAATTCTAGGCCAGCTGGGTGCAGGGCCGGCGGGGCCCATCGCGACGCCCGGACTCTACGCCGTTCCTTTTACAAATACACAGGCATTCAAGGCATTCGCTGCCTTGCCTTCCGGACGGCACGTAGACCAGAACCTAGAGGCGCCTTACACCCAACAGGCTAACGTCGGCCTTCAATATGGCTTGGCGAAGCAGTTCGTCCTCGAAGTAAACGGGGTATATACCGGCGGACGCAAGCTTACTGGCATCTATGACTTGAATACATACGACGGGAGAACAGCATGCACCTCGGCCACGAACCCGAGAGCGGTATGCAAGGCGGCGTTCGCTGCCGGTAAGATTCCATCAGTCTCCTTCACAAGCCAACGCATCAACCCGACGCTCTCGTCTGACAACTTCCGGACGAACGCGTTCGGTTCGAGCTACTACGGTATGCAGGTTTCCGTCACAAAGCGATTCGGAGGCGGCCTGCAGTTCAATTCGAACTACACTTACAGCCACGCCATCGACACCATCAGCGACGCATTCTTCGCCGGCCATGGTACGATCGCGAGTCCGACGGACATCCAAAATCTTTCCATGGATAAAGGAAACGCGGATTTTGACATTCGCCATCGCTTCGTCACCAACGCTTATTACGAGCTGCCGTTCTTCAAGCAGAACCGCTGGATGGGCGGGTGGTCGGCAAGCGGAATCCTGACGATTCAAAAAGGCGTCCCTATCCCAATCGTAAACGGAGCGTCCGACACGAATCGCGATAACAACTTCACGGATCGGCCCCTTATAACGGGCAATCCCTATTCGGGGAAAAGCCCTGCGGATGGGTTTCTGAACCCGGCATCATTCGCAAGCGTGGTCTGCCCGGCGACGGTGAACTTCGGCCTGTTTTGCGACAGCCCCACCGGCCGCAACACGCTGATAGGTCCCGGCTTCGTGAACACGGACTTTGGGGTCGCGAAGAAATTCCGCGTTCGAGAGGCCATGACACTTCAATTTCAGGCTAACTTCTTCAACCTGTTCAACCACCCGAACTTCCAGATACCTCAGGGAAATAGGTTCGGCAATTCTGCGCTGTTCGGGCTGTCGACGGCCGACTTTGGTGCGCGGGTCACGCAGCTCGCCCTGCGGCTCGACTTCTAATTCGAGAGCTGCAGTTGAAATGGAAAACGGGGAAGGGCCGACGGCCCTTCCCGTTTTGCTTTTCGCGGTTTGATTTGACGCGTGCGCGCCAGAGGTCCAGACGTGCTCTAAAAGTTTGAGTATTCGGACTTCGCTAAGAGTGGTTTTGTGGCTAGCGTAGGCGGCCGGGGGGATCGGCGGGGGAAGGCATGGCGGCGGTGCGCTGCGGGCCGGAGGGGTTCGGCGAAACGTGTGCGGGGGCAGGCTGAGGGATTCCAGCGCCGGCATTTAACTCAAGGTGGTCTTTGCCACAGGCAGGGCAGTAGCCTTTGCCGGTGTCTTCATCGCGCAGGCTGGCCAGTTCGTAGCATCCGCAGATGCAATCGCAGTAGCCCGTCTCCGAGGCCGTCTTGATGGGTACGAGCGCCATTGTAAAGGAATAGTACGTTTTCCGGGGATTCCTTGCAAGAGAGAGGGAGTGGCGAGTGATGAGTGCGGAGTGACAGGGGCACCACGGAACGGCGTAGGGCGGATCACACTAAAGAAGGATCAAGCGAAGCGAGCGGGGCAAGCCCCGCCCCTACAAGTTCTTCAGATGCGCGAGGCGGAACGGGGAGCCGAGGTGTTCCCGCAGATCCATCCAGTGCTGTTCCGGAATGGTCATAAACACATCGACGACCGCGGGGTCAAACTGGCTACCGGAGCAGCGCCTAATCTCTTCGCGAGCATGGGACATAGGCAAGGCGCGCCGGTAGGGGCGGTCGCTAATCATGGCGTCCATCGAATCCGCGATGGTAAAAATGCGCGCCCCGAGAGGAATCTGTTCACCCTTCAACCCGCGGGGATAACCCGAGCCGTCGAAAAACTCCTGGTGAGCGAGAACGATTTCCGCGGCATCGCGCAGAAACGGGATGCGAATGAGCATGTTGTAGCCGATTTCGCAGTGTTTGCGCATGATCTGTTTTTCGTCGTCGTTCAGGGGACCGGGTTTGCGCAGAATGCCATCGGGAATGGCCATCTTGCCGATATCGTGGAGGAAAGCAGCACGCGCCAGTATGGGCAGATAAGGATCCGGCACGGGCATGGCCCTGGCGATGGATATGCAAAACGCGGTGACCCGCTGGCAATGGCCTTCCGTTTCGGCGTCCTTCAAGTCCAGGGCGCTTCCGAGGGCTTCCAGAGTGTCGTCATAAGACTGCTCGAGCTCCACGTGCTTTGCGGTGAGCTGCGCGGTGCGCTCCTCGACGAGCTGTTCGAGGTTGCGTTGATAGTTGCGGTTCTCGATGATCAGGCGGCGATGCTGCAGCGCGCGACCAACGCCCAAAAAGAGCTGGTCTTTCTCGAAGGGCTTAAGGATGTAATCATAGGCGCCGCGGCGAATCGCTTCCAGGGCTGTGGAAATGTCGTGGATGGCGGTGACCATGATCACCGGCACTTCGGGATCATATTGGCGCATCCATTCCAGCAGGCGAATGCCGTCCATTTCCGGCATGATCATGTCGCTCAAGACCAAGTCGGGCGTTAATTTCTTGACCTGGTCCTGCGCGAAGCGGCCGTTCTGGACCGCGGTGCAGTGGTAGCCCTTTGATTCGAGCATGGTCGAAACAACTTCTCGAATCGCTTCCTCATCGTCCACGACGAGTATGTTTTCCATCTCCAAGTTGGCGCGCCCCCGCTAGTCATTATATGTGAAGGCACACCCGGATGGGGACGGCCTTGCCCAGTTAGAAAACAGCGTGGTAGCGTCGTTGCAGGGGCATCTCAGGGCTTCTCGCCGTCCACAGCAAGCTTCGCGGTAGCACGAAGACCGCAGCGACGGCACTACCGGCCGGGAGGCGGGGTATCGTGTTAGCGAATCAAGGCTTGCTAGGGATCGCTTTCTTCGAAGCAACCGCCTGCATCATCCTGCTGGTCCTCTTTCTTCTTTTCCGCCGCGATCACCAGGCGGGCTATTTCCGTTTTTGGCTTATCGGGTGGTTCTGCCTTACGTTTTCTTCCCTGTGCGAAGTGGCTTTGCTGATTCGTCATCTTCCAGGATTGAATTTGGCAGTTGTCTTGGCGCGGGCCGCGGCCCTGATCCTCTTCTTCTTGGCGGTGATGCACTGTGCCTCGGGCGCGGAGCGGAAACTCTGGTCTCCGATTCCGCTGGTTGGGTTGGCCCTGGCCGCGACCTACTATATCGAGCGGAGAGGCCCGGAGCGGGTTTCCTCCCTTCATTGGGAGACCGCTATTTTCGAGACGGCACTTTGCCTGCTTGCCGGGTGGATGATGTGGCGGTCGGAGATGGCGCGGCGCAGCCACGGAGCGCAACTCCTTGCCGGGATATTCCTGCTGAGCGGCCTCCACGGGATTGATCGTCCGCTTTGGCTGGATAGCCCGCTGTTCCTGTTGCGCGTGGCGTTCGACCATATCCTGGGAGTGGGCTTGGGAATCGCGATGGTCGTGGTCGTCCTGGAGAGCGCGCGGTCTCGAAGCGAAGAATTGAATGACAAGATGCGCCGCCTGACGCTCTTGACCGCCGCGAGCACGCAAACGCTTTCCGTCCAGGAGGTGGTTGACCAGGTGCTGACGCACCTCGTGGAGAGCCTCGGCGCCACCCACGGCATCGTCCGCCTGAAGGAAGGCGAAGGACGTTCCGCGCAACTCGTGGCGCGGGCTTCAGTCGGATTTGAAAAATCGTTCCTGGTGCGCCATGCGCAACTTGCCGCGACGGATCCCTGGGT
>Ga0307479_10006623_pt1 | contig 10646 bp, 9 predicted proteins | sample atmos_gasesECM4C_FD_203743 | JGI IMG/M metagenome (GOLD analysis project Ga0307479, IMG submission 203743) | Hardwood forest soil microbial communities from Morgan-Monroe State Forest, Indiana, United States - atmos_gasesECM4C_515 | ecosystem: Environmental > Terrestrial > Soil > Temperate...
GTTTCGAAACCATCTTCGCGCAGCGCAAACGAAGCGTGGCAACAGCAATAATCGAATTCAATTCCCTGCCCGATACGGTTAGGACCGCTGCCCAGAATGATAATTTTTGGTCGTGACTGCGCGTCGGATTCGTCCTCGTCTTCATAGGTCGAGTACATGTACGGCGTAAACGATTCGAATTCGGCGGCGCAGGTATCTACTCGTTTGAAGACCGGGCTGACACCGTAACGCGCACGCTGCAACCGCACCGCAGCCGCAGTGGTCTTCCACATCTGCGCTAACTGCTCGTCGCTGGTCCCGTGACGTTTAACTTCGCGCAGCAGTTCTTTGGAGGCCGTCTCCACCGTGACCTTGGCGGCGCGGCGATTCATGACGATGATTTCTTCAATCTGTTGAATGAACCACGGATCGATTTTTGTTAGCTCGCAAATCTCTTGTGCAGGTAAACCTCGTTCCACGGCCGTGAGCAACCAATGAATGCGGTCTGGACGCGGCGTCGCGAGTTTCTCGCGCAGCAAAGAATCGGGCGTTTCCGCGGGAGCGCGCCACGGGGTGCTGGGTTCAAGTGAGCGAATACCCTTCTGCAGTGCCTCTTTGAAGGTTCTGCCGATAGCCATCACTTCGCCGACGGACTTCATCTGCGTTCCAAGTGTGCTGTCAGCGCCAGGAAACTTCTCGAATTGCCATTTGGGAATTTTTACCACCACATAATCAATAGTCGGTTCGAAACACGCGGGAGTTTGCTTGGTGATGTCGTTGGGAATTTCATCCAGCGACATTCCCACCGCCAGCCGCGCGGCGATTTTTGCAATCGGGAATCCGGTGGCTTTGCTGGCCAACGCCGAACTGCGCGATACGCGCGGATTCATTTCGATAACGGTCATCTTACCGTTTTCGGGATTGATGGCGAACTGCACGTTGGAGCCGCCGGTCTCTACGCCGACTTCGCGAATGATCGCAGCGGCCGCATCGCGCATGCGCTGGTATTCCTTGTCCGTCAGCGTCTGCGCCGGCGCCACCGTGATGGAATCACCAGTGTGTACGCCCATGGGGTCAAAATTTTCAATGGTGCAAATGACCACGAAATTGTCGCGGTAATCGCGCATCACCTCGAGTTCGTACTCTTTCCAGCCCAGCACCGATTCTTCCACCAACGCTTCATGCACCGGGCTCATGTCCAGCGCGTGCGAAATCGCTTCTCCAAACTCCTCGCGGTTATAAGCGATGGAGCCGCCCGTGCCTCCCAACGTAAACGAGGGACGAATTACCAGCGGAAATCCCAATTGATCGCAAAGCCGCAGCGCGTCCTGTGCATTATTCACGAGCGCGGAGGCGGGAACTTCCAATCCAATTTTGCGGCAGGCGTCCTTGAACCACAGCCGGTCTTCGGCCACCTTGATGGCCCGCAGCGAGGCTCCAATCATTTCCACGAAGTGCTTTTCTAGGATGCCGCTTTCCGCAAGCTCCACCGCAAGGTTCAGCGCGGTTTGCCCCCCTACCGTGGGCAACAACGCGTCGGGCTTTTCGCGGGAGATAATTTCTTCCAGATATTCTTTGGTGAGCGGCTCGATGTAGGTGCGCTGCGCGATTTCCGGATCAGTCATGATCGTCGCCGGATTCGAATTCACCAGCACCACTTCATAGCCTTCCGAACGCAGCGCCTTGCACGCTTGCGCGCCGGAATAATCGAATTCGCAGGCCTGTCCGATAACAATCGGCCCGGAGCCGATGATCATAATTTTCTTAATGTCCGTTCGCTTAGGCATCCGCGTGAGCAGGCTTCCGGCCTGAATTATTATCTTTCTCTGTCATTAATAAGAGATAAATCCTATCGCTGCGCTTCTTTCATCATGTCCGTAAACTGCGTGAACAGGTAATGCGAATCGTGCGGGCCCGGCGACGCCTCCGGATGATACTGCACGCTGAACAACGGCAAAGATTTGTGGCGCATCCCTTCATTGGTGTGGTCGTTCAGATTTACGTGCGTGATTTCCACGTCACTGGAGGGCAAGGACTCGGGATCCACGCAAAACCCGTGATTCTGCGCGGTGATTTCGATTTTTTGGGTTAGGAGATTCTGCACCGGATGATTCGAACCGTGATGCCCAAATTTCAGCTTAAAAGTTTTTCCGCCCAGCGCCAGCCCACAGAGCTGGTGCCCTAAACAGATTCCAAACACCGGAACTTTTCCGATCAGCTTTCGAATATTTTCCACCGCGTAATCAACCGGCTCAGGATCTCCAGGTCCATTTGAGAGAAAAACTCCATCCGGTCCCAAACCGAGCACCTCTTCGGCGGAAGTTTGCGCCGGAATCACCAGCACTTCGCAGTGATGATCGATCAGCATGCGCAAAATGTTTTGTTTGATTCCGTAATCGTAAGCGGCCACGCGAAATCGTCGAGTTTCATTTGATGATCCAGCGGAGGCGGACTGCTCGGTCCACGGAGCGGAGGCCAGCTCGATGGATCCTTTATCCCAGGAGTACGCTTGGTGGCAACTGACGCGGCTGGCCAATTCCTGCCCGGCCATCTTGGGCAAAGCCTTCGCTTCGCGAATAAGTTGCTCGGCAGCCGTTCCGTCGGTAGCCACCACGCCGCGCAACGCGCCGACGCTTCGGATGTGTCGCACCAGAGCGCGGGTATCGATATCCCAGATCACCGGAATCTGGTGCCGATTTAAATACAGCTGGGCCGTCTCTGACGAACGCCAGTTGGAGGACATCTGCGAAAATTCGCGCACCACCAGCGATTCGATATACGGATGCCCAGCTTCTTCATCATCGAGATTAGCGCCAACATTTCCAATGTGTGGATAGGTGAGACAAACAATCTGCCCGGCGTAGCTGGGGTCGGTGAAAACTTCCTGGTAACCGGTGAGGCTGGTATTAAAAACGACTTCGCCACCCCGGCGCGTGATCGCGCCGGCCGCGCGGCCGTTAAATATGCGCCCGTCTTCCAGCGCAAGTGTGGCGGGTCGATGCTGGACTTCCGTCAGTGGAGCCCCCTGTTTTTATCATCGCAGTCCTAAGGAAGTGAAACAAGTGACTACTAGGGTGCACCAGCTTCGAAGTTCAAAATGAACCCGGGTCTTCAATCATTTGCTTTCCGCTTCCGTCATGGCCAACGAACCGAAATGATCCACCGGCCAATAGGCAAACACGGCGCGGCCGTAAATAAACTGGCTGGGCACCGGTCCGAACACCCGCGAATCGTTCGAACTGATGCGGTGATCGCCCATCACGAAATAACTGTCCGTCGGCACACGCGTCGGCCCGTAGTCGCTGACGTCCTCATACTGCGGCGGAACATAAGGCTCAGGGACTACCGTGCCGTTTACGGTGACCACACCCTGCCGTATCGTCACGGTCTCGCCGGGCAGCGCGATCACTCGCTTGATAAATGACTTCGAGCGATCCAGCGGATACCAAAACACCACCACATCCCCGCGATGAATGGCTTCGAACCGATACACAAATTTGTTGATGAATATTCGTTCCTGATCGGAAAGCAGCGGTGCCATGCTCGTGCCTTCCACCTTCACGGGCTGGTACAAGAAAACAATGATGACCAGCGCCAGGCCAATGGCGATCAGCAAGTCCCGGGTCCACACGCGAATTTCGTGGCGCAAAGAAAGTAGCGACGGAGCTTGTTCGATGGAAGTGTTAGGAGAAATGCTGGGAGAAATAGCGGCAGAGCGGTCCGAATTCACGCTCGATGCGCCAGGTTTCTCGTCGGAGTGTTCCATTTTGCTGCCTCGTATTTATAACATGAGCATCGCGGAACGCGCCAGATTCCGTTTTTTGTCTGCATCCTGCGCAGTAACACCCCAGCCGGAGGACCCACAGTTTTGATGCCGTTCCGTGTACTAAGTAAGATTCCGTTGGCTGAACTTCCCGTTGCCTGATCAGCGAATAAACCGCAGCAAATGGGTGGGTTTGGGGTCTTCGTGCAGGGTTCGGCACATCCGCAGTTGAGGTATGGAAGGATTCAGTCCGCTCCTCGAATTCTGCCATTTACTCCCCGAGCGCATATGACAACGAAGCCAGCGCGGCAATTACCGCCGTTTCCGTTCGCAAAATTAGCCGCCCAAGGGAAGCCTCATGGAAGCCGGCTTTCAATGCGGCGTTACGCTCCTCGTCGGTCCAACCGCCTTCCGGGCCAATAGCTAAGGTCGCTTTGGATGCGAGGCGATTACTGAGCACGCTACGCAATAGCGGCGCCTCCGCCCGCTCGGACAAAAAAACACCAAGCCGATCCCCCCGCGAAGCAACAGCAGCTTCCGGCTTCGCCACCGGCTGCAACACTGGCAACCTCACGCGCCGGGATTGTTGCGCAGCCTCCAGAACGATCTTCCGCCAGCGCTCCGAACGCCTTTCCGCAGCTGCAACCAAAGCTTTCTCACTGCGCGCCGCCGCCAGTGGCATGATCTCCGCTACGCCTAGCTCGGTGGCCTTTTCAATGGCCCACTCAAATGCGTCGAACTTCACAACCGAAAGCAGCAAGATAACGTGCAGTCGCGGTGCCTGAGCTGGCAATTCTTCAAGTAGGGTGAATTCCACACTGTCGCGCGCGACCTTTTCGATGCGCCCAAGATACACGCGCAGCCCATCGCTCAACTCATAAAGCTGTCCCGCCTGGGCACGCAGCACAACACCGAGATGGTGCGCTCTATCGCCTGAAACCAGCGCCCGTTGCCCATCGAATTTTTCAACGAAAAATCGCCGCCGCACGCGACGATTCTATCCTAGATAGCGATGACGTCTTAAACCTGAGGAGTCATAACGCCACGCCGGCGTTAACCGAAGATATCTTTCACTTTTTCAAAGATGGATGAGTTTCGGTCCGCAGGCTTATTTTCGATTTTCAGCGAAGCACCTAGCTGCTCCATCAATTTGCGCTGCTCGCGCGTCAATTTGGTTGGCGTGAGCACTCGCACGTGATAATACAAATCGCCTTTGCCACCGCCGCGCGGGTCGGCCAGCCCTTTGCCTTTGACGCGAAAAACCGCGTCGCTCTGCGTACCCTCGGGGATTTTTAATTTCTCTTCGCCGCCCAGACCGGGAACCTGCAGCTCCGTGCCTAGCGCGGCCTGCGCCACGCTCAGCGGAATCGTGCAATACAGATCCGCACCCCGCCGTTCAAAAAACTGATGCTCTTTGACGTCCAGCACAACGTACAAATCGCCTGGAGGTCCACCGTTGGGCCCTGGCTCGCCTTCACCGGTAACTCTGAGCCGCGTACCCGTATCCACTCCGGGAGGAATTCGTAACTCGATAATTTTCTCGCGCTCCACGCGTCCATTTCCGCGGCACTCCAGGCAGCGCTCGCGAATAATCTGTCCCGCGCCCTGACATGCAGGGCAAGTGCGCGTAATGGTGAAAAATCCCTGCTGGTAAGCCATCTGCCCGCGCCCGCCGCAGGTCTGGCAACTGGTCACGCCAGTCCCCTTTTTCGCGCCCGTACCGTTGCATGCCGAACAAAATTCTTGCTTGGGTAACTTGACCTTGGTCGTAACGCCAGCCGCCGCTTCCTCAAAAGTCAGCGTCATGTCATAACGCAAATCCGCGCCACGCTGGTTGCGTCCTCGTCCACGCCGACCGCCGGAAAACAAATCCTCGAATCCAAAAAAATCCCCAAAAATATCGTGAAAGTCCTGAAACACGGAACTGTTGAAGTCCGAGCCCACATTGGAACCCCGGAGTCCCTCGTGGCCGTAGGCATCGTAGATTTGACGCTTCTGCGGATCGCTCAGCACGCTATACGCTTCCGTGCACTCGCGAAATTTGATCTCCGCTTCTTCTTTATTCACCGGGTTGCGATCCGGGTGCCACTTCAACGCGTTCTGGCGATAAGACGCCTTGATCTCCTCAATCGAGGCCTCGCGTTTGACGTTCAGCACCTCGTAGAAATCTTTTTGCGTGGGCCTGGCCATATCGAATGTCGACTCCAGAATAGTTTCTAGTTCGCAGTCTTAGATGCGGCGGTGGGGTGAACCGCTACGCGCACCATCGCGGGACGCAACACGCGCCCATGAAAAAGGTAACCCGGCTGAAAAACCTGCAAAATCGTGCCCTCGTCCTTGTCCGTGGTTTCTGTGCGATCCATGGCTTGATGCAAATGCGGATCGAAGGTCATGCCCACCGGTTCGATGCGCTCGGCACCAAGCCTGGCGATGTTGTCCAGCAACTGTTTATGAATGAGCTCGAAGCCCTTGCGATAATTCGCGTATTCCGGTTCGCGATGCGAAGCCAAGGCCTGATCGAAACTGTCCACCACCGGAATCAAGGCCTCGATCACACGCGCAGTCGAACGCCGGGAATCCTCGGAGCGTTCTTTCTCCACCCGCTTGCGGTAATTATCGAAATCGGCTTGGCGGCGCAACAGCGTCTGGCGCAGATCTTCGAGATCTTTTGCGAGTTTGCCTACTTCCGCGTCGGCATTAGCATATTCCGCGTCAACCTGGTTAATTTCTGGCGACGAATCTGCCGCGGCATTGCTATCGGGGTTATTTTCCCCATTCTTTTTGGAATCGTTTCCCATGACGTTCCAGCCTCTCTTTTGCCAAAAATCTCTCAAATTTTGCTCAGCGCTTCACTGAATAATTGCGCGACATAAGCCACTGCCGTCATCGCGCGCTCGTACGGCATGCGCGTTGGCCCCAGCACTCCCAGCGATCCTTGCACCAAATCATTACTCATGTACGGCGCGCTAATCAGCGCCAGGTGTTCACCGGCCGCCGCTATCTCTTTGACGCCAATCTTCACGAAAACAGGTTCAGGCGTATCGATACAAGCATTTAAAACCGTCACCAGCCGGTGCTTTTCTTCAATCGCCGACAGCAGATCGCGCAGCTGAGCCTGGTCCGCAAACTCCGTCGCACCGATCATCTGCGCCGTGCCTTCCACATGCACCTGTGCTGCCAAATCGGCGCCCAGAACCGCCGGATCGCACAGTGTCAACGCGCTCTGCACAATTCCTTCATAGCGTTCGCGTTCGCTAGCCAGCTTTTGCAGCAGGTCCCCGCGAATCGCTTCCAGCGTCCAGCCGCCGTAGTGCTGATTCAGAAACTCCGCAATACTGTCGAGCTCCGTCTGCGAAAACAAGCGGTGTGGCCGCAAAATCTTGTCCCGCGTCACGCCGCCGTGCGAAATCAAGACCACCACTACGCGACCGTCCGGTAACAGCCACATTCTGGCGTGCTCCAGAACGGTTTTCCCCAAGGGCGGAGACACGATAATGCCCAGGCCGCTGGAAACTTCCGCCAGCACGTGCCCGGCGCGTTCGGTCATGTCCGCGGAACTGGACGCGGCATTAAACTCGCTCTTGATCCAATCGCGATCCTCGATGCTCAACGTTGCACGCGAAGCGATCTCTTGCGCAAAAAAACGATAAGCCGCCGCGGTGGGCACGCGGCCGGCAGAAGTGTGCGGCTGAAATAGAAGCCCACCGTCTTCCAGGTCGGCCATCACGTTGCGAATCGTGGCGCTACTGAGCGTTTCCTGAAACCGCTGGGAAACCGCACGCGAAGACACCGGTTCGCCCGTCTCAATGTACGTGCGCACGATATCCGCCAATATCTGGCGATTCCGGCGTTCCTGGAGCGCAGCATCCCTCATATCAGCACTCTACACGCAAGCCCGGTAAAATGGCCCACTCATATATTTTAGGAACCGTGTCAAGTACGGTCAACGCGCGCCTCGCTAAAATGCTGCGAATGCGATTACAGCAATTAGCCGCCGGCCTTACTCCGCGTTGTCGATCTGCGCTCGCTGCAGCTTATCCGAATAGTCGATATACATCGTTTTCCACTCGGTGAAAAAGTCAATCGCGGCGATGGCGGCCTCGCGATGTCCATTACCCGTTTGTTTTGTCCCGCCAAACGGCAAGTGTGTTTCCGCGCCAATCGTTGGCGCATTGACGTAGACGATGCCGGTATACAAATCGCGCATGGCGGCAAAAGCCAAGTTCACGTTTCGCGTGTAAATGGAAGCGGAGAGGCCATATGGCACGCCGTTGGCGACTTCGATCGCTTGATCAAAATTTTCGACCGGAATAACCGACACCACTGGGCCAAAGATTTCTTCCTGTGCGATGCGCATATTCGGCGCGACATCGCCGAACACCGTGGGTTCGTGGAACCAACCCTTGGCGTACGCTCCGCTAGTAAGGCGATTGCCGCCCGTCAACAGCTTCGCGCCCTCGCTCTTCCCGACCTCGACGTAACCCATCACCGTCTTCAATTGCTGCTCGTTGATACACGGACCCATATCGGTGGTGGCATCCAACCCATCTCCAACGCGCAGCTTTTTTGTGCGGGCCACAAAGCGCGAAACAAATTCGCGATAAACGCTCTTGTGCACTGCTACACGGCTGGCCGCGGTACAACGTTGCCCGGTTGTGCCGAATCCTCCCCAGATCGCTCCATCCACTGCCAGGTCAAGATTGGCATCATCCATCACGATGATGATGTTCTTGCCGCCCATCTCCAGGCTGCAGTGCTTGAAATCCGGCGCGCATGTTTCCGCGATAATCCGCCCCACCGCTGTAGAGCCGGTAAAGCTGACCACCGGCACATCTTTGTGGCCCGCCAGAGGCGCGCCCGCGTTCGGGCCGTCGCCGCTCACCAGGTTTACGACACCGTTCGGCAAACCAGCCTCCATCAAAATTTGCACCAGGTGATACGCCGCCAGCGGCGTATCCTCCGCCGGTTTCAACACCACCGTATTTCCACTGACCAGTGCAGGCATCATCTTCCACGATGGGATGGCCATCGGAAAATTCCACGGCGTAATCATGCCGCACACGCCAATCGACTGCCGCGCGCTCATAGCAAATTTATTTGGCAGCTCCGATGGCGTCGTTTGTCCAAACAAGCGCCGGCCTTCGCCAGCCATGTAGTAAGTCATGTCGATGGCTTCCTGGACGTCGCCACGCGTTTCCGCCAGGACCTTGCCCATTTCCCGGGTCATGTCGCTCGAAAACTCTTCTTTGTGTTGCAGCAGCAATTCCGCGGCGCGATACAAAATCTCCGCGCGTTTGGGGGCCGGCACCAGCCGCCAGCTTTTATAGGCCTCTTTAGCCGCATCCACGGCGGCATTCACATCTTCGGAGCCGGAAGCGACAAAGATCCCTACCAGCTCATCGGTGTTGGCTGGGTTGCGATTCTCGTACGCTTTGCCGCTGCACGATTCGACCCATTCACCGTTGACAAAATTTTTGAAAACGCGAGGCAATGCCGCTGTTGCCATAGCTTCCTCCCTGAACGCGTACGTCAAGCGCAGATTCTGTGCGTGGCGATGCCTACAATGATAGTCGATTTGGTGTTCGCTGGCTCACCACTGAGCAGGAACCACGTTGGCCCGAGAAACCCGCAGTGAGAAATCTTATTGTTTGCTGCCGGCCCTATAATTGCTGCTTATGGTGTCGGTCTGTGGCCCACCCGGTGGCGTATTTGCAGAGGAAATTCTAACCGCAGGCGTGGGAGGCGCGATGCCTGCCGTCTGCGAGCCCAGCCCTAGTTGCTGCAAGGTCTTGGCGTCCAGCTTTCCTGAAGGAGTCAAGCCGTGCGCGCCCTGGAACTTCTTCATGGCCTCGACAGTGGAAGTATCCCACTTCCCGTTAGGTGCTCCTGCATAGGCACCGTTCTTCGCTAGCGCCTGCTGAATTTCAGAAATGCGTTGCGGCGTGGGGGCTTTCTGCCCGACCTGACGCCGTGAAGATTTTCCGGATTTAGCCTTGTGCGAACTGCTGCTCTGGGCTTTTTTCTTGGCGGTAGTTTGCGCCGATGTCCAACACGGCGACACACCCAATCCCAGTAGCAGCAGGGACAGCAGGATCAGGTGCGTCGGCCGTATGAGTCGGTTCATATATTTTTTCTAAGCTCGAATAAATCGAGCGCCTTATCGTTTATCTTCCGCGGGCACGACACCAGGCAGAAATACCGTCAATACCCGGTCGGTATCCTGATGGCGCAGCACCTTGAACACCACGCTGTCGCCGGCCTTCAGTTTACCGATGGCGTTGCGGTAGTCTTCCACGGAACTTATCGGCTGTCTATTCACTTCGGCAATCACGTCCCGTTGAGCGAATCCGATGTCCTCGGCAAAGCTAGCTGGTTCAACTTCGGTAACCAGCACGCCCTTCTGCGTATCCATGCCCACGCGGTGCGCCCGGTCAGGAGTCAATTCCTGGACATGCAAGCCAAACTCAGCTGGTGCAGCTTCGCCACCGCGCTGGTCGCCCATGCGTCCGGCTGTATTCGGAAACACTCGCGTACGATCTTCCACCGTTGCGGTAGCTTCTTTTTGCGAGCGATCACGAACATAGGTCAGTTTCACTTTGCTGCCGATGGGAGCCAGTGAAATGGGATTCACGAGATCGTTGCCGGATTTAACCGCGGTGCCGTTCACGCTGGTGATTACGTCACCGCCCTTCAATCCAGCCTTCTCCGCCGGACTGCCAGGCTCGACGCCTTCGATGACCACTCCGTACGGCGCGCCCAACGCTTTAAGCGTGATAGCATTGGTGCCCAGATCTTCCTGGAAGCTTACGCCGATCGATCCGCGAGTCACGCGGCCCTGCGCAATAATCTGGTTATAAACGTTGATGGCCGTCGTTGAAGGTAACGCAAACCCGACGCCTTCGTA
>Ga0307479_10006624_pt1 | contig 10645 bp, 12 predicted proteins | sample atmos_gasesECM4C_FD_203743 | JGI IMG/M metagenome (GOLD analysis project Ga0307479, IMG submission 203743) | Hardwood forest soil microbial communities from Morgan-Monroe State Forest, Indiana, United States - atmos_gasesECM4C_515 | ecosystem: Environmental > Terrestrial > Soil > Temperate...
CTGATTTCATGGTAGAAGCCTCACCTCCCATCAGAATCTTAGCCACCAGAATAGCAAGCCGGAGAAAATCCTCAACTCCGCGGACCAAACTTCAAATCCCTCAGCCATGCTCGCCATGCACGCCTGTCCGCTAGCTTGGACGCGGGATTCGCCACCTCGAGCGGCCTCTGCCGCAAGAGCGCCCACTTCCTGGTGACTCCCGCTGGTCTTCAGTGTTAACGACGTGAGTGCAGCCCGCCCTGAGTTCCGGTCCAGCGCAGCGCGTTCCAGGTAGGATTCGCATATGAGTAATCTGATTCCCAGTATTCGCGGCGCCGGCGCGACGGTGGATGGGCAAACGACGACCTGCCCCAAATGCGGCCGCGCTAACGCCGGCACCGCCTATTTTTGCGTCAGCTGCCACCAAATCCTGATCCATCGCTGCCCAAAATGCTGGCACGAGCAGCGAGCGGGCGCCGTCTGCGAGAAGTGCGGAACCTGTTTCGCGCTTTATTGGGAACAGGCGTTCGAGCGTGCCGTGGAGGAGGAAAATCGCGTCTGGTGGGCAAAACTCGCCTCAGGCGCTCAGGCTTTCCTGCAGATTCTTTTTCTGCCCTTCATGAGCCTCGGGGCAATCCTGCGCACACTGGTCGTGCGTCTCTTCGCGCTGCGCCTCTCGAACCGTTGATCCGTGACTGTGCCGCCTTTTTTGCGGACACACTGCCCTCTGGAATGAAAATAGCATGCCGGCGGAAAAAGCGCAGTACGGGAGCATTCTCGACCTACTGCATGCTTCGCCCACCCCCACCCAGTAATCAACTGTAGCCCCGCGCAGACTCCTAGGCAACGCGCCCCTCTCTTCCCAGCTCCGGATATTAGGGATGAAGAATCCAGTGTACGAACAAACGCAGGCTAGGAAAGTGAAGGTATTGCAGCTTGAAGACTCAACGGTACTTTTCTCGGTTAGCAGCTGATGGACTGGCGTCGATGAGCTGCCTGGTGACAACTCACGCACAAAGTGATGAGGTTTTCCTCTTCATCGTTCCCAAGTAAACTTCTTCGCCTGATGTGGTGTACTTGAAGGTTCGAAGAGCGCCCGCATCTTTGGCACCGCCAGCCGTCCCGGGTGAGGACTTTCGCCCACAGGCGCCGATAAGAAGCAGGCTCCAGTCGTAAACGGCGTTTTTTCGCCCTATTCTGGATCATGATTCAGCATGTCCACCAACTCTTGTTTTATCTCTCGAGGCAGCAGAGTAGCGGCTCGGTAGAGAGAACCGACGAGCAATTCATGATTCCCGCTCTCGAGGCTGGCTCCGGCCAAAAAGTCAGCGCAGATCATCTCCAGACAGTACCCGCGTGACTTGTTGGTCCCGAGCATGAGAGACGCGATTTCGAGCGCCCGCTCGACCACCGGCAACTGACTCTTGTAGAGCTTGAAATAAATGATCTCCCAGGGCTCGGTTTCTTTGCCCGTCAGATGGCATTCGACCGCTCGTTTGAAGTCTTCCTTGGGGAGTTCCTTGGCCTTGTGCAACCAGGTTGCACAATCGAACTCGGCGCCGTCTCTGCGGGCCACTTTGATGAGCTCGGTTGCCTTGCTCCAGCCCACCTCGCGAAGTTGCCTCTTGGGAATCCGGGTCAGATGCTCATGAATGGCCATCAGGTAATAGGCCTTCCGCCGCGATTCGGGAAACCGCTTCTCCAAAAACTCATCAAACGACTTCAAATTCTCAAGCCTCCAGTACTGGCCAGCTCGAACCTCGCAGAGGTATTGGCCTAGTTCAACGAATCGCTCGTCCCGCTCCTGCTCCTTCGTCTTTTCCCAGGCCAGGATCTCATCAATCTTGCCAAGGACTATCAAAGCCCTTGGTCGATTGAGTTCGGGCGACACGAGCAGCCCCCCGTTAATCCGCAAGCTCGTCAAGCCAATCAAGGTCGCTGGCTCCTGGCTTTCGAATGAGGTTTGCGCTGATCAATTCCTGATTTTCAAGACACAGCCCCAGATGGGAACAGCTCGTACAGCCGTTCATGGGGAATCGAATCCCGCTGTGGGGAAGGAACTGCCCAGCTTCGATCTGTCCGATCGCCGATTCGACCAGCTGTCCAAATTCCTTTTGTTGTTCCTCCGTGATGGAGGTCTTCAGATACTGGATCTCGGGCAGATGCTTGCGCACGAACACGACGAGAGCCACCTCCCGAATGCCGCTCATCCAGGAGTAACAGATCAGCTGCGGATCAAGTGACAGCAGGCCTTCAGGCTCTTCCGGATACCGGCTGGTCGTGGCTTTCCAATCGATCAGGTGGCGCTGGCCGTCGATCTCCCCGATGGCATCGATATAGGAGACAAACTGATTGCCATTCGAGAGCGAACGAATCAGTTTCAGCTGAAGGTTCTGCTTGGGACGCAGGATGCGGATGCGATCGTCCTGAGCGAGCAGGTGAAGCAGGTGAACCCCTTGATGGACCAGCTTGTCCCAGGATTCCCCTCTGCCATATTCAAGGGGCGCATCGCGGTAGGCTCCCCATACCTTGAATAGGACGGCGGCACTGTCTTCCTGGCAGAAATAAGCTGCCAGAGCTTGTTCGAAGCACCGGCCAAAGATCATGGCAGCCCGAGTGTCCTTCTCCCGCCAGCCATCGAGGTAGCGGTAGCGATAGCTGCGCGGGCAGCGGAGATACTGGCTGATCTGTGTGTAGCTATAGGTCATCGCCGTTCTCCTGACCGTTTCGCTCCCCGATCGTGGAGGCTGCCAGCTCTTCCCAATTCCCTGCCGGTGCGAATGCTTCGAGGTTCAGGAAGGAGCGGCCATTCAGTGTTGTGCGAGAGGTTTTGACGACCCCGGTCAAATCGAGAAGCGCGTTCTCGTCGACTTCGTCCTGGATGAACAAATCATGGTCATAGCCAAAATCCCGCAGGAACCAGTTCAGTTTCCACAAAGCCTTCGGAGTGCAGTAAAGCCGTCCCGAGAGTGTGTGGCTTGCGTACTGTTTGGGCTCGAGGATGGAAAACTGGAGTGAAAAGAAGGGCTTCTCGCGGTGCCAACGATAAGAAGCTTGCACAACCCGAGCGAGAAACATCCCTTCGAGGAGATCGTTGCCGTTTTTGGATTCCAAATGCAGGCCGGGAAAATGGCGTTTCATGGGTGCACCTCCTGGGATGGGGCGAAGCTATTGAGTTTGCAGAGCAGTTCCGCGCGATCTCGAGCGGCCCATTCGGCGAGGTGGGAAATGAAGGACTCAACCAGATCCCGGCCGGCCTCGCGGAGTTCTTGGGTGCCACAGAAATCAGCGGCATAACGCTTGACCAAGCTGGGATCGAGCTGATGCTGGCGGATCAAAGACAGAGTCGGTCCCGAAGACGGGGCTGGCCATTGCCGGAACCATGCCCATTTGATTTAGGCGAAGCATCTCTTTTCCATGTCGCCGGCTGAGGTGATGAAGAGATATAACCAAGCTCCTCAACCGAGCAAAGCCCTATTCCATAAGCCTTGCGCAGGGCGCGGTTGACGGCTCGGGTTTCGGCAACTCGCATTTCCGCACCGCGGACGAGTGGAGAAACATTCGACGGATCAGCGTCTCCAAAGCCGACAAATCCTCTCCTTGCCCCACTCTTGTGGACAGTCGCTTTGAAGACCCAACGACTGGATGAAACGTTGCAGAATTTGGGAACCAGTTGGACATAGATTCCCGAGCACTTGTTCCGCCTCGAGAGCCTCATCAGGCCTGAATGCGTCACATACCAGCGGCCCTCCAAAAGCAGAAGATCTCCGCCCGCAACGGAAAAGTTGTAGTCACAACAGAGCGACTTTAGAATTTTTCCTTGAACCCTAGAGAGTTGGCCTCGCCACAGTTTATTCGCCAGCAATAGATCAGTCCTAATACTCTTTGTGGTTACTTTTTGTTTCATTTTTCGTACCTCCTCTCAGGCCTCCAGAAGACTCCTTTTATTCGAATTGTATAAACGTGCGCACGATTAGTCAAGGACTATTTCTATCCCTAGAGTTCGCGATCTTTTCTACGATCAACAATGCGATGTTATTCAGAAAGGCTGGAAGAAACCGCAAGGACAGCGTCGAGTCTTAGGTGAAAATCTGTGGGAGCCGTATCGAGGACACTTAGGGTATTTTCTTGGTCTTCCGCCTGAGCGTGGGACCTGTTTGGTCCTCTCGTCCTTTGGCACCTTCGACCATCTGTGACGGGCTAATTCTGCAGCGTGGATATTTTTCCGTTCTTTTGCCATTCGACCCTGATTGTAAACATTTCTTATATTTTCAGATACATGCGTTTTTCTCCGGTCCGTGCCAATAAGTTCATCTACGGTGAAAAACACTGTGTTCGCAGCAACGAAAGAATCTAAGTGTGTACCGCCTGCACACCATTGGTTTGCTTGGCTGAACGAAAGTCGCACGGTTCATGGATTGGCGATTCCCCCATAAATAGTCGAAGCAGGTCGACCAATGGAATATTGCAAAACGAACTAGCCTAACCCCTTCCAATGCACCAGATTAACAAATCGAAGGGTGCGGACTCTGAGAGAAAAATCGTCGGATTGTGGGGAGACCGCTCGCCCGGACTTAAGCGTCATTCTCTAGTTCCAAATATTCGCGCACCAGCGAACGATTGAGAGAGGAAGGATCTTCCGGACAGGTCTTCGTGTCAAGACGCGCGAACTGTACCAGCTCTCTGGCACTCATCTGTGATTCCCCCCTCGGTTGAGCTTCCCGAGGGCTCGCGACTTCAGATGGTCATCGCCTGGGTTCCTAAGGCGGCGGCTATTGTCATTGTTTACAATGAAAGCCCTCGGAGGACAGATGCTATGTGAGGAAGTAACCTAGCGTCCTACGCGACACCTGTACCTTCGTTCAGTTGTGGATTGGGAACGAAGCCTGGGTGCAGCGGAGCTGACACCTACCCGCCCTGCTAAACTCGAGCGAGTGATGTCGTGATGCGTGACGGCCAGACGCGGTGGTCTGCGGATGGGCTGGAGGGCCCCAGCGCGGGCGGCATTCAAATGGGAGGTCTCATGGCAGACCCGGCACTCTTCAAGAAGCTTTACCGAATACTAAGCTGGTCGAGCCTCGTGGGGCTGGTGCTAACGCTCGGGCTGGTGCTGCGGAAGTCCCCCGCGCCGCATATTCCGTATGATCCTTCGGCCGCGGCGCGCGTGGAGCAGAAGTTTATTGCCGCGGATCAGGCCAGAGCCGCAGGACATCAAAGCCAGGTGCAGATGGATCGCACCGAGTTGAATTCGTATCTCATGCAAAACCTTGCGCTCCCTGAGCAGGCGCAACCGGGCACTGTTCAGGCGGCCGGAGCGCCTTCAGGCGGGGCCGCCCGGGGGTCAGGTGGCACGAGATCAGCAAGTCCTGCGCCGGCGCTAGGGAGTAATGAACAGCCCACGCTGGAGGAGGTGCAGTCGGCGGTGAGAGACGTGAAGGTGGACATGGACGGAGATGTCGTGAAGGCATACGTAATCTTCGATTTCCATGGCAAGGATATGTCGCTGGAGCTAGATGGTCACTTGCGTGCGGAGAATGGGTATCTTCGGTTCGTGCCGATCGGCGGGAAGCTTGGGTCGTTGCCACTGCCACAGTCCACGCTTGATTCCGCGGTGGAGAAAATGATGAACTCGCCGGAAAACCGGGAGAAGCTGAAGCTGCCAGCAGATGTGAATGACATTCAGATTGTGGATGGGCACGCGGTGATTTCGTACAAGTGAGGCGAGTGCGGTGAGTCGTGATTAGTGAGTCGCAGTTTTTAATCCTGATTAGTGGTCAGTTCGCGCGTGGCCCTGATCCATCGAAGCAAAACCTTTCTGCTCGAATATACCTAAGTAACCCGTTCAATTCTCACACCAGCTTGATCCCACAGGAAGAACTGAGTTGAGAGGTAGAGCGGCTCCGAATCGCGCGGGAGGTGACCTGTGCCTGCTGCGCGACTTGAGGAGAAAATCCTTCAGTCCCGCCGATGAAACGGTCTACATCCGGCAAATCTTCGGCGCGGCCCACGAGGTAGAGCGCGCGGAGGGCTTCCCATACCATGCTCTCGCTCGGAGCGAGCGCGAGGATCGGCTGCCCGGCGGTGACAGCAACACCATCGGGGGCCAGCCAGCGGTCGAGCGTGCCTGGAACCGTGGCGCGTACTTCCCTTCTCTGGCCCGCCGATTCGATGTGCGCAACGAGCGTGCCGGGATTGACTACATCGCCGGACTTCAGTCGCGTCTCGAGCTTGCCTGCGAGAGCTGACGGCATCGCATAGGGGCGCAGCATCGCAACGACGCGGGCATGGCCGGAGTCGTCTCCGAATCGGACGAGCGAGAGCGCGGCGTTACGCTGGACCATTGGGTTAGGGTCAGCGAGGAGATTCAGAAGAGCGCGGTGGAATTCGGGCGAGGTGCTGTCCTGGCCCATAACCCAGGCGTCGGTGACACGGATTTCGTCCACTGGATCGGCTGCGAGCGTGACGACGTCGCGATACCAGCGGCGGACGGAGGCGTCGCGGGCTTCGATGCGTGTTTCAATCTGCGTGAGCGCGTGCTGGATCTGGCGCGGGTGTGAGCGGTCAGCAAGCGCTTTGGCGATTTGAGCGTCGGTGAGGGGGCGGCCAAACCACGTCGCGTTCCAGAATAAGAACGGCATCAGCACAAACAGGAATGCCATGACTACGATGCCGTAGGTCCAGCGCCCACCGAATGATTTTTGCGGCTTGGGGTCGGTTGTCATGCCATCAAAAGAGTACAGGGACGAGTGACCAGTGACAAGTGAACAGCGATGGAGATGGAATCGCGAAGAAGAGCGGGCATATGGATCAATAAAGGGTGGAGGACAAAGCGGCGGCACCGACAGGGGTGTAGGCAATGCACGGGAGCCACTAAATTATGACGCCGGTGGCGGAAATCTAGAGTCAGATTGGATAGGTCCAGCGGACGCGGCGGCGAAGCCTACTTTCCCTGCGGTGCAGACTGCGAGGCCGGTGTGGTGGCTTTCGCCGCAGGAGTTATTGTTTTGGACTTCGAGTGGCCGAACGAAGGAAGAATTCCTGCCTGGCTCAACTGAAGGAGGAGCATCAGGCCGAAGATGCCCGCCATCATGAGACAGACGAAAAGCATCATGATGCCGTCAATGCCGCTCGCGAGCAGGCCGCTGGTGATGGACCAGACGATGCCCAAGACGCACATCAGCGCGAAAAAGGCGCAGATGGCGCCGAGTTCGAGCGCGTTGGATTTTGGGTTCATGCGTAGTTCCATTCTGATGGTGCGGCTTTCATCGGCTGAGTTTGTCGAGGATCATCAGGCCGAGGAGCAGCGGTATGTGTGCAACGGTGGCGTGCATGAGCCACTTGGCTCGAACGTTGGTGCGTTCACGGCTGGCCCACAACGAAACCTGCAGCAAAATCATGCCCAGCACCAGCGCGCCAAAGAAATAGCGGATCCCTGCCATGCCAATGACCGCCGGCAATAAACTGACGGGGACCAGGATGGCAGACATGGCGACGATCTGGCGGAAAGTGGCGTCGCCGCTGCGGTCAACGACCGGAAGCATGCGGATTCCGGCGCGGGCATAGTCTTCGCGGTACATCCAGGCGATCGAAAAGAAGTGCGGAAACTGCCAGAAAAAGAGAATGCCGAAGAGCAACCACGCGCCGAGAGACAGCGAGCCGTGCGTGGCGGCAGCCCAGCCGATGAGCGGGGGCAGCGCGCCGGGAATTGCGCCCACGGCGGTGGCGAGTGTGGTCCGCGTCTTGAGCGGAGTGTAAAGGCCGAGATAAAGAACGGTGGTGGCGAGCGCGATGAGCGCCGCGAGGCCATTGACCGCGAGAGCTAGCCACGCGGACCCAAAGACGATTGTGCCCATGCCGAAGAGAAGGACTTCGCGCGGTTGCAGCAGGCCAACAGGAAGAGGGCGCGCGGAGGTGCGGCGCATGACCGCGTCCATATCGCGTTCGAAATACTGATTAAGCGCGGCGGTGCCTGCGGCGACGAGCATGGTGCCGAACAGCGCGTGCATCAGCAGACACCAGTCAAGCGAACCGCGGGAGCCGAGGTAGAAACCTGCAACCGTGGTGATGACTACCAAGAAGGTGACGTCTGGCTTGGTGAGGACCACGTAAGCCCAAGGCTTTTCGTAGACGCTGATTTCGGCAGTGCGCAGGGTGGTCATCGTTCAGGCCCTGGCCTTTTCGGCTGGCGCGTTTACGGCGGCGGAGGCTGCCGGCCGAAGCAGCCGGAAACTGGTAAGTGTGAGCAGTACGCTGGTGGCGAGCGTGAGCGCACCGACGACGACGTGGGCGACCTCGATGATGACATATAGCAAGATGGGCTGAGCGGCATTGAGCGATTCGGCCACGGCCCAGTAGGCGGCGAAGCCGAGAAGAATCTGCGTTCCGAGGAATGCCTGCAGCAAGATGCCCCAGCGGCGAAGGTCGCTCACTTGACCGAAGCGTACGCGGACGGTGCGAGAAGTCCACGCTGCGAGGAAGAGGACAGCAACGGCACCTACGAGATGAGGCAAAATTCCAAAGGCACCGTGGCGGAAGCCCGCTCCAAGGACAAGCTGGATCAAGATGGCGGCAGTCGTCCAGGACGAAAGTGAGCGCAGACGCGGAGAACCGGAATCGTCAAGAGGCGGAAGGTCGCGCTGCCACCAAGCGCTCGTGAGAACCGTGAGGCTCACAACCGTGATGAAGAATATCTGCGCGACGGTGGCGTGAATGGTCGCGATCACGGCGGCATGACCGAACAGGACACGCTCCCTGCCCAGAAACGCCTGAACAAGAACCAAAGCAAATGCAATCCAGCCCCAGCGGCGAGCGGGACTCTTCAGCGTGAGGCGCGAAAGCCAGATGGCCAGAATCGTGGTGAGGATGGCGACGAGCGCCGCGACCAGGCGGTGAGCGTATTCGTAGCGAATGCCACCAATCAGCGGGGGGATGATGCGTCCGTATGCCAATGGCCAGTCCGGAACGGAATCCGCAGCGTCATTACTGGTAACGAGCGCACCGGCTACCAGAAGCATGACCGTCGCAAGAGCAGTTGCAACGGCGAAGCGGTGAACGCCGGCGGTATTTTGCGATTCGGCCATTGCGAGTGCGAGCCTCTGGTCAAAAATCTCCAACACCGTTTACTCAATGCGGGGGCGGGTCCAAGACCGACCCCCGCCGGACGCAATTGGTTCGCGAAAACTTCTTAGTCGCCGGCAGCGGCGGCCTTGAAAGTGAATGTGACGGGTTTGGATTCTTTTGCACCGATGGTCACAGTCTGATCCGCCGTACCGTATTTTTCCTGCCAGGCTTCGATCGTGTACGTGCCGGGAGGCAAGCCCTTCAGCTCAAACTTTCCGTCTTTCCCAGTGACAGCATAGTACGGGTGCTTGAAAACGAAAATGTAGCTTTTCATCCACGGGTGGACGTTGCACTTTACCGGGATGGCAAGCTCGGCGCGCGCGAAGCTGTCGTCAATCGGCGCCGCGCCCGGAGCCTGCGACTTGTTCCAGTCGCGGTTGTCTTTGGGCATGGGATGAATGTTGTGAGTGGTCTGATCGGAATTCTTGACGGAGAGCGTCTGTCCTGCCATCAGTGCAATTACGTGTGGATCGTACATGCAGCCCTGCTGATTGAGGACAACGGGAGCAGCGGACGTCTGGAACACGTAGTCGCCGAGGCCATCCTTGACAAAGATCACCACGTTCGCGAGCTGGCCCTTTTCGCCGACAACGACTTCGGGCGGAATGACGGGCGTCGTGTGGGCTTTCAGGCAATAGGGCTCAGCGCTCATGTTGATAGGCTTAGCGGCGGGCACTTTTCCATCGAGGGTGACTGAACCGCTCACAGAGCCAGCCGTCGCCTGGTCCACCGTCTTCGTCGGCGAGGACGTAGCGGCGGGTGCGGTGGCCGGTGACTCTTCTTTCTTGCTACCTCCACAACCGACGATGGCGAGAGCTAGGACGGATGCGAGAGCGAATTGGAAAAACTTGGTATTCATATCGAGCTATTTCCTCCTGTGCAAAGCGGGATAGTTTAACAAGACTGGATGGACTTGGCGTCGAATTTCTTTCTGCAAGAACCATTGGGTCGCGTGCGACCGAATGCCGCATCAGGAAACCAGAAATCCTCGCTGCAGAAAGTCATTTGCCGCCGGAAGATTTTGCGCCAGCGCCCGACGGCGTGCGGCCAAGGAGCGCGGCTTGCTCCTGCGGCGTGAGCGAGAACATGTAGCGCACAAGCAGGCCTGCGTGGTCGCCATGATATTGCAGCATCGCGCCCGGAACCGGGCCGGCGAAAACCCAGCGGTCCCCTTCTTTGCGGAACAGGCCGGAGGGCATGGCGGTGCCGGGAATTATTTTTGCCGGGTCCGTGATCCAGCGCTCGGTCCACGCGGGCTGCAAGCGTTCGTGGGCGAGCAGGAAATTTGGAGCCGAGGCGTTCTTGTCGTGCTCGGCGTTGCCGGTCATGTGGCACTTCAGGCAAGGCGCGGCCGGGCTGGTGAACAAGCTGCGAGCCATCGCGCGCTCGGCCTCGTTGAGGGGCGCAACCTTCGGCGGAATAAAAGGCTCGGGCTGTGCCGACATAGCCGCGAAGAACAGGACCAGTTTACGAATTTCGTCATTCGAGAGATAGAACGTGGGCATGCGCACTTGTAAATACTGGCGGACACCGTTGCGATTCGTGT
>Ga0307479_10006625_pt1 | contig 10644 bp, 13 predicted proteins | sample atmos_gasesECM4C_FD_203743 | JGI IMG/M metagenome (GOLD analysis project Ga0307479, IMG submission 203743) | Hardwood forest soil microbial communities from Morgan-Monroe State Forest, Indiana, United States - atmos_gasesECM4C_515 | ecosystem: Environmental > Terrestrial > Soil > Temperate...
CAGAGACCCGGCCCTACACAAACACCTGCCTTCTGCATCATCTGTAAGATCGTCATAAATTCGTAGCCTTCGGCTAGGTAGTCTGTGATCAGCCGATTTGTCGCTATGACGGTCTGTGAACGATCTGCTCCCATCTCTCTGTGGCCGCCGTCGTGGAGCAGGATGACATCGCCTCCCCGCATCTGTTTCGTGACCTTGTTTGCGATCGCGGCGGCCGGGGGCGCGTTCCAGTCATAGCCAGTCACGTTCCACATCACGGGTTCGAGGCGCAATTCGCGGACGATACGCAGGACGGCGGGGCGGCGTCCGCCGAACGGTGGGCGGAAGAGATTGGAATGCTCGCCGATTACGTCTTGCAACGCAGCGCGGCAGTCGGCTAGTTCCTTCCGGATTTCGGCTTCGCTCTTGTAGGTCAGCAACGGATGCGTGAAGGTGTGGTTTCCGACGACATGGCCTGCCTTCACGACTTCGCAAACGATGTCGGGCCGCTGCCGAACGAAGCGTCCGATCAGGAAGAAAGTTGCGCTCACGTTGTGCCGGGCGAGGACTTCGAGCAAGCGCAATGTGTGTGGATCGTTAGGCCCGTCGTCGTAGGTGAGCGCGAGTTGCTTCGTACCGCGGGCAAGGCCGGTGAAGGTGCGGCCGTACCACTGCCCGGTGGGCGCCATGGACTGGTAGCCCGCGGTTACCGCTGCCGTCGTGGCAGCACCGGCGAGGAAGAGGCCGAGCATGCGAGGATTCTAAAGGATTGCAGATTGAAGATTGAAGATTCGCCTGGCGTTGCCGGTTCTTTCAATCTGCAATCTAAAATCCGCAATCTAAAATCGCTTTGCTCCTGTTAACTCTTCCCTCAATTGTCACCGGACAGCATCCGAGCTATCCTGCCATTTCCGAGACATCGCACGAACTCATGGCCAATCTTTTTGAATTGCCCCGGTACATTGCTGTTGAGGGTCCCATCCGAGTCGGCAAGAGTACCCTGGCGGGCATTCTGGCCGAGCGGCTGAACGCGCAGCGGGTGATGGAGCCACAGGAGAATCCGTTTCTGGATTCTTTCTACGAAGGTGAGCGCGGAGCGGCGTTTCAGGCGCAGTTCGCGTTTCTGGTGCGGCGTTTTGAGCAGTTGCAGGCGCTCGATCTGGGGGCACAGTCCCAACGAGTGGTGGTTGCAGATTTCATTCTTGAGAAGGATAAGCTGTTTGCCTGCCTCAATCTGACCGACCAGGAACTCGATACCTACAATCGCTACTACAACCATTTCCGCGAGCAACTACCCACGCCCGACCTGGTGATTTATCTGCAGGCCACTCCCGAGGTGCTGAAGAAGCGGGTGAAAAAAAAGAATGCTCCCGCAGAGAGAGCGGTGAGCGACGAGTATCTGGAGGAAGTGGTCAAGGCCTACGAGCACTTCTTCTTTCACTACACGTCGTCGGATCTGCTGATCGTCAACACCTCGGAGATCGATTTCGTCGACCGCAACGAAGACCTGCAAGAATTGCTGCGCAAAGTCAGCGAGCCCATCAAGGGGACGCAGTACTTCCTGCCTCTGGGCGGGCAGGAGGCGGTGGGGGCGTAGGGATTTAGGATTTTTCGCGGGCCCGGTCGCGTCCTATCGGAGTCAGTACAAGTCGGCCGTTTTCTTTCTTCCAGCTGACAGTAGTGCCCGCCTTGATTCCAAACTTTTTGCGCAGGTCGGCGGGAATCGTGATTCGACCCCTCGGGCTGATGGAACTTCGCTGCATTTGCTTTACCCTCGGTTCTTGTCCGTCTACTTAAGGCCCAGCACGTGAAGAAGTGACTTCACCTGTTCCACTTCGGCAGCCGCCAACAACAAGATTAGGTGGACCAGTCCGTAGACTGCGAAGATTGCGGCCTCTGGTGAAGAGCGGAACAGTCTTTTGTATCTTGCGATCAAAGTGTGCAGCCCGTTTTATCTCAACAACTGCCGTCCTAATCGTCGCAACATCCCTCAGTCTTTCCTGGGTCACGGTTGCACCGGACCCTTTATCGCCGTTCATCAGAACGAAGACGGTAATTCTCCCATGCTGCCTTAAGAGTTGCGGTGAGATCAGATTTGTCCTGCTGGCTCGGTTCCCAATCGAAGCTGCAAATTATGTGGTAGAAGTGCAACGTACTCCATTCGTTGCGCTCGATCTTGTCCAGGACTTCCCCGAGCTCATTCGTTCGGTAACTGCAAAGGACGAGTTTCTTGTAGTCTCGGCACGCTGGGTTGGGGCAATGAGTGAAAAAATATACGCGCTTCGACTCGAGAAAATTCAGTGCAAAAGTAATCTTGTCGTCTGAAAATTTGTAGGGCTCGGTTTGCAGGATCTGCTTCCAGTGCTGCTCGGGAACGATGAACCATGTTGGCAGTCCTCGGGACTGAGGATTACCGATCGGATTCTCTTCGTTCCCATTCCACCGCATTGCCAGAACTGGCTCGTTATCCCAGCGCCCGATTGCGAGCGAGCTAGGCGAAGGATTGGTCGCGGTGGCTTCTCCACCGTCGAAAAGAACGTGAACGAGCGTCCAAAGACGTTTCGGAGCGTGAACGTCAACCGGCTTTATGTAGGAGTCCATTCCTCGGATTGTATACGTAATGTTGCACGTGCATCAATACGTAATGGCTGAGATGGTGGACCAGCACCGCACGGGGGTCGTACCTCAAACCGCTCCACCAGTTTACTTATCGACGAACAACCTCGTCGCAGCTACAATACCTCCAGCATCCGAGACGATGCGTACAGGCTCTATCCGGCCGCGCCGGAGGGGCACTGGAGGACAGAATGAGTTTGACCCCGATTCACGGGCGTCTCCATGACGAGTCTCGCCCGAAGGTAACAACCGCATCCCTGCGGGAACAGAAACTCCGACACGAACCCATCACCTGCCTTACTGCTTACGACTATGCCACGGCTCGCCTTGTCGACGAGGCGGGCATCGACATGGTGCTGGTGGGCGATTCTCTTGCCCAGACGATGCTCGGCTATGAGAACACCCTCACGGTCACGATGGACGAGATGCTGCACCACGTGAAGGCCGTACGCCGCGGCGTGAAAAGCGCGCTGCTGATCGCGGACATGCCCTATGGGTCTTATCAGGTTGATCCCAGGGACGCCGTCGTGAATGCCGCGCGCTTTGTGAAGGAAGGCGGCGCCGAAGTGGTGAAGATCGAGGGTGGCGAGAAACGCGCTGACTTGATTCGACACATCATTGACGCCGAAATTCCGGTGGCTGGCCACATCGGCCTGACGCCGCAGTCGGTCAATGTGATGGGCGGTTACAAGGTCCAGGGGAAGAATCTTAGCGGCATCGAGCAGTTGATGCGCGATGCGACTGCGCTAGATCGCGCGGGCGTGGCTTGCCTTTATCTGGAAGGCATTCCGCGGGAAGTGGCGGCGATGATTACGGCCGAGGTCAGCACTCCGACCATCGGCATCGGCGCTGGCCCTGAATGCGACGGGCAGGTGCTGGTGTTCCATGACATCGTGAACCTGACGTTTGGTCCGCCGGCCAAGTTCGTGCGGCGCTATGAAGATGCGGCGGCGCTCATCACCCACGCGGTGCAGGCCTTTCGGGCCGATGTGAAGTCGCACCAGTATCCTTCGGACGAGGAGTCGTATCACCTGCCGAAAGAGACGAAAGCGGGATTGGAAACGGTGCTGGAGCGGAAGCGGGCCATGCGGCGGTAGCAGCCAGCTTTCTTGCCACGGATCGCGCGGATCAACACGGATAAGGCGGAACGAAGGTGCCGCTGATTGCGTATATTTGTGCAGCGGCGGTGGTGACAAACCGTGGGTAGCTAGTTCGCGATCGCACCCGGTGGTGCTAGGCTGTTATCAGGTCAGGAGGTATGAGCATGTATCCCTTGGCGCATTTGTTCTTCCCGTTCTTCGGCTTTGGATCCGCGCTGTACTTCCTGCCGTCGATCATTGCCCTGGCGCGCAGCAAGCGGGATTTGCTTGCGATTTTCCTGCTGAACTTCTTTCTGGGATGGAGCGTGATCGGATGGATCGTCGCCCTGGTGTGGGCCGCAAAGAACGATGTGCCGGCGGTGGTGAGGTAAGTTCGGCCCTGTGATCTCCAGACACGTGCGCGCGGCGTCAATGCTGGTGGTCAGTGTGATTGTGGCGGCCTGTTCCTCGCCGCAGCATGCTCCGAAAACGCCTGATCCTGAGGCAGTATTGCAAGCCCTTCCCCAGGCTGTTCCCGCTCAATACGATCGCATTCAGGACATGAAGAAGTGGCGCAACCCCTATTTGATCGTGCGCGCGGATGGCGTGGCCCTGTACGACTTCGCCGATAGCGCCGAAATCCTGCTGAAGACTGACGAAGTGTTGCCGGCGTTGGCGCGCCTGCCCGCCTCCAACTGGCCTTATGGACGGGTGGTAGCGGCGGCGGAGATCGGCGTCCGGGCTTCCGAGCAGGAAGGAATCGCCATCCGCCGCAATAAAGGCATCGTGGGGGGACTGCTGGAGGGTGCGCACGTTGCTGTCAAGTGGGTGCCTTCGGCGTAGGGTCAGAGATCTGCTATTGAAAATTTTCACCAGCATCAGCGAGATGCGTAGTGCCTGCCACGCGGCGCGAAGCGCAGGCGAAAGGTTGGGCTTCGTCCCCACGATGGGAGCGTTGCACGAAGGCCATTTATCGCTGGTGCGAGGGGCGCGGACGACGTGCGACGTGGTCGCAGCCTCGATCTTTGTGAACCCCACGCAGTTTGGCCCCAAGGAAGACTTGGCGAAGTATCCGCGGTCGTTCGAGCGCGACCGGAACCTGCTGGAGCGGGAAGGCGTGGAATTGCTGTTCGCGCCGCCGGTCGAGGAAATGTATCCCGCCGGCGCAGTCACCTGGGTAACGGTGGAAGAACTCAGCAACAAACTGGACGGCCGTTCGCGCCCGGGTCACTTTCGCGGAGTCACCACGGTCGTAGCCAAACTGTTTCACATCATTGAACCAGACGCGGCGTTCTTCGGCCAGAAAGACGCAGCCCAACTGGCGATCATCCGGCATATGGTTCGCGACCTGAATCTGCCGGTAGAAATTGTCGCCTGCCCGATTGTGCGCGAGCCCGATGGGCTGGCGATGAGTTCGCGCAACGCCTACCTCGATCCCCAGCAACGGAAGCAGGCGCTGACTCTGCATCGGTCGCTCGAGCAGGTGCGGCGATTGACGGGCGCGGGTGAGCGAAGCGCGGCGAGGCTCGCAGCCGCCGGACGCGCGGAATTCAACCCGGAAAGCGGCGTGCGTCTTGACTACTTCGAGATCGTAGACCCGCATACCCTCGGTCCAGTTGAAGATGTATCCGCCGGCGCGCTGGTCGCCGTGGCGGCGTTTGTGGGGACGACGCGTTTGATCGACAACGTCCTGCTGGGAACGATGAAATCCTAGGTGTGCCCTATCCCGCTCTCTAAGGCTGAGGATTTGCCGCCACGGCACTAGGCTCAGGCTGCAGTCGCTGGCGCACGAGGTCTTCGACCTGCGCCCAGATGTGGGGATCGCATTCGCTCTGGGCGTGGCTAGGAGTGAGGCGGTTGAACCAGGAATTTCTCTCACACCTTACAGGGGCTTGCCGGTAGTCGAAGCGATAGTTGCCCAGAATTTGTGTATGCGCGGGGTCGGCGGCCATGATCTCAGGCTGTCCATGGATAAGTCCATGGGGCTGGTAGAAGTTCACGGCCGCGGCAACATTCTCAGGGATGGTTCTGTCTTGTTGCCAGAGCTTGCGGACGCTGTCGACTTGCACGGTCAGCAATACCGGGATTCCCGCACGATTCAATTCGCGAGCCAGCAGCACCGCCGCCGACGCTCCCCAACTGTGACCGAATAGAATGATTCGCGCCTGCCCTTTTTCCTCCTCACTGAGAATGTTGTCGTGATTGCGGTCGAGGAGACGAAGAATCGTGTTGTAGGCTGCCTTTCGGTGCCGGTTCTCGAAGATCCGAACGTAGGCGTCTTTGGGGTAGATGCGCCGAATCCGATCGGCGAACTGCACGGGGCCGTGATGCGGATTATCATGACGCACAAAACCGCCCACAAACCCGATCACGATGTTGGAAGGTACTGCGCTGGGCCGGGCTCCCACCGCCCCGTCGGCCGCATAGGCACGCGGCACGGCCAAAGCGAGGATAGTGAGGGCGAACAGCACCGTCACGGCTGGAAGAAACGGGAATCGCGCCGAGCCAGCCACGAAGGCTCCTACTCCTACAAGCGATGAGATGGTTCGGGCAGCTCGCGGGATGCGGCAAAAAATGTGCCGGGAGATATCGGATCTCGCCGTCGTCGCAGGTGGCGGGCCAAAAGCCTTGTCCAGCAAGGCTTCTTGCTGGTTCGAACCCGCTGGCTAGTCTACACCCTTGTGTCAAGTCCGGCGACAGGTCGCGGGAATTAATTCTGTTTCTGGTTCGCAAGCGGACCAGATCACACTGGAATTGTCCGAGGTCCGCTGCCATGGAACGGGCTAGGATCCGGATCAGCAACATCTGTGGGCGAGCCGGCGAATCTTCAGGAGCCTTTTCTACTAGAAGGTCGCAAGTACCGACTATGACGGACAGCTTATTGATTAGATTATGAGCTAATGGACAATCCAACTCGTACTTCCCCGCACCTGATTCCGCCATGCCGATACCCGTCTCTTTCTCGTCCCTAGATGTCATTCTCCCCTTTATGGCGAGGGTAGGATGTGACTAACATCACAACTGTTAACCTATTAGAATCAAAGTGATCCAATCGCGTGCCACGCCCTCGGCAGCCACGTATTCACTTCGGACTTGCTCTGCTTCCGGAGACGAACGGGTTGCCAGCGACGACGTACCGCAGTGGCCGATCAGTGGCCTTCGTGATCCCGATCCGCGTCGTCAGGAGGATCCTGCCAGTATGCCGACCATCCTCGCCGATCCAAAGGCTGCTGGACGCCGAAGTGAAATCGCATCCATTGTCCCGCGAGCGAGTAATTCCGAAAGCCTCCGACAAGCGGCCGGGGCCGCGAGTGAGCTTCAGCAAGTCGGCGCTGCTGCGGAGGGTGACTCCGCGGGCACGGGCCATTTCCTCGATGCCCGACAGCGGTTCCAGTCCCCGGAACAGGACGCCTCCCGCTTTCCCTTCGGGTTCACAAGAAACGTTGAGGCAGTAGTGATTGCCGTAGATGAAATAGACGTAGGCGTGGCCGGGAGGACCAAACAGGACGGCGTTGCGCAAGGTGCGGCCGGCGGCGGCATGCGCGGCGGGGTCCTTCTCGCCGAGATAGGCCTCGACTTCGACGATGCGCGCGGTAAGCCGCGCGGGTGAGTCGTTCCGCACCAAAACCTTGCCCAAGAGTTCGCGTGCCACGCGTCGCGGGTTGCGTGCGAAAAAAGCCCGGTCCAGCGGGTGGATGACTTCCGTTGGCGTCGAAACCTGGAACTCAGGCATGCGGAAAATGGCTCTGGGTCTTGTGCCGCGCCTTATGCCGCCTCTTTCAGATATGCCAGCACCTCTTCGGCATGGCCATCCGGCTTCACTTTTTCGAAAATATGCTGAATTTTGCCGTCGGGTCCGATGATGAAAGTCGTGCGCGCCACCCCCCACACTTTCTTGCCGTACATGTTCTTCTCCTTCATGACCCCGAAGGCCTCGGCGACTTTCTTGTCGGCGTCGGCCAGCAAGGTGAAGGGAAGCCCTTCCTTCTCTGCGAATTTCTTCTGCGCTTGTGGCCTATCTGCGGAGATGCCGAGCAGCACGGCGCCCGTTTTCTGAATCTTAGTATATGTGTCGCGGAACCCGCGCGCTTCTACGGTTCAACCCGGTGTGTTCGCTTTCGGATAGAAGAAGAGTATTACGACCTTGCCGCGCTGGTCTTTGAGCGAGACTTCTTTTCCGTTCGCGTCCTGCAAAGTGAAGTCGGGCGCTTTATCATGAATATTCATGGCATTTTCTCAAGGGACATTGAAGTCGAAATCTATTAACAATGCGAGGGCGGCTTGCGGTCCGCCAGCTCGCCCCAAGATTTTATACCGAGCGGCGTTCCCGGCGTTCCTAATGACCTTGCTGGCCTGGACGACTTCGTGGCCGCTCGCAGCCATTGCCCAGGAAGAGCGCCCGCAAATCACCCCGGGAGAGCGCAAGGCTCCGAGGAAGAAAGACGCGGAGCCCAGGGCCGTGGCCCTACTGCAACTGACGTCCGGTGGCAAGGCATCGCTGCTGCCCATTGCGATCCTGATCAACGGCAAGTTCTGGGACGCAAGCGCATACAAGGCCACACCTGTGCCGATGGCGCTGGAGTCGGGCACTATCTACGAAGCCGAGCGCAGCGGGAGTTCGCAGGGACTGTTCACCGTCAGCAGCGCGCTGCACAGTAATGCCCCTAACGCGCAAAGCCCGTGGATCGGAACCGGCAACTGGGCACCGTCGGGTACGGAAAAGCCGAAAACGTCGCTTCAGGCGGAAGCTGCTCCTGTCGGGCTTGACACCAGCGAAGGCCCACCACGGTTGACCAAGAATCCCTCGAAGGAAACACCGGCAGCCAGCACCCCAGCGGCCTCTGCACCGGCTCCTGCACCGTCCTCGCAGCCAAGCTCCGGTGATGAGCCGCCTCGCCTGACCAAGCCTGCGCCGCCGCCGGCAAGTACCGCGCCAGCCTCGACTCCGAGTTCAGCTCCGCCGCAAGGCGATTCCAAAGGCGCACCAGGCGCCCCGCAATCGGAAAACCAGCCGGGAGATGCCAAGTCCCCGGATAAGCCGAGGGCGCCCGAATCCGACAGTGGAGCCGATGTAGGCAGCCGGCCCAGACTGCGCCGTGGAAAGCCCGCCGAGTCGTTGGCCGACGAGGAGATTCCCGGCTACAGCAAGCCCGGGGCTATGCCATCCAAGAACGCGGGCAAAGCGCCGGAGGCCGCAGCCGCAGGCCCGGTTCAGTTGATTCCAGCCATCTCCGACTCGGGTGGCCCTGAACCGCATTCCTTTGGATTCGAGTTCCTCAAGGATGAAGAAGGCGAACGCCTGCAGCAGATGACTGCGATGGCCAAGCAGCAGCTTCGCACTTATCTGGACGCGCGGGTTAAGGCAAGAATCACGCCAAAAGCGACGACCGCCCAGCCATCACCCCTCAGAACGGTGAAGAAAAGCCCTGAGCCGATCCTGAGCAATGTGCAGATGAAGGCCTACGATCTGTGGTCGTCGAATCAGCCTGTGCTCATCTTTAGCGCGCAGGCCCAGATGCCACCGGCGGTGCCAGGAGCCTCGACAGGATCCTCAGATGACGTGCAGTATTCGATCATTTTGGTGGCCTACCCCGACATCTATCACGACCTGCACAAAATCTATGCCGGCGTGACCGACAAGTATCACCTCGATCTCAGTCCGCGCCTCGAATTGATTGACGCCGTAGACGCCGACGGCGATGGCCGCGGCGAGTTGCTATTCCGAGAAACCTCCGACGGCGGCAGCGGTTGGGTGATTTACCGGGCCAGTGCCGATAAGCTGTGGAAGATTTACGACAGCTTGAATCCGGAATAGGGTGGACGCGGGTACGTGAACCCGTGCCGTCCCTAACGGGACTCGCGCACCTTTCTCCTTCTCGACCAAATCCTGAAGCGCCCCCATGGCATCGACCGTGTCCTTCTACACGCAAAAACCGGGACGGGCGAAAGCGCCCGTCCCCACACGTTCCCCGCTACTGAGGTTGTGCCTTTGCTAGTGCTTCAGCCGCATCACAGAGGAACCGGTTGACGGGTTCACTGTAGGGCTGTTTAAAGCTGGTCGGCCAGTTGGCTTTATCGGCGTAGAGATTTTTCAGGCTTTGCTCAATGCCGGCATCCCCTCCGGTAAAGAGCCGAAGTAATGCCTGCCGCCGCTCCGCCAACTTCAGACCGGTGTCGCTGGTGGGCTCTGTGCCGCTCGCGATCGCCGCCTCCGTGTCTCGCGCTAACTCGGCCCAGCCGCGCTCGGAGTCTGCTTGCACCTCGGGCGACCAACGCAGGCGGAGATTCGCTAGTTGTTCCTCGGTGTAGTACTTTTTCATCCAGTCTTTTCTGGTTTGCATTTGAATCACCTCGATGACCTTGCGGAATGGCTCCCAATCAGGCTCCCCGCCCTGAGACACGACCTCTTCGGCTCGCTCGATAGCCCCAACGGCCCGGTCGAGATGGTTGCGCTTCTCGGCCAGGATCTGGCGTTGCTGCCCAAGTGCAGCCAGGAGATCGCTGTCCTTCCGGCGAAGGAGTTCCCGGATTTGGAATAAGGGAAATCCGATGAACTTCAACGCTACGATCTGCTCCAGGCGTGCAAAGTCGCGGTCGGAGTACACCCGGTACCCTGCCCTAGTGCGGCCGCTGGGCTTGAGCAACCCGAGCCGATCGTAGTGATGCAGGGCGCGGATGGTTACTCCGGCGCGCTGTGCAAACTCGTGAGGCAGATACGTGCGCATCACGGTTCCCCCTGATCGAGGTTTTACGGTCTGACGTTACGTAAGGGTCAAGCAAGATTTTAGCGTGGCCATACCAAATCGCCCTATAAGCCTGCTGGTGTGCAAGAATGGGGTCCGTGTCGAGGCGCTGAGCCTGTGCACGGAAGGGTGACTCCCTGCTAACGGTCGGCTCGGCCCCACTTTATTCGCTAAAATCTGTCATCGTGGAGGGCATGTGAAAAAGGTTCGACTGCCGGTTTTGGCGT
>Ga0307479_10006626_pt1 | contig 10642 bp, 10 predicted proteins | sample atmos_gasesECM4C_FD_203743 | JGI IMG/M metagenome (GOLD analysis project Ga0307479, IMG submission 203743) | Hardwood forest soil microbial communities from Morgan-Monroe State Forest, Indiana, United States - atmos_gasesECM4C_515 | ecosystem: Environmental > Terrestrial > Soil > Temperate...
TGATGGTCGCCAACCGGTTTCGCTGGGAGCGCGCGTTGCGCCCGGCTCGCGGCGAGGCCGGTTATCAGCGCACGCTGTGCGGCATCACCTTTGGGGGAGTCGTCGGCGTCTCCTATCACGGCTTCCGCCGTAGCGAGGACACGCGGATCTTGTCGCTGCTGGCGATTCGACCCGGGTGCGACGGCAAGGGGGACGCGATCCAGCTCGAATTCTCCGGCGATGCGACGATACGGCTGGAGGTCAACCGCATCCTTTGCCATGCGCAGGATCTCGGCGAGCCCTGGCCGACCCCATGGCAACCCTGGCATGATGTGGATGAGCGGGTGTGAGCGCCGCTGCGAACCCGAGCCACCCTCAAAAACCATTGATCATGGCGCTGCCGAACGGTCGGATCCTCGGCGAGGTAATGCCGCTGTTGCGCCGTGTTGGGATTACCCCGGAGCCGGCATTTGAGGACCCCGGCACGCGCCAGCTTCGCTTCGCGACCAGCGAGCCTGGGCTCGATCTGATCCGGGTGCGCAGCTTTGACGTCGCCACGTTTGTCGCCTTCGGCTCTGCCCAGCTCGGCATCGCCGGGAACGACGTGCTGATGGAATTCGACTATTCCGAGATTTACGCGCCGCTCGACCTCGGTGTCGGGCATTGCCGTATCGCGGTCGCAGCGACTGCAGATTGGGTCGCGCGGGAGGATGTCGGGCGCGCGAGCCACATCCGGGTGGCCACGAAATATCCCGAGATCACCCGCCGTCATTTTGCCGCGCGCGGCATCCAGGCAGAATGCATCAAGCTGAACGGTGCGATCGAGCTCGCCCCGCATCTCGGTCTCTGCTGCCACATCGTCGATCTTGTTCAGACCGGTGCCACGCTGAAGGCGAACGGTTTGATCGAGATCGAGCGCATCGCCGAGGTCAGCTCGCGGTTGATCGTCAACCGGCCGGCGCTGAAGACCCGCCCGGAAGAGGTCGGCGGTTGGATCGAGCGCTTTCGCGATGCGATCGCGCAGCAGCGTCCGCAAACACGAACTCCGCGAGCGGCAGCAGCCTCAGGGAGGTCTAATGCCGGTTAGGCTCGCAACCCGCGACGCCGGGTTCGAACCGGCCTTCCGGCAGCTGCTCGACGCCAAGCGGGAGAGTACCGCGGATGTCGATGCAGCGGCCGCCGCGATCATCGAGGATGTCGCGCGGCGCGGCGACGCCGCACTGATCGACTACACGAGCCGTTTCGACGGCGTGGACCTCGCGACTTCCGGCCTGCGCCTGACACGCCACGAGATTGCCGAGGGGGCTGCTGCCGCACCGCCCGAAACGGTCGCCGCGTTACGGCTCGCCGCCGAGCGGATCGAAAGTTTTCATCGGCGTCAGCTGCCGCCGGCGATCGACTACGTCGATGCGCTCGGAGTGCGGCTTGCCAGTCGCTGGCGCCCGATCGCGGCCGCCGGGCTTTATGTCCCCGGCGGCACCGCTTCCTACCCGTCCTCGGTGCTGATGAACGCGGTTCCCGCCAGGGTGGCCGGCGTCGAGCGGTTGGTGATGACCGTGCCGACGCCCGGCGGCATCCTCAACCCGCTGGTTCTCGCTGCCGCCGAGCTGGTCGGGATCGACGAAGTCTATCGGGTCGGCGGGGCTCAGGCGATCGCGGCCCTCGCTTTCGGCACGGCGACGATTGCGCCCGTCGACAAGATCGTCGGGCCGGGGAACGCGTACGTCGCTGCCGCTAAGCGGCACGTCTTCGGCCGGGTCGGGATCGACATGCTGGCGGGTCCCTCGGAGATTCTCGTCGTCGCCGATCGGTGCAACGATCCGCGATGGATCGCCGCCGATTTGTTGTCGCAGGCGGAGCACGACAGCGCAGCACAAGCGATCCTTGTCACCGACGACGACGCGTTCGCGGGAGAGGTCGAGGCAGAGGTCGAGCACCATCTGGCACGACTACCGCGTGCGCAGATCGCGCGGGCGAGCTGGCAGGCGCACGGTGCGATCCTCCTCGTCGCCGACTGGCAAGAGGCGGCGACGCTGATCGACCGGATCGCTCCCGAGCATCTCGAGCTCGCGCTCGACGAGGCCGATGCACTTGCCGAGCGGGTCAGCCATGCCGGCGCGATCTTCCTCGGCCGCCACACGCCCGAAGCGATCGGCGATTATATCGCCGGGCCCAATCATGTCCTGCCGACGGCGCGCAGCGCACGCTTCGCCTCGGGCCTCAGCGTCCTCGATTTCGTCAAACGCACCTCGCTCGTTCGCTGTGACGCCGCGAGCCTGGCCGCACTCGCGCCCGCGGCGATCCGTCTCGCCGAGGCGGAAGGGCTGGAGGCCCATGCGCTGTCACTGTCGATCCGGCTCCCTCGCCGGGCATGAACCGACGGCCATGGGCGACCCCCAAGGCGAGCCGCGGATCGCCGCCATCACTCTCGACGAGCACACGGTGGTCCGCCGCAGCCCCGACATCGAGCACGAGCGAGCGGTCGCGATTTTCGATTTGCTGGAAGAGAACCGCTTTGCGCCGGCCTCCGGGCTCGACGGGCCGTTTCATCTCCACCTGGCCGTTGAAGAAAATCGGCTGAGCATCGAGGTTCGATCGGTGGCAAACGGCGCGAGCGAGACGATCGTCCTGCCGCTCGCCCCGTTTCGCGGTATCGTGCGGGACTACTTCATGGTCTGCGAAAGCTATTACCAGGCGATCCGCCGGTCGAGCCTGGCGCAGATCGAGGCGATCGACGTGGGACGGCGATCGCTGCACGACGAGGGATCGACGCTGCTGATGGAGCGGCTCGCCGACAAGGTCACGATCGACCACGACACGGCACGGCGCTTGTTCACCTTGATTTGCGTATTGCATCTTCGGGGATGACCCTCCGGTGACGATGCCGCTCCTGGTGCTCGCTTCCGCCTCGCCGCGCCGGCTCGACCTGCTTCGCCAGATCGGGCTCGACCCCGACCGGGTCGATCCCGCCGATATCGACGAGATGCCGCGCCCTGGCGAGTTGCCGTCGGCTCATGCGATGCGCCTCGCCGAGGACAAAGCGCGGGCGGTGATGCAGCGGCATCCCGGCGCCTATGTCCTGGCCGCCGACACCGTCGTCGCGTGCGGCCGCCGCATCCTGCCGAAGCCTGCGGATCCGGGTACCGCGCGATCCTGTCTGAAGCTGTTGTCCGGGCGCCGCCATCGTGTGTATGGCGGCATTGCTCTGGCGGGCCCCGACGAACGGCTGACATTTCGCCGGGTCGACAGCCAAGTCGCGTTCAAGCGTCTGAGCGAGGCCGAGATTGCGGCCTATCTTTGCAGCGGCGAATGGCGCGGCAAGGCAGGCGGCTATGCGATCCAGGGCCGCGCGGCGGCTCTGATCCGCTGGGTGTGCGGCTCCTATTCGAACGTGGTCGGACTGCCGCTCTTTGAGACGGCTCAGCTGCTCGCCGGCCGCGGCTACCGACGGCGTTGTCCGACGAATTGCTGATCGCCGCCGGCCCGGGCGAGTGGCGCGCGGCGCTGCTCGAGGACGGCGTCCCGGTCGAACTGTACGTCGAGCGCGGTGACCGGAGCGAAGTCGGCAGCATCCATCTCGGACGCGTCCGCCGGCTGCTGCCGGCGCTCAACGCGCTGCTCGTTGATATCGGCGGCGACCGGCCGGCCTTCCTGCCAGCAGGGGATGTTCTGCCGCGCGGCAGGCGGCTTGACGAAGGCGAGCGCGTCATCGTCCAAATTCGCCGCGAGTCGCAGGGTGGCAAGGCAGCGCGGTTGACGACAGGTGTGGTGTTGCGCGGGCAGCGGGTCGAGCTGAGGCTGGGACGACCGGGCATCCGCGGCGGCGAGACCCTATCGCCAGCGGAGCAGGCTCGGCTGCTGACTGCGGTAGCGGGGTTTGACCGAGCCCCTCAGCCCGACCCTCTCCCCGCTTGCGGGGAGAGGGAGGGACCCGCGAAGCGGGAGGGTGAGGGGCCTTCCGGGCTTCGCCTCCTAGAACCCGCGCTCGTCGAATCCCTCATCGCCGAAGCGACGGATCTGAGCCGGCGTTGGCGGAACATCCTCGAGCGAGCCGCGAGGCTCTCACCACCGTCCCGGCTCGACCCTCCGCTGTCCTTCGCCACCGCGCTCGGCGGCGCGCTGCCGGCAGCACCCAGCCGGATTCTTGTCGATGAACCGGCGATCATCCCGCAACTCCGCGCGGTCTTTCTCGGTACCATCATCCAACATAAACCGGAGGCCGAGTGGCCGGTTGAGCTCGACGCGGTGTTCGATCGCGCGTTGGCCGGTGCGGTCGCGCTCGCCGGCGGCGGCGCGGTGCACATCGAGGCGACGCGGGCCGCGGTGCTGATCGACGTCGACAGTGGGAGCCCGCAGACCGGGGCGCCCGAGAGCACCGGGCTTGCGGTCAATCTCGCCGCTGTCGATGTCATCGCGGGGCAGATCCGGCTGCGCAATCTCGGCGGCGGCATCGTCATAGATTTTGTCGGTTTCGAGGATCGTCGACTGCGTGAGCGCGTCCGCGAGGCGCTCGCCGAGGCGCTGGCGCCCGACCCGGCGCGCCCGCAAATTCTCGGCTGGACCCGGCTCGGCCACCTCGAGCTGGTGCGGCCGCGCCGCGGGCGGCCGCTTGCCGAGGCGCTGCTCGAACCCCGTTCCGGGGGCCCTCTCATCAAGACCGCGGTCACGGTGGCACACGAGGCCTTGCGTGCGCTGCGCCACGAGGCGCGACTACAGCCCGGGCCGCGATGGCGCTTGACCGTCCATCCGGATGTCGCCGCGGCACTGGCCGGCGGTGCGGCGGCGGCACTACGCGCGCTCGAACAGCGATTCGGGCGCGCCGTCGCGATCGAGGCCGATCCCAGGCTCGATCGCGTCCGCTTTCAAATCGCTCCGGTATAATTATATCGGGCTGCGATGGCGCCCAAATCGCCGAATTTGCCGCATCCATGCCCGATCTGCGGCAAACCGCCGACCCCGCAAAACCGGCCTTTTTGCTCGGCGCGCTGCGCCCGGATCGATCTCGGCCGCTGGCTCAAAGGCAATTACCGGATCCCGACCGAGGAGGCGCCCGACGAGGACGACAGTGAGGAGCGTTGAGATACGCACCAACGTTGATTGACCGGGCATCCGGCGCCCGCGAGGATGCGCAATCGAGGCTCCGGGATACGACAGAGAGGCCAAATGAGTTCCCCGCCGCGGCCCAAGCACTACAGGGTGATTTACGCCGACCCGCCTTGGACGTTTTCGACCTATTCGCGCAAGGGCAAGGGCCGCAGCGCGGAGGCCTATTACGATTGCATGACGCTCGCCGACATCAAGGCGCTACCGGTCGCCGAATGGGCGGCGAGCGACTGCGTGTTATTGTTGTGGACGACCGATCCGCTTCTCGAAAAGGCCTTCGAGGTGATCCGGGCCTGGGGCTTTACGTACAAGACCGTCGGTTTCTATTGGGCAAAGCTGAGGAAGGCCGAGCCATTCTACAGTGACGAGAGTTTCTTCACCGGGCTCGGATTTTGGACGCGCGCGAACCCCGAACCCTGTCTGCTCGCGACGCGCGGCAAGCCGCATCGCCTATCGGCAAATGTCCGCAAGCTAATCGTCTCGCCGCGGCGCGAGCACAGCAGGAAACCGGACGAGGTCTACCCGCGCATCGAAGCGCTGTGCGAGGGGCCTTATCTCGAGATGTTCGCCCGATCCTCGCAGCCCGGTTGGGACCGCTGGGGCCTCGATGCCGATATGCGCGAAATCGTTCCGCGGCGCTGGCGTGCCAGCAGCTATCCCGACGCGCCGCAGGCTGCAGATTAGTTTCCGCTCTAGCGACTTCAGAAAGCCTTAAGCACTCCAGCGCAAAACTGCGCGAAGGGGGTATCGCGGGTGGCGGAGGTACTCGTCGGGATGGCGGCGTGATCGGCTGGGCGCTGCGCTGGGTATCCGTGTGCTGCGGTATAGCCCTTCTGTGCACTGGCATCGTCAAGCTTGGTCCGGAATTTGTCCTGGACCGCGCAACGAAATCCGAGCCCACTGCGCGCCTTGCCGAGGTAGGTCCGGCGGTCAATTCGCTCGTCTATCCGGCAAACGAGCAGGGCCACATCATCCTGGAAGCTGCGGTCAACGGCGCCTTGGTCCGGTTGCTTGTCGACACCGGCGCCAGCCTGGTCACCCTGACACCTGCGGATGCGCGCGCCGCGGGTATCTCCCCCGGGGAGTTGGTGTTCAACCACCGCGTCAGCACCGCCAACGGGTCCTCGCGTATGGCCCCCGTGACGCTTCGCGAGGTCCGCATCGGCCAGCTGTCGATCTACGATGTGCCGGCCGCGGTGCTGGAGCATGTCAACATCTCGCTGCTCGGCATGAGTTTTCTCAGCCGGCTGCAAAGCTATGAGATGCGCGAAGGCAAGCTGACGATCAATTGGTAGCCGAAGATCGCCTGAACCGGCGCTACAATCTGTTATATTGTTCGCGTGGCCGCGGTGGCGGCCAGTTCACGTAGAGGGAGTCCTGCGATGGGCGAAATTCTCGGCATTGGGGTCACGCACTTTCCCGGATTGATGCTGCCCGACGCCTACATGAGCTCGTTTCTGACCCGCACTTTGAAGAGCGACCGCGTACCGGCCGAGATGAAGGAACCCACGCACTGGCCCGAGCCGTTGCGGCAGGAGCTAGCTGCCAATCAAGACGGGAAAGCTGCGGCAGAGCATCGCCGTCGGCTCGTCGGCGGCTTTCGCAAGGCGCGCGAGGCGCTCGATGCGTTTGCACCCGACTTCGTGCTGATCTGGGGTGACGACCAGTACGAGAACTTCCGCGAGGACGGGGTGCCGTCATTTTGTGTCTTTGCTTTAGACGCGATCGACTCGCGCCCGTTCGGGCGCCCCGGTCGGAGCGCGCAGGGCAACGTCTGGGGCGAAAGCCCCGACAAGGTCGTTCGCGTCGACGGGCACCGCGCTGCCGGCTGCTACCTCGCCGCCGAGCTGATCAAGGCCGATTTCGATGTCAGCTACGCCTATGCGATGCGCCACGAGCTCGGGCTGCCGCACGCCTTTATCAACACGATCCTCTATCTCGATTACGACCGGCGCGGGTTCCCCTATTCGGTCGTGCCGTTTCACGTCAATTGCTACGGCTCCTCGGTCATCGCCAAACGCGGCAGCAGCGCGCATCTGACGGGCGGCGCCGACCCCAACGCGGTCGACCCGCCCGGCCCTAACCCCGGGCGCTGCTTCGACGTCGGCGCCGCCGTCGCCCGCGCACTCATCGACTGCCCTTGGCGCGTGGCGCTCGTCGCCTCGTCGAGCTGGTCGCACGCGTTCTTGACGGCCAAGCATCACTGGATCTACCCCGATGTCGCAAGCGACCGAGCGCGCTTCGACGAGCTCGCCTCGGGCAATTTCGCGCGCTGGCGCAATCTCACCACCGCGCAGATCGAGGACGCCGGCCAGCAGGAATTCCTGAACTGGGTTTGCCTCGCCGGCGCGATGGACGCGCTCGGACGGAAAGCCGAGATCATCGACTACATCGAGTCCTATCTGTTCAACTCGAACAAGTGCTTCGCGCTGTTCCGCCCGGCGGCTTGACCTGAGTTCTCGCCTTATCGAGCCGGAATGCCAGCAACCGTCCTCGGGGTTAAAGTGCATCCGAGAGCCGATAGTCTCTGATGCGGTTGGGACCACCGCTCTGGCCGCGCAACTCGTTGAACGCAAACTGGCAGCCATTCTCGCCGCAGACTGTCGCGGGTTACTGAGCTGGACCCCGAAAATGAGAGAGTTGGCCAAGTTGGAGCCCTGACCCTAGAAGGCGCGGGACGGCGCGGGAGCAGGACATGAAGCGGACACGGAAGATGGACAACAACACGCGGCTACGGCTGTCTCGCAACCGGGCTCGACCTTAACACCCGGGGCTCGACCGGGCTGGCGACCGGCCGAGCACCGGGGAGCGATGCGGTCAAGGCCTCCAGGGCCCGCGCACGCCTGTCTTGGGAATCTCCCGATCATCGGAGTGGCTCGCTTTGTGGGCGACTTCAACGGCGACAAAAAGGCCGACATCCTGTGGCGCAACAACGAGAACCTAATCGGTATGTGGCTGATGAACGGAACCACCATCAGCTCGCAATGCTCGGTCGGTACCACCTCCCCCGACTGGGCGATCGATGGCGTCGGCGATCTCAATGGAGACGGCAAGACAGACATTGTCTGGCGCAACAGGACGAGCGGCGTCGTCTATATATACCTGCTGAACGGTTGCACCGTCCTCGGCTCGGGGCCAGTTGCAACCGTCGGTGACGAGAAATGACAGATCTTTGGCGTCGGAGACTTCAACGGCGACGGCAAAGCCGACATCCTCTGGCGCTATACTGACGGCTTCGTCTTCGAGTGGTTGATGAACGGGCTGACAATGATCGGTACAGGTTCCCCCGGTTCTGCCTCAAACGATTGGCAGATCGAATAACGATTGAACGGGCCCTGGCTTCTGCGGACACGCCCTTGGAAGCCAGGTCGTCCACGGCAAGACCGTCGTCGGGTGTTCTATGCGTCTCTTGATGATGATGCCGAGCGCCGAAAGGATATGCGGCGGATCCTACGAGCGGCAAAGGGCGATGTACTGATCCGGAGTGCAGAACTCGCGCACGGTCGCAGTCGCCGTTGCCGGCCCCCCGAGGGATTGTCAGTGCTCTCACATTTTGGTACGACCGCACAGGATCGCTTGACCTCAATTGTGCTGAAAGCTCTCGAACTGAGCCAGTGACCGGGCGTAGAAGGTCGGAATTGACCGGCGACCATTAAGGATCCCCGGAGACACCTCGGCAGTCTTCTGCAAGCAGGTCCGCAACAACAACAACGACCTAGAGCGTCGTTGAGGAACACAGCCAAAGATATTTGCGCCCACCGAACTTGGATCACGTCGGCTATCGCAGAGCGAGCGGTATCTGGCGGTTTTCAGCCAGTGTTGCGGCCTCAAAGTTCGACAGCGTGACGCCGAGCAGCCGCACACCCCGCAGCGGGGGAAAGTGCGGCCGAAGAAGATCGAGGGCGACCTGCTCAATGATCGCCGGTGACGTGATCGCCTCGCTGCAGGATCGGCTGCGTGTGATCTGCTGGAAGTTGGCGTACTTGATCTTCACCGTCACGGTCCGCGCGGTCAGACGATGCCGGCTGTAAGCCGCCCAGAGCTTCGCGAACAAGGGCTCCAGGGCCGGCGCCGCCTCTTCCCATGCCACGAGGTCGCGCGCAAAGGTCGTCTCGACACCGAGTGACTTGCGCGGCTGATCGGCCACCACTGGCCGATCGTCCTCGGCTCGTGCCAGCTGGTAGAAGTAATCGCCTGCCTTGCCGAATTGGGCGGTCAGGAAGTCTCGCGTCTGTCGTCTCAGGTCGAGCCCGGTGTGGATGCCGAGCTTGCTCATTTTCGCCGCCGTCACCGGCCCGACGCCGTGAAATTTGCCTATGGGCAACTCGGCTACGAAGGCTGGCGCCATGTCCGGGGTGATGACAAACAACCCGTCGGGCTTGCGGTGGTCGGACGCCAGCTTTGCAAGGAACTTGTTGTAGGACACCCCGGCTGAGGCGGTCAGACCCGTCTCCAGACGAACGGCCGCCCTGATTTCTTCCGCAATCGCAGTCGCCGAGCCTCGGTCCACCAAAGGCGCTGTCACGTCTAGATAGGCCTCGTCCAGCGACAGCGGCTGAATCAGCGACGTGTAGCGTGCGAAGATGGCGCGGGTCTGCTGCGACACCGCCCGGTAGACGTCAAAGCGCGGCGCCACAAACACGAGTTCCGGGCACTTCCGCCGGGCCGAGACCGAGGACATTGCAGAGTGCACGCCAAATTTGCGCGCCTCGTAACTTGCGGCAGCCACCACACCACGCGTCCCCGCGCCGCCGACAGCGACCGGAACGCCCCGCAGTGTCGGATCGTCGCGCTGTTCCACGGACGCATAGAAAGCGTCCATATCGATGTGGATGATGCGACGGAGACCCGGCCCCGGGTCGGGAGGGTGAGACATGTCGCTCGAGATGATATCACAGGGCAGCCGGCGTGAGAACGAAACGGGGTCAATCGCCGATCCAGGGGTTGGTATCGGCGTCAGGTCCTGCGCCGGCACGCCGGCATGTGCGCCCCTGTTTGCTCACCGAGATGGAGTGCGGCCATGCTTCCCCCGAACGACAAGCTCGCGATCTGCTTCGCCCATGTCGCCTATCGGCTGCACGAGCGGTTTTCGGTCCTAAACACCGGCATCAATAATTTCGCCGTCCGCGATCCCGAAACCCTGGATCAGCGGGTGGGCGAGGCCGACGTGCTCGTGATCTCCGGGCTATGGCATAACGGGCTTCTCGACCGCGCGAAGAGGCTGCGGTTCATACAGGCGATCGGCGCGGGCACTGAGCAGTTCCCGCGCGCAGAGTTGGCGAAGCGCAGCATCCGCCTTGCCAGCGCGCGCGGCGTCAACTTCCGCGCAGTCGCAGAGCACGCGATGGCCCTCATCCTCGCATTGAGCCGCCGGCTTCCCGAGGCACGCGACAACCAGGCAAAGCGCGTCTGGCGCGGCATGATCGGCGATCCCCGTCAGCGGGAGGACGAGCTCGGCGGCAAAACGCTCCTTGTTGTCGGCCTCGGACAGATCGGCGGACGCCTCGCACATCTTGCCAAAGCCTTCGATATGCGCGTCGTCGGGCTACGGCGCGATCCG
>Ga0307479_10006627_pt1 | contig 10641 bp, 10 predicted proteins | sample atmos_gasesECM4C_FD_203743 | JGI IMG/M metagenome (GOLD analysis project Ga0307479, IMG submission 203743) | Hardwood forest soil microbial communities from Morgan-Monroe State Forest, Indiana, United States - atmos_gasesECM4C_515 | ecosystem: Environmental > Terrestrial > Soil > Temperate...
CCGAAGGCAAAGTGGAAATAAAGCGCCGCGCCGATGGAAAGAGGGAACTGTTATCCCCAGCCGATGTGGTCGAGCGGCTTGTCGCATGAAACTGTGCGTGGTGCGGTTTTGACGCGATTTTCCGCGGCTTGAAACTGCCAGAATCGTGTGAAACTCCGAGCATTCACGGGGAATGCATCTCGATGGCCGAGCCCACCGGCACCCATCTCTTTGCGCCTTTCGAATGGATGCTGTCGCTGCGCTACTTAAGGGCGCGGCGCCGGGAAGGCTTTATTTCCGTGATCGCCGGGTTTTCCTTCATCGGCATCATGCTCGGCGTGGCGACGCTGATCATCGTCATGGCGGTGATGAACGGGTTCCGCCAGGAACTCTTGTCCAAAATCCTCGGGCTCAACGGCCATCTGTTGATCCAGCCGCTCGAATCCCCGCTCACCGACTATGCGGCGGTCGCCGATCGCGTATCCAAGGTCGATGGCATCTATCTCGCCGCGCCGCTGGTCGAAGGCCAGGCGCTTGCCTCGTCGCCGTTCAACGCGTCCGGCGTGGTGGTGCGCGGCATGCTTGGCGCCGACGTAGCGAAGCTGTCGCAAATCTCAAGCAATATCAAACAAGGCACGCTGGACGGTTTCGACAATGGCCAGGGTTTGGCCATCGGCAGCCGCCTGGCGGAGCAGCTTTCGGTGCGGGCCGGCGACAATATTACGCTCGTTTCGCCGCGCGGGGCGGTGACGCCGATGGGCACGACGCCGCGCATCAAGGCCTACAAGATCGCCGCGGTGTTCGAGATCGGCATGTCGGAATACGATTCCGCTTTCGTGTTCATGCCGCTATCCGAGGCGCAGGCCTATTTCAATCGCGCCAACGACGTAACCGCGATCGAGATCTATACCGACGATCCGGATCACATCGACCGCTTTCGCCAATCGGTCACCGACGCCGCCGCGCGCCCCATCTATATGATCGATTGGCGGCAGCGAAACGCCACCTTCTTCAATGCGCTGCAGGTCGAGCGCAATGTGATGTTCCTAATCCTCACGCTGATCGTGTTGGTGGCGGCGCTCAACATCGTCTCCGGCCTGATCATGCTGGTGAAGGACAAAGGGAGCGATATCGCGATCTTGCGCACAATGGGCGCCACGCAAGGCGCCATGATGCGGGTCTTTCTCATCACCGGCGCCTCGATCGGGGTGGTCGGCACCTTTGTCGGCTTCCTGCTCGGCACCATTGTCTGTCTCAACATCGAGGAAATCCGCCGCTTCTTATCGTGGCTGACCAATACCCAGCTGTTTCCTCCGGAGCTTTATTTCCTGTCGAAACTCCCGGCCGACATGAACTTGAAGGAAACTTTGGCTGTCCTGGTGATGGCGCTCGGCCTATCATTGCTGGCCACGCTGTATCCGTCTTGGCGGGCGGCGCGGCTCGATCCTGTTGAAGCGCTGCGCTACGAGTGACGGGGCGCGATGGACGACACCACTACCATACGAGAGGCGAAGACCGCGTCGGCAAACGGCGAAGATCATCCGATTCTCTTCCTGCACAGCATCGGCCGTCAATTCCGTCAGGGCGATTCCACGCTGGACGTTCTCAAGGGCGCCGAGCTCGCGGTCTGGGCCGGTCAGTCGGTCGCGCTGGTGGCGCCGTCGGGCGCCGGCAAGTCGACGCTGCTGCAAATTGCCGGGTTGCTCGAGCAACCGGATTCCGGCGAAGTCTATATCGATTCGGTGGCGACCTCGCATTTGTCCGATAATGCCCGCACCCGGATCAGGCGAACCGATATCGGCTTTGTCTATCAGTTTCATCATCTGTTGCCGGAGTTTTCGGCGCTGGAAAACGTCATGCTGCCGCAGATGATCCGCGGGCTGTCGCGCGGCGAAGCGACCACCCGCAGCATCGAACTGTTGAGCTATCTCGGTCTCAAAGAGCGGCTCATGCATCGGCCGGCGGAGCTCTCCGGCGGCGAACAGCAGCGCGTCGCGATTGCGCGCGCGGTCGCCAATGCGCCGCGCATCCTGCTCGCCGACGAGCCGACCGGCAATCTCGACGTGCATACGGCGGACCACGTCTTCGGAACGCTCAATCAGCTGGTGCGCGCCTCGGGTCTCGCCGCCATCATCGCGACGCATAACCTCGACATCGCGGCGCAAATGGATCGCCGCGTCACGCTGCGCGATGGTCTGGTTGTCGAACTGTCCTAAAGCGGCTGTCGCTTCAGTACGGATAGGCGCGGTAATGCCGATGCCGACCGGACGGCGGGGCATACATTGTATTGGGCTGGCACCATCCGCCGACGCCGCTGATCGTCGCGAGACATTGATCGTAGGTGTGAAATCCGCAATTGGAGGCACCGCCGAAGCGACCACTGTAAAAAGCGCACCAAGGACCATCGGCGTGAGCCGGCGTCCCGATCGCAGCCGCCACGACCAGGGCGCCGAGAAGGCTGAGCGCGAATTTCATTGTTTTTCCTTTCGCATCATTCTCAGCCTTGCAACGTTTAATCGTCAATTGAGTTCGTCGGTTGCGGGATGCAAATTTTTCACACAGCGGTTCTACCTAGCCGCGCGCCCTGAGGCCGTCGGGTTGCAACGAACAGCAAACCACGCGGCCGCCTGGGATCGGAAACTTCCGAGTGGCGGCCGCGCTTGGTCAATGACTTCAAATGATTGAAAAAGGCGCGGGACGCCGTCAGCAACGAACGCACCAGCAGCGATACGGGCCGCAGCGGCGGATCGTTCCCGGCGGACAATAGGGGCCCCATCCCCAACACGCTGCTCTCTGAATGGGCGTGGCGTTTTGCAGCTGCGCATGCAGTCCCGCGGCACCGCGTGTTTGAATCTGTGCGCTAGCCGCAATGACGGAGGCGGTGAGCACGAGCGCCGCGGTGATCCAAGCGGCCGTCCATGGCGTGAGCATTCGCATCAGGTCCTCCTGCGCAAAGCGGCCGGACCCTGGCGCCGCCGCAAGGCAAGGCCCTGATCCGGTCGGAAGCCCTCCGCCCATAACAAGCATGAGTTATCGGCGGGAACCCTGCAAGCGATGGATTTGAAAATTGGTCAATATGCTGTCGCGCAATTCATCGATCGTGTAGGGCTTGGCAAGCGTTGCCAAGCCCGACACGAAACGGGCTTTCATTCCATCGGTGATGGCCCGTCGTATAGAGCACCTGCAGCCGAGGGCGCAGCTTGACTGCAGCCTTTGCCAATTCGATCCCGGCATGCATGTCGCCTTTCAGGTCAAGATCCGTGAATAAGAGATCGACCGCCGGCGATTGCTGCAGAAGCGCGAGCGCGCCGGCCGGCGTGCCGGCCGAGAGCACTTGGTGCCCTTGTTCTTCCAATTAAGATTCAGCCAGGACGCGAACCTGATCCTCATCCTCGACAACCAATACGACCGCCATGCACGAGCCTTTGGTTACGTCAAATGACGTACGGCGGGTCGGTTCCGGGTCCCGTCGGAATACTTCCATTACGGTGGAAAAGGTGCGCCGCCGCCGACCATGGCGGCCCGTAGGCGTCGAAGCCGTTAAGCTCCGCTTAACCGGAATCTCCTGCGACGGATGAAAGGGAGAGCCTTCGTCCTTGACCGTGAACAATAAGGGAACTATGTTCTCTTTATGTTCTAGAGGAGTCGATCATGGTTCGGTCAGTGTTGGAAGAGGCTATCGCATTGGCTTCCATAAGCCTGTTTCTGGCCACCGTCGCCGTATGGGCGCAGGTGCTTGGGATGCTCTAGGGCGTTCCCCACCACATCGGCAGCGTATCGCGGCTGCGGCGTCGAATGCGCCCGTAATCCACAAGCGCGCGCGGCCGGCACGTCGGCCGATGGACAGCGGCATTTGCGATCCCGCATGGTTGATCAGGCGAGAATCGCAGTCGCCGTTCTAAACATGCGCAACCCCGTTTTTCGAAAAGCAGGGGGCTCGGCCCCACGGACGCCATTTGATGCCCGCTGAACCGGCTTTCGTGCATCTGCACGTGCATTCGTCCTACTCGCTGCTCGAAGGCGCCTTGACGATTGCGCGGCTGGCCGAACTCGCAAAGAAAGACCGGCAGCCGGCGCTCGCCTTGACCGATACCGACAATATGTTCGGTGCGCTGGAATTCTCGGAAAAGCTGGCGAACTCCGGGATTCAGCCGATCGTCGGCTGTGCCATGGCCGTCGATTTTGGCGACGTCGAAAATCGCAGCACCGAACACAATTGGCCGCGCCTTGTTCTGCTCGCCGCCAATGAGAACGGCTACCGCCGCCTGATGCGGCTATGTTCGCGCGCTTATCTTGAGAGCGGCTTGCAGGAACGGCCGCACATCAAAATATCCTGGCTCGATGAAACGACCGGTGGCTTGATCGCGCTTTCCGGCGGCCCTAACGGTCCACTCGACGGCGCGTTCGTTGCCGGACAGCATCCGGTCGCGTTGTCGCGTTGCCAGCTGCTGCAACGCCTGTTCGGAGATCGCCTTTACATTGAATTGCAGCGCCACGGTATGGCAGGCGAGCGGCTTGCCGAGCCGCAGCTGATCGATCTTGCTTATACGCACGGTCTGCCGGTCGTCGCCGCCAACGAACCCTTCTTCGCCAGCCGCGACGATTACGAGGCGCACGATGCGCTGCTTTGCATCGCCGAGGGCAAGCTCGTGGCCGACGGCGAGCGCCGTCAGCTCACGCCCGAGCATCGTTTCAAGACACGCGCCGAGATGGCAAATTTATTCGCCGATTTGCCCGAGGCGCTCGCTACCACAATCGAAATTGCGCAGCGCTGCGTGTTTCGCCCGCGCACGCAGGCGCCGATCTTGCCGCGCTTCACCGCCGGAAGGAGCGAGCGCAGCGCCGCGACGAACGAAGCCCACTCGCAAACGCAAGCGGCGGAGGAAGCGGCCGAGGCGGAGGAGCTCCGCCGCGCGGCGCGCTCGGGCCTGGAACGGCGGCTGGCGCGCTACGGTACCGCGCCGGGTCATAGCGGCGAGGATTATAGCGAGCGGCTGGAATTCGAGCTCGGCGTCATCATTAACATGCATTATGCCGGCTACTTCCTGATCGTCGCCGACTTCATCCAATGGGCCAAGGCGCAAGGCATTCCGGTCGGACCAGGGCGGGGCTCGGGCGCGGGCTCGCTGGTCGCCTATGCGCTGACCATCACCGATCTCGATCCGATCCGCTTCGGGCTTCTGTTCGAGCGCTTCCTCAATCCGGAGCGCATCTCGATGCCGGACTTCGACGTCGACTTCTGCCAGGATCGGCGCGACGAGGTCATTCGTTACGTGCAGGAGAAATACGGGCGCGACCAGGTCGCGCAGATCATCACCTTCGGCACGCTCCAGGCGCGCGGGGTGTTGCGCGATGTCGGCCGGGTCTTGCAGATGCCCTATGGTCAGGTCGATCGCTTATGCAAGCTGGTGCCGCAGAATCCGGCCAATCCGGTCTCGCTCGGACGCGCCATCGAGGATGAGCCGCGACTGCAGGCGGCGCGCGACGGCGAGCCCATCGTGCGGCGCGCTTTCGATATCGCGCAAAAGCTTGAAGGCCTCACCCGGCACGCCTCGACCCATGCCGCCGGCATCGTGATCGGCGATCGACCGCTGACTGAACTGGTGCCGCTCTACCGCGATCCAAAATCGCTGATGCCGGTGACCCAATACAACATGAAATGGGTCGAGCCCGCCGGGCTGGTGAAATTCGACTTTCTCGGTCTCAAAACGCTCACCGTGCTCGACCGCGCTGTCAAGCTCGTACGCCGGCGCGGCATCGACATCGATCTGTCCAATCTGCTGCTCGATGACGCCAAAACCTATGAGATGCTGGCGCGCGGCGAGACCGTCGGCGTGTTCCAGGTGGAAAGCGCGGGCATGCGGCGGGCGCTTGTCGACATGCGGCCCGATCGATTTGAGGATCTCATTGTGCTGGTGGCGCTGTATCGCCCCGGCCCGATGGCGAACATTCCGACCTACTGCGCGCGCAAGCTCGGTCACGAGCGCACGGATTACCTACATCCCAAGCTCGAGCCGATCCTGCGGGCGACCTACGGCATCATCACCTATCAGGAGCAGGTGCAGCAGATCGCGCGCGATCTCGCCGGTTACAGTCTCGGCAAGGCTGACATTCTGCGCCGCGCCATGGGCAAGAAAGATAGAAAGGAAATGGCATCGCAGCGCGACAGCTTCGTCTCCGGTGCGATCGAGCGGGGCATCGGGCGCGCGGATGCGGAAGTCATCTTCGATACCTGCGCGAAATTCGCAGAATACGGATTTAACAAATCGCACTCGGCGCCCTATGCGCTGCTCACCTATCAGACCGCCTATATGAAGGCGAACTACCCGGTCGAGTTCATGGCCGCTTCCATGACACTCGATATGGGCAATACCGACAAGCTTGCCGAATTTCGCGACGAGGCAGAGCGGCTCGGCATCAAGGTCGAGCCGCCATCAATCAATCGCTCCGAGGTCGAATTCGAGGTCGACGGCGACACCATCCATTACGCCTTGGCCGCGTTGCGCGGGGTCGGGCGGCAGGCGGTGGAGAGCATCGTCGCCGCGCGCGGCGAGCGTGCCTTCGCCGACCTTTCCGATTTTGGCCGCCGCATGAATCCGCGCGCTGTCAACAAGCGGGTGCTGGAAAGCCTCGCCGCCGCCGGCGCGTTCGATTGTATCGAAGGCAACCGCGCGCGCGCCTCTGCCGCGGTGGATGCGATCATGGCGACCGCACAGCGCACCCAAGACGACACGGCGCGCGGCCAATCGGAGCTGTTCGCTGGCGCGCCGGCACATTCTTCCATCGCCGTGCCGGCGCTCGAGCCGTGGCTGCCGGCGGAGCGGCTTCAGCGCGAATACGAAGCGGTCGGCTTCTTTTTGAGCGGCCACCCGCTCGACGATTATGCCGCCGCCCTCAAACGCCTGCGCGTGCAGTCGTGGGCCGAATTCGCCCGCGCGGTTAAAACCGGCGCTGGCGCCGGCCGCGTCGCCGGCACGGTTGTGTCGCGGACCGAACGGCGCACCAAAAGCGGCAGCAAGATGGGCATCATCGGCCTGTCCGATCCGAGCGGACATTACGAGGCGGTGCTCTTTGCCGAGGGACTCGCGCAGTACCGCGATCTGTTGGAGCCGGGCAGCGCCGTGCGGTTGTTCCTCACCGCCGAGGTGCAGGGCGACGAGGTCCGCGCCCGCATTCAGTCTGTCGAGCCGCTCGACGAGGCGGCGGCCCGGATGCATCGCGGCTTACGGGTTTTCCTGCGCGATGCCGAACCGCTCCCCGGCGTGGCGCGCCGGCTCGAAGCCTCGCAGCGCAACGGCGGCGAGGCCGCCGACGGCGAGGTCAGCGTGGTGCTGCTGTTGCGCAACGGCAGCGAGGTCGAGGTCAAGCTGCCGGGGCGGTTTAAGGTCTCGCCGCAGATCGCCGGCGCGATTAAGGCGGTTTCCGGCGTCGTGACGGTGGAGGCGCTATAGCGGGGCCCTCGGCAGCGCCGGCTTTTTTTGCAGCGGCTTTTCGCGCGCCAGACCACGCCCGGCGTGTTGCGCCCGCGCCGCACTGCCTATATAAGCCCGGCCTAACTTCACACGCGGACCTTGGCCTTTAGCCGTCCGGTGTCCGGTCCCAAGGGCCGGGCTCGCGGTCCGCGGCGGATCAACCGGAGAATATCCTATGGCGCTGCCAGATTTCAGCATGCGCCAGCTGTTGGAAGCTGGCGTGCATTTCGGCCATCAGTCCCATCGTTGGAATCCGAAGATGTCGGAATACATCTTCGGCACCCGCAATAACATCCACATCATCGATCTGACGCTGTCGGTGCCGATGATGCATCGCGCGCTGCAGGCGATCAGCGACACGGTCGCGCAAGGCGGGCGCATCCTCTTTGTCGGCACCAAACGTCAGGCCCAGGACGCCATCGCCGAGGCGGCCAAGCGGTCGGCGCAATATTACGTCAATTCACGCTGGCTTGGCGGCACGCTGACCAATTGGAAGACGGTATCGAATTCGATCAAGCGGCTGCGCGCGCTCGAGGAAATGCTCGGCTCGAACGAAGCGCAGGGCTACACCAAGAAGGAGCGCCTGACGCTGCAGCGCGAGCGCGACAAGCTCGATCGGGCACTCGGCGGCATCAAGGACATGGGTGGCCTTCCCGATCTCGTCTTTGTCATCGACACCAACAAGGAAGACATCGCGATCAAGGAGGCGCGGCGGCTCAACGTTCCGGTCGCCGCCATCGTCGACACCAATTGCGATCCGGACGGCATCACCTACGTCGTTCCCGGCAATGACGATGCGAGCCGCGCCGTCACCCTTTACTGCGATCTCGCCGCCAAGGCGGCGATCGACGGAATTTCCCGCGCGCAAGGCGCGCAGGGCATTGACGTCGGCGCGCAAGCCCAACCGGTAGCCGAGGAAGTGCCGGCGGCGGTCGAGAACAAGCTCGGTTTCGAGCCGTTGTCGGGTCCGCGCGGGGTTGCCGACGATCTCAAGAAGCTTCCCGGCGTTTCGCCGGCGATCGAGAAGCAGCTCAACGATCTCGGCATTTTCCACTTCCAGCAGATCGCTGAATTGTCGCCGACGGCAGCACATAATGTCGGCGAGGAGGTCGGACTCCCTGGCCGCGTGGAAAGCTGGATCGCCAAAGCCAAGGAATTGACGGCGGAAGAAGTGTAGAGGCGGAGAGGCGATTTCAAATGGCGGATGTCAGCGCAGCCATGGTCAAAGAGCTCCGGGACCAGACCGGAGCCGGAATGATGGATTGCAAGGCCGCGCTCAGTGAGACCGGCGGCAATCTCGAGGCGGCGGTCGATTGGCTGCGCAAGAAAGGCTTGTCCAAGGCCGCCAAGAAAGCCGGCCGCGTTGCGGCCGAAGGCCTTGTCGGCGTCGCTGTCGGGGCTACCAAGGGCATTCTGGTCGAGGTCAATTCGGAAACCGACTTCGTTGCGCGCAACGATTTGTTCCAGGGCCTCGTCAAGATGGTCGCCGACGCCGCGCTCGATGCGGGCGCGAGCGTCGACAAGATTCTCGCCGCCAAAGCCGGCAGCATCACTATCGACGAGGCGATTGCCGACACCATCGCCAAAGTCGGCGAGAACATGAGCTTGCGGCGGGCCGCCGAACTTTCGATCGGCAAAGGCGCGATTGGCAGCTACGTGCACAATGCGGTGAGCGATGGATTGGGAAGGATCGGCGTCCTGGTTGCGCTTGAATCTACCGGCAAGAGCGACGAGCTGAAAGCCTTCGGCCGCATGGTGGCGATGCATGTTGCCTCGGCCAACCCGCAGGCGGTCGGCCCGTCCGGATTGGACGCGGCGGCGGTCGAGCGTGAAAAGGCAGTCTTAAGCGAGAAGGCCAAGGCGCAGGGCAAACCCGCCAATGTCATCGACAAGATCGTCGAATCCGGCTTGAAGACCTTCTACAAGGAAGTGTGCCTGTTGGATCAGGGCTTCATCTTCGATGACAAGAAGTCGGTGGCGCAGGCGGTCAAGGAAGCCGAAGCCAAAGCCGGCGCGCCGATCAAAGTTGCGGGATTCGTCCGCTTTGCCTTGGGCGAGGGCATCGAGCGCCCGGCCGCGCATTAGGGCGGTGGCTGTTTCGGCCGTGGGCGATTGGGTTCGCTTACGAATGCGTTAGCCGTATCCTTACGAGAATCGGCCGCGACGAGGGGCGGGACATTCCAATGGCGAAACCGAAATACCGGCGCGTCATCGTCAAATTGTCCGGTGAGGCGCTGAGCGGCCCGGAAAAGTTCGGGATTCATCAGCCGACCATCGAGCGTTTTGCTGCCGATCTTGTTGCCGCGCACCGGCTCGACATCGCGCTTGGGGTCGTGGTCGGCGGCGGCAACGTTTTGCGCGGCGCAAAGGTGTCCGAGGATGGCCTGTCGCGCCCGACCGCGGACGCCATGGGCATGCTGGCGACAGTCATGAATGCGCTGGTTCTGGAGGCCGCGATCGAGCGCGCCGGCGTAGGCGCACGCGCTATGTCCGCGCTCACAATGCCGCAAGTGTGCGAAACCTATGAGCGGCAGCGCGCGCTCCGCCACCTGGAAGACAAGCGGATTATCGTGTTTGCTGGCGGCACCGGGAATCCTTATTTCACCACCGACACGACGGCGATTCTGCGTGCTGCAGAGATGCAGTGCGAGGCCGTTCTCAAGGCCACGGATGTCGACGGGGTCTATACTGCAGATCCGAAATATGATCCCAAGGCCAAGCGCTTCGACCGTCTCGACCATCAGGAAGCCATGGATCGCCGCCTGAAGATCATGGACGCAACCGCGTTCGCGCTTGCCCAGGAAAACCGTATGCCTATCATCGTGTTCTCGATCCGCGAGCACGGCGCGATCGAGAGCGTTTTGTGCGGAAGAGGGCACTTCACGACCGTTGGCTAGCGCTCGCGCTGGCGCGCAGAAGAGAGGTTGCCACGAAGTCGGATCACTGCCGCGGGGAATGCCGCGGATAGCTGCCAGCACAAGGTGCCACGGGAGGGTACCATGGCCACGACGTCATTCGACATGAACGATTTGAAGCGCCGCATGCAGGGTGCGATCGGCGCGCTCAAGCAGGAAATGTCAGGGCTGCGTACCGGACGCGCGTCGACGGCCTTGCTGGATCATGTGCAGGTCGAAGCCTATGGCACACATATGCCGCTTAACCAGCTCGCCACGATCAGCGTGCCGGAGCC
>Ga0307479_10006628_pt1 | contig 10641 bp, 3 predicted proteins | sample atmos_gasesECM4C_FD_203743 | JGI IMG/M metagenome (GOLD analysis project Ga0307479, IMG submission 203743) | Hardwood forest soil microbial communities from Morgan-Monroe State Forest, Indiana, United States - atmos_gasesECM4C_515 | ecosystem: Environmental > Terrestrial > Soil > Temperate...
CGCGCGCTGATGGGGCGCTGGCTGATTCCCTCGGACGCGCCGCCGGGCGAGGCTCCGCAGCCGGTGGTGGTCCTGACTTATCACTTTTGGCAGAGCTATTACCTGGGCGACCCGCACGTCATCGGGCGGACGATTCAACTGGTGCACAAGCCGTATCAAATCGTCGGAGTGATGCCGCCGCGATTCAAATGGGGCGACGCGGACATCTATCTGCCGCAGAAACTCACCAAGGACCCCAACCTTCATTTCGGGGTGAGTTTCAAGCTGCGGCCTGGCGTAAACGGAAAGCAAGCCGCCGCGGAACTGCAGCCCATCCTGGAAGAATTTGCCCGGCAGGAGCCTACAAACTATCCCCAAGGCGGCTTCAAGGTGACGATGCCCAGCATCGTCGACGTGTATGCACGTCCCATAGGGCCGACGCTGTATTTGCTGCTGGGAGCGGTGGCGTCCTTGCTGCTGATTGGTTGCGCGAACGTTTCCATTTTGCTGCTGGCACGGGGTACCGAGCGGCAGCACGAATTAGCGGTGCGGGCCGCTATCGGCGCCGGGCGCTTGCGCATGATTCGGCAACTGCTCACGGAGTCGGTGGGGATCGCCACGGTGGGAGCCGCGCTGGGTGTGCTGCTGGCGTGGAAGGGACTCGCGCTTATCGCCGCGAGCCTGCCGCAATTTTCGATACCGGCGGAGTCGGTGATCAAAATGAACGTGCCGGTGCTGCTGTTCAGTGTGGCGCTGGCGTTCGTGACGTCCATTGTGTTTGGGCTGTGGCCGGCGCTGCAGCTTTCGCGGCCGGAAGTAGCGCGGCTGATGCAAAGCAGCTCGCGGCGCGTGGCCGGCAGCATGCGCGCGCGGCGCAGCCATGGAGCGATGGTTGCGGCGCAAGTGGCGCTGACGCTGTTGATGCTGACCGCGGCAGGCGCGGCGGGAAAAGGGTTCATGAAACTGGTGAAGGCCGATCTGGGCTACGACCCGCGCAACGTGATGTCCGTGCCCATTCCGGTACACGACAACACACACAAAGAGTGGAAAGACCGCGCGGAGTATTTCGAGCAGATTCGCGCGCACCTAGCGGCGATGCCGCAAGTAGTGGAAGCGGGCGTTTCGACGAATGCGACGCCTCCTGGGAGCGGCTGGCCGCAGCCGGTGGAAATCCTGGGCAGCACCTCGGCGGAAAAACCCGAAGCGCGCGTGGAGTTTGTGGATGCGGGCTATTTCTCGCTGCTGCGCATTCCGCTGGCGCAAGGCCGCTTGTGGGATTTCCCGGAGATCATGCGCGGCGCACCGCTGGCGGTGATCAACCAGACGATGGCGAAGCAGCTTTGGCCGAACGGAGACGCCATTGGCCATCAAATCAAAATGGCGGCGTTAAAGGACCAGCCACCGTATCAGCGAGCCGTTGCCGGAAGCGACGGGTGGATGCAAATCATCGGCATGGTGGCGGACTCGCGGAACGATGGGCTGCGCGAGAAGGTCAAGCCCGCGGTGTACGTTCCGTTTACGGTGAACATGTGGATGTTCACGCAGATTTTAGTGCGCACGCGCGTTCCGCCCAGGTCGCTGCTGCACGATATTCGCGCGGCGATCGTGCAGGTCGATCCGGACCAGCAGATCATGCACCCGCGCGACCTGAATGCGTGGATTACCGATATGCGGGAGTATGCGCAACAGCGTCTGGTAGCGACTTTGTTTGGAATTTTCTCGGTGTTGGCGCTGTTGCTGGCGGCGGTGGGACTTTACAGCGTTGTGTCCTATGGCGTGGCCACGCGCACCAACGAATTTGGGATTCGCATGGCGCTGGGCGCGAAGGGCTCAGATGTTTTGCGCATCGTGTTTTCGTCGACGGCGCTGTATGTGGGCGGCGGCGTTGTTGCGGGCATTCTGCTGAGCCTTGCGTTCGATAAGCTGGCCACCAAGTGGGTAACCGAAAGCTCGCGCGACCCGCTGATCCTGGCGGGCGTCACCGCGCTATTGGTGGGAGCCGCCGCTCTGGCGTGCTTCGTCCCGGCGCGACGCGCGGCCAGCGTCGATCCCATGGAAGCGCTGCGCTGCGAGTAGAGCAGCGTTCGTCTTCTCTGCAGAGGCCATTCTTTAAGGTGGCGAGCGTAAAAAAGATTTAACGACAGAGTTTAACAACAGAGGGCAGAGAGAACACAGAAAAGGAAACAGAGGAGGACGAGTTCCATTACATGCAATCCAGCCATGCTGCTAAACTGGTTTGCGGCTGAAGCCGCTGGGACGCGCTAAAGCGCGCCCCTACACAACACCAGGAGCAGCCATGTCTGAAGCGAAGCGCGTGCCCATCGCAGGGCCGACGCGCACCGAATCCGACAGCATGGGCAAGATCGAGGTGCCTGCTGATCGCTACTATGGCGCGCAGACGGCTCGCTCGCTGATTCACTTTGCGATTGGCAAAGACACCATGCCGGCGGAGTTGATCCGCGCCTTTGGCGTGCTGAAGAAAGCGGCCGCGCTGGTCAACCAGGATTTAGGCAAGCTGCCTGCGGAAAAAGCCAAACTCATCACACAGGCCGCGGACGAAGTGATTGCCGGGAAGCTCAACGAGCATTTTCCGCTACGGGTGTGGCAGACCGGCAGCGGCACGCAGACGAACATGAACGTCAACGAGGTGATCTCCAATTGCGCGATTGAGATTGCCGGCGGGCAGATGGGCAGCAAGAAGCCCATTCATCCCAATGATGACGTGAACATGTCGCAGTCCTCGAACGACACGTTTCCGGCGGCGATGCATATTGCCGCGGCGACGGAGACGGCGCGTCGGCTGGTGCCGGCGGTGAAGAAGTTGCGCGACGCGCTGGACGCCAAGGCGAAAGAATTCGCGGGCATTGTGAAGATTGGGCGCACGCATCTACAGGATGCGACGCCGCTCACGTTGGGGCAGGAATTTTCGGGCTGGGTGAGTCTGCTGGACCGCGATATCGCGCGGGTGAACGTGGCGCTGGATGGATTGTATGATTTGGCGATTGGCGGCACAGCGGTAGGGACGGGGCTGAACGCGCACCCGGAATTTGCGGAACGTGCGGCGCGCAAAATCACGGAGCTAACGGGGCTGCCGTTTCGGTCGCATCCGAACAAGTTTGCGGCGCTATCCGCGCATGACGAGATTGTGTTCGCCAGCGGCGCGCTGAAAACGCTGGCGGCTTCGCTGATGAAAATCGCCAATGATATTCGCTGGCTGGCTTCCGGGCCGCGCTGCGGGCTGGGCGAACTGACGCTGCCGGAAAATGAGCCGGGCTCTTCCATCATGCCGGGGAAAGTAAATCCCACGCAGAGCGAAGCGGTCACGATGGTTGCGGTGCAGGTGATGGGCAACGACGCGGCGATTGGCTTTGCCGGCTCGCAGGGCAATTTCGAGCTGAACGTGTTCAAACCGGTGATGATTTTTAATTATTTGCATTCGGTAGAGCTGCTTGCTGACGTGTGCAACAGCTTTGTGGATCATGCCGTGCAGGGCATCGAGGCGAATCGCGAGCAAATCGATCACTATCTGCGCAATTCGTTGATGCTGGTCACCGCGCTAACGCCAAAGATTGGCTACGACAACGCCGCCAAAGTGGCCAAGACCGCGCATCACGAACACACCACACTGCGCGAAGCGGCGATCAAGCTGGGGTTCCTCACCGGCGAAGAATTCGACAAGCTGGTCAAGCCTGAAGACATGACCCACCCGTAAACACACCGTAAACACACGCGTCCCTTGAACGCTTTTGGCCGTTGGATTTTCCACAATCCTGAACCCGTGAGCATCCGTTCAAAGTCAGTTGAGGTGTGAGCGAGTCCATGAGTTCGCCGTTTTCTCCACTCCGATATTTCTCTAGCAGCGCAGACACAAAGCCTGGCACGCAATTGGCCCGTCATCGTGAGCACCTGTTTTTCATCACACAGAGATTAATAACCTGCGTAGTTCCTAGCGAACAATTAGGATCAGACGCATAGCCTGAATGAGTGAGCCACTGGTCGCAGTCACGGTAATCGTGTAAGTGCCCGCCGGGGTGGCCGGTGGCGCGCCCGTGCCCAGCAAGCTCACGGACTGCGGGCTGCCCGTGGCGTTGTCGCTAATGCTCAGAGTGGCTGAGCGAGCGCCCGTGGCTGTAGGCGTGAACGTAACGCCAATCGAGCAGTTCCCTCCCGCCACGACGCTCGATCCGCAAGTGTTGGTCTGTCGGAAATCGCCGGCGTTGGTGCCGACGAGCGAGATCGCCGTGATGCTGAGAGTTGCGTTACCGGAGTTGGTCAGCGTCACGCTCTGCACTGGGCTGGCGGTAGCCTGATTTTGTGAGCTAAAGGTCAGGCTGCTCTGCGAAATCGTCGCTGAGGACGCCGCAGGCGGCTGTGTGCTTACACCACCACCGCCGCCACCGCCACCGCAACCTCCCCATATCAAGACGAGCATCGTCGCTGCCGTCAGGGCCACCAACGTTGGCCGCGCGACGCGACCAGCAATAATCCCAAGGAGAGCGACTATGAGAAAAGTCGCCAGGAGTAGGCTCAGCCAAGGCAAGCTGAAGTGCAATCGGAAAGAGACTGGCAGGACGGGCACTGACTCTTGGACAGGGGGCACGAAGGCGACAGCGGTTGTACCCACGCTGATCGTCGACGTCACCGCCGACGTATTGGCCAAGGGGAAGGAGGCGGGCATCGCCGTGCAGTTCGCCCCTGTGGGGGCACCAGAGCACGCCAGCGTGACGGTACTGTTGAAGCCGCCTTCGGGCGTAAAGAGCAGCGAGTAGCTCGCCGTTTGCCCCGCAATGACGGTCTGCGAAGCGGATGAGCCGGGGCCAATACTCATCAGGAAGCCCGCGCCGCCTGTCCCGGTAAGGACCAGCGTCTGTGGAACGACTGACGCGTTATCAGTGAACGAGAGCATTCCAGTACGGACGCCCCCAACTGTGGGAGCAAAGGTGACGTTCACCGTGCAGGTCTTTTCGATGCTCAGAGTCGATCCGCAATCGGTAGTCTCCGCGAAGTCGCCACTACCGGCGATACTCGTGATGGCAAGCTGCGCGGCGCCGGCATTGGTCAGCGTCACGCTTTGTTCAGGGCTAGTTGTGCCGATTCCCTGATTTGCAAAGTTCAGCTTACGAGGAGCGAAAGCCGCGATGGGATTGTTGATGAAGACGGAGACTTCACCAGCGCCAAAATCAGCCAAAGCCATATCGAGCGCGCCATCGCCATTAAAATCCGCAGCCACCATAAAGTTCACATTGTTGCTCACACTCGGAACAGAATATTCGATATGCCCTTTGAAGGTGCCATCACCGGCGCCAAGTAGAACGGTTACGACATCGCTGCTTTGGCTGGCGAATGCGACGTCTAGCTTGCCATCCCCATTAAAGTCGCCCAGTACTGTTGATTGTGTATTGAGGATCGAGGGAATTTGAAATCCCGGTGTTTGCTGAAACGTGCCATCGCCGTTTCCAAGGGCGACATTAATTATGCCGGTTTGTGTAGCCTTAACGATGTCCAGCTTGCCGTCGCCATTAACGTCAGCGAGGGCCAACAACTCATCTCCCGAACTGGAAGACGACAAAGATGCCACGGGGCTGAATGGCTGGAACGTGCCGTTGCCGTTGCCGAGAAGAACAACAATTCCATTGTCAGTCGCGGCTGCCAGATCTAGCTTGCCGTCACGATTAAAATCGCCAACGAGCGCTTTGTGGTAGGGAGGAGAAAGGAGCATTGGACCGGTCGGATACTGGACCGGAGCAGCGAAGTTACCGTCGCCATGTCCCAGGAAAATCGACACGGCATTGGTACCATCGATGATCGCGGCAATATCGAGTTTTCCGTCTCCATTGAAGTCTCCGACCGCAAGAGACCGGATGATACCGGTCGCGGTCTGGAAGATGTTGTACTGAAACGTGCCATCACCGTTGCCGATCAGCGTAGAAAGCAACGCGCTCGTCGGGCTGGAGTCCGCAACAACAAGATCCACCTTGCCGTCCCCGTTGAAATCGCCGGCCACGATAGCAGTAGGAGACTGGCCGGTAGGGGAATCCAGATGGGACTGAAACGTGCCATCGCCCTTTCCGAGTATCACTGAAATACCGCCGGTCTGGGTGAAACTGGTGGTGGCGATATCTACATTTCCGTCCCCATTAAAGTCACCTGTAACGGCCGAGTACGGAAACTGTAAAATAGGAAAGGTGACTGGGTTCGGGAAAGTTCCGTCCCCTCGATTGACAAGCGTGGTCAATGAGAAATACGACAAAACACCATAGCCCCCGACAACCGCCAGATCTGGCTTTCCGTCCCCGTTTACGTCCAGGGTGACAACCGCTGCGGGCAGTAGGCCAGCGCTGTGAAGAAGCGGCGGATTTTGGAATGTCCCATCGCCATTTCCTAATACAATCGCGACAGCATTTGTGGGACCCACTGAGTTGGTCAGTGCAACGTCAAGTTTGCCATCACCGTTGAAATCGGCGATGGCAATCGAAGCCGAGTAAATGCTGAGGAGATTGCTAGCATATACGACGGGGTTAGCAAACGTTCCGTCTGCATTTCCTCGCAGCACGGAGATACCCGCGGAAGATCCCCCCGTGGGAACCACCAAGTCTAGGTTGCCGTCAGCGTTGAGATCCGCAGCAGCTAGCGCCTGAACGTTGCCGGAGATGCTGTAATTTGCGGGGCTTTTGAATGTGCCGTCTCCGTTGTTAATCAGGATCGATACCTCACCGCTTCCGGAGAGGCCTCCAGAGATCGCTATATCTGGCTTGCCGTCACCGTTGAAGTCACCCACGACGATGTAGGGGGCGACCGGAACAGGGTAAGTGACCGAAGTCTGGAAACTCCCATCTCCGTTGCCGAGAAGGATGGCCATCGTGGCACCGCTTCCGAAATTGGGGGTCAGAAGTAGCAGATCCAGCTTGCCGTCCCCATTGAAATCTCCCGAAGCCGCCGCTGTGTAGCCGTTGCCAATGTTCTGATTCAGTGGGACAGAAGGTTGGAGGGTCCCATCCCCATTCCCCAAAAGAATGCTCCCGGTGATTGTGTAGCCGTAAGTGACAACGATGACGTCGAGTTTGCCGTCCCCGTTGAAATCCCCAACCGTGAATCCGGTCGCCTGAACTGAATAATCCACTCTTGGGGCGAAAGATCCGTCTGGCCTGCCCAGAAATATTGAGAGCACCTGTCCCGCTGAGGTTGATCCAAGGATGACAACATCGGGGATGCCGTCACCATTGAAGTCTGCGGTAGTGATGGCTGCGTTCCCCTGCGGAGGAGAAGTAGAGCTGAGACCCGGCGCGGAATAGCTGGCGGTTCCAAATACGTAAGTTTGAGCCTGCGCCTTCAAGCCGACCAGGCTCAGGAGTGCGCAAAGGAGCGCGATCCGAGCGACTCGGCGAGAAATTCGATTCATCGAGATTTCCTTCAAGGACCACGGGAATAGCCTGCGTGGGCCAGCCCGTCGCTCCTTCCGCGCGGAAGCAGGCCATGTTCGCTCAACGTTTCACGCATAGGAGCCGACCACGTGGCCACCGGAAAATGCTTCGCCCCGCAAGCGAGACCTTATAGATTTGGTTCAAAACTTACGTGTGCACGAATTATAAAGTCAGCGATGCACGCCCCAAACTCGCGCACCCGGATTTTAATCGTGGTGATGGCCCTGTTCCTATATACACCACGATGGGTGTGGCATTCTACGTCAGACGGTATTATCGAAGACGTACTGCCCGCACGAGCTCGCAAGTGAGCATCAGTCGAGCGAAATGCAGCGCTTCAACGGCGGCAGTATTTACATCAGAAAACGGGCTTCGGCGACGCCGATGTATTTGTCGGCGGCGCCGTAGTAGAAGAGGAAGCGGTTGCGAGGCGGTCCGGAATTGGTTCGCTCCTCGAGCTGAAGCAGGCCTTCGACGAAGACGACGTTGGGGACTTGGCCGAAATTTTCCCAGCCTTTTTCGGGGGCGAAGATGGGCTCATCCGTGCGTGAAAGCACTTTGCGCGGATCGTTGCGATCGAAGATGGCGACTCCGGTGCGGTAGATGAGCATGTCGTCGGCACCGTTGTAAATCAGGACGATGCCGCTGGGCGTGAGAATCGGCGGCGGGCCGGGCTCGACTACGCGGGAATCGAAACGTCCCTGGCGTCGTGGCAGAACCGGGCTTTGCGTGGCTTCGGTCCAGTGCAGGAGGTCGGCAGAGCAGGAAAGGCCCATCTGGTCAGTGCCGTCTTCGGCAGTGCCTAGCCAATACATCCAGTATTTGCCGTCAATTTTTTCGGGCACGATGGCGCCGGACTTGGTCCAGCGCTTGTTCCAGTTGCCTTGGTAGGCGGGGAGGATCACGCCTTTACGCTGCCAACGAATCAGGTCGCGGGAAGTGGCGAGGCAAAGCTGCGCGTCTTTTTTGTTGTAGCCGGTGTAGGTCAGGTAATAGACGCCGTCAAACTTTTGCAGGCGGGGATCTTCGACCCCGCCGTCCTTCTCGTAATCGGTCTCGGGAGAAAGCACGGGTTCGCGGCGGCGGGTGAAGTGGATGCCGTCGGTGCTTTCGGCATAGCCGAGGCGGGAGGTTCCGGCGCGGTCCTGGGCGCGGTAGAGCATGATGAATTTGCCGTCGTGAATAACGACGGCAGGGTTGAAGGTGGCTGTGGACTCCCAGGTGTTGCCTTGAGGAGAAAGGATCGGCGTTTCGGAGGCGCGACGCCAGGGGCCGAAGGGAAGGTTTGTCGTGGCCGCGGCAAATGATGCAGTGAGCATCAGCACAGCGATGGCGATGTTCAAAATTCGATGTTGATGGTCAAGCGACACGATGGTGCGCATTGTTACGTCAGGCGGGCGCGGTGGTCAATGGGGAGTGAAAAGACGACAGTAGTCCGTGTCTCTACACGGTGGCTGATCGAACTTTTTCAAGAATCAACACGACAGGTTGCCGCCGAGGTCTGATCCTAAAACTATGCCTCAGGAGGCTTTGACGCAATCTGCGTGGTGATCTGATTGGCGTCTCGGCGTGGAGGAGGTTGCTTCGGAGTTTGCTTCTTGGGCTTCTTAGCCTCGCGTTTTCTTCTGTCTTTGTTTCCCATGCTATCAGCTTGCCACAGGTCGTTAAGCATAGCTAGGGGCAGCAAATTTCGGCAGCCCTCCGGAGCTGGGGAGGCGCACGCATGCCGGGGATTTCATTTTGGCTTGGCTCGTTTGGCGCGGTTGAAAGAAACGGAGCGGAGCATGCCCTCTCCTTCTCTTACGACGATGAGTTGGTTGGGCTTCAGGTCCTTGAGGGTGTCGAGGTGGCCGCTGGGCCAACGGATTTCGAGCAAGTCCACCCTTTCGGCTTTGCCTATGCCGAAGTGAATGCGCAAATCGTTTTGCGAGAGGTAGCTGCCGCCGCTGCGAACTTCGTCGATTTGCTGGTGCGGCTTGGGTTCGTCGGGCGGGTGGGTGACGCAGCGCAAGCGCGCGCCGATGCCGCTGCGATTGGACTTGGTGCCGATGGTGCGCACCTTGAGCCAGTTGTGATGCAAAGAAGAATCGCAGCGCAGTAGCTGCGGATAATCGTTGACTGTATTTACGACTACATCGATGTCGCCGTCATTGTCGAAGTCGCCGAAGGCGCAACCCCTCGAGGCTGCGGGCGCGATTATGCCGGATCCCCCTTGTAACGAGACGTCGTCGAAGCGGCCGTTGCGGAGATTCCTGTACAGCAGCTTTTGCTGAGGATAGCCAGCTTCGGTCTTGAGCTGCTCGACTTCCGGGTAGACGTGGCCGTTGCAAATGAGAATGTCGGGCCAGCCGTCATTGTCCATATCGAAGAAGCCGACGCCCCAGCCAAGAAATTCCGTGTGGCGGCCCAGGCCGGCGGGTGTAGTGGCATCCTCGAAATTTCCGCCGCCGGTGTTGTGGTACAGCGACGGGGTGTCACCGGCGAAATTGGTTTTTACGATGTCGAGATTGCCGTCTAGATCGTAATCAGCGGCAGACAGACCCATGCCTGCTTGGGGCTTGCCATCGGCGCTGAGGGCGCAGCCGGACTCCATAGCGATGTCGACGAATGTGCCGTTCTTTTTGTTCTGGTAAAGCGCGCTCGCGGTGGTGTCGTTGGCGACATAAATATCGGGCCAGCCATCGTTATCGAAATCGGCGGTGAGTACGCCGAGGCCGTAGGTTCCGTTGGCTTGAAGAATACCGGATTTTTCGGTGACATCGGTGAAGGTGCCGTCGCCATTGTTGTGGTAAAGGATGTTAGCGCCGCCTTTGAGGCCCGGAGGGCCGCAAGCGACCATCACTCCCTTATAGAGGCAGGGGCCGGATTCGGGTACGGGCGCGGTGGCGAGATCCATGTCGATGTAATTGGCGACGAAGAGGTCGAGCAGGCCGTCACGATCGTAGTCGACAAAAGCGCAACCGGTGTTCCACCGCTGGGGGTTTCCGCCCACGCCGGCTTTTTCGGTGACATCGGTGAAGGTGCCGTTTCCATTGTTGTGGTAGAGGACGTTTTTGCCGAAGTAAGTGACGAAGAGGTCCTCGAAGCCGTCGTTGTCATAATCGCCGATGCAGACACCTTGCCCCCAGCCGGAATGGACCAGTCCAGCTTTGGCGGTGACATCGGTGAAGGTGCCGTCACGATTGTTTTTGAAAAGGTGCGATGTAGGCGCTTGCACCGGGGGAAAGCCTTCGAGACGCCA
>Ga0307479_10006629_pt1 | contig 10640 bp, 6 predicted proteins | sample atmos_gasesECM4C_FD_203743 | JGI IMG/M metagenome (GOLD analysis project Ga0307479, IMG submission 203743) | Hardwood forest soil microbial communities from Morgan-Monroe State Forest, Indiana, United States - atmos_gasesECM4C_515 | ecosystem: Environmental > Terrestrial > Soil > Temperate...
AAGGATGGATCGACCGTGACGCTCAACACGGATTCGGAGCTCGTCGTTCACTTCAACCCGGTGAGCCGACAAGTTCGGCTCCTCCGCGGTGAGGCGCAGTTCTCGGTCGCACATGAGGCCACGCGTTCGTTCGAGGTTCTGGCAGGCGGTCGCCTCGTGCGCGCCGTCGGGACGGCCTTCGACGTCAAGCTCGATCATGGGCAGTCGATGGAGGTGATGGTGACCGATGGGCGGGTGGCTCTGCTGGATGCCGCGCTAGCCCCAGGTGCCGCGGCCCCCGAGCTTGCTCCCGCGACGGTTTCCGCGGGCGAAGCGGCGGTGGTGACCCCGAAGAAAGTCACCGTGCGTCGCGTCAGTGCCGCCGACGTGGCGCGGCGGCTCGCCTGGCAGGTGGGGGAGCTTTCGTTTCAGGGCGAGACGCTGTCCGAGGCGGTGGCGGAGTTCAATCGCTACAACCGCAAGAAGCTGAAGGTCGAAGACCCCTCCATTGCAGCTTTGCAGATCGGCGGCAATTTCCAGGCGCTCGACGTCGAAAGCTTCATCGCGGCGCTTAACCGCTCTTTCGGGATCACGGCCGCGTCCGCGGACGATGGAACGATGATCCTTGCCCGCGCGCCGGCCGCCGCGGGGTCCGCTCGCGAGTGACCTTGCCTATCCCGCGCGACTGCAAACCCCAGCCAGTAAGCACTGTGTAGGAACTTCGTAAAGCGTCCGTCTACCCTCAAGACGACTTTGTGTCGTCGATCCACAACATGAAGATCGGGGGATGGATGCGCGCGCTCAGTCGTCTTCGATCGGGGGGTCTCACGGCGGCGCTCGTAGCCGTTTCGCTCGCGATTTGCCTGACAGCGAATGCGATGGCGGCGGGCATCGCGTTCGACATTGCGGCGGGGGAGGCAGCCACGACGCTCAAGCAGTTCGCTTCGCAGGCCCACGTGCAGCTGCTGTTCGACTACAAGGCCCTCGCTAAACTCAGAACGCCTGAACTGAAAGGACAGTACGAGCCAGGTGAAGCCCTGAGAATTCTACTGCGAGGAACGGGCTTCACTTTTCGCCAGGTCAACGACCACACCATTGCGGTGATGCAGCCGGGAGCAGAGCTCACGCCGTCAGGAGCGACGGTGGCGCAGTCTTCCTCTCCAGGCACTGGGGATTCCCAGAAGGAGGGTAAGAGCAATTCTTCCGAGCCGTTTCGCTTGGCCCAGGCGACTCCGGGGCAAACTGCAAGTTCTCCTTCGTCATCGCCGAAAAGCGCTGAGGAAGAAGGCCTGCAGCAAATTGTTGTGACCGGCACGAGGATCGCTCAAACCGGCTACAACACTCCGAGTCCCGTGTCTGTTGTGACTGAGGCGCAGATCGAGCGCACCGGCGTCAGCAATGTGTACGACCTCTTAAATCGATCACCCGTGTTCGGTACTGGCATCGGTGCCGCGGTGGAGGCCAACGACATTACGGGAGAAATAGGCGCCAGCTTTGTCAATCTTCGCGGTCTCGGAACCAACCGCACCCTAGTACTCGTCGACGGACAACGTAGAGTCTCCGGGTCGAGCAAGACCTCGGCAGTCGATCTGTCCAGCATTCCGACCAACATGATCCAACGGATCGAAGTCGTGACTGGAGGCGCGGCGGCTGTATACGGTGCAGATGCGGTCTCCGGCGCGGTCAACATCCTTCTCAAAGATCAGGTGAACGGCTTGGAGGTCGACGCCCGAACTGGACTATCAAGTCACAGCGATGCCGCCACTTACACCCTCGGTATCCTAGGGGGCGGTAAGTTAGGGGAAAGCGGGCACATCACGTTCGGCGTTTCTTACAATCACGAGGATTCGCTGTTCCAGCGTCAACGCGCCTTTTCCCGGAACTACATAAACGAGTATAGCAACCCCGCGTATGCCGGCCCGGATAGTGGAACCTTTGAGAACATCGCCTACAACAACTCGCGCTTCCCCAATACGACCTACAGCGGCGCGTTTTACATCGGCGGTACAGACGCCGCGCATCATTACACCTACGACAATGGCTTACGCTTAGTCCATAACGATGCGCTTCCACTTCCTTTTCTCGGTATAGGAGGCGATGGCTTTAACGGCGCCGACTTCAATGGCCTCCGCCCACAAACGTCCGTCGTTGCGACGCTGGTACATATGACTTACGGGGTGTCAGGCGGCATCACGCTGACGTCCGACCTGCAGTTCTCGCACAATCACTCAGTCCAGGAGCAGCAGCCGCTTTTTGGCTTTGCTTACCCTATCGCGCGGGACAATCCTTACTTGCCGGCTCCTGTTGCCGCGCTCATGGATGCGAACGGGTTGACTACGCTAAACGTTGGTCGCACAGACACGGATCAGGGTCTTACGGGTCACAACGTCAGCCGGGAGATGTATACCGCAGTCACCAAGCTTGACGGGAAATTCAAAGAGACGGTTGGCTGGCAGATATATGGTCAATATGGCCGATTCGATGACAGCGACATCTTCGCGAATGAACGCATACAGTCGCGCTTCCTAGAGGCCTTGGACGTGGTCCAAGGCCCGAACGGTCCGGAGTGCCGTAGCGCTACCGCTCGAGCGAATGGTTGTCAGCCATTGAATATTTTCGGTGTGAATGTCGCTACCCCTGGTGCGCTTGCCTATTTTCATGCCAATCCGGTTACCTATACGACAAACGCACAAACGGTGCTGGGAGGGCAACTTAACGGGGAACTCTTCTCGCTCGGGGCCGGTTCCGCTAAGTTCTCCCTCGGCGCTGAATACCGCAAGGAGACCATTGATGAGCGGGCCGACGCACTAGCCACCGAAGGAGCGCTCTTCTACGGCCACGGCGCAAATTTGACGGGCCAGTTCAACGTCAAGGAGCAATTTGCCGAAGTTCTCGTTCCCCTGTTGTCAGATGCTCCATTCGCGAAATCACTCGACATCAATGCCGCCATTCGAGAGTCGGAGTACTCGACGATCGGCAATACCTTTACTTGGAAGGCCGGTCTGGTTTATGCGCCCGTCGATGATTTCCATCTACGCGTGACGCAGTCGCGGAGCGTTCGCGCACCCAATTTGAACGAACTCTTCAGTACTGGCGCGTTATCGCAAAGCCCCGACAACTACCAGGATCCATGTGACATCACCCAGATCAACCTTACTGCGAACCGGGCAGCAAATTGTTACGCACTCGGAATTCCGCGCGGCTATGTCGATCCGAACGCCGGCAAGCTTCGATTCGTAAACAAGATTGGTAACATCGCTCTGCGCGCCGAAACCTCTAACAGCACCACCGTCGGTCTAATCGTGCAGCCGCGCGGTGTGCCGGGATTGAGCGGCTCGCTCGACTATTACACGATGCACATCACCGGTGCCGTCAACACCTTGAACCAAGACGACGTTCTGACCGGTTGTGTGGATGGCCCATTGCCAAACCCGATCCTCTGCCCTCTGGTCGTGCGCGCAGCAGATCACAGTATCCCTTACGTGGATCTAGTGCCCCTGAACATTGGGGCGCTGAATGCGCGAGGTCTAGACCTATCGCTGGACTATCGGTCCAGTGCCGGCACATTCCGTGGCGAGCCGCTCAAAGTCGGAGTTTCGCTGGTCGGCAACTATGACCTCGCAAATGAGGCGGTAATAAACGCCTCGAACGGAAATGTGATAGGAAATGTCTTCAACTATGCCGGCTCCTCGCAGGACCCGACTTTCCGTGGCAACCTAACATTCAGTGCGGACGCGGGACGGCGCACAACTGTTGCCTGGACGGCTCGCTATATCTCGCGGTCTAAAGTCGATTTGAATGTCCCCGTTTATTTTCGTAACGACAACAATCTTACGGCGCGCCTCTACAACGATCTTTATGTGAGGCACGCTCTAACCGATCAAGTCAGTGTCGGGGTGGGTGTCAACAATATATTCAACATCATACCGCCCTACAGTTTTTTCACTTACACAGGTACCGACGTCGACGGAGCCCTCTACGACAATATCGGCACCTACTTCTTCGCAACCGTTTACGCCAAATTCTGAGCGCGTTGTCCGCGCGGCTGTGGCTGGTAATCACAGTTGTGGCTCATGACCGGGACCACGAGTCTCGCAATCGCAATTTTCGCTGCGAGCACTCTGCTCGCGGCGAACACGGCACCGAGTTCCTCCTCGAAAACCGTTGAGGAAAGAACCCGAGCCGCGATCGCGCGCATCGAGCGGCTCGATCCCAAACTGCATGCCGTGATCGCGATCGATCCTACTGCGCTTGGACAAGCGCGAGTGTTAGACAAGGCTAAGCGGCCTCATGGAGTATTGTTCGGTCTACCGGTCCTGATCAAAGACAATATTGAGACAGGTGGACCGCAGCCCACAACCGCGGGAAGTCTTGCACTGCTACACAACGTAACCGGCCGCGACGCAACGGTGGTTGCGCGACTACGAGCGGCGGGCGCGGTGATTCTTGGCAAGACCAACCTATCCGAATGGGCGAATATTCGCGCATCCGGCTCGAGCTGGGGCTGGAGCGCGGTGGGAGGGCAGACACACAACCCCTATGCGCTCGATCGCACACCTGGTGGATCCTCATCCGGAAGCGCGGTCGCCGTCGCGGCTGCCATGGTGGATGCGGCGATCGGAACCGAGACTGACGGATCGATTACGATCCCCGCGTCAGTCAACGGGATTGTCGGGTTGAAGCCAACGGTTGGGCTTGTGAGCAGGACGCATATCGTGCCGATCAGTCACAGCCAGGACACGGCCGGACCATTGGCCAAGGACGTTACCACTGCGGCCCGGCTGCTTGTTGCTATTGCCGGCGGCGACCCGACCGATCCCAGCACCACGCAAGCCGATGCACACGTGGTCGACTATGTCGATTCGCTCAAGGCCGACGCTCTCAGAGGAACGAGAATTGGCGTTCTGCGATTTGCGACCGGCTGGTCGGCGTCCGTTGACTCGGTCTTTGGTCGTGCCCTTGACGTGCTCAGGGCTCAGGGGGCGACGCTAATAGAAATTTCAACTCTCAAGGACCGTGAAAGAATTCGCCCGGCGGAAGCTCTTGTACTCCACACAGAGTTCAAGGGCGACCTCAACGCGTATCTCGCCACCACCCCGTCGACGGTGACAACGCGAACGTTGGGAGACTTGATTGAGTTCAACCGGGAACATGCCCAGCGAGAACTACTCCTCTTTGGGCAAGACAGATTCGAAAAAGCCGAAGCAACTAATGGACTCGAAGACGCTGGCTACAAGCAGGCTAAAGAGCTGGCGCTTCAGCTTGCCAGAACGAATGGTATTGATGCGTTGCTGTCGACGAACAACCTCACGGCGCTTGTGGCCCCTACCATGCCGCCCGCCTGGAAGATCGACGCGGTGAATGGCGATCAGTTACCTGGCGAGGGTCCCGGTAGCCTGGCCGCGGTAGCTGGATACCCGCACCTCACAGTTCCGATGGGTGCGGTGAAGGGCCTTCCGGTCGGCATCTCGTTTATTGGTCCGGCATGGAGCGAGGCAACGCTGCTGGGCTATGGCTACGCCTTCGAGCAAGCGAGCCACCTTCGGCTCACGCCGACCTTACAGCCCGCACTCGAGAGCTCAAAGACCGTCGCATCTCTATTGATGCCTTACACGCCGACACCTGCAACTCACTCCACCGAGCAAGGATTACGGCCTCCCCACTAACGTGGTCCCCCGCGCGGACAGCTAAAGCACATGGTTAGCGCTCCACTCAATCTTACTTTCAGACAAATCACAAGTGTCGTCGGAAACGGACTAGGGTTCTACGACTTCCTTATCTACTCACGTTTTTGCCCCTGCTTCTGTCACTTGGGACTCTCGCAGTCGGATTTCTCGCGAGACCAATCGGTGCTTCGTGATCGGGCGACTGGCCGATCGTGTTAGTCGCAGACCGGCGTTGGTAGTCGCGCTCGCCCTAATGGGGATCGCGACAGTCGGTATGTTTACCTCACCGTTCACTGCCATAGGAATCCTGGCTCCCGGGCTGGCGATCTTGTTTCGCGAGGTTGGCCCAAACACCGCCTATCTGCTCCAGGCCACACCCCCTAGTCGGCGCGGCCCATATATTTCTTTTCCAGTATGTCACGCAAGAGCGATCTCCGCACATGGGCTCTTTCGTGAGCCCGGAACCGACACTGTCTCATCATTGAATTTTCTGTGGGAAATACACTGTTATGAAAGCATTTGTCGCAGCCCTCGTGCTGCTCTGTGGTGACGCATCAGCGGCAACGCATGCGCACGGTCCCATGCGCGTGAACGGCCCCCGCATCGTCAATCACCTGGAAGCACTGTCCGAGTACGGTAAGAACCCCCAGGGCGGCGTCAGCCGGATCGCGTACTCCGACGCGGATCGCGCCGGGCGGGAGTATGCGATCGGACTGATGAAGGACGCCGGACTCGAGGTGAGCATCGACACGGCCGGCAACTTGGTCGGCAGGCGTAGGGGGAGCGATGCGACGCTCAAGCCGATCGTGATCGGTTCGCACATCGATTCCGTGCCCGAGGGCGGCAACTACGACGGTGACGTGGGGTCGCTGTCCGCGATTGAGATCGCACAGATCCTGAGCGAGCGCCATCTCACGACCCACCATCCGCTGCAGGTCATCATCTTCGCGGACGAAGAGGGGCTCATGCTCGGCAGCACCGCGATTGCCGCAGGCCTTGACCTGGCACGGCTGAACTCCGTGTCGCAGAGTGGCAAGGTCGTTCGCGACGGCATCAAGTTCTTGGGTGGCGATCCCGATCGCATCGCGGAGGCGAAACGTGCGCCCGGGAGCATCGCCGCCTACCTCGAACTGCACATCGAACAGGGCGGGTTACTCGAGCGCGAGAACCTGCAGATCGGCGTCGTCGAAGGCATCGTCGGGATCCTCGACGCAGAGGTGACGATCGAGGGGTTCGCGAACCACGCGGGCACAACCCCGATGGATCAGCGTCACGACGCGTTGCTGTCTGCCGCCCGCTTCACCGACAAGTTGAACCAGATCATCACCGCGATGCCCGGCCGCCAAGTTGGCACCGTCGGCTGGCTCAAGGCCCAGCCGGGCGCCTACAACGTGGTCCCGGGCAAGGTCACGCTTGGCATGGAAGTGCGCGACCTTGATGCCCGCAAGATCGAGAACCTGTACGACCAGATCCGCGCCGCGGCCGACGCGATCGGGCGTCTGAATGGGACGAGCTTCCACTTCGAGGAGCGCGCGGGCAGCGAGCCGGCCTTGACCGACCCGAAGCTCCAGACGCTGATCGAGACGAGTGCGAAGCATCTGGGATTCTCGACTCGCCTGATGCCGAGCGGTGCCGGCCACGATGCCCAGAAAATGTCTAAGCTCGGCCCGATCGGGATGATCTTCATTCCGAGTGTCGGCGGCATCAGCCACTCCCCGAAGGAGTTCTCGAAGCCCGGCGACATCGAGAACGGCGCGAACGTGCTGCTCGAAACGGTATTGGGTCTGGATCGAGCGCGCGACGCGTACTGATCCTCGACGGCATGACGCCGTCGCAGCGCGATGTCGGCGCCAGACGCTCGGGACTAAGGGTCGAACCAGGTCGAGCCACTGCCACGAAAGAGCGAAAAATCCGTTGCACTACCATTGGTCTATTGGTCTGGCCGTCTGGCCGGTATCTACATGGAGTTCCAATGCCTGTAATGGGTTGCCCCATTCGACCGCGCCTCGGTGGACCTAGCCTCGATTCTGGTCAACAATTCAACGGCTGGTCTATTGGTCTGACGTGTGAAATATCATTCCCGCGGATCTGTACGAAACAGCGGCTTATCTCCGCGCAACTCGCCGAAATATTTCACAATTGCGGCTAGGAAAACATAGTGGGGTCATGTGGTTAGACGGCTTTGGGCCCCGCGCTGAAAATCCGCGTGTCGGCAGTTCGATTCTGTCCCTGGCCACCATGAAATCAAAAGCATGGGCGCGCAGAGCCAACATCGGGTGTGAAATATCAAGGCATCATGGGACAAATATTTCACGACACGAAAAAGTTGGCTCTCGTAAGCCCTTGCCCGCAATCGGTAAGTAGACGAGGGACACGAGCGAGCACCGGACAGAAGCACCGGTTGCCGGCTTGCCGTTCTCACGCGTCCCGACTTGCAGCGATTGGCGTTTTGGCACTATGCCTCGCAAGCTGCCACGAAGCTCCCAAAGGCCAAGTTTCCAGCGGAATTGTTGGCGCTTGGGTAGTGAAGATTCCCGATGCGCCGTTTCCGATGCACATGTTTGTGTTTCATTCCGACGGAACCGTTGAGCAATCAAACCCCGACGCTGGAGATCCCAATGCGAGTGACAGCAACCTCATGGGTGCCTGGCGGGCGGTCGGTGACGAGTATCGGGGAAAGCTGGTGGAGATCACGGCAGACCGAACCACCCGTCAATTCGCCACTCGAGGCGAGATTACGTTCGCACTAAAGGTCAGTCGCGATACATTCGACGGTACGGCAAGCGCCACGTTCTTTGACGCCAGTGGGCGTCAGATCAGGGGGCCTATACGGGTCAGGATGGAAGGCGAACGGGTGCAGCCATGACCGCGTGCGGCCAGGAGCTGCCTTCCCAACCGCACTGCGTAAGTTTCCCGGAAGCGTCCCTCAACCTCGACGTTAGGCAACGAGCATTGTTGGCCAACGACGAGCCGATGAGCATTCACAAGGCCGATCGCCCCGCTTGGACCCGCCGCGATTTCGTGCGCGCCGGGGGTGCCGTGGCTCTGGGTGCGTACGCGCACCGGGGTATGGTGCCCGCGTTCGCCGCCGCCGATTCGGTTTCCAACCTCGACGATCTCGCCCGCAGCGTTCGTGGGCGGTTGCTGCGTAGGAGTTCGCCGGGTTACGACCAGGCGAGGAGGGTCTGGAACCTTGCCTACGATCGCCGCCCGCTTGCGATGGTACGAGCCGTGGACGTCGACGACGTGCGACGCTGCGTGGAGTTCGCGCGCAAGTACACTGTTCCCATCGCCATCCGCGGCGGCGGTCACAGCTATGCCGGGTACGGGGTGGCCGACGGCGCGCTACAGATAGACCTCGGGACATTCAGCACCGTCACCGTCGACCGCGACCACCGAGTCGCCTCGGTGGGTGGCGGCACCCGGATCAGGGATCTGCTCAGCGCCACGCTGGCCGCGGGTCTTTACACGCCTATGGGGTCGTGCGGCTCCGTGGGCGTTGCAGGCCTCACGCTCGCCGGCGGTGACACGAGCGGGAGAGGCCTGTACGGAACGGCGTGCGACAACTTGGTCGGCGCGCAGCTCGTGACGGCTGACGGTGATGTGCGCGAACTCGGGCCCGGCAGGAACGAGGACCTGTACTGGGCAATCCGCGGCGGTGGCGGGAACTTCGGCGTCGTCACCCGACTGGACTTCCGGCTGCACCCCGTCGTCCCGTTACACTCGGCTGCGTTCAACATCGGATGGCGAGACATCGCCGGGGCGTTGCGCGCGTATGGCGACCTCGTACGCGATGCCCCCGACGAGGCACGCGCCGGATTCTTCCTAGATCCGGAATCTGGCGCGTCGGCGAGCTGCGGATACCGCGGCGACGCCGCAGCTGCAGCGGCCTACCTCGAGAAGTGGAGAGTCGCATTCCGCCCCGTGGAGGCCCAGCTGTCCACCTCAACACCGGATCCGGAAGGGGAAGTTTGGGCGGAGACATCCGTGGCCGTTGACGGCGCGTTTCTTGAAGACCTGAGTGGCGTCGTCGTCGACGTGCTTGCGCGCGCGGCGATCGAGGGGCGGGGCGTCGGACAGATGTTGCTCGGCCTTTCGAACGGGGTTGTGGCACGCATCCCGATGACCGCCACCGCCTACCCGCTGCGCGGAACGGGACTGAGTGCCCTGGTTTCCGCTGAGTGGCACAAGCCCGAGGCACGCGCGCGGGCAGAGCTGTGGGTGGCGGAGACCGGCGCGGCACTGCGTCCCTTGGCGCGCCGCGCCTACGTGAACTACCTGCCGCCAAGCACACCGGAGCGAGTTCGTGAGATCTACGGGGTGAACTATCCGCGACTGGCGCGGATCAAGGCGAAGTACGACCCGGCGAACCTGTTCCGGGAGAACCAGAATATTCGGCCTCAGGGGCGCAGCTAACGATGATCGTCCGTTTCGATGTTCCCACGCGGCGGTCGGCAGACCACTCGACTCGGAGTCGCTTTCTGGTATTTCGTCATCTCTAACATGCGCATGAAGCTGCCCGCCCGCGGCGCGTTGCAAATCCGCGCCGCTGCCTCGGCGTGTTGCGAGGCGTACCTCAAGAACACCGTTCCCATCGGTTTGCTCGCGGGCTATGGCGACTGCCCTCCCACTCTCGCCTTCTGTGTCTTGTGTGTGGGCCGAGAGGCAATGGCCTGTCAAGAATGTTCAGGCAATTCATCTACACGAGCGTCTGCATTTCACCGGTTGAATGGCTGGTAACGGAAGGGTCATCCGGCGGCTCCGGGTCGAAGGCATCGGTTGCCGAAGCACCGCCTGCCGCCTTGCCGCATCCCCAAACGCTAGTCCACTTGGACTTGGGCAGTGGGCGGATCCTGGTAGGATGGCATTGGTCGGTGTTGTCTCAGTAGGCCATTTTGAGACATTCGGTCGTTGGGGCTACCATGCCGCATAGCGGACATTGCGCGCTGGTCCGCAGTATATTCGACACCTAACAATCCCCTGTGTCCTAACCTC
>Ga0307479_10006630_pt1 | contig 10639 bp, 9 predicted proteins | sample atmos_gasesECM4C_FD_203743 | JGI IMG/M metagenome (GOLD analysis project Ga0307479, IMG submission 203743) | Hardwood forest soil microbial communities from Morgan-Monroe State Forest, Indiana, United States - atmos_gasesECM4C_515 | ecosystem: Environmental > Terrestrial > Soil > Temperate...
CGCTGGGCTAATCGTTGATACCCTCGGCGCATCCCCGGCTCCTGCCCACCGCACTTCGCTGGTCGTGTGTTGGCCTGTTCGGTTGTTGCACCGTCCAGCGCACCCATCGAGGTTTCCAGTTGATCCAACAGCACCAGCAACTCCGCTCTCCTCCGGCTCGCCCACGGCATCAGCGGCAACGCCTGCGACCTTAGATTAGTTGCCCGGTCCTCTCCGCCAGTTTGCGGACTTCTTCTTCAAATTTTTTGTAGTCGCGGCTCCCATAGGGAAGAACGCTGCTCAGGCCGGAGTGAAATTCGCGCGCTCCCGTTCGCTGCGCAATCTGGCGAATATTTGCGGCGCTAATTCCTGCGCCCGGCACAACGACGATCCGTTCCCCGGCCGCTTCAATCAGTTCCGCGAGCATCGCGGCACCCTCCAGCGCACTTTTCGCGCCGCCGGAGGTCAGGATTCTTTTCGCGCCGCTTTGCATCACATCTTCGAGCGCCTTGGGCAGATCGGCGGCCTCGTCAAACGCGCGGTGATACGTCACCGGCAGCGGCTTCGCAAACTCAACGAGTTGCCTGGTTTGCTCGACGTCCACGCGATTGTCTTTCGTCAAGACGCCAAGTACGACGCCATCCATTCCAAATTCTTTCGCGTCAGCGATCGAGCGCCGCATCACTGAAAATTCCGCACCCGAATAAACGAAATCTCCTGCGCGTGGCCGCACCATGAAGAAAATGGGAATTTGGACTTGCGCCCGCACCGCACGAAAAAGCTCCGCATCTGGCGTAACTCCGCCGACGGATAAATTTCTGCAGAGTTCGATACGGTCCGCGCCGCCGCGTTCCGCGGCCAACGCTGCTTCCAGAGTTTCAACGCTGATTTCGAGCAAACATTTCCGGCTCACGACAAAGTTCCCGCGCCGGTCGCGATGTGCGTCAGCGTGCCCTGACTCCAATTCCAGAACATTCCCAGTAGCGCGGCGGCGTTCCAGCCCCACAAAAAGAGCCGCATTTGTCTTGGAGTGTAAGCCCGGTCTTTCCACAGCAGAGTCGCATCCATCAAAAACCAGAGCGCGCCGACGGCCAGGAAGCCCGTAACAATCCAGTCTCGAAAACTAGTCCAAATTAGACTAGTCTCGATGCACAAAAAAGCAGCAATCAGGAATTTCGCGCGCACTCTGCCAATCACCGTCGCCGTAGTTCGCCGCCCGGTCAACCGGTCGGGCTCGATGTCCATCACTTCACCGAAAACGTGCGAGTGCATTGCAAACATCGCGCCGAATAGAAAAGTCTGCCAGGGAAGTTGCGCGGCGCTATTCAGCCAGCTGCTTAGTACGAAAACAAGCAGATAACTCGCTTGAATCAGCACGTCCAGCGGCGGCCGGCCTTTCCATCCAATGCCGGGCGCATTGTAGAGTCCAACGGCCAGCAGCAGCACGCCGTACCACCACAAAATGCGCGGCCCGACAAAATAATAGAATGCCGCAACGAACGGCACTTGGACCGCGGCAATCTGCCATTTCAACGCCGCGAGCTGTTCGCGCGCGCCACGCGAGCCGAACATGAACGTGCCTTTGCGCGGGTTCAGCGAATCGTTTTCGGCGTCCACGATGTCATTGACGCCGTACAGCAGAAACCCAAGCGGAAACAGCACGAAAAACAATCCCAGCCAGAGTTTTCCGGAATGCACAAGGTCCGCGTGCCCGAGTGGCATGAGGTAAAACATCGCGGTGGTGCTCCACAGCCCGGGCCGTGAAACTTGAAGCAGGAAGACCGGATAGGAATGAGATTGCTGACGGCTCGCAACACTTGGAGACGCTTGGGCGGCTTCGGCCATCTGCCCCAAATATACCGCGAATGAGTCCAGGCCTGGCTCTTCAAACGAAAGTGATGTGCTGAATCGTTTCGCCCATTTCAAATTCTTCTGAGAACAAATATGTGAAGGACAATTCTGCGAACAAGATTGCGTGAGGCCGCTAGATGAAGCCAAGTGACGCAAACACGGTAATCGAAGCGCAGCCCAGGGCGACGCCCATAACCACTCCGGCCAGCACATCACTCAGAAAGTGCATCCCCAGCACGATGCGGGACACCGCGATGCTCAGCGCCAGGAAAAACAACAGTCCTTCGAGCGAAGGATAAAAATAGCTGACGACTAGCGCGATGGAAAATGCCGTCATCGTGTGGCCCGATGGAAACGAAAACTTGTCCGGAGGCAGCACTTTCGACCAACAGTGCGGCTCGATCTGGCAAGGCCTCGGCCGCTGGCTCAATCTTTTCAGTGCCTTGAATACGAAAATCCCCAGAACCGCGGCGGACCCCGCAGCCCCAATGGCGGAAAAACGCTGCGGTCCTCCATAAGCAAGCAGCATTAGCCCCAGGCCGTACCAGATCCAGCCGTCGCCCATGCGCGTTGCAGCGATCATCCAGATGCGAAACCAGCGCGGCGCGCGCCAGCGGTTCATCCGCCGCATCAGCCGGTGATCGCGGCGGTCGATGTATCCCCAGAGGTCGCGTGCGACTGCCATCGCCTCACCTCACCCACACAGCCGGAAACACACGTGCACTCTCAATAAGAAAGATGCACACATAGGCGATAAAGATTTCTCGAAAGCGAATCGCACGCGCGCACAATTCCTTTCGCCTGGTTTGCAGCGAAGGATTGGAGTACTTGTGCACTGCACGCCTCAACTTGCCCAGTTGGCCTCGAAGTTTGAATCCAAATCCCACAGCATTCGTTTACGCTTCTCGCCGTGCTCGAGTGCCGCAGCCCATTTCCGGCAAAAACGAATCTCGTTCAGCCAGTGCCCCGCCGTAAATGCGGGCACCAGCAACGCGAACGGAGACATAGCCAGCGTCCACGGCTTGTCCCAGAAAAGTGAGCGTACAATGCTGAAAACGTCGGCCGTGAGTTTGCCGTAGTTTCCGTGCACCCCGTGGATTCGGCCGCGGCCCGTCCGCAACCCAGCGAAGAATTCGTCCACGGGTCGCGCCCCTGGCACTTCCGTGTATGTATGCCCGACTCCGGCGATCGTGTGAGAGTCGCTCCCGGCAATCGCGATTTTTCCCTCCCGCGCCGCCAGCCGCGCCGCGCTCTCATTCGCCTCCGGCCGCATTTGCCCATTGCGCGTTTCAAACGCCGGCACGTAGGACGCAAACCAGTGAAAATCTTCCGCTTTGCGGTGGCCGGTCAACCCGGAGAAAACGTGGTTGGCGCTGAAGAAAAGTTTACGCTCGGTGAGGTACATCAGTAGCGCAATAAAATCGTTTCGACGGCGCTGAATTTCAGCATGATCGCGTTCCGTGATGCCATAGACGCCCATGTGCATTTCGGTCCCGCTGGGCATCCGAACGGTGACTTCTTCGCTGAGGAAGAAGTCCGGGTTGCTGCGCAAACACTCCGCCCCGTCGATGGAGTCATGGTCGGTTAGCGTTACGATGGACATGCTCATCCGCTTCAGCCGTTCATAGACTTCGGCGGGGTCGGTATAAGACTCCCGGCAAATGCGATTTAGCCCGGGAGCCGTGAACATTCCGGATGCGATCGAGTGAACGTGAAGGTCGCAGCGCATGTTGCAATTTTCTTCCGTCGATATGAACAGCCTGTAAAGAGGTGGCGAAATCTCTATGAATGTGCCCATGGAACTTATTGAGCACAAATAGGTTATTCGCTTATCCACATGGCATGGAGCGTGCACTCGCAACCGATCCCGGTTTGTGGCACAATCCCGCCAATGAAAAAACTTCACGTCGTGTTCCACGATGGCGGAGGGGGACATCGCAACGCCGCAGTCGCTCTGAAAACGGTAATTGCCCAGCAACAGCGCGACTGGCAGGTTGAACTCGTTCAATTTCAGGACCTTACGGACCGCCTGGACATCTTGCGCAAACTCACCGGCGTCCGCATCCAGCAGCAATACAACATCCTGCTGCAAAACGGCTGGACCCTGGGCAGCACCTACCTCCTCCGCATTCTGCAGACGACCATCCGTCTATTCCACCGGCCGCTGACGAATCTGCTGGAACGGTTTTGGCGTGAACATCCGGCGGACCTGCTTGTCTCCGTCATTCCCCATTTCAACCGGCAGATCTGCGAAAGCTGGACCAGGGTTTATCCCGGCCGGCCGTTTGTCACCATCATTACGGACCTGGCTGATTTTCCGCCGCGATTCTGGATTGAGCCGATCAAGGAGCAATATGTGATCGCGGGCACGGAAAAAGCCGCCGAGCAAGCGCGCGCCATGGGCCACGATGAAGCTCATGTTTTTCTGACGTCGGGAATGATTTTGCGCCCGGATTTTTACGTCGAAGACAATTCCGATCCAGTGGCCCTTCGCAGGGAAATGGGGCTCCGCGAAGATCTGACGACAGCCATTGTGCTCTTTGGCGGCCACGGTTCGAAGGTGATGTACGACATCACGGAAAAGCTGGACTCGGCTGGATTGCCGCTGCAATTGATTTTGATCTGCGGCCGGAACGAAGAATTGGCGGCGAAATTGCGCGCTCGCCAGTGGAAGATGCCGATACACGTTGTCGGTTTCACCAAGGAAGTGCACCGGTTGATGCGCGCGGCGGATTTTCTGATTGGCAAGCCCGGACCTGGCAGTATCGCGGAAGCCATGATCCGGAAACTACCGGTGTTGATCGAATGCAACGCCTGGACGCTCCCGCAGGAACGGTACAACGCGGAGTGGGTGAAGGAAAAGGGCGTCGGCATTGTGTTGAAGAGTTTTCAAGAGGTGGTCGAGGGTGTTCAGAAGATGCTCGAAGCTGCCACGCTAGCCGAATTTCGCAGAAACGTGGCAGCTCTGGAGAACCGCGCCGTATTCGAAATCCCTGAGATTCTGGCAAGACTCCTGGGCGAATCGCAGTCAGCCGTGGAGCGCACAACGCCGGCGCCTGCCGAAGCTCCTTAACATTCGGATCGCAACGCAGAGACGTGCAACTAGCGCTGGAGTTGGGCGTGCTCGGAACGCCCGGGGTGCGGGAATCTCGGCCCGGCGTGCGAATCGCTCTTCGGTGTTTGCATGTGGGGTTTCGCGCATTTGATGGCCCACCAGCGCGAGGCATATCGTTTCGAATCGCACAACTTCACGCAGCCGGCGCGCCGGTGCGATTCCGTGCAGTGGCAGAAGCACCCGCCAGTTGGAACGGTGCGTAACAAAGCAGGCGTATCCGCGAGGAGCGTGAAGGAGGAGGCCAGGAAAATGGCGGCCAGGACGTAGAGTCGGCGGAGTCCATGCCGGCGCCAGATCGCATTCTTGAGGAATCGAAGCACGGGCGTATTTTGCGGAGAGCGCAGAAAAAAACCGATAGCCCGCGAAGTTCGAAAAGTTTGTTACCAGAGTCCTAGAACCAGGTTGGCATTTCGAAGGAACTGGAGGAGGGTAGTTCCCGATTCAGAGCGCAGACAGTTCCGAATTGAAATGGGTGTGCGGATTTGGCCCTCGTGCGTTAGCCCTCTCTAAAGTTAAACGCAACATACTACAGCACCTATCTAATTATGAACTGAGCATTATATTGGCGGAAGTCGTGCATAAGGAGATGTGTGGGCGCGTTTCAAATGACGAGATGTGAGAAGAGACAAGCGAGGGGGAAGGGGCTTGCTTGTCGCTCTTTACAAATCGTTCCCACCTGCCTCTGAGAGGGAAGCTAGGATGGATGACCCCACGCGCTGGTGTGAAAACGACGCCAGCAATTGAAACGCGCCTTCAAGGGCCCCGATCCCAAGCGGGGGCCCCTTTTTTTCTGCAATCCTGCCGCAGGACCTAAAAGTCTAACTCGAACTTAGTTCACCCTACGGGCGACGGCGATTTTCGCCTGGCTCAGCACATGCGCCACTTGCGTTTCACGCAGACGAGAAGCGTCGTATTCAAACGACAATTGCTTCTTCGATTCGTCAATGCGGAAGCTGCGCAAGCCATAGGTGTTCGCGAATTGGCCGAGATGACGCAATTGGTCTTCCGTGAGTGGCGACCGCAATTCGTAGGTAACGTCAACGAGAGTCATGCGGGCATTATAGCAGTCCGCGGCAAACTGCCGGCACGCCGGCCTCGCGGGCGCTTGACAATAGATAGGGGCATGGGGTATAAATAGGGGTGGAGGGTATTATGACCGCGAAGACTGCTAGGCATATAAGCGGGGTTTCGAGAGAGCGCGGCCATGCCTCTCTGGCCAATTGCGCATGCGACAACGCGTCCGGCGGACGCAAGGCCGTCGGTGTCGATCCGCTTCTGAAAGAGGCCAATCAGAACCGTCTTCGCCGCATCGAGGGACAGATTCGCGGCCTGCAAAAAATGGTGGAAGAAGACCGCTATTGCGCCGACATCATCACGCAGGTGGCTTCCGTGCAGGAAGCGTTGCGCGGCGTGGCGCGCAACCTGATGAAGAATCACGTGCGCCACTGTGCCGCCAAGGCGCTGCGAAGCGGGAAAAAGCAAGAGACGGAAGCCATGTATGACGAATTGCTCGAACTAATTTACGCGCATCTGCGATAGCGCCGCCGGAACAATGGAAGATCACCAATGAGTTCACAAAATGCAGGCGGTACTTCACTTCCTATATTGCACGAGCCGGTCAGGCACAAAGATCCTGTCTGCGGAATGAGGGTTGCTCCGGAGAAAGCGGCAGCGAAGGTCGAGCACGCGGGAAAGACGTACTACTTTTGCTCGCAAGGCTGTGCCGAACGGTTTTCGCGTGAGCCGGAAAAGTTTCTCGTTGCTCCAGGAACCGCTGGAATGGGCCACGATTCCGCGCCTTCCGAGCGTGGAGAGATGCAACACTCTGAAGTTACGGCATCGGCCGCGCCCGGCGATGAGAAAAAAGTTCGTTACATCTGCCCGATGCATCCGCAGATCATCCGATTTGGCCCCGGGAGCTGCCCCATCTGCGGCATGGCTCTGGAGCCGATGGACGCTTTCGCGGAAGTGGAAGCTGATCCCGAATACGATTCCATGCGTTTGCGTTTTTGGGTGAGCGCGGCGCTTTCGCTTCCGGTTCTTCTTCTTTCGATGCTTGGCGAGTCATTCGGCCTGCATCTAACGCCGGTTGTCCGAAACGTGATCGAATTTGTGCTTGCCACGCCGGTAGTCCTCTGGGGCGGCTGGCCCTTTTTCGAGCGCTTCTGGTCCTCGCTCGTCCATCGTAGCCCAAACATGTTCACGTTGATTGGATTGGGCACCGGCGCCGCGTATCTTGATAGCGTACTCGCCACTTTTTTCCCCCAAGTCTTTCCAGCTTCCTTTCGTGGAATGGACGGCGCCGCGCCCGTTTATTTTGAAGCGGCCGCGGTGATCACCACGCTGGTACTCCTGGGGCAAGTCCTGGAATTGCGCGCCAGGCAGAGCACCAGCGGAGCGATTCGCGCGCTGCTGAATCTTGCGCCGCAGCAGGCTCACTTGCTGTCGCCCGATGGCACGGAAAGCGATGTGCCGCTCGATCAGGTGAAGCCCGGCGACCGCCTCCGCGTGCGTCCCGGCGAGCGTGTTCCGGTTGACGGAACAATCCGCGAAGGCGCGAGCGCCGTTGACGAATCGATGTTGACGGGCGAGCCCATGCCGGTCGAAAAGGCCGCCGGTGACAAGGTCACCGGTGGAACGCTAAACACCAGTGGCAGCTTCATCATGGAAGCGGAGCGCGTCGGCAGCGAGACCATGCTCGCGCAAATTGTGAAGCTCGTCAGCGAAGCCCAGCGCAGCCGCGCGCCGCTCCAGCGGCTCGCCGACAAAGTTTCCGGGTATTTCGTTCCGGCAGTGGTGGCGGCGGCGATTCTCGCGTTCTTTGGTTGGGCCCTCTTCGGACCCGAGCCGCGCTTCGCGCATGGCTTGGTTGCCGCAGTGGCGGTGCTCATCATCGCCTGCCCTTGCGCCCTTGGTCTTGCGACGCCAATGTCCATTATGGTCGCCGTGGGCCGCGGCGCGCACGCGGGCGTGCTGGTACGCAACGCGGAAGCCCTCGAAACACTCGCAAAAGTCGACATGCTGGTCGTGGATAAGACGGGCACCCTCACCGAAGGCAAGCCGAGGGTCATGTGTGTGACAGTTTTTGAGGGAGGAGGTATTTCGGAAGACAAACTGTTATCGCTAGCCGCCAGCGCAGAACGACCGAGCGAGCATCCGCTGGCACGCGCCATTGTGAACGCAGCCGAAGAGAAGGGAATACCGCTCGCAGAGGTTAGCGGCTTTCGAGCGACCGCCGGAGGCGGCGTTGAAGGGCATGTCCTCGATGACCGTGTTCTCGTTGGCACCCCAAAGTTTTTGCAAGAACGTGGAGTCGTTTCCGCGACGGTTCCAGGCCAACAGACCTTGTACGCGGGCGTGGGGGTTGACGGGGCCGCTTCGGTTAGCCACGTGTTCGTCGCGGTCAACGAGAAACTGGCGGGAGCACTGGTTTTGACGGACATGATGAAGCAGTCGACGCCGGAGGCTGTCGGAGCATTGCGTAAGGGAGGTTTGCGGATCGTCATGCTGACAGGCGATTTTCAGACGACGGCGAAAACTATCGCCGGTCAGTTGGGAATCGAGGAGGTTGAAGCCGAAGTTCAACCTCAGCAAAAAAGTGAAATCGTGAAGCGGCTGCGACAGCAGGGCCACATCGTCGCAATGGCGGGCGACGGCATCAATGATGCTCCTGCGCTGGCGGCAGCGGACGTCGGCATCGCCATGGGCACCGGCACGGACGTCGCCATTGAAAGCGCCGGCATCATATTGGTGAAGGGCGATCTTCGCGGCATCGTTCGCGCGCGAAAACTGAGCCACGCCACCATTCGCAACATCAAGCAAAATCTGGCCTTTGCCTTCCTCTATAATGTGATCGGGATCCCGATCGCCGCCGGCGTTTTCTATCCGTTTTTCGGCTGGCTGCTCAGCCCCATGCTCGCCAGCGCGGCGATGAGCTTCAGCTCGGTGTCCGTTATCGCCAACGCTCTTCGTTTGCGAAGGGCACCACTCTAGCGAAATTGAGTTCTGTTTAGGTGGCGATCAGGATTTGCCAAGGATGGAATCAAAGTAGGCGAGCATGCCCGGCGAGTCCCACTGTTGGAAGCCGATGAATTTGCGCGCGATTTTGCCGCGGCGGTCGATCACGTAAGTCTCCGGGTACATCAAAGTGCCGTACTCCTCGGCGATCGGAGAATGATTGTCTTTCGTAGAGGGATCGCGGTACGTGGGGAAGATGACACTCTGATCGCGCAAGAATTTTTCATAGGCTGCAGGATCCTCGTCGGCGGCAACCCCGAGAACGACACCCTTCCGCGACTCGATGTACTTCTGTAAGCGGTTGAGGGCAGGGGTTTCTTCGACGCAGGGCGGGCACCACGTGGCCCAGAAATTCAGTATCACGACCTTGCCCTTCAAATCGGTGAGATGGCCGGGCTTCCCTGCGATCTCCAGCGGGAAGTTCTGGGCGGTCTTGCCTGCGACGGAGGCTTCGCCCTGACGGTAACTTGGCATCGCGAAAAGCAGCACAAGCCCCAGCGCAGCCGCCAGCGCGCCCCAAGCCGCTAATTTTCTAAGGATTCCCATTGAACTGTTATACTAACCTAATCAGCTTACGTCGCGAAACGCCACTTCCGCATCCAATAGACGATGCTAACTGCCGAACTGATCGCTTCTCCAGACAGCGCCTTCACGCAGGCGTCTTCGGCGGCCACTGTCTCCGCGATCATCCCGGCGCGGAATGAAGAGCCGGTCATCGCCACGTGCATCGAATCCTTGGCGAGGCAGCGGGAAATTTGTGAAATTTTGGTCGTGGATGATCAATCCACCGATGGAACCGCCCCCGTCGTGCGCAACCTCATCGGCAAATACCCGCACTTGCGCTTGCTGCAGGCCGATGGATTGCCCGATGGCTGGGTCGGCAAGAACTACGCCCTCTGGACTGGCGTGCAACAAGCCAAAGGCGAGTGGCTTCTTTTCACGGATGCTGATGCAGAGCATGATCCGGGTTCCGTAGCCCGCGCGCTGCAAATCGCTCAAGAGCGCGAAGCTGCCTTGGTTTCTTTTTCGCCGGAACAAGTCACCGAAGAGTGGCATGAGAAAGCGCTCATCCCTTATGTCTATTTGCGGCTGACGAAATTTTTCTCTTACGACGCAGTGAACGATCCAAAATCAAAAGCCGCTGCCGCGAACGGCCAATTCTTGATGATCCGCCGCGACGTTTATCACGCTATCGGCGGTCATGCTAGTGTCGCAGGCGAAGTGCTCGAAGACGTAGCCATCGCCATGCGCGTTAAAGCTGCGGGCCATCACATCTGGTTTGATTCCGGCAAAGGCATCGTTCGCGTGCGCATGTATCGCTCCTTTGATGAAATGTGGCAGGGCTGGAAGAAAAATCTTTATCGCCTGATTGGCGGCACCCCATGGGCGCTTAGTCGCGAGTTGGAGTCGAATCTCCCTTGGATTCCGTTTCTGCTGATTGTCCTCGGACTGAAATATCCTTTTCTGATTTTCCTGGGAGTTCTCCTGTTTATCGCCCGCCAAACCAGCTACGGCCTCGAGCTTGTTCGTAACCAATACCCCTTTTCCTTCATCTTTTATTATGTGCCCGCCGTGGCGTTGTACGTGGCCGTGCTCTGGGCGTCCTACCGCAGCCACGTCAATGGAAGAATCGTATGGAAGGGCCGGGAGTATGCCATTGACGCTCCCGAATCGGTA
>Ga0307479_10006633_pt1 | contig 10637 bp, 9 predicted proteins | sample atmos_gasesECM4C_FD_203743 | JGI IMG/M metagenome (GOLD analysis project Ga0307479, IMG submission 203743) | Hardwood forest soil microbial communities from Morgan-Monroe State Forest, Indiana, United States - atmos_gasesECM4C_515 | ecosystem: Environmental > Terrestrial > Soil > Temperate...
AGGAGACAAGAGAAACAGATTTTAACGCAGAGGGCACAGAGGAGGCACAGAGAGCGCAAAGAAGAATGAAGCGGATGGCGAATTCACTTCATGGAGCCAGCGCTGAAAGCAAAGCGGCGTCGAGCCGCCGCACTCCAAAGAAGCAGCCCCAACCGGGGCGGTCCCAAGGCTTCAGGACTTTTCCTCAGCAAACTTGCCGGGAGGGGCGGAAGTTTTTGCTTGCGGGAGGCGGCGGTGATAGGCTTTGAAACCAAGGTATCTTGCAGGGGGAGATAACCATGGCCACTCCCGCAGAAAAAATAGGTCCGTTTAACGGGTTGGAACTTCGCCGCAGCACACGCATCCAGCGCGCGGTTCGGCTGATGATTGTCGGTCAAAACCGGCAGGGACAACCGTACCGCGAAAAAATGTCCACGGTAAGTTTGAATCTCCACGGATGCTGCTACCAATCGTGGCACAACTCGCAACTCGGAACGAAGGTGGAACTGCAGGTGACGGAGGGATTTGAGGCCAAGTCGCCGGTAGTGCGCGCCAGGGTGCGGTCCGTCCGTCCACCCATGAGCCACAGCGAGCTGTACCAGATCGGCGTGGAATTTGACACTCCGGCGAATATTTGGGGAATTGGCTCGCCGCCGGAAGATTGGCTGTGCGTCCTGGATGGAACCACCACGACAACGGAACTCGCGTCTGCGGCGGCTCCCGCGCCGGAGCCTGAGGAGATTGCTGCACCGGAATTGCCTGAAATGCAAATGCCGGCCGAGCCTGAGTGGAGAAAAGCGGGTGTCGCGGAATTTCCCTCCCCGCCTCCCGCCGCAGCTGAGCCGGAGCCCGCGAAGGAAGCGGCGCCGACGAAGCTCGAGCGGGTCACGATTACGATGGACCAGCTCATCGGGGCGCTGCAAGGGAAGCTGCAGCGCGCCGCGGAAAAGGCTGTGCAAGCCGCCCTGCAAACGCAGCTCGAGGAAACGGTAAAGAGCAGCTTGCAAACCGCAGTTACGACGCAACTGGACGAAGCGGTGCGACAAGCCCTGGGCAAGATTGACGAAATCAGCAGCGCGAATGTGCGCCAGGCAGAAGCGTTTTCCGCGCAGCGCCTCGAGGAATTGACGCGTTCTTCAAAGGAAGAAATTTTCAGCCGGGTGGAGGCGCGGATTGGAGAATTCCACGGCCGCTTGCAAGACCAGTTGGAAGCGTATCGCAGCCGGGCAGAGGAGATTGTTCAACGGCTGGGGAAGCTGGGCGCGGATACACAACACGAGCTGTCCGAGACGCGGGAATTAGTGGAAAAACTTTCGCGGGAACCCGAACCGCAGGCTCACCCCTTGCTGGAACAGTCCATCGCCCGCGCCACGGAAGAATTTGAAGCCGCGACAGCCCGCGTTTCCGACCGGCAACTCGTGCGCGTAATCGAGGACAAGCAGATGGTGACGCGGGAAGCCACCTTGCAACTGGAGGCTTGCGCTGCGGAGGCGCGCGCGCAACTGCAGAGCGCCGCCAACAACACGCTCGATGAATTCCGGCGGCAAGTGGAAGTGCAGGTCGATCTGGCTCTCTCGGAGTCAGAGCAGCGCGTGAGCTCGTCGCTGGCTTTGCTGGAGGCGGAAAATCGCGCGGCGTGTGAGGCGCGGCGCAGGTCGCTCGAGGAGGAGGTCGCGCGCGCGACCGAGCAAGCGACCGAGCAGTTTCGCTCGGGTATCAAAGCGTTTTTGTACGCGAGCCTGGTGGCGGCCGTCGGCGCGGTGGATGAACACGCGCAAACGACGCTCGCGGGGCTGGTGAAGGATCGCGGAAAAGCGGCTCGCGAAATCGGCGGAGGCGCCGATTCCTCCGAAAGTGCAGAGAAGCGCGGCGAAAGCGGCGGCTCGGGGCTTTGAGCTAGCGAGAGGCCGAGGGGCTGGCGGCCCCGCTGCCGATGGCGTCGCCGTTCACGACAATCTCCACGCGGCGGTTGCGCTGGCGGCCTTCGGGAGTGTCGTTCGTGGCCACCGGCTGCATTTTGCCGAAGCCGCGCGCGGTGATCGAGGATGCCGAGACGCCCTGCTGCGCCAGGAAATTGCCGACGGAATTGGCGCGGCGTTCGGAAAGCTGCTGATTGAATTCATCGCTGCCGACGCTATCGGTGTGGCCTTCGATCTGCAAATTCAGGCCGGGATGGGCCAGCACGATTCCCGAGATTTTCGCGAGCATTTCGCGCGCGCCGGGCTTGAGCGTGTAGCTGCCGGTGTCGAAAAGGACGTCGGACATATTGACGATCAGTCCGCGGGCGGTATCGCGCGTTTGCAAAATCGAATTCAACTGACTGAGCAACTGCGCGCGAAGATCCCCTTTTTCCCTTTCGGCTTGCGCGGCGGCTAGACGAGCTTTTTCCGTTTCAGCTTCGGCAGCGTGCTGCTGCTCGAGAGCGGAAGCTCTTTCGCGGGCAGCCTGTTGCGCCGCAGCTTCGGCAGCCTGCTGCTGGGTTAGCGCGGCGGCACGCGCCTGGTCGGCCTCCTGCTTCTGGCGAGCGGATTCTTGCGCCGCCCTCTCGGCTTCCGATTTCAAGCGCAGGGCATCGGCTTTGGCGATTTCCGCTTGGTTGCGGGCTTGCTCGGCTTCCAGGCGGCGCTTGGCTTCGGCGATGGCCTGGTCTTCCGCGGCTTTCTTTTCCGCTGCGATTTTGGCCTGGGCGTCTTCTTCGGCCTTTTTCTTCACGGCCATGACGCGGGCTTCTTCGGCGGTTTCGACAACGTCGCGGGCGGAAGCTTCGACGGTTTTTCTGTCTCTGTGTCCGCCGTAGGCGTCTTCGGCAGATTTGAGTTGCTGCTCGGCTTTGGCGACGGTGGAGGCGGCGTACTTGTCCGCCAGAGCGATATGCGCGATGCGCACGGCGTTGCGTGCTTCAAAAAGCTCGAGCGGAGTCTTGCGGTCGATGCCAAAAATGGCGTTTTCAATTTTCGTGTTTGAAGAGGAGTATATGCCGCGACCCAAGAGTTCATACGTGGCGTCGCTATTTTGCACCTTCCCCGAGGCTTGCGGGACGGCATTTTCCAGAACGACCACGTTACTGGGCTGTGTGACCGCGAAATAGGGCTCGGCGGTAACGATCATGCCGAATGTTTGCATGTCGGTGATGGCCTTGACGTGGCTGGTGCCGCTTTTCAGAACGATTTCGCCGAGATTTTCCGCGCGGCCCTGGGGAGAGACGGCCCACAGAACATAGGTGAGATATTCGAGGCCGAACTTGGTGGCCTCATCGAAATTGTCGAACTTGGCCTCAATCTCCATGCGGGTGCTCTTGCTCTCGACTTTGGCTTCGCCGGAGGCGGACGGCATGAGTTCTGTCCCGCCAAAGAGAATCCTGGTGGAGCCGCCCGCGCGGCGATAATTCACCGCTTTGGTGGTGCGAGAAACGGTGCCGGCGGGAGTTGCGGGCGCCTGGCTGAAAGCAGGCGCGGCCAGAATGCTGAAAAGTCCGGCGGCAGCGAGAGAAAGAGATGCTCTTTTGGCGTTCACGTCAGATTCTCCTATCGCCTCTTGGCGATGTGGCCTTAAAACCTTCGATTGGCCTTGTTTGAGCGAGCGACTGATAACCCATGCGCAGGCATGTGTGCCTGCAATGTATTCAGGCTAGCAGAGAAAGAGGCGGTGGGAAGAGGCTGCGTGAAGGCGTTTGTACAAACAATTACCATGGGGAGCGAGGGATTTTCCTCAGGGGCTAAAGTCCATGGAATGGACGAGTTAATATCGAACTAAAGCCCTGCCCCCTGGGCACTTGGCCTTTTTCCACAGGGCGAGAACGCCGACCCGGTTCAGACGGGAGGGCTATCGAAGGCGTCGAAGGAGGCGAAGTCGGCTTCCCATTCGAACTCGGGGCGGCTCTGCAGGAGGCGGACGCAGCGATTCCAACGAAGGATGGCGTCGTCGTTGCCGGGAGGATGGACTTGCTCAGCCTCGGCGAAACAACGCAAGGCGCGTTCCATGAGCGGGAGCAAAATGTGTGGAGCGTGGCCGGCGCGAAGCTGGGCTTTCACGCGGCGTTCGTAGAGAAGGCCAGTGTAGTAATGGCGCTCATAAGGATCGGCCAGGCTCTGGAAGATTTCCTCGACCTCGGTGTAGCGGTCGGCGCCTTCTCCGGTGAATTGGTCGGTGATGGAGAGGCCGAGGGTACGCAAACCCAGCATGTTCTTGGGATCGGCGGCAAGGATGTCGCGGCAGATGGATTCGGCTTCCTCGGGCTCGTTGAGGTAGCGGTAGAGCTCAGCTTTGGCGATGGCTTCGGCGATGCCCGACTTGGAAATGGTTTTCAGTTTCAGATCCATGGGGCCCTCCTAAACGATCCCGGCGGCAAGCTGCAGGGCGGGAGATCGCTGCGCTGCCGTTTTGTGACAAACGCTCATGGCAAGCGTCTGCCTCCACGATACTCCTATTCCGCGGCGCCGCGAATTTTGCGCACCAGCCAGTGGAGCGGATCGTAAAACTGATCCACGACGCGCTCCTTGAGCGGGATGATGGCGTTATCGGTGATGCGAATTTCCTCGGGACAGACTTCGGTGCAACATTTGGTGATGTTGCAAAGGCCGAGGCCGAGCTCGTCGCGGAGCAATTTCGTGCGGGAGACCCCATCGAGCGGATGCATTTCGAGGCCGGCAACGCGCACGAAGAAGCGAGGGCCGGCGAATTGCTCCTGCTTGTCGTGATCGCGGAGTACGTGACACACATTCTGGCAGAGGAAACACTCGATGCACTTGCGGAATTCCTGAACGCGGTCGACGTCCTCCTGAAAAAATTTCCACCCCGCGCCGGGCCGCGGCTGGAACGGGGGAATCTTCTTGTTGACCTTGTAATTCCACGATACGTCGGTGACGAGGTCCTTGATCACCGGGAAGGATTTCATCGGGCGAATGACGATGGGCTGGTCGAGCGGCAGAGTATCCATGCGCGTTTTGCAAGTGAGGCGCGGGCGGCCGTTCACTTCGGCGGAGCAGGAGCCACACTTCCCCGCTTTGCAGTTCCAACGCACGGCGAGATCCGGAGACAGGTGGCCTTGGATATAGTGAAGCGCGTCGAGAACGACCATGCCGGGAGCGATGGGAACTTTGTACTCGACGTGCGAGCCGGTTTCGGAGTTGCCGCGAAAAACTTGTAACCTGGCTTCCGCCATTTATGGCCTCCGCTACTTTTCTTCCGCGAGAATTTGTTTCAACTCCTCTGGCAATTCCGGGCGCGAATCCTGACGCAGCTTCATGGCCTCGCCTTCACGCCGGACAATATTGTTTTTCGAACCCCACGCGGGATCGAGATTCGCGAAGTCAATGCGGCTATGCGCGCCGCGGCTTTCTTCACGCAGCAACGCGCTGCGGGCCACGGCTTCCGAAACTATGAGCAAGGACTTCAGCTCGAGAGCGAGGTGCCAGCCGGGATTGAACATGCGCGAGCCTTCCACGCTGACGCGCGCCAGACGCTGACGGAATTTTTGAAGTGCGCCGAGAGCGCGGTGAACGTCGTCGCGGTTGCGGAAAATTCCAACGAGATTCTGCATCGTCGTTTGCAAATCGCGATGGATGGCGTACGGATTCTCGCCGTCCTTGCGCTGAAAGGGTTCGAGAGCTTCTTTTTCGGCTTGTTCGATCTGAGCGGAATTGAGTGTGGGGGAAGAAACTTGCTTGGCAAGATTGGCGGCGGCGAGACCCGCGCGGCGCCCGAAAACAAGAAGATCGGACAGCGAGTTGCCGCCGAGGCGATTGGCTCCGTGCAAACCGGCGGCGGCTTCTCCCGCGGCGAACAGGCCGGGGACGGTGCTTTGCGCGGTTTCCGCGTCCACACGAATGCCGCCCATCATGTAGTGGCACGTCGGGCCGACTTCCATGGGCTCCTTGGTGATGTCCACATCGGCGAGTTCCTTGAACTGGTGATACATGCTGGGGAGCTTGCGCTTCACGTACTCGGCGGGCTTGTGCGAAATGTCGAGATAGGCGCCGCCGTGTTCGGTGCCGCGGCCTTCGCGAACTTCGGTGTAGATGGCGCGGGAGACGATGTCTCGCGTGGAAAGTTCCATGCGCTTGGGATCGTAGCGCTCCATGAAGCGCTCGCCCGACTTGTTGCGCAGGATGCCGCCTTCGCCTCGGACCGCTTCGGTGACGAGAATTCCCTGCACGCCGGGAGGCCAAACCATTCCGGTAGGATGAAATTGGACGAATTCCATGTCCAGGAGCTCGGCGCCGGCTTCGTAGGCGAGAGCCATGCCGTCGCCGGTGTACTCCCAGGAATTGGAAGTGATGGGCCAGGCTTTGCCGATGCCGCCGGTGGCGATCACCACGGACTTGGCTTTGAAGACCACGAAGCGGCCCTGCTCGCGCCAGTACGCAATGGCGCCGGCGATGCGCGGGCCGTCCTTGAGGAGCTGCACGACGGTGCACTCCATATAGACATCGAAGCCCATGTGCACGCCGCGGTCCTGCAACGTGCGAATCATTTCGAGGCCGGTGCGGTCGCCGACGTGGCACAGACGGCGAAAAGTGTGGCCGCCGAAGGCGCGCTGGAGGATTTGTCCGTCCTCGGTGCGATCGAAAAGCGCGCCCCACTGCTCAAGCTCGTGGATGCGCGCGGGCGCTTCCTGCGCGTGAAGCTGGGCCATGCGCCAGTTGTTGAGCATTTTTCCGCCGCGCATGGTGTCGCGGAAGTGAGTGCGCCAATTGTCGGCGGGATCGACATTGGCCATGGCGGCGGCGATGCCGCCTTCGGCCATCACCGTGTGGGCTTTGCCGAGGAGGGATTTGCAGACGACGCCTACGGAGGCGCCTTGAGCGAGAGCTTCGATCGCAGCGCGGAGGCCCGCGCCGCCGGCGCCAATGATCAAGACGTCGTGTTCGTGGGTTTCGAATTTATCGCTCAAAAGAGCCTCACGTCGCGGATGGCGCCGGTGGAAAGGAGCCGGATATAGAAATCGGTGAGGCCAACGGAAAAAAGGCTTAACCAGGCGAAGAGCATGTGGCGCTCGTTGAGATAGGTGACGCCGCGCCAAGCGCCATAACGCGGCTTGCCGAAGGTGGCGCAGGAAAAACAGTCGAGCTTGCCGCCGGCAAGATGCCGCAGCGAGTGACAGGAAAACGTGTAGATGGTAAGCAAACAAATGTTGATGAGCATGAGCAGCGTGCCCACGCCGACGCCGAAGTGACCGTCAAAATTGAAAGCGAGAATGGCGTCATACCAAAGAAAGGCCAGGAAAAGCACCGCCAGGTAAAAAAAATAGCGGTGCACATTCTGAAGAATGAAAGGAAACGAGGTCTCGCCTCGATAAGAACGATTGCCTTCGCCCACGGCGCAGGCCGGCGGGTCGAGGAAAAAGGCGCGGTAATAGGCTTTGCGATAGTAGTAGCAAGTGGCGCGGAAGCCGAGCGGGCCGCCGAGAATGAGCACCGCCGGAGAGAGCGGCCACCAATGATGATGCGGGTCGATCAAAGGAGAATAGAAGGGGGAAAGATAGGGTCCCCATTCATAGAAACGCCCTTCGAAGGCGCGCAACGTTGCGTAGACGCCGAACCCTCCGAGGACGATCACTACCGGAAAAATCTCCAGCCACCAGGCGTCGCGCCGCAAAGTGCTGCCGAAACGATGTTCGCCAGCCGTCCGAGCCCCAGTCTCAGCCATTGGGTCCCCCTTCAGCGACGCATAGACTAAACAGAATAATACATTTTGAAAACTAAATTTCTTTGAGGGGCATAGTCTTGACCCACACAATATGAGATGGAAGCTTGAGAATTGTTTCCAAAGAAAAGTGCGCTTATCACTTCTTATCTGTGTCTTTGATCAGGTAGTTAGTGAGGTCAATCCGATCAAATCCCTTCTTGCGGTGAAGTGTTAATCGCCCTTTTTCTTTGAAGATGCTGACGTGTCGGTAGCTCCGTTCCTCGGTCTCTGTGACATTCATTCCGTCGAGCCACGTTTGAAATTCTGCGAAAGGAATGAGAACGATTTGCTTCGCAGATCCGCATCCAAACGCCACATAAGAGTTCGTGGCTTCCCGTAGAGTCTCCTCCTGATGAGGATGAAATGCGAACCAGTAACTCGTCTTGGTCGAACCGTTATGCTCTCTGGATACAGTGCAAACTACGGCGAGTGAATTATCAGCTGAAGTGTATTTTGATTTAGACCTCTTAATCAGAGGCTTGCCCAGTGACCTCTCAACTACCTCAATGCACTGTTCGTTGAAAGCAACCGGTATAAATTTGGGTTTATGTTCGTAAGAAGCCGTGGAGTCTTCGGGCGGGACTATGACCTCGTTCTCGCGCACGTCCTGAGCCGCTGAAAAGACGAGCTCGATGATTGCATCCAACTTTGTAAATTCGCGAGGTACGAGGATATTCTGAATCCGCTGAAGCACAGCGGGGTCGTCGGTCTCCTCTTTGAGCCGAAGTAGCCTCAGGAGAGCATCGACGCTAATTAGGCGAATACCCCAAGCAAGTCTTGACCCACGAATCTGCGCCTCCAGATTTTCTGTATTCTCGCTTCCCAAAACTATGAGCATCGATACGGCGTCATCATCGAAACTGCTTTCTGATCAAGATACGACGGCGATAGTCTGCAAGAACGTTCAAGTCGATCTTATACGCGTCGGTCGTTTTCACTTCGACCACAACGGCGCGGTTCTTGTCTGGAAAAAGCCACAGCCCATCGAATCCAATTTCACTTGAAGTTCCTCTGTATCGTCCGGGTGTGACCACAAAGCCTAGTCGTGTGCCAACTTCGTTCACAACGTCTTGAAGTGCAAATCCTCGGTCTTCGAAACTCTCGCCCAAACAATCCTTGGCGTACCGCTGAAGTGGCTCTGACGGTATGCATGAAAGAAAGCTGCGAAATTCTTTCGAGGCCTCGCTCGCGTCTAATAGGCGACCTGCTCCTGCGAATGAAATTATTTGTTGAACATGCTTGTTCTGTAGGTTTCCAGGAGCAGACTTCCAAAGGTCGACGAGCGACATTGCAATGATGCTCCGTAATAAACGAATCTCACGGATTATATTTCAGACACCAGATAGTGCATATAGCAATCCCAAAAGTTGATCTCATTAACAGAAATTGTGGCGACTAGCCCGTCATTTTATGAATTGGGGTGGTTCGCCCTTGGACCAGGGGTCATAGGTGACAAAGAGGTGGATGCGGTCGGCGACGGTCGGGTGGTCGTAGAAGAGAAAGACGTCGATGGGATTGGGGTCGGGATCGACGAAAACGGTTTCGCCCCATAACTGCATTTCGTGAGCGGAGGCTTGGCCGGGGTCGGGAAGAATGCCATGAGTGACTTCGAGACTGTAGATATCGGCCTGATTCTCTACATAGCGGCTGAAAGCATTGGTAATGGGATTGGCGAGGAAAGCAAAAATGGTGATCAGAAGTAAGAGCGCGGGAAGCGAGGCCAAGTCATCGAGGCCGCGAACGCCCCGGCCTGCGCCCCAGCGAGCTAGAAGCCAGCCGATCGAACGGTAGCCGAGACAGAGAAGAACAAAAAGCCCCGCGGCGCCAAATATCATTCCCTTCCAGATATGGCCGAGAACGTAGTGGCCCATTTCGTGGCCGAAATCCGTGACGACTTCGTCGGGCGTTTCCTGCGCAATCGTGGTGTCCCAGATCACGATGCGCTTGGAAGCGCCGAAGCCGGTGACGTAAGCGTTGGCGGCAATGGTTTTGTCGCTGGCCTTCATCCAGAACATGCGCTCGGGGGGAATTTCTTGGCCGGCGCGGTGGGTGACGCGCTGGAGAGGCGCAATGAGCTGCGGGGCTTTGACGGCGAGCGGCTCGAATTTATTGAACATGGGGTCGATGACGTAGGGCGAGATGAAAACGATGAGCAAAATCATGGGGAGCGAGACGAACCAGAAATAGAGCCACCAGCGGCGCGGGCTCTTGCGGATGATGGAGTAAAGAATCCAAACGAGCGGAATTCCGAAGAGGACTACGAGGAACTGGGCTTTGGCCCAGTCGCCGATCCAAGAGCCCCAGGGCTGAACGGAAATGCCATAGAGTTTTTCAATCCATTCCTGGAGAACATCGAGGGGAAGCCCGAGAACGCCGACGGTGAGAGCGAGCAGCGGGGCGAAGATCAGCGCCTGCAAGAAGCGTTTGCGGGAAAAGTTTTCGGCCCAATCGCGATATTTCGCGGAGAGCCGGCGATTCAGGATGAACCAAAGGATGAGCAAGCCATAGAAAAAACCGAAGAGGCTAAGGGAAAAACGAATGCGGCCGCGAATGTGGGCTTTGCGATAGAGGTCGGTAGGCAGAGTGTAGGCCGTGATTTTCTTGGGAGTTTCGGCTTGCGAAGACGCCGCAGCGGGCGAAGACGCTGCGCTGTTGTTTTGCGCTTGCTGCTGCGCCAGTGCGGCGGGCGAGACTTGGGGTGATTGCTGCGCCGCGTGGAGCGCGCGCGCAAGCAGGGTCGCAAGGAGGAGTATGAGAAGAAAGTTGAGCGCGGCTTTTCGCATGGTGTGATCAGCAATGGGAGGGCGTTTACACCGGGCGGCGGATGCCGAGTTTGCGCATGCGGGCCTGGAGCGTGGTGCGCTTCATGCCAAGAAGGGTGGCGGCGCCCTTGGGACCGGCGATGCGCCATTCGGTTTGGCGCAAGGCGCGGAGAATGTGTTGGCGGTCGGTTTCTTCGAGGGTGGAGATCG
>Ga0307479_10006634_pt1 | contig 10637 bp, 8 predicted proteins | sample atmos_gasesECM4C_FD_203743 | JGI IMG/M metagenome (GOLD analysis project Ga0307479, IMG submission 203743) | Hardwood forest soil microbial communities from Morgan-Monroe State Forest, Indiana, United States - atmos_gasesECM4C_515 | ecosystem: Environmental > Terrestrial > Soil > Temperate...
TCGCTTTGCGTTTCGCATGACCGGCAGCACCTGGGGCGCGGAAGAAATTATTCAGGACGTTTTTATGACGCTGGTTCGTGAGCCGAGCAAATACGACGCTGAACGAGGCACTCTGCCAGCGTTTCTTTTCGGAATCACGCGCAACAAGATCATGAAGTACCACGAGCGCTTGCCACGGGAAATTTCTTTACTGGAGCGGCAGGAAGATGGCAGTGGTGGCGGGTTGACCTTGCGGGATTCTTTCACGCCAGCAATGTGGGCAGAACAACGCGAACGGCTAGAAAAAGTAAGAGCCGCGGTGATGGAACTCCCCATCGAATTTCGCGAAACGGTAGTTTTGTGCGAGTTGGAAGAAATGAGTTATGACCAGGCGGCGCGGATGCTCGATTGCCCCATCGGCACGATTCGTTCCAGGTTGCATCGCGGGCGCGCGCTGCTGCTCGCCAAGCTGGAAATGCTTCGTGATGCTCCGCGCCGCTGGAGCTCGGTAGCGCGATGAGGAAGGGAAGAGTTGATATGAACTGCGAAGAATTTGAAATTTTAGGTTTGGATTCGCAACGCGACGGCTCAATCAGCGACGAGGGCCGCGAGCGCGCATTGCAGCACGCTAGAGTTTGCGGACGGTGCGCCGCGCTGGGAGCCTCCTGGGAGGCGGCCCAGACGGAGTTGGCTGCGCTGGCGGAGAGCAGCCTGTTATTGCACGTGCCGGCTCGCGTGGAGACACGAGTATTGCAACAGTTTCGGCTGAAGCACCAGCCCAGGCAAGAGCGCAGATTTTTGCAGCTTGCGACTTGGGGTCTAGCGGCGGTCGCGGTGATCGTGTGCACGCTCGGGGTATGGGACTGGCATAAATGGCGGCAAGGCTCCCTGGGCGGTGATAGTAAGGCTGCTGCGGTTGCGGCTCGCGACAAAGTTTTAAGCCCTGTGACCGGTTCGTCGGCGGCTAACGCCAGCCCAATCACTGATGATTCCGAGATACTGATGGCCGGCAATGAAGGCATCGGGGGCAATGATTTTATCCAGTTGCCGGGGAGTTCTTTACTGGAAGCGGAAGATGGCGCCATTGTGCGGGTGGGAATGGAAAGAGCTTCGCTGGCCGCGTTTGGTTTGCCCGTGAATGAAGACGAGGCGAATGACTGGATTCAGGTTGACGTACTGGTGGGCAGCGACGGGTCTGCCCAAGCGGTGCGCTTGCCTGAATAGTAGATTTCTGCGGTGATGAGTCGCCGCGTAGGGAGAGAAGAGGAGAGTTGCATGAAGCGAAATGGGTGGGTGCGTTTAGTATTGGGTGGTGCGTTAGTTTTGGGTGTGGGAACGGCGGTTGCCCAAGGCCCTGGGGGCGGTCATCGTGGACCATTTGGCGGTCCCATGGAGTTAATGGGCTTCGAGGGCATGCACGGCGGGAAAGTTGTAACAGGTGCTCCATTTTCGGCGACGTCCACGTCAACTACAAATCAAACCTTGCAGGACGGAAAGACGACCATCAATCGCACTGTCCAGGGCGCTATTTACCGCGACAGCCAAGGCCGCTCTCGCCGGGAAGTGACTTTTACGGGCGTGGGGCCGCTGGCCGCAACTGGCGGCACACATAAAATGGTGGCCATATCCGATCCGGTTGCTGGCGCGCACTACATGCTGAATCCCGATAAGAAGGTTGCCTACAAGATGACCTTGCCGGCGGCCGGGGCCGCCGGGAATACCGCTAAAGCGCAGGCTTTTGCCCAGAAAATGCAGGCTCGCCAGCAGCAGGAAGAGGCTTCTGGCGCGTTGAAGGTCGATTCTCTCGGAACGCAAGTTGTCAATGGCGTGAGTGCCGAAGGCACTCGCACCACGCGCACGATCGCAGCGGGAGAAATCGGCAATAGCGCGCCTATACAAATCGTGTCGGAACGCTGGTATTCGCCAGATCTCCAAACGGTGATACAGAGTACGCGAACGGATCCGCGGTTCGGCACCACCACTTTCTCGCTGTCAAATATTCAGAAGGCTGAGCCCGCCGCGACATTATTTACCGTGCCGGCGGACTTCACGGTGCAAGCCGGCGAACCTGGACATGGACATCACGGTGGAACCGTTGTCGGAGTCGCCCCGGCGCCTCCGGCCAATTAACGATTTTATTTAACCCCTTCTCTCCTTGAAGACGGGGGACGCCTTTCTGGCAGCGCAATTAGCTGTCGGAAAGGCTTCCTCGTTTCTATTGAGGGACAACTCAGTCTGCAGTGCTCGATTTAACGCGGCGTCTTGTTCAACGGTGGCGCGGTTTGAACATACCTGCGGCAATGCGGGTGACCATTCGGCGCGGCACCAGGCGTTCGCCCTGCGCGCCGAGATAATTTCCAAGGCCAGAGATCACGTAACTTTTGCCGGCCGCCAACGCTCGCAAACCGGTGCGCGCTACCTTCTCCGCCGTTTCAGGTCTGCGCATAAATTTTTCCTGGCCGGCCACCACATGAAATTCAGATTCCGTCGATCCTGGGCAAAGCGCGCAAACACGAATGCCGTGAGCCTTCATTTCTTCCGCCAGGCCTTCTGCGAACAGCAAGTCAAATGCTTTGGTGGCCGCGTAAGTTGAAATGTACGGGACGGCCTGGAAGGCCGCGGTAGAAGCAAGAATCAAAATATCGCCGCTGCGCCGCTCGACCATTTCCGGCAGATAAAGCCGCGTCAAATGCATAGCAGCCGCGCAATTGACCTGCACCATGTCCAGCAAGCGGCTTACTTCAACGGAATGCAGCTCGCCGTAAGCGCCGAACCCCGCGTTGTTCACAAGGAGCTCAATGGAAATTCCTTGCGCGCGTGTAAAAGCATAAATTTTTTCCGGCGCGGTTACCTCGGCAAGATCCGCTGCAAATATGGAAGTTTTAATTTTGTGTTTTGCGGTGAGCTCCCTTGCCAATTGTTCAAGTCGCGCTTGCCGCCGCGCGGTTAGAACGAGATTCGCGCCACCGGCGGCCAATTCCTTGGCCAGGGCGACGCCGATCCCGGCACTGGCCCCGGTAATCAACGCCCATTTTCCCCGCCACTCAGCAGTCATCCGGTTCGCCTCGTTCTTTTGGCCTGATCGCATACATAAAGGATACGTCAGCTCGCCAGTGTACTTGGCTTCACTCGAAAATGTGGGGATGACGGTCGCAAACTTGGTCCGAGGCGCTGTGTAAAAACGCCCTCAAAGTGTCAAGCAAGAAAATCCGACGGCAGCAGTCGCAACCCCTCGAAACCATCCAATTCCCGGCAAAACCATGTATTCCCGCGGGATACGGCCCGCCGAATGTATTCAAGGGGTTAATAGTGCAGCCGTGCGGGTGGGTTAAATCAGTACTAAGGTCCCATTCTGAAACACTCCGCCGCCCCCTAAAAACGTACTGATAGTACTAGTTACGTCTAACGCGGCCTCACTGCCGGGTTGTGCCGTCGCTCTGTACGCGCAGTGTCGCCCAAGTGGCCGAGAGCGGCCACGGAGAAGAAATGCCGCTAGACCAGCTAGATCAGCAAATGGTCGACAGCCTTCCGCAGTTGGCGGACGTGTACGACCGGTATGGCGTGCAAGTGAACGCGCTATCGGTCACTGAAATATTCGCTCTTTATGAGCGCACTGGGTTCCTGTATCCGGATAAAGCCGCACGGCTCTTTCCTCACGTTGCGCAAGTGCGTGAGAACTGGCGGCGGATGTTACGAGTCGGCGATTCACTTTTGTATGTGCTCACGGCCGGGGACCACAAAAGAGGACTGGCATCTTTAGCTGTTTGGAGAGCCTCGCAGAACGGCTGGATGTCCCAGCATCTGGTCTCCGACAACAATCCCTATGCATCACGGGCGGTATTGCTTGCGGCGGCGGCGGCGAGAATTCGCAAAGATTGCGATGTCTCGGCGCAGAACTGGTTTCGCCCTGAGAATCGCTTTCCGGCGCGCGTATTTGGATCGATGGTAAAGACGATCGGGGAGTCACTCTCGTCGGTGCAGCGGCATGCTTACTTCGGGCTACCACGAACCTTGGTGCTGCCGGCGGCGAAACGAATTCGCGTAGTTCCTTACAGCGCATCGCATAAAAGTGCGCTGCTCGAAATTGCTTCGCAGGCGCGGGGCAGAATTTACGTCATCGCTGAGGAATTAGAGCAAGACACAGAGTTCGAAACGGTAGCGGAATTGTATCGCAGCGTCGGACTGCGGCGTTCGCGACACGTTTGGCTAGCCTATCGCGCGCATAAAGAAGAACCAATCGGCGCGGCCATCGCGTATCGCGGGCCGTTGGGCATTAATTTCAGCTACCTGGAGAATCGCTGCGACCTGCTGCTACAGCCAACACTTCCGGACTCGGAAGTCACCGAGGTCACCTCCGCACTTCTAAGCGCCTCTTCCGCCGCTTATAACGATTTCGAACTGGCCGAGATTCCGGTAATCGCGGACGAAATGGCTACGCACGCCTTGGTGAAACTGGGTGGTGAGTTTGTCCGCCATTACTGCCAGGGAATTTGGCTCAAAGATGGGCACCCAGGTTTCTACAAACACGTTGACAGTTTTTATTCGCGAATATTAGCGCGACTCGAGAGGCAGCAGGAGCCGCAGGAAACTCTGATTGGGCAGGAAAGGTGATGAGTAAAGGGGTGTCCGCAGTCGAATACATCATGGAAGATCCGCGGGAAGCGATGCGGCTTGAGGCGAAAGTGGACGCCCATGCGTGGGTGCAAAAATACCTGGCGCATCGCGTCGGCGTGGCTACAGAAGTTCTTTCCGTGGGTTGTGGGCCAGGAGTCATATTGCGCGAGGTGGTCGCGCTCAATAAGTCCATACAAGCGACTGGCCTGGACATCAGCGAGGACCGTATACGGGAAGCGAGACAGCGGCATCGCGGGGTCGAAGCATTGAATTTTGTGCGCGGGGACTCGCACGCGATGGAATTCCCCTCGAATCGCTTTGACCTGGTGTACTCGCGGATGTTGCTCGAATACCTGAGGAACAAAGAACAGGCCGTGCGCGAGATGGTGAGAGTTTGCCGGCCAGGCGGAACGGTGCTCTTGCAAGATCTGGACGGCCAGCTCTTGTGGCACTACCCGGAAGATGCACAGATGCAACGGACCAGCGAGAAAGTTGTGGACGCGCTGGCCGCCACTGGATTTGATCCCTTCGTTGGAAGAAAACTTTTTTCGTTCGCCCAAGGAGCGGGACTACAAGACATCGATGTGCAGGTTGAAAGCTACCACCTGATAGCGGGTGTAGTCGGTCCAGAAATCTTGAAGCAGTGGGAGCTTAAGTTGGAAATAGCGGCACCGCAACTGAACAAGGTGTTGGGCAGTGAGACGGCAGCGCGAGAACACGCAAAAAGATTTCTCGAATATTTACGCCGGCCGGACACGCTGACGTATTCGACAGTATTTACCGTAAGTGGAAAAAAAACCCTGCAGTGAAGCTGTGTTCAGAAGCATTCGGGGAAGCAGCGGGCGAAGGGGAAATGCCGTGAACGAGATTAAGGGCCAGAAAAGAGCAAGTAAATATCCTGTTTGGGGATCCAGCACGAGCGCTGCTCGAGAGAAGGGAATACAACAATGTTTTCGAAACGCCCATCCAGTTTAGCCGCCGCACGGATCGTCGGGCGAACCGTGCTTGCGAGTTTCATGACCGTCTTTCTGGCAGCGAACGGCGCTGCTCAGAGCCAACAGGGCGTGCCGGACGTTACCGCTCTAAGTATGGAAGACCTGATGAACATTCAGGTGACCTCCGTCTCGAAGCGCACGCAGAAGGTCGCCGACGCCGCTGCCGCGATCTTTGTCATCACGCAGGAGGACTTGCGACGCTCGGGCGCTACCAGCATTCCTGAAGCGCTGCGACTCGTCCCTGGTTTGGAAGTGGCGCGCATTGACGAAAACAAGTGGGCCATCGGTTCGCGCGGGTTCAACGGACGCTTTGACAACAAGTTGTTGGTGCTGATCGACGGCCGAAGCGTATACACGCCGCTCTTCTCGGGAGTTTACTGGAACGTTCAAGACGTGATGCTCGAGGATATCGATCGCATCGAAGTCATTCGCGGACCCGGAGCAACTTTGTGGGGAGCGAATGCGGTGAACGGCGTAATTAACATCATCACCAAGAAAGCCAAAGCTACGCAAGGTGGCGTCGTGACTGCCGGCGGTGGCAATGAAGAACGCGGCTCAGTGGCTGCTCGCTATGGTGACAAAATCGGCGGGGACACTTCCTACCGAATTTATGGAAAATATTTTGATTGGGGTCCCTCGCAATACGCTAACGGTGGTACTGCCAATGACGGCTGGGAGGCCCAGCGTGGAGGGTTTCGCGCGGACTACACGCCGGTGGGCTCGAACTCTTTCACGCTGCAAGGTGACATCTACCACAGCGGGTACAACGAAACTTTAACGGTTCCTTCTTTCGCCGCGCCCTATTCCAGCACTTTTCCAAACACAGGAGCGTACAGCGGAGGAAACATCTTGGGCCGCTGGAATCACGCTACCGAAGATTCTTCCATGTCTTTGCAGATGTACTACGACAACACCACGTTGTCGGATAATTCATTATTCGTAGATCATCAAAATCTCTTCGACGTGGACTTCCAGGATGGCTTCCACCTGGGCGATTCACAACAAATGGTTTGGGGCCTGGGGTACCGGTCCGTCATGGATCGCAACGACCCGAGTTTTTCGGTTTCGCTCCAACCCAATCAGCGCACTTTGAATCAATTCAGTGCTTTCCTGCAGGACGAGATCAGTCTCGTTCACTCTCTGCGTTTAACTGTCGGTTCTAAATTCGAGCACAACGCGTTTACCGGTTTCGAATTCCAGCCCAACGTCAGATTGCTGTGGACTATGACGCCCAACCAGTCGATATGGACCGCAGTGTCTCGCGCGGTTCGGACACCGGCACTAACCGAAGAAGGATTGCGACTCACGTCGGAGGTCGTACCTCCTGGAATACCGCAAAATCCCACACCGTTCCCTGCACTGGTTACCGTTTATGGGAGCAATAACTTCCAATCGGAAGATCTGCTGGCCTATGAATTGGGCTACCGCGTTCAGGTAACCAACACTCTTTCTACGGACGTCGCGACTTTCTACAACCGCTATTCGAATCTACGGACCGCAGAGCCGGGTGCACCGTTTCTCGAAGGCAATCCGGTTCCGACCGATCTAGTTGTTCCCTTTGTGGCGGGCAACAAAATGGGCGGCGGAACGTACGGCGCCGAGCTGATTGCCGACTGGAAAGTCACGCCGAAGTGGAGGCTGGTGGGTTCTTACAGTTATCTGCAAATGGACATAGCAAAGAATTCTAACAGTCTGGATCCCACGGCCGACCTTCCCAACGGGTCAAACCCCCGTCATCAGTGGTATGTGCGATCTTCGCTGGATTTGCCACGGCATTTTGACCTCGACAACACGCTGAGATTTGTCGATCACCTCCCGGCGCTGAATATACCGGCGTACTACTCGCTGGATGCGCATTTCGGATGGCGCCCAGTGCCGCGAGTGCAGTTTTCCATCACCGGCCAGGACTTGCTCAACAACCAGCACCTGGAATTTATTCCTGACTTCATCAATACCGCTCCTACGATCGTGAAGCGCGCTGTCTACGGTAGCGTTACGGTAAATTTCAAGTAATTGGAAAGTGAACTGTGAAGCATTTTGAACATACCAGGCCCGCGAGCGTCAGGTTGAGGCGACTGGCCGTCTTGATCGCCGTCTTCAGCATGACGTTGAATTGGACGGCATCGGCTGGCGCACAAGCCGGCGATGCTTCCGATTCGTCGGAATACCTGGTCAAGGCGGGTTTCATTTACAACTTCGCGAAATTCGTGGAGTGGCCCTCCACGGCATTTGCGGAGCCGGACTCTCCTATTGTCATCGGCGTGCTGGGGACGGACCCGTTCGGAGAGATCATCAATCGCGTGGTGGAAGGTAAGAAAATTGGGGCGCGTGGTTTCCTCATCCGACGGTTCAAGTGGAGCAAAGAGCTGAAGGATTCCAAGGATTTTAAGGAGTGCAGGATTCTGTTCGTGAGTTCTTCGGAGAAAATGCACTTCGAGGAAATAGTTGAGGCCGTCAAAGGGCTTCCTATCTTGACGGTCGGCGAAACGCCGGGCTTTGCGGAACGTGGCGGCATGATCCGGTTGATGTTGGAAGACAATCGCGTGCGATTTGAAGTGAACGTCGACGCGGCTCACGACGGGAATTTGAACATAAGCTCCAGACTATTGACGCTGGCAAGGATCATCGCGCCGGCCGGGCCCTCGGCAAGGAAGCCGGGATGAATTTTCACAACCTTTCCATCAAGCGAAAATTGACGCTGATCACGATGCTCACCAGCAGCGCCGCGCTGGTGCTTTCAGCATTGAGTTTCCTTATTTACGACCTGGTGGCCTTTCGGCACTTGCTCGTTCAAGACCTTCGCACCCAAGCGGAAATTATTGGTTACAACAGCGCCGGCGCCATGGAATTTAAGGACGTACCGGCCGCAACCGCGACACTGACGGCGCTCACCGCGAAAGAAGACATCGTGGCGGCGGTCCTGTACGGTGTAGATGGCCAGGAGTTCGCGCATTATTCGCGAACCAACAACACCTTCCCGAAGGTCCTGCCGTCTCTGGCGCAAGATCAGGGATATCGATTTTACGGCGGATATCTGCAAGTGTTCCACGACGTCACGCTGAATGGGGAACACCTGGGAACACTTTTTTTGCAATCGGACATGCGGCAATGGAGTGTGCGGGCCAAACGGTACGGAGGAATTCTTTGTATTTTTGTGTTGATTTCCGGCACCTTTGCGCTGTTCGTTTCCTCGAAATTGCAGAGGCTGATTTCCAGACCAATTCTGCATCTGGAAGATTCGATGAGAGAGGTCTCGGCTAACAAGAACTATTCGGTGCGCGCCACGAAGTCCTATGGCGATGAAATTGGCAGGCTGATCGACGGATTCAACACCATGCTCTCTGAAATCCAGCACCGGGACGGGGCGCTGCGGTCCGCGAACGATGAATTGAAGACCAGAACCTTGGAACTGGAAAAAGAAATCCTGCACCGCAGACAAACCCAGGAAGAATTGCTGACCGCTAAACACACCGCCGAGGAAGCCAGTCGCGCGAAGAGCACGTTTCTCGCCAATATGAGCCACGAATTGCGGACACCGCTCAATGCCATCATCGGCTATAGCGAAATGCTGGACGAAGAGGCGCGAGAATCGGGGCGCTCGGAGAACGTGGAAGATCTGCGGAAGATTCAATCAGCGGGCAAGCACTTACTCTCACTCATCAATGACGTTTTGGATCTTTCGAAAATTGAGGCCGGGAAGATGGGACTGCACCTCGAGGATTTTGAGGTATTGCCGCTCATCGATGAAATCGCCACGACCTTGCAGCCGGCCGCTGCAAAGAACAGCAATGAGATTAAGATCCACGTATCGGAGAACCTCGGCTTCATGCGAGCGGATATCACCAAAGTCAGACAGATCTTGTTCAATTTACTGAGCAACGCATGCAAATTCACCGATCACGGTACTATCGCGCTGGATGTCGATCAGAACGACCGCGACGCTTACATCCGGTTCCGCGTCACCGACACTGGCATCGGAATCTCAGAGAAACAGCAACAGAATTTGTTCTTTGAATTTTCCCAAGCGGACGCCTCTATCGCTAGAAAATATGGCGGCACGGGCCTTGGACTGGCGATCACCCACCGTTTCGTACAGCTCATGAGAGGGCAAATCACCGTGGAAAGCGAACCCGGAAAGGGCTCCATTTTCACGGTGCAATTGCCCACTCAGGTGGTCCTGGATGGTACGAAGCTTGGACGTCCGGCTTCGGCGAATGATGGGGACAATTCCTCGGCAGGTTCCAAAATTTATCAAGACACCGTTCTGGTTATAGATGATGACGCTTCCGTTCGGGATTTGATGTCCCGCTTTCTGAGCAAATCAGGATTTCGTGTGGTAGTGGCCTCCAATGGTGAGGAGGGGTTGCGGCTTGCGAAGCAAGAGAATCCGCTGGTGATCACTCTAGATGTGGTCATGCCGGAATTCGACGGCTGGTCGGTGCTGAAGAAACTCAAAAGCGATCCGGCGCTAGCGGAGATCCCCGTCATTATTGTGACTATCGTCGACAACGAACCGATGGGACTTGATCTGGGAGCTGCCAGTTATCTGGTTAAACCGGTCGATCGTGACCGTCTCGCAGTGCTGGTTGAAAAGTACCGCATGGCTCGCTCGGGGGATGTCGATCGTCATGCAAGGCCATCGATACCCGTAGCCAGGAAATCCAAGCGTCAAACAGAATTGAAATCGACAGGAGATGTACATCATGCCGACGATCTTGTTGGTCGAAGACAATGAAATGAATCGCGACATGTTATCCAGGCGTTTGCAACGCAAGGGGTACACGGTGATCGCCGCACACGACGGGGAGCAGGGGCACTTGCTGGCGTGTTCCAAATCGCCCGACCTAATATTGATGGATATTAGTTTGCCGATGATGAACGGCTGGGAACTTACCCGGCTACTGAAAAGCAACGAGTCCACGCGGCACATTCCCATCATTGCGCTGACCGCGCACGCCATGGTGACGGATCGGGAGAAGGCCTTTGAAGCGGGCTGCGATGACTACGACACCAAACCAATTGAGTTCACGCGCTTGAGCGAAAAGATTG
>Ga0307479_10006635_pt1 | contig 10636 bp, 13 predicted proteins | sample atmos_gasesECM4C_FD_203743 | JGI IMG/M metagenome (GOLD analysis project Ga0307479, IMG submission 203743) | Hardwood forest soil microbial communities from Morgan-Monroe State Forest, Indiana, United States - atmos_gasesECM4C_515 | ecosystem: Environmental > Terrestrial > Soil > Temperate...
ACGGGCGGAGTAATGGTCGTTTATCTGCACGAAGCCCTTGAGCGCCGTCTTGCTTCCGGCGCGCCACTCACCGAGGACGAGTTGGAGGCCGCGACCATCGAGGGCGCCGTGCATCGGCTGCGGCCGAAGCTCATGACCGTGGCCGTCGTGCTGGCGAGCCTCGTTCCGATCTTGCGAGAAACCGGCATCGGCTCGGATGTGATGAAGCCTATTGCCGCGCCCATCGTCGGCGGCATGATTACTTCCACGATTCACGTTCTCATTCTAGTCCCCGTGTTTTTCGCAATGATCAAGGGCCGCGGCATCCGGCGCGCCGCGGACACGGAGCCGCCGATGAAACTCTAACCGAACAGCCGCAATAGGAGAAGGTCAGCAGTCCAAAAATATCAATTCAGGAAAGGTGAAAAAGCATGAGAACTCGAAGACACATCCTAGCTGCAGTACTCGCCCTCACTGGCTTGCTCGCAGCCAACACAAATGCCCAGGACAAGGCGAAGGGCAAGAAAATGACGTTCCAAGGCAAGGTTGAGGCCGTTACCGACAAGGGGCTGACTGTCAACGGCGAAAAGGTCGAGGGCTGGATGGACGCGATGACGATGAGCTATCCAGTGGACAAGCCCGAAGTCCTCAAGAAGGTCAAGGTCGGCGACACGATTATGGCGACCGTCTACAAAGGCGACATCACACTTCACGACGTGATGGTTACGCCGCCCGGCAAGCAGGACAAGAAAAACTCGAAATGAACCTCGGAGCGGTGCTCCGCGTCGCGCATCGCTCTTTTCCTCCAGACGCGTAAGGCTCGCTTCCCCGAAAAACATTTTCTTAGGATTGCACCTTCGATTTTTGCCGTTATCTCGCACTGGCCCGCGCGGTGCGGCGCGGCCTGGACGGTGATACAGCCTCCAACGGAGCCGCAGATGACGGCCCGGCCAAAAGAGCCTTGACCCTATACCTAAGTATCGGGTTTAACCTGAGAGTACACAGGCGAGGAGAACATGGCGCTCAAGATTGGCGAAGTCGCTGAAAGGGGGCGGAGTGAACTTGCAAACCATCCGCTACTACGAGCGTGAAGGATTGCTGCCACAGCCGCCCCGGCTTGAGTCCGGCTACCGCATGTTTCCGGAAAGCACGGTATCCCGCATCCGCTTTATCAAGCGCGCGCAGGAAATCGGGTTTGCACTGAGCGAAATCCGGGAATTGCTCTCCCCTTCGCATGGACGAGAAGCGCGAGCGCGCCGAGGTCCGCGCCCTTGCTATGGCGAAGATGGCCGACATCGACGGGAAAATCCGCACGTTGAGGGCGATGAAAACGGCGCTCACCCGGCTGACGGAGCGCTGCTCCGGATGCGGTCCGGCAAGCGAATGCCCGATTCTGGAGAGCATCGACTCGGAGGAGGTGCTACGATGACCTGGCGGCGCACGGCCGCGGTTATTCCCGGCATTGGCGTTTCGCTGATGCCGAAGTTGATTTGTCCGCTCTGCTGGCCAGCCTACGCCGGGCTTCTTTCAGCAGTGGGGCTGGGCTTTCTTATCGATGCGCGCAACCTCCTGGTTTCACGGCCTAGTTCCTGATGTTTGCCGTAACCACGCTTGCGTTCCGCGCGCGCCGGCGGCACGGCTACGGACCGCCCGGGAGCGGCGCCCCGACGCGAAATAGGGCATGGAGGGTATGCACATCGGTCCTTCCGAACGCGGACAGTGGGTGGCACTTCGGCGCTTACCCGGATGGGACTTGTAGCAGGTAGAACGCCTCTTTGAGGGCGTTACGTCCTTCACGCCCACGAGCACCGAGTTTCCGTGTACACGGCCGTGTACATGGAGCCCTCTTTCGAGCCGATTCGTGAGATTCAGAAGCTCGCAAGATCAACAATTTACTGAGCTCTCAGGGCCTCCTTTAGTTGTGGTTCGAGCCCATGCCGGGGAGCCAACTCTTTAGTTTCAGCATTTAGGGTTGCTATCAAGGCGACCGTGTACAAGCCGTGTACAAAACCGGCGATTGAGTGGTGAACGATGTGTTACGGAACGCCATGTGCTGCGGCCGCTTCGGTGTTGCGGTGGACGCCAAGGCCGTGAATCACAGTCGAATCCATAGCCGCACGAGAGTCAAGCGAAAGAATCGGGCACGGTGCCCGCTTTCGCACGAATGCTCGAAAGTGAGGCCCGGCGCCCAGAGCGCCGCTCTTCGGGCGGCGCCGGGAAAAATTGCTTTCCGGTTCCATAGCCGCGATCTGCACATGGTGCTAGGTCCTCAAAACAACGGTATGCCTGTTCGCTTTAAGGTGACACTCGACGGTGCCACGCCAGGTGGGGATTGCGGATCTGACTCCGCCCCTGACGGCACCGACTCAGTTCGAGAGCCGCGTCTCTATCAGCTCATCCGTCAGAAGGGTCGGGTAGAGAATCGGACTCTTCAGATCGAGTTCCTTGACCCCGGCGTGCAGGCGTTCTCGTTCACGTTTGGATAGTGAATTGGAGATTGACATTATTCACCGCGAGCAAAATGCCCCCGTTCAGATGCGTCTTTCCGATTCCGGTTCACCGCCGACCATCACCAGAGATCCCCGTCCGGCCTCCTGCTCGGGGCCGATTCGCGGGATTTCGGTAATTTGCCCAAGGATCATCCGTGGCACGTGGAGCTTTCGGCTGCGCATCGAACCATGGACGTTCAATGCCAATCGGACCAGCGGGAGGCTGGCAGCCCTATGAACACCAGATGGCTGGAGCGGTCCGCGGCGTAAAATCAGCGATTTAGACGTGTCCGGAATGTCACAGAATGCTCGAGATCGCTTCAGCCCTTGGGCGCGGATGCCGGCATGTGCATCACCTTGCCGCAGAGATGCATCAAACCACCAGAGGTTGAATAGCGCCTGGAGAGCCTCGGCCATATTCAAAACACGACGGCATGGAGTAAAGAATGAAAGTTGACCTCGTTCCTCCCGACTCTGACACAGAGGTGCGTCATTGGGTACGGCATGATCAGGCCTTCGCAATGATGTTGGGACCCGGCTCAATTGAGTGGGGCTCGAAGCGCTCCGCGCTGGAAACGTTCGCCTACACAGCGGGCGATTTGGCATTGTGCGACCGTCATCAGGGAGAGTGGGTCGGACTCATGAACGTGACGCATCTGCAACTCGGTATTTCCGATGCGGCATTGACGGCTGCCACCGACGAATCGAGTGGCGAGATCGAACTGCACCCTCGCCGCAAGTTTGCCGACTCCCGCCTGGGGGCATTGGTCACCGCCGTCCATGCGGAGATGGTGGCTGGGTTCCCGAGCGGCCGGCTGTTTCTGGATTCGATCGAGCAGGCGATGGCAGTAGCCCTGGTCAATGGTCAGGCAGTAAGGCATCGTGCTGTGCGGATATCCCGCGGCGGACTAGGCCCCGCGCGCTTGCGAAGGATAGCAGACTTGGTCCATTCCAGATTGGAAGACGAGTTGGGTCTGGACGACTTGGCGCAATCCGTCGGTTTGAGCACGGCTCATTTCGCGCGGATGTTTCGCAAATCAACGGGCGAGACCCCACATCAATTTCTTCTGCGGCAAAGGCTTGAGCGCGCTAAGGCGATGTTGCGTGCTCCCGGCGCGCGAATACTGGACGTGGCCGTGGCCTGTGGTTTCAAGACTCAGCAGCATTTTGCACAGGTCTTTCGCGATGTCCTTGGCGTTAGCCCGACGCGATATCGCCAGGACTTTCTGGGCGATGAAGTGACACCCGAATCGGAAAACTGCTTCGAGGGTGCGCCACGCCTCGTTAGCGTTGGTTAAGCCCTGCCGGTCATTTCTCTCGCGCCGCATCAATAAAAGCAAGATTCCGACCATCCAGCAAAAATCCGCACAAGCCCATTTTCGATGTGCAGTTTAATCAGGTTGTAAGCACTATTCTTCGGCGATAAGAGGAAGCCGACACGATTGAATGTGCGGAAGGAAGTTGCCGAGGTGCGCGCCTGAATTGATGCCGGCGCAACGCCAAACCGCTGCTAAAGGAGAACTCCCAATGAAATTTATGACATTGTTTCACGCTGTAAAAGTCCATAGACTGAGGGCCTTTGTGCTGGCCGCGTCAGCAATTTCAAACATCGCCTGGGCCCAGGCGCAGCCGGCGCCACCGATTTCCGGGGTTCTGGGAAAGGTCCAGTCGTTTACCGGCAGTTCGCTCGAGGTTGCAACGCCTTCAGGCGTCGTCCACGTGACCGTCAAGCAGCCCCTTGCAACCTACAAGCAGATCCCGTCGGATTTAGGCCATGTCACCCCAGCCTCGTATGTCGGCGTGGCATCCGTGCAGCAGGCGAACGGCACAGAACTAGCGAAGCAGGTCATCATCTTCCCCAAGGAACTGCGCGGGGCGGCGGAAGGTAGTGTTCTGCTGGATGCGCCAGGCGCCACCACACACAACCGAATGACGAACGGCTCCGTGTCCAGCCCCGCCGTTTCGCATTCCCGCATGACGAACGGCACGGTACAGAAGGGCGCCAGTAGCACTCTGGTGGTTCGATATCAGGACGGCTCGCAGACGATTTCGATACCTGCGGACGTTCAGGTCGTAGTAGTCGCGAAAGAACCAGTCACCTTGAGTGCTGGCGATACCATCTATGCGCGACCGAGAAGCTGCCCGACGGAATGCTGACCACGAACAAGATCCTTCAGATCGCCACCGCATCCCCCAACGCGCAGTAGGACGCCGTAAAATGGGCCGTTCCATAACTCTACGTAAAGGAGCGATCTCCGCGAGCACGCTATCGGAACCCCCGGGCGTGCTTGTGGCCAAGAGGCATCATCTCCTGGTGCGCTGGAGTCACTGGCTGAATGTGCCGATCCTTCTCGGCCTCATTCTGAGCGGCATCTCGATTTACTGGAGTTCGCCGATCTATCAGCACAAGCCAGATCCGGGCAACGGAAACTTCGATGTGGCGGCGGACATCGGAATCTGGATCTGCGCCCACGTGCCCGGTCTGCATCGCTACCGCAACCCGCCCGATTGGATTTATAACCACATGAGTCTCGGGCCGGGTATGTTGGCTCCCGCTTTGCGGCTCCATTGGCTGTGCGCGTACGCATTCATGCTGAATGGTGCGGTGTACGTCATTGGGTTGATAGCAGGAGGAGGCTGGCGAGGATTGCTGCCGCGGCGCGCCGATGTGTTGGACGGGTTGCGGATGCTTCGCTACTACCTCGGCGTGCCCTACGCGAAACTCTCGCGCCGCCAATGGCAGCATCCGCGATTCGACACAAAGTACAACGCGCTTCAGCGCGCAGCGTACTTCTCAGTTCCACTCGCCGGTTGCCTTTCGGCCGCTACAGGATGGGCGATTCACAAGCCCATACAGCTTCATTGGCTGGCCGCCATTTTTGGCGGGTTCGATGCAGCACGCGTTTGGCATTTCTGGCTCATGTGGGTCTTCATTCTTTTCGTGGTTCCCCATGTGATTCTGGTTTTCGCCGACGGGTGGGATACGCTGCGCAGCATGATCACAGGTTGGTCGGCGAGAGTAAAGCGGCCGGAGGTCAGGGCTCATGAACAATAAGGCCCGAGGCTTCTTCGGCGAGCGACCCCTCCCAACTGTGGAGATGGAGCCCCAGGTGCTTCGTCGCCGCACCCGGCGCGACCTTCTGTTGTTTGGGGCCGGGACACTGGCAGGGCTCGCGGGTGCTGGATCTCTCCTGCCGCAGTCTCCGAGGGAGTCGTGGCTTCTGAACAGTGCTCTTCGTATCGACGATGACGTCGCAGAAGCACTCTACTCGGAAAATCGTTCGGTGCCCACCTACACCAAATCGCAAATTACCGAGCTCAAGAACAACTACAACGGAGCCACTCCCGATCCCGGGTACATCCCTGGATGGCATCTGGTTTTGGATGGCTTGGCATCCGGCGTGAGCATCGCCCTTGATATTCGCAGTCTCGTGACTCGCTTCTCAATACACGAGCAGATTACGCGGCTGGTCTGCGTCGAAGGCTGGAGCGCGATCGCATGGTGGGCTGGGCTGAGATTCGACGGCATGATTCGTGCGTACCCGCCGATATCGCAGGCGAAATGGGTGCGGGTGGAGTCGACGGTCAACCTCGATGCCTCGGGAAATCCAGACCCGTACTACGTCTCGCTCGACCTGGCGACAGCGCGCCATCCACAGACGCTACTTGCCACACACTTCAACGGGCAGGTCCTGACTGTGGAGCATGGAGCCCCGCTCCGTCTGGTGGCGCCCGTAAAACTCGGACTGAAGAATGTGAAGGCCATCACAAGACTCACATATGTCGCGGAGGAGCCTCGGGACTACTGGGCCGAACGTGGATATTCCCGCTACGACGGAATTTGATCAAGGAGAGCAGCGTATGACGCAACTTGAGCGCATCGCCATCTTTGCCGCAGCCGCCCGGCCCCGGCACCTAAGGGCCGACATCCGGCAACTGCTCAAGCGCAATATCCTGGACAGCCTCGGTTGCGCCATTGCTGCGCTGCCGGGGCAGCCCTTCCAGTCGCTGCGCGAACAGTTCGAGGAATACCGGGCACCCGGCCGGTGCACGTTGGTCGGCGGCGGCAAAACATCCGCAGATCAGGCGGCGCTCTTCAACTCCGGCCTTGTACGCTACGTGGATCTTCTCGACAGCTACATGGCGCCAGGAGGGCTCTGCCATCCGAGTGACAACTTCGGAACCGTTCTCGCCGCGGCTGAGCAAGCAGGGGCGTCAGGCGAAGAGTTCATGCTGGCGCTCGCCGTAGCCTACGAGATTCAATGCCGGTTCTCGGCCGCGGTCCCGGTGATGGCGAAGGGCTTCAACCACGCCACGCAACTCGCGATTTCCTCCGCCGCGAGCGCCGGAAGACTTCTCGGACTCTCCGCCGGCGAAATCGCGAACGCGATTGCCATCGCGGCGGTCGACAACATCTCGCTCGCGTGTGTGCATGCCGAACCGGTGTCGCAGTGGAAGGGTTTCTCGCCGGGGATGACGGGAATGCGCGCTATCTATGCAGCCTCACTGGCAAAGCGCGGCTTCCAGGGCCCAGACGGCCTGTTCGAAGGCCCGGACGGGCTGGAGCGCATGTTCGGCCAGTCGATCGAAGTGGACTGGGATGACCCCTCGCTCGAAATCGTCTCACAGACGGTGCTGAAGAAATACTGCTCACTCATTCATGGCCAGCCGGTGCTGGAAGCCGTGCTGGATCTGAAACGCGGCAACGGTTTGGAGGTTGCGAATGTCGATCGCGTACGCTGTGACGTCTTCCAGGGCGCCTTCGATTTCGCTGGCGGTGGGCGCTATGGGTCGAAGGACCATCCTGAAGCCAAAGAGCAAGCCGACTACAACCTGAAGTACCTCGTCGCGGTGGCATTGCTGGACGATCAGGTGGGGCCCGCACAATTGCAATCGGCACGCATTCAGGCGCCGGATGCACAGGCGCTGCTCTCACGAGTGGAGATCCGTCCCGATGAGCAATTCACCGCTCGCTATCCCAGAGAACTCAATGCCCGAATCACGATCTACACCAAAGACCAGCGGGTGCTGGTGAAAGAGCAACTGGGTTACGAAGGGGGCTTGGCCAACCCCATGTCGTGGGAGCGGACCGTGGAGAAGTTCCATTGGCTGAGCGAACCTTTCGTGGATGAGGATCTCCGAGGCAAGCTGATCGAGGCCGTGCAGCAACTTGATTCGCGACCGATTTGGGGCCTGATGGACCTGCTCGCCCAGGTGCGACCGTCTGCCGTCTTTTCCGCAACGCACCGCGGCATTCAGTGAGTTTTTAAGGTCATCGCACGAAACCAGCAGGATTCCGACCATCCGGCAGAAATCCGTACAAGTGCCTCGGCGATGTGCAGTTTAATCAGATTGTGAGCACAATACGGCCTCACAAATGGACATCAAGAGTTAACAGGGGAGGGAACGTCAATGGAAGCAATCGGATTGTTAGTCACGCTTGAAGCACGCGCAGGTAAGGAGGCTGATGCCGAGGCATTTCTGAAGTCAGCTCAGCCACTCGCGCTGGATGAAAAAGGGACCTTGAAGTGGTATGCGATCAAGCTCGGGCCGGGGAAGTTCCGGATTTTCGACACCTTTGCTAACGAAGCGGGCCGCAACGCCCACTTGAACGGCGACATTGCGAAGGCCTTGGGGGCACGGGCCGGCGAATTATTTGCGACTCCTCCGCAAGTGGAAAAAGTGGAAGTCCTTACAACCACGCCCTTAAAGGGCTGAGTGCGAGGTTCGGGCGAGCTGAACGTTAAAAGGAAGCTTACAAATGGCAGCTAATACAGAGACAGTAATTGTCACCGGCGCCTCGCGAGGGATCGGAGCGGGACTCGTCGAAGCGTTCCTGAAGCGGGGTTACAACGTCGTTGCAAACTCGCGCAACATTACAAAAGCAAATCCATTCGCCGTAGGCGCGAATCTTGCGCTGGTCGATGGAGACATCGGCGATCCACGCACTGCTGCCGCGATTGTGGATACCGCTGTATCGCGCTTTGGCCGCATCGACGTGCTGATCAACAACGCCGGTGTTTTTATTCCCAAGGCTTTCACCGAATACACGACCGAAGACTTCAACACATTAGTCTCCACGACGCTTGCTGGCTTTCTCTATGTGTCACAGCTAGCAATAAAGCAAATGGTGCGGCAGAAATCGGGCAGTATCATCAACGTGTCCACTACGCTGGTTGACCAACCGATCGCAGGTGTAGGGGCGGCCGTTCAGATCATGCTCAAGGGCGCCCTGAATGCGGTGACACGCGCCCTCGCCATCGAATACGCGAAAGAAGGCATTCGTGTCAACACCATTGCGCCGGGGGTAATCAATACTCCCATGCACAAACCGGAAACTCACGACTTCCTGAAAGGGCTGCACCCGGTCGGCAGAATCGGCGAGGTCAAAGAGGTCGTCGACGCAGCTTTGTTTCTGACCGACGCCACGTTCACCTCGGGAGAAATCCTGCACGTGGATGGCGGCGCTCACGCGGGCAAGTGGTGACGGAAACAGCACACGGAGAAAAATGAGAATGAACACTTATCAAAAGACCAACGCAGCAGGTGGCTCAGCCCAGGAAGGCGTCACGGTAAGATACACCGCCAAGACCCATACTTCGGGCGGTCGGCGTGGCGGCGTCTCCCACAGCGATGATGGCCGCTTGGATGTTCAGTTTTCCGCTCCCGGTGTCCCAGGCACGGGCACGAATCCGGAGCAGTTGTTTGCTGCCGGCTGGTCCGCCTGTTTCATAAGTGCGATGGGGCTTGTGGCCAAAAGGATGAAGGTCACGCTTCCGGCCGACATAGCCATCGATGCCGAAATAGACCTCTGCCATTCTGGCGACGTGTACTTCCTCCGGGCACGGCTCAACGTGAGCCTGCCGGGTTTGGATCGCGAAGTCGCGCAGGCCATTGTTGACGCGACGCACGGCCAGACATGTGCATATTCCAACGCCACACGCGGCAACGTTGAGGTTACGCTCACCGTGGTTTAGTCAGACCTGTAGCAGACCGACGAAGGAGAAAAACTATGACATTCGCGCAGACATACCGAAGTGCTTTAATTGCAGGCTTGCTGACAGCAGTGTTTCAAACGGGCGCCGCCGCTCAGGCGAACTCTGCTCAGGGGGTTAACAACGTCGTCATCGTCCACGGTGCCTGGGCCGATGGATCCAGCTGGTCCAAAGTGATTCCACTGCTTCAAGCCAAGGGATTGCATGTGGTCGCCGTTCAGAACCCATTGACCTCGCTGGCGGACGATGTTGCCGCCACCAGGCGCGCCATCGCATTACAGGATGGCCCCGTGCTGCTAGTGGGCCATTCCTATGGAGGAGTGGTCATCACCGAGGCAGGAAACGATCCAAAGGTAGTGGGGTTGGTCTATGTGGCTGCACTCGCGCCATCGGATGGTGAATCCGTGGCTTCGGTCACCAAACCGTTTCCGCCGGCTCCGCTCGGCAACGAAGTCCGTCCGGATGCAGAGGGTTTTCTGACGGTGACCCCAAAGGGAATCGCCGAAGACTTCGCCCAGGATCTCCCAGAAAAGGAGAAGCAGCTGTTGACGGCGACACAAGGTCCCACTGCAAGCGCTGTTTTTGGCGGCACCGTCACAACCGCCGCTTGGAAGACGAAGCCATCCTGGTGCGTGATTGCCGGCAACGATCGCGCTGTACCGCCAGAGCTTCAGAAGGCCGAAGCGGCGGCGATGAAAGCGATTTCGATCACTGTCCCCTCCAGTCACGTGCCAATGCTGTCTCATCCGAAAGAAGTCGCGGACTTGATCGCACAGGCCGCCGCCAATGCCGGGAGCCGATAGACCGAGAACCGCCCTAAAGGAGGACCCATGAGCGCAGTGAAATTAGAGGACGCCCGCCGCGTCATCAGCGCGGCTGAGAAGAAAGCCACGGAACTTGGTCAGCCCATGAATATCGCAGTGGCTGATGAAGGCGGGAACATCGTAGCGCACGCTCGTATGGACAACGCGTGGATTGGCAGCATCGATATCTCGATGAAGAAGGCTTACACGTCGCGCGCATTCGACCTTGAAACGAGGGAATTGGCAAAGCACTCTCAATCGGGAGGCCAGTTCTTCGGCATTCATGTTTCGAACGACGCCAAGATCATGATTTTTGCCGGCGGCATCCCACTGAAGCTGGATGGCAAGGTAGTCGGTGCGATTGGTGTCA
>Ga0307479_10006636_pt1 | contig 10636 bp, 7 predicted proteins | sample atmos_gasesECM4C_FD_203743 | JGI IMG/M metagenome (GOLD analysis project Ga0307479, IMG submission 203743) | Hardwood forest soil microbial communities from Morgan-Monroe State Forest, Indiana, United States - atmos_gasesECM4C_515 | ecosystem: Environmental > Terrestrial > Soil > Temperate...
AGATCAAGAACCGCGAAAAAGGTATGCGCGTGCTCCGCTCCCGACTCTACGAAATCGAAATGGAGAAGCAGCAGCAGGCGCTGGCCAAAGAGCGCAAGGCCATGGTGGGTTCCGGCGATCGCAGCGAGAAAATCCGTACCTACAATTTCCCGCAGAACCGGCTCACCGATCACCGCATCGGCTTCACCATCCACCAGCTTGACGCTGTGATGGACGGCAAGATTCAGCCTCTGATCGAGGCTCTCGTCACCCACTACCAGGCGGAGAAGCTGAAGCAGGAAACTGCCAGCGTGGTTTAGCTCGGGAAATCCAAAATCAGGGCGCGCCGACATGACTGACTTAAATGCGACTCTTGTGGATGTACTGGCCGACCGCTACGTGGCGAATGCGGCTCGAGTCCGTGAATTGGCCACGCCAATTGGCGAAGGCCAGTTCTGGCGGAAGCCTTTCGCCTTCGGCAACAGCTTTGGACATCTTGTGCTGCACCTCACCGGCAATTTGAACTACTACATCGGAGCGCAGATCGCGCAGACGGGTTACATGCGCGACCGGCCGCGCGAGTTCAGTGACCCGAATCCTCCGTCAAAGGAGGAGGCGCTTAAGCGTTTCGATGATGCGGTCAGCATGGTGGTGCGCACGATTCGCGCGCAGTTTCCTGACGATTGGTCGGCAGCCTACTCCGGGGTAGGCACCAACTCGCGGAACCGTCTCGACATGGTCCTACAGTGCGCGGCGCACATGCAGCACCACATCGGACAGATGATTTACCTCGGCTACGAGTGGAAGCGGCAAGTGAACAATTAAGGTTCCCCCCTCGTTCTCTTTCCTGAAGGGCCACCGATTTTGCAGAACCTGCGACGCGACTACAAGGCGGGCCTCTTCGATTTTTTTTGATTTCCTACGGGCCTCGGTGTCTCCGTGGTGAAATAGGTTCGTGCAATTGAAAGCTGTCCTCACTTCGGCCATCGGGCGCCTTACCGGAGAGCGGGTTCCTTCCCCACGGATGAACGCCGAGTTGCTGCTGATGTTCACACTCGACTGCGACCGCGCCTATCTCTACGCTCATCCCGAGCGCGAGCTCACCGGCGAGGAACTGGGGCGCTACGAGGCGGCTCTGACCGAGCGCGGGCGGGGCGTTCCGGCGCAGTACATCACCGGGCATCAGGAATTCTGGGGCATTGATCTCATCGTGACTCCGGCGGTTCTGATCCCACGGCCGGAGACCGAGCACGTCATCGAGACGGTCCTGGGACTCGCGGGAGCCAGCTTCAAGGGTGCTCCTGGTGCCAGCGGCCCTCAGGGGCTAAAGCCCTCACTCTTACCGGACGACAGCGGCACGGCTGGAAGCCGTGCCCTTCCCAAAGCCACAGATCGTTACGCTCATTCCCAAGTCCCTGATCGCCGCGTACCTTCCAAGGCCGTTAATCCGAGTCAAGCTATCGTGGAAGGGACGGGCGGGCAGGAGTGCCCGCCTCACACAAGCCCGCTTCGCATTGCGGATGTCGGTACCGGTTCCGGCTGCATCGCATTGGCGCTAGCGAAAGAACTGCCGGGAGCGGAGATCCATGCCACCGACGTATCCGCAGCTGCGCTGGAAATCGCCCGCGCCAACGCGGCTCGCCACGGGCTCGGCGGACGAATTGAGTTTCACGAAACGGACCTGTTGGCAGGACTCCCCTCCGATTTCGATTTCATCGCCTCCAATCCGCCCTATGTGGGTGAATCTGAGGAGGATCAGGTCCAGTTAGAGGTTCGCAGATACGAACCTCGCAGCGCGGTATTTGCGGGACCGTCGGGAACAGAGGTCATCGCGCGGCTGATTCCGCAAGCTCTCCTGGCCTTGCGTCCCGGAGGCTGGCTGGTCCTCGAAATCAGCGGCACGATTGTTAGTCCGGTCGAGCGGCTGCTCCAGTCATGGGAGGAAGTTCGCCTCATCTCCGACCTTCAGACGATTCCGAGGGTGGTGCAGGCGCGGAAGCCCCGGGGCTAGGGCGCCCAAAATTGGGCCAGGGAAGAGCGGCATTCAGCAATGTGTTTCAGCCAATGAAAGATATTTGTGGATAACAAACCGCCGGAATACGTTTTGACTTGACGCCTGCCCCTGAACAGTGGCTTACTACTATCCCTATTCGTACTAAAACCTTTGGCCCCACTCGCCAAACCATCCACTAATCACACCTAGCATTTGTTGCTAATCACAATCAGTTGACTGGAGATAAGGAGACTCGTTGATGAATTCACCCAGGTTCCAACGTGTGGTAACCGGTCTGTTCGCCACGGTACTCATCGGGCAGTTCGCTGTGGCTCAGCACCCGCCGTCCTCGTCGACCCCGGTTTTCAGAAGCCTGCAGAGCTATGCAGACTGGGTCGGGTCTAATCACAAAGCGCCATTCGACCGGGATAGCGTCCGTCTTCCTAAGGGAGGAGCGGCCGCACTGTTGAAGCAGCGGAGCGCAGCCGGACTGACGTTGGCGCCCGTCGCCGGCGGCAACGTAAGAATCAACCGCGATCGAGATCCATGGCCCAAGGCAGAAGTCGCCGTGGGGATTGACCCAGCGAATGGAAACGTGGTGGTCATGACCAATGACTTCCGCGAGAACTGGGACCACGAGTACTACCATGTGTCCACAAACGGTGGCACCGCGTGGTCAGACGACTCCATGGTCGGTGGCGCCGATCCGTTCACTTTTGCCCAGTTGACTTTTGAGAGCGATCCGGGAGTTGCCTTCGATAGCAAGGGTCACAGCTTCCTGTCAGCCATTACCGGTAATTCGATTTCTGACTATCTAGATTCGAACGACAACTACTCGAACTTCGATACTCAGATCATTTTGGCGCAAGGTTTCAACCACGGAACTTACAGCAATCTGCTCCCAATCGTGATCGACACCCAGCCGTGCCGCTTCTTCCCCACCGCTTCCGATTGCCCGGCAACGCTGGACAAGCCGCTCATCACCGTGGACAACGTGGCTGGCAGTCCGAACAACGGCACGGTTTACGTCTACTACACAGTTTTCTGCAACAGCGTCGCGTGCCCCTATGGATCGGGCAAAATTCCGGCGTTCGGTTCTGCCATTGTGGAATCGCATTCTCCGGGAGCGGGGCTGCCCTTCTCGCCACCGCAGATTGTCAGTGGGTCGCTGTCGAACGAGCAGTTCTCCTACATGGTTATTGACAGCCACGGCGTGCCGCACGCCTTTTTCGACGACTTCTCTTCGAGCAGCGCCTTGAACATGTATATGTCCACGCTTACGTCCTCGGGGTGGGTGGTGAATGCCAAGCCAGTCGCAACCTTTATCCCGTCGTTTACCGCGACGAGCAACTGGAGCTTCCGCCTTAACGGTACGTTGGCTCCGGGGTGCGGCATTCACGGAAATACCGCCTATTGTGCGTTCTCAGCGAATCAGGCGGGGAATGGAGCGTTCGAGAGCGGTCTTAGCGTCTATCTGGCCGCCGTCAATACCCAGACAGGCGCATCCTCGATCAGCCGCGTAAACAATGATCTGTTCAACGGTAGCAAGGATCACATTTTCCCATGGGCCACAGCCAAGAGTGACGGCTCGGTCTACGTAGGCTTTTACGACGACCGCGATGATCCCTTCCTCACGAAGGTGAAGTATTGGGTGGCCAAGTCAACGGATGGTGGAGCGACCTTCCCGACACAGATGGCAGTCAGCGACGCCTCATTCAACCCGTGCAACGGCTTCCCTGGCTGCGGTTTCTTCGGAGACTACACCCAGATTGCGGCTGGGCCGGACGGAGTGGTTCACGCTGCATGGTCGGATACACGCGACGGAGCAAGCATGCAGGTCTTTGGACAAGCCATCACCTGGTAGCGATAGCCACGGAAAGAGGCCTGGTGGAGCCCGTTCGGCTCTCTCGGGCCTTTTTGTTTCTTGAGAGCAGCTTAGCGCCGAACAGCCGCCGGTAAAATCTCTTCGACATCGATGATGTCGGTTGGGTAGTTACCGGTGTAGCAGGCGGAGCAGTAGGACGTCTGGTCCCCTTCTCCGCAGGCCTTCTTCAAGCCGTCGAGTGACAGGTACGCGAGGGAGTCGGCGCCGATGTAGTCGCGAATCTCGTTCACCGACTTGTTGGCGGCGATGAGTTGCTTCCTGGAGGGCGTGTCCACGCCGTAGTAGCAGGGAGAAATCGTGGGCGGGCAGGAGATGCGCATGTGCACTTCCGTCGCGCCGGCGTTGCGGATCATGCGCACGATCTTGCGGCTGGTGGTACCGCGTACGATGGAATCATCAATCAGTACGATGCGCTTGCCTTTTAGAAGCGAGCGTACCGGATTCAGCTTCAACTTGACGCCGAAGTCGCGCACACTCTGGCTGGGCTCAATGAAGGTACGGCCGACGTAGTGGTTGCGAATCAGCGCGAAGCGGAAGGGAATGCCGCTTTCGGCCGCGTATCCCACGGCGGCGGTCACGCCGGAATCGGGCACGGGCACAACCAGGTCGGCTTCCACGGGCGATTCCTTGGCCAGTTGGCGTCCGAGGTTTTCGCGGCTCGTCTGTACGGCGCGGCCGAACACCACGCTGTCGGGACGCGAGAAATAGACGTGCTCGAAGATGCAGCTGGAATGCGGGGCGCTGGTGGAATAGAAACGCGATGTAGTTTCCTCGGGGCCAACCACAATCAGCTCTCCCGGCTTGACGTCGCGCAGGTATTCGGCGCCGATCAGGTCGAATGCGCAGGTTTCCGAGGCGAAAACAATCGTGTCCCGGGCGTGGCCGTCGGTGGCTGGAATGCGGCCCATGGCCAGCGGGCGGAAGCCGCGCGGATCGCGGGCGGCGAAGACTCGGTCGGCGCTCATCATGACCAGGGAAAATGCTCCCTCTACGCGCCGCAGAGCGTCGGCCATGGCCTCGGGCAGGGTGTGCTCACGGGAAAGTGCGATAAGGTGAACGATGACCTCGGTATCGCTGTTGGTCTGGAAGATCGATCCCTGGGCTTCGAGGCGCGAGCGAACCAGATGCGCATTGACCAGATTTCCATTGTGCGCCAGCGCGATGGCGCCTTTGTTGGATTGCACCAGAATCGGCTGGGCGTTCAGAAGCGCCGAATCGCCGGCGGTCGAGTAACGCGTGTGTCCGATCGCGAGCGACCCGCGCAGCGGCGAGAGCACCTCTTCGGTAAAGATGTCCGCGACCAGACCCATCGCTTTGTGCTGGCGCAGGGTCAGGCCGTCGGAGCTGACGATGCCCGCCGACTCCTGCCCGCGATGCTGCAATGCGTGCAGCCCCAGGTAAGCCAGCTTCTCAGCCTCTGGGTGAGCGAAGATCGCCACCACGCCGCACTCGTCACGAAATTTGTCGGAACAATGCATTTAGCCCTCTGCCTTTAAGTGCTCGTGTGGGACCGGGTCTTTGACCCGGTCAGGCCGAGCAAAGCTCGGCTGCCTCAGTATGTTGCATCAATCTGCCGCGACCAGCTCCGCATCGGTCCGCAGCGCCGACTCCAGAGCTGATTCGTACACCTCGCTCAGCTCGGAAATCACGGCTGAAATCAGCGGCTTGCCATCAAGGGAGACTTCCAGCCGGTCCGGAATCGTCTCTCCGATCACATCCGCCGCGACCCCATGCTTTCCCGCTGCTTCTTTGATTCGCGACAGCTGAGCCGGGTCGCAGGAGACCACGATTCGGCTGGCGTCTTCCCCAAACAGCGCAAACTCCGCGGGCAGCCCGTTGGAAGCCACATTCACCCTGGCGCCCACACTTTTCGGAAACGCCTTTTCGGCCAGCGCAACCGCCAAGCCGCCATCGGAGCAATCGTGCGCGGAATCCACCAATTCCTGCTGAATCAGTTCGACGACCGCTCTCTGCAACGCCGCTTCGTTCTCGAGATCGAGTTCCGGAGGATATCCCCAAAGCGTCCCCAGAATTTCTTTGGAGTACTCCGAAGAACCGAACTCACTCTGTGCGTCGGTGATATCTCCTGGCTCGCCGGCGCGCAATAGCACAATCGTGCGTCCGGGTGCGGTGAAATGCATTTTCGCAGTCTGGTGAACGTCGTCAAGAATGCCCACGACGCCTAGCACCGGCGTGGGATAAATGCCCTCGCCCAGCGTTTCGTTGTAAAAGCTGACATTGCCGCCGGTGATGGGGATTTCCAATTCCTCGCAAGCCTTTGTGATGCCGTCGATCGTTTGCGAGAACTGCCACATGATGTGCGGTTTCTCGGGATTGCCGAAGTTGAGGCAGTTGGTGGCGCCGACGGGCGTCGCGCCCGAGCACGCCACCTTGCGCGCCGCCTCAGCGACGGCGTGCATCGCACCCAGCCGCGGATCGAGATAGCACCAGCGGCCGTTGCCGTCGAGCGCCATCGCGAGCCCACGCTGTGAGCCTTTGATCCGGATCACGCCCGCATCGCCCGCGCCGGGCGCCTCCACCGTGTTGGTCTGCACCATGTGGTCGTATTGCTGCCAGACCCAGCGCTTGCCGCAAATATTGGGGCTGGCGAGCAGACGCGTCAGATTCCGGGTGAAGTCGTTGATTTCGCCAAGTCCGACTTGCTCCGGCATTTCGCGTGACACTGAAGGTTCCCATCGAGCGAGCGGACGCTTGTAGACTGGCGCATCGTCGGTGAGGGCCTGATTCGGGATCTCGGCCACTACTTTGCCGTGCTCGAGTACGCGCAGCTTGTTGTCGTCCGTAACTTGGCCGACTTCGACCGCATCGAGTCCCCACTTTTCGAAGACGCGGTAGACCTCTTGCTCGCGGCCCTTTTGGGCGACGAGCAGCATGCGCTCCTGCGACTCGCTGAGCATGATCTCGTAAGGAGTCATGCCGGTTTCGCGCTGCGGCACGCGATCGAGTTCGATTTCGATGCCGACTCCGCCGCGGCCGCCCATCTCGCAGGTGGAGCAAGTCAGGCCGGCCGCGCCCATGTCCTGGATGCCGACGATCGCGCCGGTTTGCATGGCTTCGAGACAAGCTTCGAGCAGAAGTTTTTCAAGGAAGGGGTCGCCGACCTGGACGTTGGGGCGCTTGGCCTCCGAGGCCTCGCTGAATTCTTCGCTGGCCATAGTAGCGCCGTGGATGCCATCGCGGCCGGTCTTGGCGCCCACATAAATCACCGGGTTGCCCTGGCCCGAGGCGCGCGCGTAGAAGATTTGATCTTTGCGCACCAGGCCCAGCGCAAACGCGTTGACGAGCGGGTTGCCGGAATAGCAAGGCTCGAATTTCGTCTCACCGCCGAGGTTGGGTACCCCGAAGCAGTTGCCGTAGGAGGCGACGCCGCTGACGACACCTTCGAGGATGGAGTGATTCCGGTGAATCTCGGCTTGTGTGACAGCAGGTTGTGTGGGGCGGGCACTCCTGCCCGCTAGTGCTGGTGGCGTAGAAGACGCGGGAAGGAGTGCCCGCCCCACACTTGGCTGACTTGTGATGGGGCCGAAGCGGAGCGAGTCCATCACAGCGACCGGCCTTGCGCCCATGGTGAAGATGTCGCGCAGAATCCCGCCCACGCCGGTGGTTGCTCCCTGAAACGGCTCAATGAACGAAGGGTGATTATGCGACTCGATCTTGAAGGCGCAGGCCCAGCCATCGCCGATGTCGATGATCCCGGCGTTTTCGCCCGGGCCCTGTAAAACTCGCTTGCTGCGCGTCGGCAGACGCTTTAGATGCACCCGCGAGGACTTGTAGGAGCAATGCTCGCTCCACATCACGCTGAAGATGCCCAGTTCGGTGAGCGTGGGCTCGCGTCCGCCCAGAAGTTGCTTGATCTTGTCGTACTCGTCGAGCGTGAGTCCGTGCTGCCGGAGGGTCTCCGGAGGAAAGCTAGAAGTCAAAGAGGTGGCCATGGGAGGAACTTCTATTGTCGCATTTGAGGGCGCGCATGGGTAGGACAATCACGCCCATTTCTTGCCTGGGACTTCTCGCCCAAAGTGTGGGTTAGTGCCTCGTAGTGCAAGCAATGCCATGGCCATGGCTGTCTTTTGGTCGGTGCCCCAGGGAGCACCCACTGATTTCCGCAACCCATCGACTTGCTTCCGCAGTTCGGACTCTTTCAATTCCCAAGCGTCGGCTGCGCTGAGCCAGACCTCGCGCTCGCGGACGGAGATTATCGTCAGCCTGCGATCCTCGCAGGCGGAAGCCATCGCCTGCCGGAACAGAGCTGCTTCCGCGGTGTGAATTAGAGGATGGGAGCGCAGCACTGCCGCGAGGTCCTCGGGGATCAACCTCGAACCGGACGGGATTCCTGCAGCTTTGACCGCAACTCCGAGGGACCGGAGCTGGTCGAGAGTATCTTTGACGGCTATTCGGGCCATTTCCTGAGATGCGGCCTTGACTCGGTGGACCAACTCTGCGGCTTGCGATGGGGGGAGTTCCGCAGCTTCGTGGTAGACGAATCGGGGAAGAGAATTGCTGGCCGGCAAAAGTTCGATGCGGCGACGGAGCAACACCGTAAACTTGCCGGGCACTCCTGAGACTGCAACCAGAGCTGCCCAACCGGTATGCAGCCTGAATCCGAGCGCGGCAGGTGCGGGCATGCTAGGAAGATTAGAAGCAGCGCTGGATCGGACGCAAGTCGACGCCGATCCTCAAAATGAGAGGATTCGAGGTTTGTTTCCGGTAAGATCGCATCCGGTAAGATCTCGAGGCAGATGAAATCGATCATTGTCGGGACGGCTGGGCACATCGATCACGGGAAGACGGCATTGGTGAAAGCGTTGACCGGGATCGATGCGGACCGGCTGATGGAAGAGAAACGGCGAGGTATCACCATTGACTTGGGCTTTGCTCATATGGACCTGGCCGGGGCCGACGGCGAGACGCTGCGGCTGGGGTTGGTGGACGTTCCCGGGCACGAACGTTTTGTGCGCAACATGCTGGCGGGTGTAGGTGGCATTGATCTGGTGCTGCTGGTGATCGCCGCCGACGAGTCGATCAAACCGCAGACGCGGGAGCATTTCGACATCCTGCAGCTAATCGGCGTGGAGCGGGGGATTACCGTGCTCACCAAGTCGGACGCCGTCGATGCCGAGACGCTGGATGTGGTGCGGTTGGAAGTGGAAGAGTTTCTGCGCGGGACATTTTTGGAAGCCCCAAACTCTCCCATCGTCGCCGTGAGTTCACTGACCGGCGCGGGGCTAAATGAACTGAAGAAGGCGATTGTCGCGGCTGCGGCGGAGGTCAAGCCGCGGGATTCCCGGGCCTGGGCACGGTTACCCGTCGACCGCGTATTTACCATGAAGGGATTCGGTACCGTGGTCACTGGAACTCTGATATCGGGGATGATTCGGCGCGATGAAGAGTTGGAAATCTTTCCCACCGGGCAGCGAGTGCGGGCGCGAGGAGTACAGGTGCACGGACAGACGGCAGACGCTGCCGTAGCCGGGCAACGTACCGCGCTGAATGTGACGGGAGCGAGCACCGACGATCTGACTCGAGGGATGAGTCTGTCCCCGCCCGCGACTTTTTCAGCAACGCGTGCGGTCGATGTTCAGTTGACGCTGCTGTCTTCTGCGCCTCGGGCTCTGAAAAGCGGGACGCGAGTGCACTTCCACTCCCACTCGATGGAGACCGTGGCCGAAATCGTTTTCCATCGTTCCGCGCTGCTGAATCCCACGCTGGCAAAGAGCGGCAAGGCGGGGGCGCTGCAATTGGCGCCGGGCTCAGAAGCATTCGCGCGCATCAAGTTTCCTGGGCCCGCGTTGGTATTGCCGCGCGATCGATTCATCATCCGCCAGTTTTCTCCCGTCGTGACAATCGGCGGCGGTGTGGTTCTGGACGCGGCGCCGCTTCCGGGATTGAAACAGACGCCCCTTGACGCGCTGTTGCAGGCATCCGCTGACGACGATTCGGCGGCGATGCTGACGGCGCGGATCGCGCGGCGTGGCTATGGCGGGCTGACCATGGCGCAGGCTGTGATCGAGACCGGATGGCGCAAGGAGATGATTGTGTCTTACCTGCAGGCCCCGCTCGCAGGGAAGACGGTGCTGCGATTCGGCGACCTGTTGCTGGATTCAGCGGCCATCTCTGCGTTAAGCGGGTTGTTGCCAGAGACGGTCTCCGCGTTCCACAAAAAGAATCCGCTGGTCGGAGGCATGGGCAAGGAAGCGCTGCGGGAGAAATTCGGTTTGAGTCCGGAGGCTTTTGCGGCAGTGACCGATTCTCTAGTGCGCGAGAAGAAGATTGAAGTCGCCGGCGATTTGGTTCGCTTGCCTGGCCACGGCGTGGTGATGAAGGATGAGGAAGCGGAGTCGAAAAAGAAGATTGAAGACGCATTTGCTTCGGCGGGATTGAAGGTCCCGGCGCTGCACGAGGTGATTGCCGGGCTGAAGGTGGACAAGGCGCGAGCGCAGAAGATTGTGACGCTTTTGCTGCGAGATAAGGTGCTGGTCAAAATTTCCGAAGAACTGGTGTTTCACCAAAGCGCACTCGAGCAGTTGCGACGGCAAATTGCCGGGCAGAAAGCCAAGTCGCCGAAGATGGACGTGGCCCAGTTCAAGGAGCTGACCGGAGTAAGCCGCAAATATGCCATCCCGCTGTTGGAGTATCTGGATCGGGAAAGGGTCACACGGCGGGTCGGAGATGTGCGAGAGATTCTCTAGCCGCGGATTTGCAACGGATTCGCGCGGACTAAGACAAAGGCATTGCGTTCATATCCGTGTGAATCCCTGTGA
>Ga0307479_10006638_pt1 | contig 10635 bp, 10 predicted proteins | sample atmos_gasesECM4C_FD_203743 | JGI IMG/M metagenome (GOLD analysis project Ga0307479, IMG submission 203743) | Hardwood forest soil microbial communities from Morgan-Monroe State Forest, Indiana, United States - atmos_gasesECM4C_515 | ecosystem: Environmental > Terrestrial > Soil > Temperate...
TTGCGCCGCGAAGATTTGGTTGAGAAGGTAGGTGGCTTGCCTGACGCCTCGGCCCACGCGGGATACTTGGCACTCGATGCGCTACACGCGCTGTTGAAGGGACACTAGGTCACGTGCGCACCCGACGGAGACCAATCAAAGCCCTATTTACTCAAAAAACGGGTGCGGCTTGAAATTCGGGCCAAAGTTCATCTGGAATCGGACGAGGTCCGCCCCGTCATAGGCGTGCTCTTCACCGCATTCGTCACAACGCACCATCAGCCGGAATTCGATCGTCGGAGGCGGCGAGAACGGGTCGGTCTCTCCTAGCGGAATCTTGTGCCCGCTGAAAAGATTCTCGTGTCGATGAAATTTGTGATTCTTGCAGATGACAACCCAGCAGTACGGTTCTTCCTCACCCCAGGTATTCCAGGTAGCCATGAAATGTCCCCCAATAGCACGATGCACAAACACCAATGATGAAGTGGCGGGCTGGCAGGGGGGAGAGATGTACGGCCTTTCGCACGACGATATGCCAGCTTCGCGGGTCAGGTCAAGTAACAATCTCGGGTTACGCAGCAGTTCTTACAAATTCGTTACAGGGTTCTGCGGGAATTCGTCGCGTCCTCGCCCAGGTCCCCCGGAAAGTAAACGCTCCAGCCTCGCTCCCGGGCCATCGCTTCCAGGTCGGGGTTGGGGTTGATCGCGAAGGGATACCGCGCAATGGCAAGCATGTCAGCGTCCCAACGTGAGTTTCCGAAAGCCGCGTCGGGGTCCTTCTTGGCTACGCTACGAATTGCCCTGGGCTTGCCATCACCACTGGGAATCCGGATCAATCGGTCCGTAATCCGCATCTCGTCGATTTCCACGGCGGCGGCCAGAACGTGGTCGCGCTCGATGCCAAAGTGCCGCATGGCGGCGCGGATTACCCACTCATTCGTCGACGACACTGCCCACACGTCGCAACCCTGTGCCTGCAGTTGTTGCACCAGGTCGCGCATCTCGGGGAAAATCCGCTCCGCGACGTTCAAGTCAAAAAAGCGGGTCGCCGCTCGCTGGACGTCGGACTCGATCATTCCCCGGTGCATCGTGACCATCTCGCCGCACATGATGTCCTCGGGAACCTTTCCGGCCCGGTACTCGGTATAGCGTGCCCGCATCGCCCTGGCAATCTCATCGGGAACGATCTTCTCCTCGATTTCCCAGGAGAAGAAGCTTTCTCCAGCATCGCCCGACCAAAGCGTGCCATCACAATCGAAAGCAGCGAAGCGGGGAGCGAGCCGAAGTACGGATTCGACAAAGGCTTGGGCGTGATCAGTAACAGTCGACGAAGACACGGTCTCTTCCAAATATGAAATATTTCCGCTCGGGACGCGAACCGCCGAGGGCTCCGGGCCTCGCAGCAGAGACTGAATTGTAACGGATGCGATTCGGCACGGACTAGCGGACGCACTTCGCTGTCAAGGACGCGTACTCCTCGGGCGTGTTGATGTTGGCAATCACGAATGGGTCGTCGAGATCCACATACTCGATGTGCTCCGAATTCTGATGTTCGATGTCCCGGGCCGTTGAGCTGGGAGCCGCCTTCAGGAACACCTCGATCATCTCGCGCCCCAGCGCGATTGGATGTCCGTGCTTGCCCGCATACTGCGGCACAACGGCCCATTTCCAGCGGGCGATGGCGGCAGCGAATGCATCACATAGGGTCTGAACCGTCTTTGCGCTTACCGGCGGACGATCCACCAGCGTGACCAATGCCGCGTCCCGCCCCCGGTTCAAAACCTCCTGCAAGCCAACCTGCAGGGAACTGAATTGTCCACGCGCAGGCTCTGGATTTATCACCAGGGAAGCACCTGCGGCGTACACGATCGGAGCGATCGCGGAGATGTTCTTTCCCGCCACGACGATCACGAACTCCGTGAAAAGTGAAAGGGAGTCAATGGCCGCCGAAAGAAAGGTACCCGCCGACGCTTGTCCGGGCGCTCCCGGTGGCCACGGCAATAGCGCCTTGTCCGTGCCCATGCGCGTGGAATCACCCGCTGCCAGAATTACGCCGCACAGACTCAAGGCCCGGCTCATGCCGCGAAGATAACAGAAAGGGAAAGGGAAGTCAGTGAAAGGGGGGCAGCGGCTCGACTAACGTGGATCTCCAGACTTTTCGATGTGGGTCTGATCCGCATTGGGCTCTGGGCTTTCCGCTTCCCCTTTATGCCGGTGAAACCAGCTCATGTGGGGCAATTCCCGCTCCGCCCTGCGCCGCACCGCGATCAGTTCCGCAGTGATGGACACGGCAATCTCCTCGGGCGTGATCGCTCCAATATCCAGCCCGATCGGCGCATGCACGCGCTCGAACAGGTGGGGCGACAAGCCCTCCTTCTGCAGCTCGCGGAAAATGGCAACGGTTTTCCGTTTCGACCCAATCATGCCGACATAGCGCGCCTTGGTCTGCACGGCCCAGCGTAGTACGCGCATGTCGTCGCGGTGCCCGCGCGTCACGATTACGATATAGGCCGCCTCGCTCGGCGACAGCCCACTCATCGCGAGATCAAAATCTTTCGCAAGGACTTCCTTCGCCTCGGGAAACCGATCCCGGCTGGCATAAGTCTCGCGATCATCGACCACGACAACCTCAAATCCAGCATCCTTCGCGGTCTTGTAAAGGTTTATAGAAACGTGGCCTGCACCGAAAATATAAAGTAACGCTGGAGGTAGAACGGGCTCGATGAAAATATCCAGCGTGCCCCCGCACACCAGCCCGGTGTCGTACTTTGGATCGTGGTTGAGATCGAACCTGAGCGTCCGCGGCTTCTCTTCTTCCATGACCTCTCGGGCGGCCCGCCAGACATCGGCCTCCACGCAGCCCCCGCCTATCGTCCCGCATATCGATCCATCATCGCGCACGAGCATCTTGGCCGTCTTAAACGAAGGAATCGAGCCGCGCACGCTGACGATGGTCGCCACCGCGCCCCGCCGCCCTGCCCGTCGCAATTTCACGATCTCTTCGTAGATATCCATTCGCGATCGATTATTCGGACTTTCGGAGTGCAAGTCAAACTCGCCAGCCGGCCCTCCACGATGCCTCCGTCGCGATATGCTAGTTTTCAGGGTTCGGCCAAGAATCTCGCCCATCGGAGTGCGCTCATGAAAGCCGCCGTCCTCCATGAATTCGGTGGTCCGGAAGTCCTCCGCTACGAAGACGTTCCCGATCCCCATCCGCGCAAGGATCAAGTCCTCATCCGCGTGAAAGCCTGCGCGTTGAACCATCTCGATCTGTGGGTGCGCAAGGGACTGCCGGGAGTCAAACTGCCCCACATCCTGGGCAGCGACGTGGCCGGCGAAATTGTTGAGGTCGGCGAATACGTGACCGGCTTCCAGCCCGGACAGCGTGTGCTGGTTGCCCCCATGCATTTCTGCAGTCATTGCGAACAGTGCCTCTCCGGACGCCAGAACCTCTGCCGCGAGTTCACGGTCCTCGGCAACGCAGTCGACGGCGGAAACTGCGAATTGATCGCTGTCCCCGCCGCCAATGTCATCCCCATTCCTGATCGCCTGGGATTCAACGAAGCTGCCAGCGTCCCCTTGGTTTTTCTCACTGCGTTCCACATGCTGACCGGCCGTGCCGCGATTCGTCCTGGACAGACGGTGTTGGTGCTGGGTGCCAATTCAGGCGTGGGGATCGCTGCCATCCAGATTGCCAAGCTATTTAATGCCATTGTCATTGCCACAGCCGGGGACGATCGCAAGATCGAGAAGGCTAGGGAACTGGGCGCCGACTACGTGATCAATCACTACCAGCAGAAGATCGGAGACGAAGCGCGCAAGATCACCAACAAAGCCGGTGTCGATATCGTCATCGAACACGTGGGCGCTGCGACCTGGAACGAGAGCATGAAGGCGCTGAAGCCGGGCGGGACTCTGGTCACCTGCGGCGCCACCTCAGGTCCTGAGGTCACCTTCGACCTGCGCTTCCTGTTCGCGCGCCAGCTGGCGCTACTAGGTTCTTATATGGGGACGATGGGCGAGCTCCACGAAGTCTTGAAACTCGTCTTCAGCGGCAAGCTGAAACCGGTGGTCGACAGCAGCTTCCCGCTGCGAGACGCCCGCGCGGCCCACGAGTATCTGGAAAACAGCAAGATGTTCGGAAAAGTGGTTTTGAATCCCTAGATTGCGCGGCGTTTTCGAGCGCGGTCGGGTCCACCTGAAACCGGGCGCGTGGTTTAGAATAATCATATGAGCGGCGAACTGAATTTCGGCCCCTACGTCACCATCGAAAACGGCAAGAAGGTTGTGAAGGACCTGACTTACGGCAATCCCACCCCGGAGGGTGTGGTGTTGACGACGCTGGACTCGGCGGTCAACTGGATGCGCAAGAATTCCATCTGGCCCATGACCTTCGGCCTGGCCTGCTGTGCCATCGAGATGATGTCCATGGGCGCCTCCCGCTTCGACATTGCCCGCTTTGGCGCCGAAGTGTTCCGCCCGTCTCCACGCCAGTCGGACCTGATCATCATCGCCGGCCGAGTGTCCAACAAGATGGCTCCCGTCATTCGCCTGCTCTGGGAGCAGATGCCGGAACCAAAGTGGGTAATTTCGATGGGTGCCTGCGCGACCTCGGGCGGTGTCTTCAACAACTACGCCCTGGTGCAAAGCGTGAACCAGGTTATTCCGGTGGATGTCTACGTGCCCGGCTGCCCGCCACGTCCAGAGCAGCTCATCTACGCGATTACGCTGTTGCAGGAAAAAATCCAGAAGTCGCGCGGCACCACCCGGCAGGTGCTCAACCTGTCCTAAGCTCGGCCACGGGCACGTCCAAACCCCATCGAACTGCTTATGGCAGCTTGAACTGAATCGTAATCTGATTGTGTATCGAGACCGGCCTGCCATTCAGCTGAAATGGCTGATAGCGCCACCGCTTCACGGCTTCCGTGGCGGCCTTGGCAAGCAGCGGCGGCCCGCTCGTCACGTGCACCTCATGCACGTTCCCGTCCTCTCCGACAAGGACGTCGAGCATCACCGCGCCTTCCACTTTTTGCCGTCGTGCCTCTGTGGGATAAATCGGTTCGACCTTGTGGGTGATCCGGCCGCCCGTAACTCCCTGCGAGACGGGAAGCGCTACGAACGGGAAAATCGGCTGCGGATTTACAACCGATTGCGGAACCGGAGCCACTCCTCCTGGCATTCCCGCAATCATTTCGGAGGGATCAGGAGCTGGTACATCCAGGCTCGCGTTCTGTTCTGGAGTTGGGGCCCCTTTCGAAGACAGGGCATTGTCCGCATCGTCGGACTTCTTCGCCTGCAGGGGCGCGCCGCGTCCGGTCACGACCGACGTGGATGCTCTCTGCACCACGTCCTTCGCCACCAGGTCCGGGGCTGGCTTCGCCCCTCTGCCCAACGTAATGGTTCCTGTGCTTTTGCCAGCGTCCGACAAGGGGGAAGGAGTGATTCGGTCTGTGCCTGCAGCCATGAGCGCGGGAACCGCCTCGCTACTCGCTGCGTGTACCGCTTGCCCACCCCGGCTTGGTCCGCGAGACCGGCTTAGCATCCACCCAAAAAAACCGAGCAGAACCAACAAGAGTGCTGCCGCTACCAGCCGTAAAGGCTGTCCTTCTTCGCCCCTCATCCGGGCGGGCAAAAGATTGAGGAAGTTGAAACGGTCCACCACCGTGGGCTCGTGCGGAGAAGCTGGTTCAGGGTGGGCAACAATTTCGGCCGGCGTTGGCGGCGACACCGACTTCGCCCGGCCGGTTACGGCAATCTGTGCCAGCTTCTTGAGCAGGGTGATGTGGGCATCGGAAAACGCGTTCGGACGATCCGAAAACACTTCGAGAATTCCAATCACACCCTGGCCGCCTCGCAGGGGTACGGCGGCCAACGCGCGGATGCCCATTTCCTGGCACACTTCGGAATCGACCCGGGGGTCGGTGAGGGTGTCATTGCAGCGCTGCCATCGGCCACTGCGCAAGCACTCTCCGGACACCCCAGAATCGACGTCCACTTTCGCGCCCAAGGGCGGTGCCGCGTCTCCTGATCGCGCCCGGCAAATCACCACGCCCTGGCTCCAGAGTGCCAGCGCTGCACCCGTGGCATCGGTGAAATATCGCGCAGCGTGGGTGGCTTCTGAAAGAATGCTGCTGAGGTCCATTCGCCCGGCAGCGGCATCCTCTCGCAACCGATCAATCAGAAGGTAATCATCCGAGGAAGGGGTCTTACCGGATGCGGATTGTGCTTCGTCTTCAGGCCGAGTAGAAACTCCAGAATCCGGGGGACCGGGGGAGGGAGGCCTAACCCATGGATCTGCCATGCGCAAACTCCTAGCGAACGGCCAGAGTGATGAGTCGAATACTGCGACTGCCGTCAGGGAAAACTGCTTCTCGGAATATCTGATAAATGCGGGTTGCTGTCAACAGGAGATGCGCCTCCGGGTCACAAAGTTCGCATTCGGCGCACCCTTTATGCGCCTTCGGCAAGCAAAGAGGCCAACCATGCCTCAACGGGGTAACGTAATGGATGTGGTTACTACGCCTCGTGAATGTCTTAGGAAACGTCGAGGACCGGCTCTCCGTGATACAAACTCTGCATGGAAGCCTCCTGGACGCTGCCCAAACAAGGCACCATCATCGCGCAGGCTCCCTGCCGCGCGGACCTGGCTGGCGGAACGATCGATCTCTGGCCGCTGTATCTGTTTCATCCCGGAGCCTTGACTCTTAACTTCGCGGTGAACATTCTGACCACTTGCCGGATCACCCCTCTCAAGGGCAAACGCATCCACCTGCGCTCGCTCGACACGCACCGGGAAGAGACCTTCACGAGCTTCAGCGAACTGCGTCGCGCGAACCGCTTCCGCCTGCCTCTGGCCGCTCGTCTTCTGCAATTCTTTGCGCCGAAGGAAGGCTTGCTGGTGGAGACTGACTCCGAATCTCCCGCGGGCGCGGGCATCTCGGGTTCCTCCGCCCTGATGATCGCCACCACCGCCGCCGTGGCCCGGTTTACGGACCGCCACTTGACGCTCGAACAGATGCGTGTCATCGCTCAAAACATCGAAGCGCAGATCATCAATGTTCCTACTGGATGCCAGGACTACTATCCCGCGCTGTACGGCGGGGTGAGCGCGATCCATCTGAATGCCGATGGCATTCATCGCGAATCGGTTCCTGTTTCACCGGAGGAAATCGAATCGCGCTTCGTACTCGCCTACACCGGAGCGCCGCGAAAATCGGGCATCAACAACTGGGAAGTGTTCAAGTCCCACATCAACGGCGACAGACGCGTGTTTCGCAACTTCGAGCGCATTTCCGAAATTGCGCGTTTCATGTTCCAGGCCCTCTCGCATGCGGAATGGAACGAAGTTGCCCGCTTGTTGCGCGAGGAGTGGAAACTTCGTCGCACGAATGCCCCGGGAATCACGACGCCCCTGATCGACAAACTCATCTCGGTGGCCGCGAGAAACGGTGGGCGTGCCGCCAAAGTCTGCGGAGCCGGCGGCGGTGGCTGCGTGATTTTCCTGGTTGAAAAAGGCGCCGCCAGCCGGGTCGCCACCGCCATCGGCGACAATGGTGGACGTGTACTGCCCCTCCAGGTGGCCCGCGACGGCCTGCGTTTTGCCTCCTAGCCATGATGGGCCTTTCGAGTTTTTCGCTCCGTCTGGCTTTCCTGAACGGAGCTATAATACGGGCAAGATAGGTTCTTGGGGTGCCCCATGAAGTACCTTCGCATTACGGCCCTTTTTCTCACGTTTTCTCTGTTGTTGGGGGCCGCACCCGTGGGTGCTCAGCAAGCCGATTCAGGTTCCTCGCACGCACCGAAAATGTCGAAGCAGACCCGGATGGAGCTCATTCGCCTGCTGAACGCCGAATTGGTCTATGTGCGCGCCCCGTTTCCGATGGGCAAAGAGGGTTTGAAGCTGCGCAACGGAGTCGTGACCCCCAGCGGAGCAGAGCTGCAACAGATGGTTGCCATGTGGGGACCCGCAGCTAAGAGCGGTGACGCCGTTCGCATCACCAGCGTCATGTTCAAGGACAATTACGTCCATGTCGAGATCAACGGCGGCCCCGTCAAGAAGCAAAAGTGGTACCAGCGGATAAGCGTCGGCGGAGCAGGTGGAGAGACCCCGGTCGCCCCTTCCGATCCGGAGGCCAACGCGCGCGGCTCTTTCGTCAATGTCTACTTCGATCCTTACATTCCCGAGATGACTGGCCGCGATTTCAAACGGGTGCTTCGCCCAGTTCTGGACTTCGAATCGAAATCGAGGGAGGAAGCCTATCTCGAGACCGTTCCTCCCAAGGCTAAGGAGGCAATTCAGAATCATCAGGTGCTCGTCGGCATGAATCGTGAGATGGTTACCTACTCCATGGGGCGTCCGCCGAAAAAGATCAGGGAGCGTGAAGATGAAACAGAGTTCGAGGAGTGGATCTACGGCGAGCCGCCTCAGGACGTCGAATTCGTGCGCTTTATCGGCGATGAAGTCGTTCGCCTTGAAACCATGAAGGTCGATGGCACGAAGCTAGTCAAAACTGAGAAAGAACTGAGCCTCGATCCCGTGACAAAAGTCGCCCAGAAACAAGATGAACCCGGCAAGCCCGCCGGCGCTCCCACCCTGCATCGCCCGGGAGAGGAATCGGACACTCCTGCAAGCAGCCCAACCGCCCCGGGGAAGACACGGCAACCTACAGGAGTGCCGGATCCGGGCACCACGTCGTCTCCCAACCTGCGCCCGTCCATGTCCCTCGACTTGGCGTCTCCGACCAAGGGGCTTTAGACTGGAAGAGTGAAAATTGCACTGGGCCAGATCAATCCCACGGTAGGGGACTTCTCTGGCAACGCCGCCAAGATTGTTAATTTCTCCCGGCAAGCGCGAGCGGCCGGCGCCGGACTGATCCTCTTCCCGGAACTCTCCGTCTGCGGCTATCCGCCACGCGACTTAGTCGAGCGGCCCACGTTCGTTTCCAAGAACCGCGAGAGTGTCGACCGGATCGCCGCTGAAACCAAGGGCATTGCTGTCATCTGCGGGCTGGTCACGCCCGCCCAGGCCGAAACCGGCAAGTCGGTGATGAACTCAGCTGCGTTCCTTCAAGACGGCAAGCAAGTATTCCTCCAGTCCAAGATGCTTCTTCCCACCTACGACGTCTTCGATGAGATGCGCAACTTCGCTCCGGCCCGCAACCAGGAACTCTTCAACTTCTGCGGCAACCGCATGGCACTCACCATCTGCGAGGACGCCTGGAACGACAAGCATTTCTGGCACAAGCGAATGTATGGCTTCGATCCTGTGGAGGCTCTGGTCCGGGCCGGCGGCAACTTTATCCTCAACATTTCTGCCTCGCCCTTTTGGCTGGGCAAACGCGAACTCCGCCGCGATATGCTCGCCACCATTGCCCGCACCGACAAAGTCCCGGTCGTGATGGTCAACCAAGTGGGCGGAAACGACAGCTTGCTGTTCGATGGCTCGAGCCTTGTATTGAACCGCGAAGGCAAGATCATCGCCCAGGGAAAATCCTTCGAAGAAGACATCGTCTACTTCGACTCCGCCACCCTCGAAGGCGAAATGCACGAACAGATCGAGGGCGAAGAGGCGAGCGCCTATGCCGCGCTGGTTCTGGGCACCCGCGACTACGTTCGCAAGTGCGGCTTCGGCAAGGTCATCATCGGCCTGAGTGGCGGCATCGACTCCGCGCTCACGGCGGCCATTGCCGCCGACGCAATGGGTCCGGAAAACGTGATCGGCGTTGGCATGCCCGGCCCCTACTCCTCGCCGGGCTCCATCGAAGATGCGCGCGCCCTCGCCAGGAACCTCGGCATCCGTTTCGAACTACTGCCCATCACAGATATTTGCAAAAGTTACCAGTGTGTGCTGAAGGATGTTTTTGCAGGGATGAAGGAAGACGTCACGGAAGAGAACATTCAAGCCCGGGCGCGCGGCTCTCTGCTGATGGCTCTGTCCAACAAGTTCAACGCCATCGTGCTTTCCACCGGCAACAAGAGTGAAATCGCGGTAGGCTATTGCACGCTGTATGGCGATATGGTGGGTGGCTTGGCGGTCATTTCCGACGTCCCGAAAACCCTGGTCTATCGCATCAGCCGCTACGTGAATTCCCGCTGCGCGGTGATTCCCGAGGCCAGCCTGGAAAAACCACCCTCCGCCGAGCTTCGCCCCGATCAGAAGGACAGCGACACCTTGCCGCCTTACGAGGTCCTCGACGCCATTCTGGAGGACTACGTGGAAGATTCGCACTCAGCAGCCCAGATCGCCCATGACCGTGGCTTTGACCTCGCTCTTATTCAGCGCGTGATACACATGGTCGACCGTGCTGAATACAAACGTCAGCAAGCCGCCCCGGGCATCAAGGTTTCCGCGAAGGCATTCGGATACGGACGCCGTTTTCCAATCGCCGCCAAGTCGGAGGCCTAGACGTCCCGGCGCACCGGTTTGCCAGCAGAGTCACCAATTCGAAAGGAACGCATGCATCGTCGCTTCATTTGCTACTCCATCCTTCTGCTCCTCGCTGCCATCCTCGTGGCCCAGGAGAAATCGACCGCCAATCTGCCCTCGGAGGAAACCGTCAATTCCTTCCTGCAGCAGACCTTCGGCTATGACCCGTCGGTTACCTGGAAGATCGCTTCGATCAAACCGTCGATCGCAGAGGGGCTGACCGAGGTCAA
>Ga0307479_10006639_pt1 | contig 10635 bp, 8 predicted proteins | sample atmos_gasesECM4C_FD_203743 | JGI IMG/M metagenome (GOLD analysis project Ga0307479, IMG submission 203743) | Hardwood forest soil microbial communities from Morgan-Monroe State Forest, Indiana, United States - atmos_gasesECM4C_515 | ecosystem: Environmental > Terrestrial > Soil > Temperate...
GGCGGGGAACCAGCCCAGGTAGAGGGCCAGCACCACCATGAGGATCAGGCCCAGCCAGAACGCGGGGGTGTTGGCCACCACGAGGGTCAGCGACATGCTGATGCGGTCGAACCACGAGTACTGGCGGGTGCCGGACACGATGCCCACCCCGAGGCCGATCACGATGCAGATCACCAGGCTCCCCGCGGTGAGCAGCACCGTGTTCCAGAACTTCGGCCACACCAGCTGGGCCACCGGCACGTTGACCGCAATCGACGTGCCGAAGTCGCCCTGGAGCACCTTCCACAGCCAGCGCACGTACTGCACGTAGAACGGCTGGTCCAGCCCGAGCGACTTCCGGACCATCTCGATCTTCTCGGTGGTGGCGGCGGGGCCCAGGATCGCCTCCGCCGGATCGCCCGGGATCAGCTTCATCATCAGGAACACCACGACCGACACCCCGATCAGGACGGGCACGATCGTCGCGACGCGGTAGACGAGGAATTTGAGCATGGGGAGAGGTCAGCCCGGGAGGCCTACGCCTCCCGGGCTGACGCGGAGACTCACGCGAGCCAGACCGTGGTCATGTCGTACCACTCCTCCGGCGCGTGCACGAAGCCCTTCACCTTGGAGCTCAGCATCAGCGGCGCGAGGTCGTTGATGATGGGCACCGCGGGAGCGTCTTCCTTGAGCTTCTGGTTGATCTTCCGGTAAAGGGCGGCCCGCTTGCCCTCGTCCATCTCCCCGCGCGCCGCGTTCAGCATCGCGTCGGCGCCCGAGTAGTAGCCGCCGTTCTGGCCGGCCCCGCCCGGGGGGGCGATGTGGGAGGAGTTGGTGACGATGTCGAGCCAGTAGTCGCTCGTCATCCCCCAGCTCATCTGCTGGCTACCCACCTTGTTGGAGGCGTCGTCCATGCCCTTGATCCAGTAGCCGATGTAGGTGATCCACTCGTAGGTGCGGAGCTTCATCCGGATCCCGATCTTGGCGAGGTCGCGCTGGATCCACTCCGCCATCGGCACCGGGATGAGCTGGCCGCTGCCGTCCACCGAGGTCTGCCACACCGTCTCGAAGCCGTTGGGGAACCCGGCCTCCGCGAGGAGCTTCTTGGCCTGCGCGGGGTCGTAGGGGTAGTCCTTGAAGTTCGGGTCGTAGGACGGGCAGCACGGCGCCTGCAGCCCGCGCGCGGCCACCGCGGTCCCCTTCAGGAGCTGCTTGGCCATGCCCTCGCGGTCGATGGCCATGTTGATCGCCCGCCGCACCCGCACGTCCTGGTAGTTCTTGTCGCGGAGGTTGAACGCGAAGTACCACACGTGGGGCGCGGGCCCCTGCTGGAGCACGAAGCCCTTCTGCTTGAGCTCGGCGATGCCGTCGGGATGGGGCACGTAGATCATGTCGACCTCGCCGGCCTGCAGCGCGGTCATCCGCGCGGCCGGCTCCGGCATCGGCCGGTCGATGATGCGGTCGAGGTACGGCGGGGTGCCCCAGTAGTTGGGGTTCCGCTCGGTGACCACCTTCTCGCCGCGCACGCGCTCGACGAAGCGGAAGGGCCCGGTGCCGGTGGGGTGCTCCGCGATGCCCTCGTTGCCGTACTTCTTGAGCGCGGTCGGGCTGATGAAGACCGCGGCGCCGCCGCCGCCCTGGACGAGCTGGCGGAGGAAATCGCCGTAGGGCTCGCGCAGCACGATCTGCACGGTGCCCTCGTCGGGGGTCTTCACCTCCTTGAGGAACTGCCAGATCCACGTGGTGTAGGCGTTGGCCCGCGCGTAGAACTGGGGCGCGTCCTTGGCCGCGCAGCGGTCGATGTTGTACTTCACCGCCGCCGCGTCGAAGTTCGTGCCGTCGTGGAACTTGACGCCCTTGCGGAGCTTGAAGGTGTAGGTCAGCGAGTCCTTCGAGACGTCCCACGACGTGGCGAGCTTGGGAATGAGCTTCGGGTAGGGCACGTTGGCCTGGGTGAGATCCTCGTCGATCAGACCCTCGTGCATCTGCTTGCTGACGCGCCAGGTCACCCAGCCGCCCGCGCTGTGCGGGTCGAGGATGTCGAGCTCGCTCTCCTTGGCGATGACGAGGGTGCCGCCCTTCTTGGGCGTGCCCTGGGCGTGCGCGGAGCGGGCGAGGCCGAGGGAGTCGAGCAGATGCACGGCGGCGGCGGTCGCGCCGATGAGGGCGCTCCGGCGGAACAGCTCACGCCGGCTGATCCGGCCCTCGACGAACGCCGCCTCGAGAGCCTCGAACGTGGTGCGGTCTTCCTCCATGACACCCTCCCCCGCCCGGCCGCTCGCGCTGAGCGAGCCCGGGCTGCAAGTGAATTGGGCACCGCATCGTTGCGAGCACACCGCGCTGAAGAGAAGTACAGCCCCGAGCGCCGTTCAATGGGCCGATCAGTACACCCGGGGCCGAGGCGTTGTCAAGAGCCCCGGCCGGCGGGGCCCGCCAAGCGGGTGCGGATGCTGACCTCGGAGGTGAGGGTGCGGTGCACCGGGCAGCGCTCGGCGATCTCGAGCAGGCGGGTGCGCTGCTCGTCGGTGAGCGGGCCAGCGAGCCCGATCTCCCGATCGATCCGGTCGATGTGCCCGTCCTTGGTCTCGCACTCCGCGCAGTCGGTCGCGTGGATGCGCGAGTGCGCGAGGGTCACCGTGATGCCCTCGACCGGCCACCCCTTGCGCCGCGCGTAGAGGGCGAGGGTCATCGAGGTGCAGGTCCCGAGCGCGGCGAGCAGGTAGTCGTACGGCGACGGCCCCGCGTCGTGGCCGCCCTGACCCTCCGGCTCGTCGGCGGGGAGCCGGTGCCGGCCCACGAGCACCTCCTGCTCCAGGCTGCCGATCCCACCCCGCACGATCACACTGGCCATGGCGCAAGCCTCCCGCCCCCATATAGCATGGGGCGATGGACAGCTACCTCATGCTCTTCGCCTTCGTGCTCGCCGAGCAGATCGGCCTGCCGATCCCCGCGGTCCCGCTGCTGCTGGGGGTGGGCGCGTTCGCGGGAGCCGGGCGCATGAGCGCGCTCGCCGGCCTCGCCACCGCGCTGGTGGCCTCCCTGCCGCCCGACGTGGTGTGGTACGAGCTCGGCCGCGCCCGCGGCAAGCGGGTGGTCAACGTGATCTGTCGCCTCTCGCTCGAGCCGGACTCGTGCGTGAGGCGGACCGAGAACCTGTTCATGAGCCGCGGCCGCTGGGCCTTGCTCGTCGCGAAGTTCCTGCCGGGGCTCAGCACCATCGCCCCGCCGCTGGCCGGCATCGTCGGCCTCGCGCGCGCTCCGTTCCTCGTGCTCGACACGATGGGGGCTCTCCTCTGGGCCGGCACGTGGATCGCCGTCGGCTACGTCTCGAGCAGCGCGCTGACGCCGATCCTGGCCCTCGGGGCCCGGGTCGGGCACTGGGGCCTGGCCGGCGGCGCGGCCGCGCTCGTCGGCTACATCGCGGCCAAGTTCGTGCGGCGCCGGCGCTTCCTCCGCAGCCTGCGGGTGGCCCGGATCGAGCCGGCCGAGCTCGAGCGGAGGATGGGCGCGGGCGATCCCGAGCTCGTCGTGATCGACACCCGCTCCGCCCTCGATGTCACCGCGGCCCCGTACAAGATCCCCGGCGCGCGGTGGATCCCCGCCGAGGAGATCGGAAGCCGCCGCGCGGAGATCCCGCTCGACCGCCACGTCGTCCTCTACTGCTCCTGACCCAACGAGGCCACGAGCGCCCGGGTGGCGCTCCTGCTCGAGCAGAGTGGGGCGCGCTGGGTCCACCCGCTGCGCGGCGGCCTCGCGGCCTGGACCGACGCCGGCTTCCCGGTGGAGGCGCTCTCCACGCTCGTCGCCGACCCACCCTGAGCCGCACGTGCCCGCGGTTGCCGCGCCTCCTCTCCGAGGCTATGATCTCGGCCCATGATCGATCAGCGCGGCGCGGGGCGGAGGGCGCAGCGACTCGTCATTCTGGGGCTCAGGGTCGGGCTCGGGCTCGCGCTCGTCCTCGCTCCCGCCGCCGCGCACGCCGACATCCTGCTCCCGCCGGGCTTCACCGCCCGCGTCTACGTCACCGGCGAGGGCTTCGGGGGCGACGCCGGCGCGCGCAGCCGCGGCATCCCCTCCACGTCGACCCTCGCGGTCGATCCGGCCGGCGCGCTCTACCTGGCGCGCACCGGCCGACGCTACAGCGGCGGCGAGTTCGACTACCTCACCTCGCTCTACCGCGTCCCGGCGGGCGGAGCGCGGCTGACGCCCCAGACCGAGGCCCGCTTCCTCCACGGCCCGCCGCTCGTCAACGCCCAGGTCAGCGCCGGCCGCGCGGGCCGCGAGCTCTTCGTCACCACCTTCGATCGCGACCGGCGCGTCGGCGTCCTCTACCGGCTGGCCGACGGCCGCACCAGCTTCCTGGCCGGCGGCACCCCGGCCGAGCCCGCGCGCGCGCCCCTGCTCGTCCAGCCCGAGGGCGCGGCGGCGAGCGCGGGCGGCGACGTCTACGTCGCGGACCGCGACCGCGGGGTCGTGCTGCGCCTCGACGGCGACGGGCGCATGCTCGACAACGTGCGGATCGCGCGGCCCCGCGCGCTCGCAGTCGACGAGTCCGATCACCTGTGGATCGGCAGCGACGGCGGGGCGGAGGCGCCCTGGCAGGCCGGGCCGGGCGCGATCTGGCGGGTGAGCCCGCGCGGCGAGTCGCGCCTCGTCCTCGAGGGGCCGATCGCGCAGGCCCTCGCGGCCGGGCCGGCGGGCCTGCTCTTCGTGGCGGATCGCCAGGGCGCCGAGATCTTCGCCCTCACCGCGGACGGGGGCCGCACGAGCCTCGCGCGCTTCACCGACGGCGACACGCCGCGGGGACTGGCCTTCGTGCCGGTCACCGCGGAGACCCGCGCGGCCGGGATGGCGGGGGACCTGCTCGTCGCGGTCATCCGCGCGGGCGCCTTCCAGCTGAACGAGATCGTGCGCATCGCGGGGCCCTTCGGCGACCTCGCGGGCCGCGCCCCCGCACCGCCGACCCGCTAGCCGCGGAAGCGCGGCATGACCTCGCGCGCGAAGAGCTCGATGCTCCGCCGCGCGCGCGCCTCCTCCATCACCCCGAAGTTGATCTGGAAGCTCGCGTGCACGTCGCCGAAGGTGTCGCGCACGTACGCGATCTGTCGGGCCGCGTCCTCGGGATCGCCGATGATCGCGCGCGTCTCGTCGAGCACCCGCTCGTAGGTGATCTCCTCCAGCATCTGCTCGAGCCCGGAGTAGGCCTTGTACTGGCCCGACTGCCGGCCAGTCCACGCGCGCGCCGAGGCGCGGAAGTTGCGGAGGTACTGCTCCATGTAGGCGCGGCCCTCTTCGCGGGCCTCCCGCCGGGTCGGCGCCACGTAGAGGTGGAGGACCATCATCACCTCCCCGGGACCGCGCGCCGCCTCGTGCCCGTGATCGCGGTACGCCCGCCGGTAGAGCTGGATCTTCTCGGCCAGCTCGTGATGCTCGCCCAGATAGGGCACCACCATCATGTGGTAGCCGTGCTCGCCGGCCCACACGAACGACTCGGGACTCACCACCGCGGCCACCCAGATCGGCGGGTGCGGCGTCTGGGTCGGGCGCGGCAGCACGGTCACGTCGCGGAAGCGGTGGAAGCGCCCCTCGAAGGTGACGTGCTCTTCGGTCCACAGGCGCCGCAGCGCGAGGATCCCTTCCTCGAAGCGCGGCCGGCTCTCCTCCATCGAGACCCCGAAGCCGTCGAACTCGTAGGGCATGAACGCGCGGGCGACCCCCACGTCGAGCCGGCCTCCGCAGAGAGCGTCGAGCATCGCGAGCTGGCCGGCCAACTTCAGCGGATGGTTGAAGGCGGGCAGGACCGCGCCGGTGACCAGGCGCACGCGCGGAGCCCGCTGGGCGCACGCGGCCAGGAACACCGCGGGGTCCGGGCTGTAGCCGCCGTACGAGGTGAAGTGGTGCTCGACCATCTTCACGCTCTCGTAGCCGAGGGCGTCGGCCCGCTCGGCGAGGGCGAGGGCCTCGTCGTAGTACCGCCGGGCCGAGATGCGGTCGGGCCCTCCGTCGGGGAAGAAGCCGACGCCGAATTTCACGGAGCCTCCGCCATCACCTGCGTGGCGATCGCGGTGTCGACCAGGTCCTCGTAGCGCTGGCCGCGCCGGATGAACGCGCCGTCGAGCAGGATGCGCTCGAGGTAGTCGTAGCCGTCCCGGCGCAGCAGGGGATCCCGCGCCCACGTCCCCTGCCCCAGGTAGCGGGCCACCGCCCGCTCCAGCAGGGGGAGCTCCGTCTCCGGGAAGGCCGGGGCGACCACTCGCGCGACGTCGCCCGCCCCGTGCGCGGCGAGCCAGCGCTGGGTCCGGTAGGTCGCGCGGGTGAATCGCGCGACCACGTCGGGCTCGCGGGCCAGGAAGGCCGGCGTGGTCATGTAGGAGGAGAACGGCAGCGGTCCGGTCGCCTCGCCCATCGACGCCACCAGATGCCCTCGGCCCTCGACGAGGAGCCGCTCGATCACCGGCTGGGGCTGCTCGAGGAAGTCGCCGGTGCCGGCCAGGAAGGCGGCCACCGCCTCCGGTCCCGGGCGATGCCGCTCGATGCGGACCCGGGCCGGATCGACGCCGTGGCGCCGCAGCACGGTCAGGAGGCACTGCCACGGGGTCGGCGCCTCCGCGAAGGAGAGCACCGTCCGGCCGACCAAGTCGGTCCAGCGGAAGCCCGGGCGCGGCTCGCGCGCGAGCAGGAAGAAGCCGTTGCGGCTGCACACCTCGGCGAAGTGGACCACGATCTGGCCGGTCCGCTCGGCCAGCTCGAAGCTCCGCATGAGGCCGCCCAGGCTGATCTCGATGTCGCCGCCCAGGAGCGCGTCGATCGTCGCCTTGCCGAAGGCGGCCGCCGGTACCGCGGTCACGTCGAGGCCCGCGTCGCGGAAGTGGCCCAGCGCCGCCCCGGCCGCGAGCGGCGCGTAGAACGGGGTGTGGAACGGCATCAGCACGGTCAGAGAACGGCTCACAGCTCCTCCTGCACGAAGCGGTCGACCAGCCGCCGCGCCCGCTCGGGGGCGGCCATGGTGTGGGCGCGCTGGAACGAGCGCCCGCTCGAGCCGATGTAGAACCGCTCGTACTGCTCGCCGCGGCTGCCGAGCGCGCTGCCCGCGAAGTCCCACGCGAGGCGGAAGATGCGGACCCGGTCCCGCGCCGCCACGTCACCGGCGCCCCGCAGGTAGCGCTCCACCAGTGGCCGCAGCTCGGGATCGCGCATCTGGCCAATCGGGGGCGCGGCGAGCAGGTTGTGCGACCCGAGCAGGCGGATGATCTCGTTGACGCGGGGGAACCAGATCGGCAGCAGCCCGCGCAGGGCCCGGAAGGGTTCGCCGGCCGGGAACCAGATCCCGTTGCCCCAGTCGCGGGCGCCGTCTTCCGCGGCCTGGATCGCGGCGCGGGTCAGCTCCGCGTAGCTCCAGATCTCGCCGAGCATCTCCTTCGCGGCGGGGGTGAGCCCGTTGATGGCCTCCGCCATCCGGGTGGCGATGCCCCAGGCGAACTCGAGCTTGGTCTGGGCGCGGATCGACGTCTGCTGCATGAAGTTGGGCGGCCAGCTCGAGGCCACGACGGTGTTGTAGACCGGCAGGTTGGCGTCGATGAAGAGGCGCGCGCGCGGCACCTCCACGTCGTCGAAGATCACGAAGGCGTCCTGCTCGTCGAAGCGGCTCGAGAGCGGGTGGTCGGGCCCACCCGGCGCGCTCATGCTGTCGCGGCAGAGGAACTTGAGCCCGGGCGTGGCCATCGGGACCGCGAACGAGAGCGCGTAGACGTCGGCGCCCGCCGGCAGCGGCGCGGCCGGGTAGACCGCCAGCTCGTCCGCGAACGGGGCCAGCGTGGCCAGGATCCGCGCCCCGCGCACCACGATGCCCCGCTCGGTGTCCGCCACCTTGTGGACCGCCACGTCGTTGCCCGCGGCGGGCGCGTCCCCCCACGCGCGGTCCACCGTCGGGTGGATGAGGGTGTGGGTCAGCGACCAGTCCCGCCGGGCCAGGAGCTTCTGGTACGCGACCAGGTTGGCCGCGCCCGCCTCGTTGCGGTTGATCGACCACTCGTCGTGGCGCCCCGCGAAGCCGGCGAAGGTCACGTTCATGTAGTCGGGAGTGCGGCCCATGACCCCGACGCTCCACTCCGCGATCCGCTCCAGGCAGTCGTGCCGGCGGGCGAGGTCTCCGCGGGAGCGGGGGATCAGGTGGCTCACGTTGATCGGCTCGCCGGTCTCGGGATCGGGCATGAGGCAGACGGACGCCGCCTCGTGCTGCAGGTCGTAGAGCGAGGCCACGAAGCGCGCGGCGCCCGCGAAGGCGGGATGAGCGGTCACGTCGGACACCCGCTCGTCGCCCACCCAGAGCTGACGCTCGTCCTTGAGCGCCTTGAGGAATTCCTTGCCCGTGCGTGCCGGCATGGCGGTCTGGCCGCCCATCCTAGCACCGGCGCCGCGGGCCGGGGAGCAGATCGGCCGCAACGTGCTGGCCGGATGCACGACGGTGGGAGGCGGGAGTAGCGGGGCCGAGGGAGCGAGCGCCCCCTCGGCCCCGGGGGGGTGAGACCTAGGCCTTCAGCTGATCGCGAATCGGCAGGCTCCGGATCCGCTTCCCGGTCGCCGCGAAGATGGCGTTGCAGAGAGCCGGCGGCACCGGCGGCACGCCCGGCTCCCCGACCCCGCCCATCGGCTTCGCGTAGTCCCCGGGCAGGACGTGCACCCGGATGTCGCGCGGGGCACCCGACATGCGGGTGACCTGATAGGTGTCGAAGTTCTGCTGCTCGGCCCGCCCGTTCTTGAAGCTCATCTCGCCCAGCGTGGCCACCGCCAGGCCCATCACGGTGGCGCCCTGCATCTGCGCCCGCACCCGCTCCGGGTTGACGGTCGCGCCGCAGTCCACGGCCACGTCGATGCGCGGCACCGTCACCACGCCCTGGTCGTCCACCGCCACCTCGACCACGGTGGCGATGTAGCTCACGAAGCTGTAGTGCGCGGCGATGCCCAGGCCGCGGCCTTTGGGCAGCTTCCGCCCCCAGCCCGCCTCGCGCGCGACGGTCTCCACCACGCGACGCAGCCGGCCGGTGTCCACCGGATACTGCTCGGGGGACTCGCCGTGGTTCCACGTATCGCCCAGCGCCTCGGGGCTCACCCGGCGCGCGGGGCCGATGACCTCCAGCAGGTAGTCCTTCTGGTCGCGCCCCGCCGCCGCGGCCAACTCGGCCACGAACGACTGCACCGCGAAGGCGTGCGGGATGTTGGAGACGGACCGGAACCAGCCGATGCGGGTGTGCGCCTCCGCCTCCGGGTTCTCGATGCGCACGTTGGGAATCGCGAACGGCACGTTGATGACGCCCATGCCCAGCTCGACCGCCGCCTCGTTCTTCGCGCCCGCCACGAAGGTGGAGAAGATCGTGGGCGCCACGCTCCGGTGCATCCAGGCCACCGGCTTGCCCTGCGCGTCGAGGCCCGCTTCCAGGTGCTCCACCGAGACGGTGTGGAAGTAGGTGTGCATCAGGTCGTCTTCGCGGGTCCACGTCACCTTGACCGGCTTGCCGTCCATCGCTTTCGAGATGACCGCCGCCTCGATCACGAAGTCGGGCTTGGACTTGCGGCCGAAGCCGCCGCCCAGCAGGGTCACGTTGACGGTGACGTCGTCGGCCGAGATGCCGAGCCGCTTGGCCACCAGGTCCCGCGCGGCCTGGGGCGACTGCACGCAGGCCCACGCCTCCGCCTTGCCGTTGACGATGCGCACCGTGGCGGCCGGCGGCTCCATCGGCGCGTGCGCCAGGTGCGGGATGTAGTACTCGGCCGAGAGCCGCTTCGCCGCGCCGGCCAGCGCGGTGTCGACGTTGCCGTTGTCGCGCACCACCTTGCCCGGCTTGCGCGCCGACTCCTCCATCTGCGCGCGGAAGGCCGCCGAGTCGTAGCTCGCGTTGGCACCGTCGTCCCAGACCACCTTGAGGGCCCGGCGGCCCTGGATGGCGGCCCACGTGTTCTTCGCCACCACCGCGACGCCACCGAGCGGGTTGAACTGGGCCGGCGCCGGGCTCGGCTCGATCTCGACCACCTTCAGCACGCCGGGGACCTTGAGGGTCTCGGCCGCGTCGTAGCTCGTCATCTTGCCGCCGTACACCGGCGGCCGGGCCACCACCGCGTAGACCATGTCGGGCAGCCGGGTGTCGATGCCGTACTGCGCCTTGCCGGTGGCGATGTTCGGACCGTCGACCAGCTTCAGGTTGCCCTTGCCGATGTAGCGGAACTTCGACGGGTCCTTGAGCTTCACGGTCTCCCGCGCGGGGACGGTCTGGGTCGCCGCGGCTTTGGCGAGCGAGCCGTAGCCGGCCCGCCGCCCCGACTTGGCGTGGATCACCTCGTGGTTCTTGGCCTCGACCTCCGAGACCGGCACCCCCCACTTCGCGGCGGCCGCCGCCTCGAGCATGGTCCGAGCCGCCGCGCCGCAACGCCGCATGGGATCGAAGAAATGGCGCGTGCTCCGCGAGCCGTCGGTGTCCTGGTTGCCGAAGCGCTTCTCATCCCCGGTGGCCTGCACCACCCGGACGCGCTTCCAGTCCGCCTCGAGTTCGTCGGCCACGATCATGGGCATGCCGGTGCGGACGCCCTGCCCCATCTCGGAGCGGTGGCAGACGATGGAGACGATGCCGTCCTCCCCGATGGACACGAAGACCAGCGGGTCGT
>Ga0307479_10006640_pt1 | contig 10634 bp, 10 predicted proteins | sample atmos_gasesECM4C_FD_203743 | JGI IMG/M metagenome (GOLD analysis project Ga0307479, IMG submission 203743) | Hardwood forest soil microbial communities from Morgan-Monroe State Forest, Indiana, United States - atmos_gasesECM4C_515 | ecosystem: Environmental > Terrestrial > Soil > Temperate...
CGCGGCTGTAATAGCCTAGGCCCGCCCACGAGCGCAGCACCGCTTCCGGCCTCGCTCGAGCGAGCGCGCCAACCGTCGGGAAGCGCGCCAGGAATCGGCGGTAGTACGGGAGCACAGCGGCAACGCGTGTCTGCTGCAGCATGATCTCGGAAATCCACACGCGGTAGGGATCGCGCGTCCTGCGCCAGTCGAGGTCGCGTTTTGCGTCGGCAAACCAGCGAAGCAATTGCGCTTGAAAAGCCGGCAGCTCCGCGGCCGGAATGATTTCGTTTTTAGATCGGGCGGCAGAACGCCGCGCAAGAGAGGGTAGTGCGGCAGCGGCGGGCATCACGCCATTGTCGCACGCAGCGCAAGTCGAAGGCCTCAGGTCTCGGCCGCGCAACCCCGCAGCTGGGGACCTGAGCTGCAAAAGCGGGCTTTGTAGCTCGGGTCGGGCCAGCAGTCAGGCCAGACCCGAGGCTTCTCGTAAACTCGCGCCGCGCCGCCGGGCTATTCGAGGAACGCGATGTAGGAGGTGCTCCACAGGCTCGTGGGAATCGAGCCACGCGGCTGGGCTGTGAGGATAATCTTGAATGTCTGCGGCAGGTCTGCGAGTTCGGTGAGCAAGGATCGATCGGACTCGGCCGGCGCAACCGAAGCCAGGCAGCGCAAGATCGCGTAGACATTCTCGCTGGCGGGCGCCATCGCCGTCTCGAACGCGCCGCTGCGAAAGGCCAGCACGGAATTGATCTCGTAGAAGTGCCAGGCGAGGCTGGCGCAAAGCGCGACGCCGCGCTCGAAGAGGGCCTCGCATGCTTCGCGAGGCTTGCCGGTGGGAATGGCCGTATCAAGCACCAGCAGAACTCGGCGCTCGTCTTCGCGGGCGAATTCGCGCACCTGCAATGAGCCGGTCCGTGCCGAAGCCTTCCAGTCCACATGGCGGGCGCTGTCGGAAGTCTGGTACTCGCGGATCGCGTAGAGGTCGTGGCCGCGTCCGCGCATGAAGCTTTCCAGCTCGCCCGTCACCAGCGGCAGGATTTCGTAAAACTCCTCGCTCGGAGCTACCGAAGGATAGACCAGCGCTTCCATTCTCGATTCGACCTGCCGCGTTTTCTCCAGAAAGCCGAAAGGGAACCTAGTTTGCAGTCCGATGCTATCCTGCCGGTAAATGCCCCGATGCGGAAAAACGAGCTCGACGGCTTGCTGAACTTTCTGCTGCGGCGGCAAATAGGGAAAATAAACCGGCGTGGTGAGAATTTCGCTGGCATTCTGCGACTTACCTTTCTGCTCGGAGCCCGCCTTTGCGGGACGCGACGCGGTATCGCGGCGTCGCGGTGATTTCCCGCCCACCAGGCGCAACGAAAATGACGGCAGCACGGTTTTGTGATTCTCCAGTTCCGCCAGCGCCAGCACCGGCTGATTGGCAAAGATATTCTCGGGCAGATCGAGTCTCAGTTCCACTCCGCTCAGCACCACCTGCGAAATGATTCCGGAAACCAGGATTCCGGCCAGCAAACACGCCAGCGTCATGAACAGCAAATTGTTTCCGGTATTTAACGCGGCCAGCGCGAGGACAAAAATTCCGGCCAGATAGACGACTCCTTCTCGCGTCACGCGGTAATCCATGCGATAGGCGAGCCAACGCAGCGGCGTGCGCCGGGCCAGCGCCGGAACTACCGTGAAGGCCACCCACCCGGAAACCGCCAGCGCGCTGAGCGCGGAGAATCCCGCAGCCCAGATCCTGCCGTCTTCCGCGGCCACACTCGAATACAGCGCCAGCAGCAGCGCCGCGCCCAACGCGACGACCGCAATGGCAAAAGACCGCCAGCCAGACCAGTCGATTTTGCGATTCGCTTTCGAGGTGATGGAATCGAGATGCGCGCGTTTGGCAAACGCGCGCAGATTGCGGGCAATGGCGGGGCTATTCATGGAACGCAATCGTCGTTACGGCCAATCCCAAGAACGTTGTCATCACGAGGCCCGCCTTTGGCCGAGGGATCTGCTTTTTGATTGAATCAAACCCAAAAAGCATCGGAGCCTACAGCGGAACGGGCGTGGATTCGACAATCTCGGCAAGGATGCTTTCGGCCTGAGACGTTTTCTTCTGCGTGGTGGCGTAGCGCGCGTTCACCACGACGCGATGCGCGAAAACAGGCAGCACCAGCTGCTTGAAATCGTCGGGAAGGCAGAAGTCGCGTCCTTCGATGAACGCCCGCGCCTGCGCCGCGCGCTGCAGCATCAGCGAACCCCGTGGGCTCACGCCGAGGATCAGCCGTTCGTTCTGGCGCGTCTTTTCGATGATCTCCAGCGCGTAATCGAGCAGGCTTTCGTCTACGCGCACTCTTGCGGCGGCCTGCTGCATGGCCAAAACGTCGCTCGCTTCCATTACCGGCTGGACGCCTGCGCCGCTGTGCGCGTCGGCCTGGCTGCGCAGAATCTCTTTTTCCGTTTCGCGTGACGGATAGCCCATGCGGATTCGAATCAGGAAACGGTCCATTTGCGATTCAGGCAACGGATAAGTGCCGTGATGCTCGATGGGATTTTGCGTGGCCAGCACCATGAACGGCCGTGGCAGCGGATGCGTGTGCGCGTCCACTGTCACTTGCGCTTCGTTCATGGCTTCCAGCAGCGCCGATTGCGTCTTCGGTGTAGTGCGGTTGATCTCGTCCGCCAGAACGATGTTGGCGAAAATCGGCCCGGGCTTGAATTCAAACTGCTGCTCGACCTGGTTGAAGACGCTAATGCCCACAACGTCGCTCGGCAGCATGTCTGAAGTGAACTGAATGCGCTGGAAAGAGCAGTGAAACGAATGCGCCAGCGCCTGCGCCAGCGTCGTCTTGCCTACGCCAGGCACATCTTCGATCAACAGGTGTCCGCGCCCCAGCAGGGCAACGAGCGCCAGTTCGATGGCGTCGTCTTTGCCTCGAATCACGCGGGCGATGGCGCCTTGCAGTTGCGAGATCGTCGACGACGTAGACGCTATGCTCATAGTGGTGTGTCCGGCGCCTTCATTGACGCTTCCTGAAGCTTCTGTTACAACGAGGAACGCGGGCGATTAGCTCAGTTGGTTAGAGCGCTCCCCTCACACGGGAGAGGTCCAAGGTTCAAGTCCTTGATCGCCCACCATCCGGATTCCCCATGTCATCCGGATTCTCCATTCTGCCATCGTTGCTCGCCGCGCGGAAATCAATCCTCGCCCGCCTGTGCTCAATCTTTTCCGGGGCAGTTACTCTGAGCCATATATTTTTTGGGCCAATGACCGTTGCGCGTTTTGACCGCAGCGGCGCAATCGCGCAACTTATCATTGACCACGTACTGGGGCGCGGTTTTGTCGTCAGCTCTTGTCGTCAGGACAGTCATCATTAACCACGAACCTCTCGCGCCGTAACTCAACGCCTGGCGTGAACAATATCCGGTGGCGCAGCACTCCGCCGCTCCCACGTGCTGTCATCAGCGCGAAGCTCCGATCCAGCGATGCCGGAACAGCCCGCGCCGTGATCACATTAGCGTGCCCAAAGTCTGCTCTTACATGCGCGCTACTGCCGGATATAATGGCGCGCGTATTCGCAAGAAACTTGCCCTTATTCACGATGAGCGAGAGCGAAAGCGGGGGCGGCGATGACAACGGTAGTTCGATTCTTGCAGTTCCTTACGCTCGGCACGTGGATTGGCTCCGTGCTCTACTTCGGCGCGATCGTGGCCCCGGCGGCGTTCTCCGTGCTCACCCCGGACCAGGCGGGCGCGCTCGTCGGCTTGACGCTCGGCCGCCTGCACCTGATGGGAATCGTCGCCGGCGTAATCTATCTGCTGGTGACGGCGATCTGGGCGCGCTCGGCGGCGGCGCTGCTGCGTCCGGCGTCGCTGCTGGTGCTGATCATGGTAGTGCTGACATTCATTTCGCAGTACTGGGTGAGCGGAATGATGGACGCGCTGCGCGGGCAAATGGGTTCGGTGGCCGCGACGCCGGCCACAAACCAGCTGCGCGCCTCCTTCGACCGCCTGCATCGCATTTCGGTGAATCTGGAGATGGCCGTGCTTGTCGCGGGGCTGCTCGCGTTGTTTTTCACCAGCCGCATTCCACGATCGACGCCCTGAGGGCGATACCCGCGCAATCTAACCGTTGTCATCACGACGCCCGCCTTGGGCGAAGTCGCCAACGTCAGACTTCGTCGGTAAAAAAGAAAGGCGGCCGAGGGATCTGCAGTTGCATTGGCCTGAACCAAAGATGCCGTTCAGGCAACGGTGTCATCCTGAGGCCCCTGGCCGAAGGATCTCTCCGTCAATGGGCCTGAAGGCTGAAGAGAGATTCTTCGGGCAAACACCGCCCTCAGAATGACAGGGTTCTAGTTATCGCGGCTCCTCCTCAGCGGCGCATCTGCCCTTCTGTTAGAATCGCATTCAGGTCCTCGCCCACAAATGATCACGCTCTTCGGCAATAACGACCCGCCGCCGTCACTTCTCGACCGGCTCAAAAAATCGGTCGGCAAGACGCGCTCGGAAATTGCCGCGCGTGTGGAAGGAATGTTTGCGGGCGACCGGCGGCTCGATCCCGAGCAGCTTCGCCGGCTGGAAAACGCGCTGCTGGCCGCCGATCTGGGCGTGCGCACGACCAAAGAGATGCTCGACGCGGTTCGCCAATCGGCCGACCGCGAGCCAATCCAAGACGTCGGCCAATTGCGCGACGCGCTGAAAAAGCAATTGATGGGAATCCTGAGCGGGGTTCCCGCAAAATCGAATGGCGCCTATGCCGATACGCATCCTCGAGTGATTTTCGTCGTCGGAGTGAACGGCACCGGCAAAACCACGACGATCGGCAAGCTCGCGCATCGCCTGCACGAAGGCGGCTCCACGGTGATGCTTTGCGCCGGAGACACTTTTCGCGCCGCCGCCATCGAACAGCTCGCCGTGTGGGCCGGCCGCACCGGTTCGGAGCTGATCAAGCAGAAGCCCGGCGCCGATCCCGCCGCCGTCGTCTACGACGGGCTCACCGCGGCTCGCGCGCGCGGCGTGGACTATGTCATCGTGGATACCGCTGGCCGCCTGCACACAAAATCCAACCTGATGCAGGAGCTCGAAAAAATGAAGCGCACCGCGGCGAAGCTTATTCCCGGCGCGCCTCACGACGTGCTGCTCGTGCTCGACGCCACCACGGGACAAAACGGCCTCTCGCAGGCCCGCGAATTCACAGGGGTCGCCGGCGTTACCGGCATAGTGCTCACCAAGCTCGATGGCACCGCGCGCGGCGGCATCGTCATTCCTATCGTCCGCGAATTGGGCCTGCCGGTGGCGTTCGTGGGAACCGGCGAAACCGCCGATGACCTTGTCCCCTTCGACGCACAAACGTTCGTCAATTCCCTTTTCGATTGATTCGCGATGCCGCGCGAAACTGCAGAGATGAAAGCTGCCTCGAGTGGCGCTGCGGACGCGCAGGACCGCGATCGCTCGGGCGATCAAGAATATATGGCGCGAGCTTTAGAGCTCGCCGCGCGCGGGCGGGGGCTCGCCAGCCCCAATCCCATGGTCGGTGCGGTGCTCGTGCGCGACGGCAAAGTAATCGCCGAAGGCTTCCACACCTACGACGGCCTGCGCCACGCTGAAATCATTGCGCTCGAAGCCGCGGGCGAGGACGCGCGCGGCGCAACCCTGTACGTTAATCTCGAGCCATGCAGCCACACGGGGCGCACGGGCCCCTGCTCGCGCGCGCTGATTTGTGCTGGTGTCGCGCGCGTCGTCGCCGCCATGATCGATCCCAATCCCGCCGTCGCGGGACGCGGATTGAAACAGCTGCGCGCGGCGGGAATTCGCGTTGATTGCAGTTGCACTTCGGGCGCATGCGCCGAAGCGCGTCGCCTGAACGAGGCGTTCGCCTGGTGGATTCGCAAGCGGCGTCCGCTGGTTACGCTGAAGACCGCGCTAACGCTCGACGGCAGCCTCGTCCTGCCGCGCTCTCGCAACGGAAATGAGTCGCGCTGGATCACTTCGGAGATTTCCCGCGCCGAAGTCCATCGCATGCGCCACGCTTCGGACGCCCTCATGACCGGCATTGGCACGATCCTCGCCGACGATCCGCTGTTGACCGATCGCAGCGGCCTGCCGCGCCGCCGGCCCCTGTTGCGCGTGGTGCTCGATTCGCGGCTGCGGCTCAGCCCGAAGTCGCAAGTCGTGCGCTCCGCGAAGCGCGACTTGCTCGTGTTTACTTGCGCCAGCGTGTCAAGCGCTCGCGCAAAAAAACTGAGCGCGCTCGGCGTCGAAGTTTTTCTCGTTCGTGCCCGGCGCGGCCGTCCCGACCTGGACGCCGTCCTCGAAGAACTCGGCCACCGCGATATCCTAAGCGTGATGCTCGAGGCCGGTCCGCTGCTCAACCGGGCCGCGCTCGGAGCCGACATCATCGAGAAAGTCCGCCTGTTCTACGCGCCCACTCTGGTCGGGCTAGGTAGTTCGCTGCCGGGCCTGCCTGCGGGCAAACGCTCACACGTGCCTCGCGTTCGCGAGCTCTCCAGCATACGCACGGAAAATTTTGGCCCCGATTTCGCCGTCGAAGGATACCTCCGCGATGTTTACCGGGATCATTGAGCACGTCGGCCGAGTAGAAGCCGTGGAAAGCGCCTTCGACGACGCCGTGCAGGTGAGCCGCCTGCGCGTGAATGCCGGCCCGCTTGCGGCTTCGCTCGCCGTATCCAATAGCATCGCCGTGAACGGCTGCTGCCTCACCGTCGTGGAAGTCAGCGGCGAAAGCTTCGCCGCCGATCTCTCTTCGGAAACGCTGCGCCGCACTTCATTCGGCGAGATCAAACCCGGGACGCGCGTGAATCTCGAGCGCCCTCTCACGGCGGGCAAGGAGTTCGGCGGCCATTTCGTGCAAGGCCACGTGGACGGAATCGGCCGCGTCACGCGCTGGGAAGCCGAGGGTGCGAACTGGTGGCTCGGACTGCGAGTGCCGCGAGAGCTGGCACGCTACGTGGCTATGAAAGGCTCGATCTCGATCGATGGCATCAGCCTGACGATCGCGAATCTCACGGGGGATGTCGTCGAAGCGGCGATTATTCCCTTCACTTACGCGAATACGAATCTGCAAGCCCTGCGCGTGGGCGACGCCGTCAACCTCGAAGCCGATGTCTTGGCAAAGTATGTGGAACGAATTCTGGAAGCCAGCCGCCCCGCCTCAGCCTCCGCTATCAGCGTTGAACGTCTCGTCGAAGAAGGCTTCTGAGGAAAAACAATGCCGCACGTTACTGGGGTGCTCGAAACCTGCATACACGTTGAAGATATCGCGCGTTCCGCGAATTTCTACGAGCGCCTGTTCGGCTTCCGCCGCCTCGGATCCGACGAGCGTTTCTGCGCCTTCGACGTTGCCGGACGCGATGTCCTGATCCTGTTCCTCCGCGGCGGCACTTCGGAACCGGTGGCGCTGCCCGGCGGTGTGATTCCTCCGCATGGCGGCAGCGGCCAGCTGCATTTCGCCTTCGCCATTCCTGCGGAAGATCTTCCCGGTTGGGAGCAACGGCTCGGCGAGGCTGCGATTAAAATCGAGAGCCGAATGAAATGGTCGCGTGGCGGCGAAAGCCTTTACTTCCGAGATCCCGACAATCATCTGGTGGAACTTGCCACGCCCGGCATCTGGGCCACCTACTAGCATAGACGTCGCTACACAGCGCGTTCGTGATGTCATTCTGAGGGCCGGAATGGAGTTTTTCCGCACGCTAAAAGGCGCGGGTGCCACCTGGAGCGGCGCTTTCCCGCTCGCGCGACCTGGTTCGCGCGCCGCGAGCGTAGAGCACAATCCCAAACAACACGGCGAGCACCGTGCCGCTCGCGAGCTTCACCTCGAAGAGCGCCTTATTCGCGGTCTCGCCCGGCGGAATGAACGACAACACAATCCCCAGCAGCACGACCAAAAATCCGAGCCCGCCGGCGATCCACACACCGAGCTTGCCGCCGGGAATCAGCACCGCGCCCGGCGTCTTCTCTCTATCCGGGCGATAAGCCAGCTTGATCACCGCGGCATACATGTAGAGAAACGGAACGAAGTAAAGGATCACGGTCGCGTCCACAAGGATCTGATAGGCGCTGACCGTGGTTTCACTGATTTGGCTCAGCAGCAGAATCGCGCCGGAGATAATGGCCTGCACGAGGATCGAAATGTGCGGCGTCTTCCAGCGCGGATGAACTTTGCCGAAAGCGGGCGGCAAATATCGGTCAACGCCGACCATGAACGGCACGCGCGAAATCCCTGCAACCGTACTGCCCACGCCGCCGGCGTTCCCCACGGTGACCAGCAGCGCCGCAATGATGCCGATCGCGCCGATCTTTAGAACCGCCGACGCCGCCGTGATGGCTTGGAAAACGCCGCTCTTGGGATCGACGGCGGTATCGTTCAGCAGCACCAGGACAGCAACCGTGCCGGCGATATAGATCAGGGCGATCAGAACACCGGAGCCAAAAATCGCGCGCGGCAAAGTCTTACGCGGCTCGCGCACTTCGTCGCTCATCGCCGAAACCAGCTCCAGTCCGGTAAATGCAAACGCCAGCTGCGGCCAGAAATTTGCCGTTTCCCAATTCCAGCGCGGCAGGATACCGTCCCAGGTGAAACGCGTCACCGAGCCGTGCGCGCGCCACATCGCGAATCCCACCGCCACCAGGATGAGCAGCGGCAGGTACGTGCCCAGCCCGCCCGCGTTCTGCAGCCATTTGCCGATGTGCAGGCCGATGATATTCAGATACACGGCCACGAACAGCAGCACGAACGAGCCGACCAGCAAAAATGTGCGGCTCTGCGCCAGGCTGGCCGCGCCGATTCCGCCCACGTAGGCGCTCATCGAGGCGCTCGCAAAACACAGCCCCGGCAGATAGAAAAGCGTGTAGACCCAATACGTCCACCCGGCCACGAAGCCGTGAAATTCCCCGAACGCGTCTCGCGACCACGCGTAGAGTCCGCCCTCTTCCGGAAAGCGGCTGGAAAGCTCCACGATCACCAGCGCCGTGGGCACAAAGAAAAAGATCGCGGCGATGACCCACAGGCTGATCGAAGAGGGGCCGTTGTGCGCCGCCGCGGCGATCCAGCGCGGGCCGAGCACCGTGGCGATATTGAAGAGCAGCACATCCCAAAAGCCCATGACGCGGGGCAATTGCGGACGCGCGGCAGACGTCGCGGATTCGGGAGTGGCAGCCATTGCCGGCGGGAACGATAGCAGAGTTTCCGCCGCTTTGTAGCGGCGACCTTTATGTCGGCCGCGTACCTGCGGCGGCCATTTGCATGCCGCCACCGAATCGGAAAACCTGCTTAGACCGTTACATCCAGCTCCGGGATCAATTCGTCCTGAAGGCGGAAATTGCGCAGGAAGGGGTCCTCGGAAGCCTCGAATTCGGCCCACGGACCGAAAAACGCGACTTTGCCTTCCTTCAAAAAAACGAGCTTATCGGCGATCTTTTTGGCGAGATGCGTGTCGTGCGTGACCACCACCGAAGTTTTGCGCGTGGCCTGCTTGAGCTTGAGGATCAGATCGATGGTGTGCGTGGCCGCCAGCGGATCGACCATCGTGGTCGGCTCATCGTAGAGGATCGCTTCGGGATCCTGCGCCAGAGCGCGCGCGATGGCCACGGCGCGCTTCATGCCTGTGCTGAGCTCGTCGGGCAGTTTGTCCAGAAACTCGGTGATCTCGAGCATCTCGGCCAGCTCCGCCACTCGGGCGTCAATTGCCTCCGGGGTAAGGTCTGGGCGATCGTCGAGAGGAAACTCGATATTCTCGCGGATGGTGAGCGAATCGAACAGCGCTCCGGACTGGAAGACCATGGTCACGCGCCGTCGAATCTGGGCCAACTCCTTCTCCGGCCAATCCGTGATGTCCTGCCCCGCGACAATGACGCGGCCCGAGTCTGGCTTCAGAAAGCCCATGATGTGCTTCAGCGTGACTGACTTGCCCACGCCGCTGCGCCCCATGATCACGCAGGTTTCCCCGGAATCCACCGTGAAACTGACGCCATCCAGCACGACATGATCGTCGAACGACTTACTGACCTCACGGAACTCGATGTAATGATCCATACCGGCGGCAAAGCCTATCTTACGCGCTTGAGGATGATTTTGTAGCGGCCAGCTTTAGTTCGGCATGCGCAGTTAGCATGCGCGAGACAAACGGCCCGCCCGAAGGCCGCCACAGAAACACCACATAAGCATCTTGCTTACAATAGGATGCAGTGAGCCTGAGCCTCCCTTGAGGCGCCCTGCAGCAGGCTTGAACCGTCCTAGGGTCCAGCGGTTAAGAAGCTCGGAAATTCACAGGGCGACCATCGCAAAGCTCGACTCTAGACTTGACAGGGATCAAAGAGCTGCATATATTAGCAGTCGCCTTGGAGGAGTGCTAACGCACCCTCACAGGTTACCCCGAATATCGCACGGAGGATAATTCAAGATGGCAGTCAACGTGACTCCCCTGCACGACCGCGTGCTGGTGAAGCGCATCGAGGAGAAGGAGACCGTCAAGGGCGGAATCATCATCCCCGATTCCGCAAAAGAAAAACCGCAGGAAGGCGAAGTGATCGCAGTGGGCGCAGGCAAGATCGAAAAGGGCGAACGCGTTCCCATGGACGTGAAAGCCGGCGACCGCATTCTCTTTGGCAAATACAGTGGAACGGAAATCAAGCTCGACAACGAAGAG
>Ga0307479_10006641_pt1 | contig 10633 bp, 12 predicted proteins | sample atmos_gasesECM4C_FD_203743 | JGI IMG/M metagenome (GOLD analysis project Ga0307479, IMG submission 203743) | Hardwood forest soil microbial communities from Morgan-Monroe State Forest, Indiana, United States - atmos_gasesECM4C_515 | ecosystem: Environmental > Terrestrial > Soil > Temperate...
CTCCCGCCAGCCAGATGAGGCGCACCGCAGTGAGTTCGCTCATCGTTGAACGCTCGCCTTCTGTCCGTCCGGGAGGGCGCTCCGGGAGATTCGCGTTCTGGGAATAAACCGGCTCAGGATCCAGCCCAGCATCAGGACCGACACCACAAGCCCCATGAAACCCCACCGCAGTTGACTGATGACGGCGAGCAAGGGCGGATCGCTCGATGACGGCTCCACTGACATGGCGAAAATTACTGGAGTCAGCACCACGGTTACATTTGAGAATGCCACCCAGAAATCAGCTCGTTCGGCGTTCCCGCAGAGTTCCTGGAGTTGTCTGCGGAGCGGTGAGTTCAGGTAGCGGACGACGGCTAGCCCAGCGAGCAGCGTAATCATGATTCCGCATGCAAACGTCACCGAAACTCCCATATGCACCTCCGACCGAATTTGTTGTCACAAACATCAGATATTTCTGTATAAACAGAAATGCAAAAGCCAAAAAAATTCATTTCTCTTTCCCTCCCAGCAGTCTCCGGATCTTGCCCCGCACACTGAGCGCGTGCCGTAAGGTCGGCGACGAGACCTGGCTGATCTCTCCATAAGCCGAGGTCGCGGCCTCGAAAAACTCCGCCATGCTCTCGAGCCGCTCGCGGGTGTAAGCATCGGCGCCGCTGCCGCGATCGAGCTCGGCCAGGCAGCCCCGCAGCAACTGCAGAGTAGGGTCGACCTCCCGCCGCTTGCGCTGTTCGACAATAATCCGGAACATTTCCCAGACGTCCTTCATGGATTCATAGTGCTCCCGCCGTTCTCCCAGAACGTGCACGGGCCGGACAATCCCCCAGCTCTCCAGTTCCCGGATCGAGGTGCTGACGTTGGAGCGGGCGACGTTCAGGGTCTCGGCAATCTCATCGGCCGGCAGCGGTTTGGGAGAAAGAAAAAGCAAGGCATGGATCTGGGCGACAGTCCGGTTGATCCCCCAGCGCGTCCCCATTTCTCCCCAGTGCAGGATGTATCGCCGCTGAATGTCCGTTAACTGGCTCATACAGTAATTTCTGTCTATACAGAAATTACAGAAGTTATGATTGGATGTCAAGAACGCGATCTGGTTTGGTTGCTAGCGCTTGCCCGAGGCAGGCCCTGCCAGAAAGACGAAAGCCGCGCTGGGCGCGGCTTCCTGAGCATCTGCTGAAGACTGACGACTACTTGATCTCCATCACTTCCTTCTCTTTTCCCTTGCTCATGTCTTCCATCTTTTTGATCTCGTCGTCGGTGAGCTTCTGGATCTCGTCCAGCGCCCGCTTTTCTTCGTCCTCGGTAATCTTTTTGTCCTTCATGGCTTTCTTGATCGCGTCATTGCCGTCGCGGCGGATGTTACGCACAGCCGTGCGATGCTCCTCCAGCACTTTGTGCAGGTGCTTCACCATGTCGCGGCGGCGCTCTTCGGTCAGGGCCGGCACGGGCACACGAATGAGTTTCCCATCATTCATCGGGTTCAGGCCCAGGTCAGCCGTCCGGATGGCCTTCTCGATTGCCCCCAGCGCTGTCGGATCGTACGGCTGCACGGTGATCAACTGTGCCTCCGGGGCGTGCACGGTGGCCACTTGGTTAAGCGGCATCTGCGAGCCGTAAAGCTCCACACTCACCCCATCCAGCATACGAACTGACGCGCGTCCGGTGCGTGTAGCCGCCATTTCCTTACGAAAAGCTTCCACCGCCTTGTCCATTCGTGTCTTCAATTGGACGTAGGTATCTTTCAGTCCCGGAACCGCACCCATCGTCGCTTGAGCCATTTTCAGCTCCAGAAATCGTGAAGGATCAAAACGTTGAATTATAAACCGTGAGAGAACCCGTCGTGGACTGTTGGTCGTTGGTCCTTGGCCAAACCGTAGCTCGCCCTGTGCCCAGACTCGAGACTGAGAAGGCCAGCTCCAAAACGTTCCTTCCAATACTGCCGCCAAGAGCGGCGTGAGATTTGGTCTGCCCACGACCAGCGACCAACGACTAACGACCAAGACTGGTCCTATGCGCTGACCAGCGACCCGATCTTCTCGCCGGTCACGACTTTCTTGATATTGCCACGCGTGTTCAGGTTGAACACGATAATTGGAAGATTGTTGTCTTTGCACAGTGAGATGGCGGTCGAATCCATCACCTTCAGGCCCTGGCGCAGCACGTCCATGTAGGTGATCTCGGTGAACTTCTTGGCATCCTTCACCAGCATGGGGTCGGCATCGTAGATCCCGTCCACCTTGGTGGCTTTCAGGATCGCGTCCGCCTTGATCTCCATCGCGCGCAGCGAAGCCGCCGTGTCGGTGGAGAAATAGGGATTGCCGGTCCCGCCGGCAAAAATCACGATGCGCCCCTTTTCCAGGTGACGAATGGCGCGACGCCGGATAAATGGCTCGGCCACCTGATTCATCTCGATGGCGGATTGGACGCGCGTGTGCACTCCCTGCTTTTCAAGCGCATCCTGCAGCGCAAGCGCGTTGATCACCGTGGCCAACATACCCATGTGGTCCGCCGAGACCCGATCCATCTCCTTGGCTTGTTCGGCCACGCCGCGAAAAAAATTGCCGCCGCCGACTACGATCGCAATCTGGATATCGAGCGCGTGGACTTCCGCCAGTTCTGCGGCGATTTCATGAACGCGAGTGGACTCGACTCCAAAACCTTGGCCCGCGGCCAGCGCTTCGCCGGACAACTTGAGAAGGATGCGTTTGAAGACAGTCTTCGACATGAAGTTGGAGGTGAAGCCTATTCCGGATGCTGATGGCCCAAGACCCGCACTTCCAAGGCCTCCAGGATTGTCCACCGTTGAGGACTCTCCTGGAGCCTTGAAAGTTGAAACCCTGCGGTACTATTTCACGACGGGTGCCGCCGCGTCGTCGCCGCCGTCGGTCTTGCTGGTGGTGAAGGCAACGGTCATGCCCGATTCGCCGACCTTGAAGCGTGCAAAGCGGCGCACCGCGATATTCTCGCCCAGCTTACCGATCTTGGTCGCAATGAGCTGGCCGACGCTGATGGTCTGGTCCTTAATAAAGGGCTGCTCCAGCAGACAGACTTCCTCGTAGAACTTCTCCATCTTCCCTGCGACCATCTTCTCCGCGATGTGCGGCGGCTTCCCGCTGGCCACCGCCTGGGCCAGAAAAATTTCTTTCTCGCGCGCGTAGGCTTCCGGGGTCACGTCTTCCTTGCGCACGAACTTCGGATCGCTGGCTGCAATGTGCATGGCCACATCATGGATCAATTCCTTGAAGTCATCGGTGCGAGCCACAAAGTCGCTCTCACAGTTCACTTCCACCAGCACGCCAATCTTGCCGCCGGCGTGAATGTAGCTTGCCACCGAACCCTCGCTCGTCGCCCGGCCCGCCTTCCTCTCCGCGACGGCCGTACCACGCTTGCGGAGCAGAATGATCGCCTGCTCGATGTCGCCCTTGGCTTCCGCCAGGGCTTTCTTGCAATCCATCATTGGCGCCCCGCTCTTGTCGCGGAGTTCCTTCACTTGTGCTGCGGAGATATTCACAGTAGTTGTGCCCATTTCTTAAAATTGTCCCTTCTCTTGGATGCCGTATTCTACAGCCGCGATGCGGAGCCACCGCGCGCCAGGCCGTAGCCAAATCGTCCTGATAAAAATCGACCCGCGGCGTTGTGGACGCGCGCGGGTCCGAAATCTGTAAACCAGTTCCGTTTAAAACGTCTGGCTTTCGACCTGCGGAACCTCGTCGGCGACGTCTTGTGCGGCCGCCGGAGCCTTCTTCGTCCCGCCGCCCAGCACGTCCTCCATGCTGATTTCCTCGCCGCCTGCCTCCGCCGCAGGTTCTTCCGCGGCTCGGGCTCCCTCTGCGTTGGCGCTGTAAGCGGCCGCGGCAGCCAGCTCGGCCGTTTGCTTGTCGGTCGCCATCTGCGAGCCCTCGACAATGGAGTCGGAGATCTTCGACGCGAACAGCCGGATCGCCCGCAATGCGTCATCGTTGCCGGGGATCACATAATCCACTTCGCTCGGATCGCAGTTGGTGTCCACCACCGCCACCACCGGGATCCCGAGCTTGCGCGCTTCGCGCACTGCGATCTGCTCCTTGTTCGAATCGATCACGAAGATCGAGTCGGGCAGTCGCGACATATTCTTGATGCCGGCCAGGTTGGCCTGCAGGTGCTTGCGCTCGCGTTCGAGCTTGATGACTTCTTTCTTCGGGAGCAGCTCGTACCGGCCATCCGTGGCCATCTCGTCGAGTTCCTTGAGCCGCTTCACCGACTTCTGGACCGTGACCCAGTTGGTCAACAATCCGCCCAGCCAGCGCTGGTTCACGTAGTACATGCCGGCGCGGGTCGCTTCCTCAGCGATCGCGTCCTGGGCCTGGCGCTTGGTGCCTACGAACAGCACGATCTTGCCTTCAGCGGCCAGATCCTGCACGAATTTCGACGCTTCCTTGAACATCTTCAGCGTCTTCTGCAGGTCGATAATGTAAATCCCGTTGCGCTCTCCGAAGATGAATTCTTTCATCTTGGGATTCCAGCGCTTCGTCTGATGCCCGAAGTGAACGCCCGCTTCGAGCAACTCCTTCATGGTGATGTTAGCCAATTAACCTCCTCATTAGTCTGCATCCTTTGAGTCGGTCCCGAGTTTCGTGTTTCGAGTTTCGAGCGGGCCGCCTGTTGCGCAACGACTTGCTCGAAACCCTAAACTGGAAACCCGAAACTGCTCTTCCGGATTGCCATTCCCGTCCCCGCGCCGCAGGCACGGGAAGAATTGAACACCTAAATCCAGTTTCAAGTGCCGCGTGCCAAGCTTAACCGGACACTCGAAACTCGAAACCTGAAACTCGAAACATCTTTACCGCTTCGAGAACTGGAACCGCTTGCGAGCGCCCTTCTGCCCGTACTTCTTGCGTTCCTTGCCGCGCGAATCGCGCGTGACCATGCCTTCGGTCTTCAACTTCTTGCGCAGTTCCGCGTTGAACTGCATCAGGGCGCGGGCGATGCCCAGCTTCATGGCATCGGCCTGACCGTTTATCCCGCCTCCGGAAACTCTGGCGACCACATTAAAGGTGGCGGCCGTATCCGTCGACAGCAACGGCTGCCTTGCACTGGAGCGTTGCGCTTCCGTTACGAAATACTCGTTGAACGGACGCCCGTTGACTTTGTAGTCCCCGGTGCCCGGACGCAGGTATACCCGCGCCACCGAAGTCTTGCGCCGTCCCGTACCGTAATACTGAGCCAATTCAGCCATGAGTAGCTTGGAGCTACGAGCTGCGAGCACGAGCCTCCCAACGAGACTCAACTCCAGCTTTTCGCCATCAACCTTTCAAAGAATCTTAAGATCTTGCTCGAAGCTCAAAGCCCGAAGCCCGCAGCCTGTCTACGCCAGCACCCGCGCTTCCGGCTTCTGCGCTTCGTGGGGATGCTTGTCGCCACGATAAACCTTCAGCTTGGTGAACATCTGTTTGCCCAATTTCGTCTTGGGGAGCATGCGCGAAATCGCTTCCTCGATGATCAGTTCCGGCTTTCGGTCGAAACGCTTGCGGAAGTCTTCCGTCCGCAGCCCACCCGGATAGCCGGTGTAGCGGTGATACGCCTTCTGCTCCGACTTCATGCCCGTCACCTTCACCTTTTCGGCGTTGATGACAATCACGTGATCACCGGCGTCGAGGAACGTCGTGTACTGCGGGTTTTCTTTGCCCATCAGGATGCGAGCCACTTTCGAGGCCAGTCGGCCGAGGGTCTGGTCCGCAGCATCCACGACATACCACTTGCGCGCAATTTCCCCCTCTTTGGGGAAATAGGTTGACATCTGAACTCTCCCAGAAATTAAAACAGCTTATGAAGACCGCTGAGTGCCACCGAGCGCTGAATGCGCAGAGGTATCAGGCGGGCAACCACAGGACTTCCGAAGCTTTAAAGATAGCCTAGATTCCGAAGGATTGTCAACGGATTGCTGGAGTTACAGCCCAAGCCTTGCAACTTTGCGGGTCACAGCCGCCGCGCTTATTCGTAGGCCAGGGCCTCGATCGGATCCTTTTGCGCCGCTCTGTACGCGGGGTAGAGAGCCCCCAAAAGCGCACCACCCACTGCAATGACCGCCGCGTTCAGAATCCATCGGCCGGTCACGATGATCTGCAGTGTGGGCAAACGGTGCACGAGGCCGCCGCGCGCGACCAGGCTCACGATCACTCCCAGAACGATGCCTCCGAGCGCCAGAAGCACCGTTTCGCGCAGGATGACGTTTACGATGTAAAGCTTCGACGCTCCAATCGATTTCAGGATGCCGATCTCACGCGTTCGCTCCATGACCGCCGTGTACATCGCCTGAAAGATCACGATAAACCCGATTACCACCGAAATGCCAATCACCACATCGATGAATGTCGACAAGCCCGGATAATTGCTGGGCGTCATCATCGAAAGGTAGTAGGCCATCGACGTGGCAACGTATCTCTCCATGCCGGGAACTTTCTTGACCTCATCCGCAACCAGGTCCGCGTTGGCCGGATTATCCAGCTTGAGGTAGAACACCGACGCCTTGTCCTTGGCGCCAATCATGTCCTGGAGTACGTCGAGCTGGAGAAACTTCCGGGCGCCCTTCCCCTGCGCGACAATGCCCGCCACGCGGAAGTTGTGCGCCAGAATTTCCACTGTATCGCCTACCTTGAGGTGTTTTGACTTCGCCAGGACCTCGTCAATCAGTGCATCATCCGGTCCTTGGAACGGGCCGCCCTGGATATAGTGAAATGGCCCCGACATAGTCTCGTAACTCTTCGGATCAATTCCGGCGATCACTTCGAGCGTGCCCACGGTCGAAACCTGCGTGATCACCGGCGCGACCGAAACCACATGCGGAAGCTTGGCCAGCACACCGCCTACTTTGATGGGCATGGGCGCCCCTGTGAGTCCCACAATGAACGATGATCCTGGCGGCAGTACGATTACATCTGCTCCGATACCGGCCGTGCGGTTTCGCGAGTCCTTCAACATGCCTAGCGACAAGCCGACGATGAGCAGGATCATCATCACTTCGAGCGCGATAGCGACCATGCTGATCAGCGACCGGATCGGCCGGTGTACCAGGTTGCCGACAATCATTTTGTTCATCATGAAACGTGTGCCCTAGTGATCGCTTCCATTCGCCGCCTGCGGCTGGCTGCCAGACTCTCCCAAATGCACGACCTCGGCTCCGGGCGGCTGTTGCAAGTCGAACTGTTCGTCCGTCAACGGCTTGTTCAAATCCAGTTTCACGATGTTCAGGGTGATGTCGTACTCTTCCTGCGGGCGCTCAATCTCGGTCTGCGTCGGAAAGGCGATGCCGTCGTAGTCCTTATATTCCCCGTAGCGGACATCCGTGGCCAGGATCCCCCGTTCGTCGTAAATCAACTGCCGGTGGGGCTTGAGGTCGGTTCGGCTGAAGACGATCTTGCGTGATAGGAACCAGCCCACCTTGCCCTTGCGCACGACGACGATTTCATAGTCCGGCTGATCCACGCGATGCCGGCGCGAATCAAGTACCGTCTCATACCCGTTTTCCAGAACCGCGATCTCCCTTTCCGGGTCGATCTCACGGATCAGCAGCGCCTCGTAAAGATTCTGCGGCCGCACATTCTCGAGCGGTTGTCTCGGATTGGGAGTCTCAGCATCATTGCGCCCGATGACGAACCGGTTCTTGGGGGGGATCCAGAGTTTGAATTCCTTGCCGTCGCTCACCATGTCGAAGGCGCGATTTCGCACGATGGGCAACAGCCCGATCAGCCGCAGCATGGCGGGCTTTCGCGCCAGCACGTAACCGCGGATTTCCTTGTAGTCGGTCACTTTCCCACGGTTTTCCCCTCCGACCGACGTGTCGATGTCGACCGTCGCCTGCATGGTCCGGATACGCGCAGCCTGAAGGTTAATTGCGTCCACCAGTTCCTGCTGGCTGGCCGCCTTGAGTGGAGCGCTGCTTAGTTGCCGCTCCACCTTACGGGAGCGGAATAGGCATCCAGACAAAGGAAGGACGGCCACAAACAGACAAATAGCCCGGGCTAGACGGAGACGCGTCATGCTTACTGATTGAGTATATCGTGAGGGAGTTGTATGAGATGGCCGGGGCGCTACGGAGGCGCGACGGGCAGCCTGCCCGGTGCGAGCAGAGCGAGTCGAAGGGTCCTCGTCGTCGAGATTCCCTTCCCTACGGCCGGTGCAGCGTGCGCCTGAAGGCACTCACATTCCGGTTGTGTTCTTCCAGGCTGCGCGCGAAGCGGTGATGCCCATTGCCATCGCTCACAAAATACAGGTAATCACTGATCGCGGGATGCAGGGCGGCCTCCAGCGAACTGCGCCCGGGGTTGGCGATCGGCCCTGGGGGCAATCCTGGATAGCGGTAAGTATTGTAGGGCGACTTGGTGGCGAGGTCGCCGTGATGCAGTGCGCCCTGATAGGTGTCCGCGAGCAGTTCGGCATAAATCACGCTCGGATCTGCATCCAGTGCCATTCGTTTCACCAGGCGGTTGTAATAGACGCTCGCCACCATGGGGCGCTCCTCCGCCACCGCCGTCTCTTTTTCTACAATCGACGCCATGCTGACGGTCTGGGATACATCGTTGGTCAGACCGATCGCATTGGCGACTTGCCGGAAATGGTGCACCATCACGGTCACAATATCGTGCATGCTTTGCGTTCGCGTGAACTCGTACGTGTCCGGGAATAGGTAGCCCTCGAGCGTAGGGGCTTCGGGGGCGAGGTCGTGGATGAGTTCGGCGTCGCTCCGCGCAACTCTGAGAAATTCGACTTTCGTGCCGAGGCCCGCCTGCTCGATCGCTTGGGCGATATCGAACATGGTGTATCCCTCCGGGATCACCACGGTGTGGGTGTAAATATCGCCGCGCGCCAGCCGGTTGTGGACCTCGATCACCGTCGCTCGTTTCTCAAACAGATATTCGCCCGCCTTGAGCGAACGCTTGTGATGAAGGAAATGCCAGACAAGAAACGCCTTCTCACTTCGGATGACGCCGGCTGCCTTCAGTTCTGCGGCAATCTTCCGCGTCGTCAATCCGCTCCGCAGCAAGACGAACTTCTGGCCAGATGGCGCGACCGGAGTAAGCAGTCCCCACGCGAGCCATCCCCCAAATCCCAGCGCAACCAGCAGCAGAAATGTCAGAAATTTTCGCAACTCGCCAGTAGTTTAGATGAACTTTCAGGCTTCCCGGTCAACCGATGGTTGATGAACCCTCGTAAGCATCCCCTCGGCCCAGGCCGGCGGGAAACCGCCCCAACGTGGCGGTTCCGGTTCCATGAATCCGAAATCTGCAATCTGAGATTTGTGAAACCACGGATTTCTGATTGCAGATTTCAGATTTCAGGTTGGTTATTTCCACGCAGGGCGGCCTGCGAGCGATGCTCCATCCACGATTGCAGGATCAACACCGCCGCCATCTGGTCGACCACCTGCCCGCGCCGCTTGATGGACATGTCCGTTTCCCGCAATAGGCGGTTCGCTTCGGCCGACGTCAGCCGCTCATCCCACAGGTGTACTGGAAGTTGCAGGCGCTTACGCAGTTCGTCGGCAAACACGTGCATTTTTTCCGCCTGGATTCCTTCCGCGCCGCTCATGCGCAGCGGGAACCCCACCACGATTTCAGCGACCTCATAGTCCCGCACCAGTTTCGCGAGTTTTTCGAAGTCCAGCCGCTGGTTCTGTCTCTGCAAGGTTTTCAGGCCTTGCGCAGTGATCCCGAGGAGGTCAGAAATCGCAATCCCGATGCGCTTCGATCCAACGTCCAGTCCCAGAACGCGCCTTGCGGGAGCGATCGGCGAGTTGCTGGGTTCGGCGCACATGCTGCGATTATATGTTGCGTTGGGATTCCGGAATTTCGTCTACGATAGCGTGGCATGTCCGAACCGCTTGAAGCCGCGCCCGTACGCACCCAGGCTCCGGAGCGCGACTGGGCGCACATCATCATCGCCATGGGCGTGGTGTTGACGCTCTGTTACGTGGCCGAGTTGGTGCTGGTCGTTATCCTGGTTTCGACCCTGCTCGCTTTCATCCTCGCCCCGGTCGTGGAAGCGCTCGGCCGTTTCCGCCTGCCGCGCGGCCTCGCCTCCTTGGTCGCCGTGCTGATTCTGCTGGCCCTGGCGTATGGAATCACCTATGCGTCTTACAACGAGGCCTCGAACTTTGTCGAAGTTTCGCCCAAATACTCGGAACGTATCCGCACTGCGGTAGCGAGTTTTCGGGAACGCGCCGAATCGCTAAATCCGCTTCGTGCTCCTGCCGACGACAAGAACGTCGTCAAGATCCAGACGAGTAGCCCGATCACCGATCTGGTGACCCGCGGCTTTGGTTCGTTTTCGCAGGTACTGCTGGCCCTTACCTTCATTCCATTCCTGGTGTATTTCATGCTGAGTTGGCAGCAGCACGCGCGCTCTGCCACTGTGATGCTGTTCCGGATGGAACACCGCCATACTGCCTACATCACGCTTGGGTTGATCTCCCGCATGATCCGGAGCTTCATGGTCGGCAATCTATTGATCGGCCTGTTCATGGCTGCGGTGAGCGTGGCGGTGTTTGGAGCCCTCCACCTGCCTTTTTTCCTATTGGTAGGCGCCATCAGCGGCTTCCTCAGCCTGGTTCCCTACCTCGGGATCGTTCTTGCTTTAGCCCCGCCGCTCATGGTTGGCCTGGGTC
>Ga0307479_10006642_pt1 | contig 10632 bp, 9 predicted proteins | sample atmos_gasesECM4C_FD_203743 | JGI IMG/M metagenome (GOLD analysis project Ga0307479, IMG submission 203743) | Hardwood forest soil microbial communities from Morgan-Monroe State Forest, Indiana, United States - atmos_gasesECM4C_515 | ecosystem: Environmental > Terrestrial > Soil > Temperate...
CCGCGCCGCGCCGCCAAGCCGGGCAACCACTCTCGTCCAATCTTCGTTTACAAGCGATTCGTGAGTCATCCCATGCTGGAATCACGAACGATTCCAACACGCAAGACTAAACTTAACGCCTATGCGCTTTCGCGGGTGACGACGACCTTGATGTGACTCAGTGCGCGACGCCGCGGCGACAACATCACGTCTCGATCTTCACGTATTCGAAATCGCCGGGCTTGTTGTCGATGCCGACCTTGGGCGGCGAGATCCAGGGCGCGAAGCTGCCGATCTCGGTGACCGGGGTCATCAGCGAGGCGATGAAGTCGCCGTCGGCGGTTGACGGCAGCCACTCGTCCTTGCGCCTGTTCCAGGTGGCGTCGTCGATCAGGATGCCCTCGGGCGTCGCGTGCACGTCCTTGAACTCGCCGATCTGGCGATGGAAGGCGACGTTCGGCAAGGTCAGCTTGTAATCGTAGCCCGCGGTGGAAATGACCTTGTTCCAGCGCAACAGGCCCTTGACGCAGTCCTGGGTGTAGTCGTCGCGCAGCCGCATGTTGAGCGCGGTCAGCGCCGGCTCGTCGACCCGCTTGATCTCGCCACCCACGAGCTTCAGCACCGGATAGGTCGAGTTCTGCAGGCGGTGATCGTCCTCGATCTGGGTCTCGTGATAGCGGCCCTTGACGCCGGCGTTGAAGGCATTGGCCGCGTTGGTCGAGACCTCCGAGCCGAACAGGTCGAGCGAGAGCGTGTAGTGCAGGTTCAGCTTCTTCTGGATGGTCGGCAGGTCGATCACGCCGAGCGCGCGGACCTTTGCGATATCGTTGGGATCGCTGATGCCGGCCTGCTTCATCGCCTCGCAGGTCCGCTGCACCACACGGGTGATGCCGGTCTCGCCGACGAACATGTGGTGCGCCTCTTCGGTCAGCATGAAGCGGCAGGTGCGCGACAGCGGATCGAAGCCGGATTGCGCAAGGCTGTGCAACTGCATCTTGCCGTCACGGTCGGTGAAATAGGTGAACATGAAGAACGACAGCCAGTCCGGCGTCTTCTCGTTGAAGGCGCCGAGCATGCGCGGTGAATCGGTGTCGCCGGAACGGCGGCGCAGGAGCTCGTCAGCTTCCTCGCGGCCGTCGCGCCCAAAATATTTCTGCAGCAGGTAGACCATCGCCCAGAGATGGCGGCCTTCCTCGACATTGACCTGGAACAGGTTGCGCAGGTCGTAGAGCGAGGGCGCGGTCTTGCCGAGAAAGCGCTGCTGCTCGACCGACGCCGGCTCGGTGTCGCCCTGGATCACGATCAGCCGGCGCAGCATGGCGCGGTATTCGCCGGGCACTTCCTGCCAGGCCGGCTCGCCAAAATGCTCGCCGAAGGGAATGACGCGGTTCTCTTCCTGCGGCGCCAGCAGGATGCCCCAGCGATAGTCGGGCATCTTCACATAATCGAACTTGGCCCAGCCGCGCGGATCGACCGAATAGGCGGTGCGCAGATAGACCAGTGATTGCTGGAAGCCATCGGGGCCCATATCGTTCCACCAGTCGATATAGCCGGGATGCCAGCCCTCCAGCGCCTTCAGCACCTGGCGATCCGCGGACAGATCGACGTTGTTGGGGATTTTGGTGGAGTAGTCGACGTTCATGATGTTGACGTTCATTGTCTCGGTCTCCCGTGTTGGGAAAGGGCGAATGGCGAATAGGGAGTAGCGAATAGAAAAAAAGCCATTCGCTATTCGCCACTCCCTATTCGCCGCTTAAACTCTCGTCATATCGAACCGCGGCTTCTGGCCGCTTCCGTAGCGGCGCAGCGCGCCCTCCTCGCCGACCGCGTTGGGGCGCTGAAAAATCCAGTTCTGCCAGGCGGTCAGACGGGCGAAGATCTTCGATTCCATGGTTTCGGGCCCGACGAAGCGCAGATTCGCTTCCATGCCGGTGAGGCTGTCCGGCGAGAAGGAGGCGCGCTCCTCGAAGAACACCCTGATCTCGTCATCCCAGTCGATATCGTCGAGCGCGAAGGTGACGAGCCCAAGCTCCTCGGCGGCTTCGGCATCGAGCGCCTCGCCGATCTTCGCTTGCGCGCGCTCCACGTCCGACGGATCGGCCTGGAAGCGCGACTGCAGCCGCGTCAGGCCGTGGCTCATCGGATAGGGCCCGAAATTCATCGCGGATAGCCCAATCAAGGGCGGTGGGCGGTTGTCGCCCTGCCGCGAGCCGATCAGCATGTAGGAGCGGTCGGCCGCGAACACCAGTTCGGCGAGCGTGCCGACAAAGCACGAGCCCGGCTCGACCAAGGTCACCAGCGTACGCGAGGTGACATCGATGCGCTTCAAGACGCGCTTCCAGTATTGCCTGATCTCGTTGACCAGCCAATGCGCCTTGTTGGCGTCGAGGAAGGCGTCATGGGCCAGCACCTGAGCCGGATCGCCATGCGACTTGAACACCAACAGCGCGGTTTCCAATTCGTTGATGCGCAGGTGCAGGATCGCGTCGTCGAGCTCGCGCGCGACCTGCAGCGGCCAGAACGACGCGCCTTGCGCGATCATGCCGTCGATATCCGAAGGCGGCGCATCCGGCGCCAGCAGCGAGATCGTCGCGATGTGCGCCGCGCGGTCGATGTCGACGCTGACATGACGGTAGCGCACGCCATTTTCATCGATGCTGCGTTTCAGCGGCGCAAGCGCGATGCCCTTGCCGTTGCCGTTGCGCGTCGAGGCGGCGGCGAATTCGTGTGCCCGCTCGGCGATCTTCGCCTCCAGCTTGCTGTTCGGCGCGATCTCGTCGACCAGGCGCCATGCGACAGCCCGCTTGCCCTTGATGCCTTCCTCGATGGTGCAGAAGAAATCGGCGTGGTCGCGGCGCACCTTGCGCTTGTCGACCACCCGCGTCAGCCCGCCGGTGCCCGGCAGCACCGCTAGCAGCGGCACCTCCGGCAGCGCGACGGCGGCAGCGCCATCGTCGGCCAGGATGATGTGGTCGGTCGCTAGCGCGAGCTCATAGCCGCCGCCGGCCGCGGTGCCGTTGACGACGGTGATGAAGCGCTGCCCGGAATTCTCGGACGAGTCTTCCAGACCGTTGCGGGTCTCGTTGGTGAACTTGCAGAAATTGACCTTGTGCGCATGGGTCGCGCCCGCCAGCATGCGGATATTGGCGCCGGCGCAGAACACGCGGTTCTTGCCGGAGCGAATGACGACCACCTTCACGGCGGGATGTTCGAACCGCAGCCGCTGCACCGCATCGGCAAGCTCGATGTCGACGCCGAGGTCGTAGGAATTGAGTTTCAGTTGATAGCCTTCGAACAGGCCGGCATTCTCATCGACGTCCATGGTCAGCGTCGCGACCTCGCCTGCGACGTCGAGCTTCCAATGACGGTAGCGCGACGGATCGGTCTGGAAATCGATGTATTTTGCGCCCCCTGCGAGGACGCGGTCTTCCCCGGGCTTTTCGCCGGCCATTGGGCCACCCTTGCTCTGCTATTGGTTGGTTGCATGCACAATAGTGCATGTTTTGGCTCAGGTCCAGCCAAAAATACCAAAATGTGCATTTTGTTTCATGTTCGACCGATAGTGGTGAAAGGCACCCAATCGGTCTTGGAAAGCACCGGCCGCTCCAGTCGGGCCTTGAGAACAGCCATCAGCGCGTCGGTCGGGAAGCCATCGGCGAATCCATCGCCGGCCGCAGTTGCCTTGCGCAGACCCAGCGCGTTCAGCTCAGCCAGGGCTTCGCCGAACAGCCGCGCCGCCGCGGTCAGCTTGCCGATGCGAAGCCGCAAATTCGCGTTGGCGATCCGGATGCAGGCCCGCAGCAGGATGCGCTCGCGGCCGCCTTGCGGCGCTGCGGCCCAAACCGTTTCCAGGATCTCCTGCGCCTCCCAGAAATAGCCGCGGTCGTTGAGCGCGAGCCCATAGCGCAGCGCCGGATGGCGCGCCGGCACATAGCCGCGAAAAGCCGATGGCACCAATAATTTCACCTGGGCCAACGTTTCATAATCGGCAGCGGCTGCATCGGTTTCGCCGGGGACATAGGCCCATTGCGGCAGCGGGAGATCGCCGGAGGGCGGGATGCTCATCGCGGCATCCCCTTCTTGATCAACGCGCTAGGCGGCCCGTCCTTGCGAGCCTTCCTCGGTGTACAATGCGGCGCTGGCAAATTCCGAAATCGCATTCAGTGTCGCCTCAGGCGCTTCACGATGCGGCGAATGTCCGGCCTTGCTAAGAATCGTCACCTCGACCGGACAATAGCACTCCTCCCGTGCGATCTCGACCTGACGGATTGTCCCATATTGGTCGTCGGCGCCCTGGAGTACCGCGACGGGGACGCGGATATAGGCGAGATAGTCGGAAATATCCCAAGCGCGGAATTTCGGATCGAGCCAGGCGCCGTTCCAGCCATGGAAGGCGTTGTCGACATCGTTGTGCCAGCGCGCCAGTTTCGCCTTCAGCCCCCCTGTCTCATAGGCGGTCTTGATCTCGGCGATGGAAGCGACCGAAACATCCTCGACAATGAAATGCGGCGCGATCAGCGCAAGTCCCTGGACGCGATGATCCTGATGCGCGCCGGCATAGATCGCGGCGATCGAGGCGCCGTCGGAATGCCCGAGCAGAACGCCGCGGCGAAAGCCGATCCCATCCAGCAGTTTTGGCAACACCTCGAGCGCCTCGACATGCATGTAGCCGAGCGGACGCGGCAGCTTGGCCGGGGACGAAGCGCCATAGCCGGCGCGCGAATAGACGAACACGCCAGCCCCGGTCGCCGCCCGCAGCTTTTCGGGAAAATCGCCCCACAGCGCGGCGGAGCCGAGACCTTCATGCAGCATGACGATGGTCGGGGCTTCCGCAGGAAGCGGGCCGATCATGCGGTATTCGAGATCGGTCGCGCCGATGGCGAGGAAGCCCGAAGCGGTGAGAGTGGTCATATTAGCCACTCCCATCGCAACGCGGCGCACTGCGCCCTCTCCCCCCTTGAGGGGGAGAGCTGGAGAGGGGGGTAGCCACGAGCACCGCCGTTGCCGCTTACCCCCCTCCCTGCCCCTCCCCCGCAAGGGGGGAGGGAATGAGAGAGCGCGGCTTGGCAAGCGATAGTCTGCATTCGCAATACGGCTTACGCCGTCCCATCGCGCAGCTTGTAGCGCAGGATCTTTCCGGTCGCGGTTTTCGGCAAGCTATCCACCACTTCGATCCAGCGCGGATATTTCCACACCCCGGTCTTCTGCTTGACGTACTCCTTCAGCGCCTCGTCGAGGCCATCCCGCTTCGCATCGGGCCGCAGCACCACAAAAGCCTTCGGCTTCAACAGTCCTTCCGGATCGGCTTCCGGCACCACGGCGGCTTCGAGCACGGATGGATGCGTGATCAGCGCGCTCTCGACCTCGAACGGCGACACCCAGATGCCGGAGACCTTGAACATGTCGTCGCCGCGGCCGCAGAAGGTGTAACGCCCCTCGGCGTCGCGCACGTATTTGTCGCCGGTGCGGGTCCAGCAGCCCTCGAAGGTCGAGCGGCTCTTGCTGCGCTGGTTCCAATAGCCCTCGCCCGCCGAGGGCGCATGCACCAGCATCTCGCCGATCTCGCCATCGGCGACGTCGCCGCCGGCCTCGTTGACCAGCCGCACCTCGTAGCCCGGCACGGGACGTCCCGCAGCGCCGTATTTGATGTCGCCGGGCGCGTTGGAGAGAAAGATATGCAACAGCTCGGTCGAACCGACGCCGTCGAGAATGTCGACACCAAAGCGCGCCTTCCAGGCATTGCCGACCGATTCAGGCAGCGGCTCGCCGGCGGAGGCGCAGATGCGCAACCGGTCGCCGGCGCGCATCCCTTTCATGGCCTCATCGTTCAGCATCGCGGAGAACAAGGTCGGAATGCCGTAGAAGATGGTCGGGTGATATTTGTTCATCAACGCGAACATGAGGGCAGGCGTCGGGCGTTCGGAATTGAGGATCGTGGTCGCTCCGACCGACATCGGAAACGTCATGGCGTTGCCGAGCCCATAGGCAAAGAACAGCTTTGCGGCCGACAGGCAAACATCGTCCTCGCGAATGCCGAGCACCTGTTTGGCATAGGTCTCCGCGGTAGCCGCGAGATTGGCGTGCAGATGCCGCACGCCCTTGGGCATGCCGGTTGAGCCCGAGGAATAGAGCCAGAAGGCGGGCTCGTCCGCATGCGTCGCCACGGTCGCAAATGCTGAGCTTTCGCCAGTGAGTTCGTCGGACAATAATTTGTGCCCATGCGCATTCTTGCCGGAGACGATGACGCAGTCGAGGTCCGGCATCCGGCCAATGATGCCTTTGACGACCGGATACAGCGCCTCCGAGACGAACAGCACGCGCGCCCGACAATCCGCGAGAATATAGGCATATTGATCCGCGGTCAGCAGCGTGTTGAGCGGTACCGGCACCACGCCGGCGCGGATCGCGCCCAGAAACACCATCGGGAAATCGACGGTATCGAGCATGATCATGGCGACCCGCTCTTCGCGGCGGACGCCGAGCCTTCGCAGCATATTGGCGACGCGGCGGGTCCGTTGCTGCAACTCGCCATACGTCAGTTCGGAGACCGTGTCGGTAAAGGCAAGCTTGTTGCCGCGGCCCTCCTCGACATTGCGATCGAGCAGCCAGGTCACCGCATTGTAGGAACCGGACATCCCGCTCACGACGCTTCTCCCGAATTTTAAGAATTATAATTCATAGAAAGCCACCAAGCGAGCTTGCTGTCAATCCTCCCCGGCACTATGCTTCCGCTTTAGCGGTAAACTCCATCGATGGAAATGAGCGGCCATTCCGATCCCGAAGCAGGTTTTCTTGAGCAGCTTGGCCAGCGGGTCCGCACCATGCGCTCGCTGCACGGCATGTCGCGCAAGGTGCTCGCAAAGGTCTCCGGTATTTCCGAACGCTATATCGCGCAGCTCGAAAGTGGCAAGGGCAACGTCTCGATCGTGCTGCTCAGGCGCGTGTCGAACGCGATGGGCGCGCACCTGGAAGACCTGATCCCCTCGACCGATCCCGCGCCGGACTGGCAAGTCATTCGCGATCTCCTGCGCAAGGCCACGCCGAACCAGATCGCGCAGGCCAAGGACGTGCTCGCAGGTCACGGCAGCTCGGCACACCACACTTCGTTTTCCGGCATCGCCCTGATCGGCCTGCGCGGCGCCGGCAAATCCACCCTCGGCAAGATTCTGGCGAAGAAGATCGGCTGGAGCTTTGTCGAATTGAACAAGGAGATCGAGCGCGACAACGGTCTATCCGTAGCCGAGATCATCGCGCTCTATGGCCAGGAAGGGTTTCGGCGCATGGAGCAGGCGGCGCTGACGCAACTGCTGGCGCGGAAAGAGCTGATGGTGCTCGCGACCGGCGGCGGCATCGTCTCGGAGCCTCTGACCTTCGACCTGGTGCTGTCGTCGTTCTACACCATCTGGCTCAAGGCCGACCCGGAAGAGCACATGGCGCGCGTGCGCGGCCAAGGCGATCTCCGCCCGATGGCGGACGATCGCTCGGCGATGGCGGAGTTGCGCAACATCTTGCTGAGCCGCGAACCGCTTTACGCGCGCGCTTCGGCCGTGGTGGACACCGCAGGACTATCCGTGGACGCCGCCGCGGCGCGGCTCGCCGATGCGGTGCGGCCCGTGCTGCAGAACCAGGCGCGGATGTTCGCGCGGGCGTAACTCTCGTTTCCCGGACGCGGCGTGGCGCGTCTTCGCGATGCGCCGCAGAGCCGGGACGCGCGCCACGCAATGTAATCGTGGATGCCGTTGCCATCCTCGGATGGTCACGGCACCAAGAGCGCCCTCGCCCACCCCGCGCGCAAATTAGAACCATCGTAATTTCGAGAGGTTCTACTTTCCAGTAACGCCAGTTCTGAGCAACTCTAGGGTGGAAGCGGAGCGAACCCACCCTTTAAGTCATGTGATGGCAGGCGCGGAACAAGCGCGCCTTTGCTGTGCGAATCGATGTACCAGCCAGTGATTTCTGACGCCCAAACGCTGCTCAAGGTGCGCCGCCTCGGGCCGCATGACTTCGTGAGCTATCGCGAAATACGCCTTGAAGGCTTGAAGAATCATCCCGAAGCTTTCAGCGCTTCGTGGGAGACCGAGTCTGCCAGACCTGCGTCGTGGTGGGCTGAGCGCCTGGAAACCAACATCATTCTTGGCGGCTGGATCGACGGCTCGCCTCTCGCCGGAGTGGTCGGGTTCCGCATGCACGGGGGCACCAAGATCCAGCACAAGGGTGTGTTGTGGGGCATGTACGTCCGTCCCAGTGCGCGCGGGACGGGACTGGCGGCATCTCTGGTGCAGCGGGTCATCGAGCAGGCTCCGCCCTTCCTCGAAGAAATTCTCTTGACGGTCGTGGCCTCGAACGTTGCCGCCTGCCGGCTCTACTGCGCCGCCGGGTTCGAACAATACGGACGCGAGCAGAGGGCGCTCAAGATCGGCGACGAGTATTATGACGAGGCGCTGATGGCGCTTTCGCTGAACAACCCGGAGCCGTCGTAGGATCGGCAAAGCGAAAGCGTGCCCACCCTACGCGCTGGGGCCGTTTTCTTCGAGCGGCGGAATTGTAAACGCGAACATCGATAGTTGCACGTCCGGGGAAAATACGAACGGCGTCGTGCCGATCTGGATGGCGCCGAGGCGGGCATAGAAGCCCACCGCATATGGACTCGAGTAGACCAGGATCACACTTCCTGCCATCTTTCTCGACTGTTCGACAGCGGTCGCGAAAAGTCGCGTACCGACGCCGCTCCGCGAACAGACCGGATCGACGAAAATCCCTTCGAGGAGAATTAGCCCTCCCATCCCCGTGGGTCTCAAGGCGACATGGCCGAGCGCAATGCCCTGCTCGTCCTCGGCCACAAAAACCAGTCCCGCCGCAATCAGTGCGAGATTGACTTTAAGCCCCGGCATGAACCGAGAGATGGCGCCGTCGTCGTATCCATCGCGCTTGGTCGCACGCATCGCGATTTGCGTGAGCTCGGCCGCGTCGTCGACGCGCGCTGCCCTAATTAGACTGAATGCCATCGCCGTCTCCACCCAGATCGGGCTCAGATAGCCGAAGAGACTTGAATTTCAAGGCGGAGCGGGCCGTTACACGAGGGCGTCGCACGCACGCAGGCCAATGTGGGCAAGAAATGCTCTTGCCTGCGACGGCAAGCCTAGTAATTTCGTTTCCAAACAAAATTCAGCGCGAGAGCCCGAAAGGACGCCCCGCCATGATGAGCCAGGAAGCGAACGACCTGATCACCCGGACGGGCGCGGCCGACCCCTGCGGGAAATTGATGCGGATGTACTGGCAGCCGGCGGCGTTAGTCGACGAGTTGCAGGGACCGCGGCCGGTCAAGGCGATAAAGCTGCTCGGCGAGAATCTCGTGTTGTTTCGCGACCAGGACCGCTACGGCCTGATCGCGCGCCACTGCGCGCATCGCGGCGCCGACCTTGCCTTTGGCCGGCTCGAACAGGGCGGCCTGCGCTGCGCGTTTCACGGCTGGCTGTTTGACGTCACGGGCCAATGCCTGGAAACGCCGGCGGAGCCGAAAGGCTCGACGCTGTGCAAGGGCATCAAGCAGCGCTCTTATCCCGTGATCGAGAAGAGCGGCATCCTCTGGGCCTATCTCGGCGAGGGTGAGCCGCCGGCATTTCCCGAGATCGACTGCTTTGTCGCGCCCGACAGCCACACGTTTGCATTCAAGGGCCACATCAACTGCAACTGGCTGCAGGCGCTCGAAGTCGGCATCGATCCCTCGCACGCCTCCTATCTGCATCGCTTCTTCGAGGATGAGGATACCTCCAAGGCCTACGGCAAGCAGTTCCGCGGCGCGTCCGCGGGGAGCGACATGCCGATGACGAAGATTTTGCGCGAATACGATCGCCCCATCATCAATGTCGAGCAGACCGAATATGGCCTGAGGCTGATCGCGCTACGCGAGATCGACGAGGAGCGGACGCACGTGCGGGTCACCAACCAGCTGTTTCCGCACGGCTTCGTCATCCCGATGAGCACGGAAATGACGATCACGCAGTGGCACGTCCCGGTCGACGACGAGAACTGCTACTGGTACGCGATCTTTACCTCCTATGCGGCGCCGGTCGACAAGAACAAGATGCGCGACCAGCGGCTCGAGCTCTACGAATTGCCGGACTACAAATCGCGCAAGAACAGATCGAACGATTACGGCTTCGATCCGCAGGAGCAGGCGACCGCGACCTATACCGGCATGGGCAACGACATCAACGTGCACGACCAGTGGGCGGTGGAATCGATGGGCGCGATCCAGGACCGCACCAACGAACACCTTGGACAAAGCGACAAGGCGATCGTGCAATACCGCCGCCTGTTGCGGCAGCAGATTGAAAAGGTCCTGGGCGGCGAGAAGCCGTTCATGTTCCTCGACGAGGCGCATGCGAAGAGCATCCAGGGCCCGGCGACGATGGACGGCATCGGACCGACGCGCGGCTGGGAAATCTACTGGATGGAAGTCGACGTCAAGCGGCGGCGCGGCGCGCCGTGGGCGGTGCCGGTGCCGGAAGAGATCGCCGCCAAGGTGCGCCATTTGTCGGCAGCGGAGTGATGGTTTTTCCTCGTCATTGCGAGCCAACGGGTCGGCGCGAAGCGCCGCCCGATGACAGGCCCCGCGAAGCAATCCATTGCGACCCAAGTGGAGGTATGGAT
>Ga0307479_10006643_pt1 | contig 10632 bp, 9 predicted proteins | sample atmos_gasesECM4C_FD_203743 | JGI IMG/M metagenome (GOLD analysis project Ga0307479, IMG submission 203743) | Hardwood forest soil microbial communities from Morgan-Monroe State Forest, Indiana, United States - atmos_gasesECM4C_515 | ecosystem: Environmental > Terrestrial > Soil > Temperate...
GCGCTTGAGTTGCTGGGCGATGTCGGCGTTGGTCACCGAGCCGAAGAGACGTCCGCCCTCGCCCGCCTTGGCGTACATGGTCACGGTGATGCGCTGCAGGCGCTTCTCGATCTCGCGTGCCTCGGTCAGCGCCTTCTCGGCGCGGCGGCGGGAGGCCTCCTCGCGCTGGCGGATCTGGTCGACCACCCGGTCGTCGGCGACCACGGCGAGCTTCTGCGGGAACAGGAAGTTGCGCGCGTATCCGGGGGCGACCTCCTTGACGTCACCGGCCTTGGCGGTCCCCTGGACCTCCTTCAAGAACAGAACTTTCACGCGACTCCTTCGCTCCTCTCCGCTGCGACCGCCGGCGGGTGATCGAGCGCCACACCGACGAACTCCATGTCGTTCTTGTGCGCACCGAAGCGATGCGCGAGGGCCACGGCGACACGTTCGCCGCGCGCCACGTCCAGGTCGAACCTGCTGCTGCGCTCTCTGATCAGGCGCTCCTGCTCCTCGACGACCTCACTCGGTGCCGTGGAGATGAACAGCCGCGTCGCCACCAGCGACAGGGCCAGCACGTCCATCTCGCCGACCACCGGGATCCATTCGGGCAGGTTGACGAACGGGGTGACGATCAGCGCCAGCGCGGCGAGCACGCCCACCTTGCTCGCCACCGGGACCCGCGGGTCGTAGAGCAGGCAGTAGGCGAGCTTGGCCTGGCGCGGCAGGTCGCGGAACAGGCGCTTGAGGAAGGAGAGGCGCTTGAGCACAAGGGAGCGAATTGTACGGAGCCAAGCCCGCCCAGGGAGGGGCGGCCTGGATGGCCCGGACATTGTGCGGCACCGCCCGCTCCGGCGTTAGCCCTCCACGAGCAGCCCCGGGTGGTCGAGCAGCCAGCGCCGAGCCCCCTCGGCGTCCCCCGGCGCCACCTCCCCCTCGACCACCGCGTCGGACAGCGCCCGCTTCACCGCCCCCACCCACGGCCCGGCGGCCCGCCCCCCCGCCATCGCCATGATCTCCTCGCCGTCGAGCGGCGACTCGAAGGGCGCCGCCACCCCTGCCGCCTCGGCGTCCAGCCGAGCCATGCGCTCCTCCAGCTCGTCGATCCCGACGGTGTCAGGGAACGCGGAGGCGCGCGTGTCGGCCCGGGCCACGTCGAGCAGGCGCGAGCGCAGCTCCCCGGCGTCGCGCATCAGGCGGCGCACCGCGGCGTCGCTGAAGGTGGCCTTGTCGTACTGGATGGGCCGCAGGTGCAGGCGCACCAGCGCCGCCACCGCCTCGATCTCCGCGTTGCCGGTGCGCAGCCGCTGCAGCATGTTCTCGCCAATCCTGGCACCAACGTCGGGATGGTCGTGGAAGGTGTGGCGGCCGTCGGCGGCCACGGCGTGCGTCGCCGGCTTGCCGACGTCGTGGAGCAGCACCGCGAGGCGGACGAGCAGGTCGGCCGGCGCGTGCTCCAGGGCCACCATGGTGTGGTCGTAGACGTCGTACACGTGGTAGCCGCTCTGCTCGACGCCGACCATGTCGAGCAATTCATGCAGGTGCACCTGCATCAACCCGGATTGGCGCAGCACCTCCATGCCGGCTCGGGGATGCGGCGAGGTGAGCAGGCGGCGCAGCTCCTCGCTGACCCGCTCGACGCTGAGGATCGATGCGCGCGGGGCCACGTCACGCATTGCGTCGAGGACTCCGGGGGCCAGGCTGAAGCCGAGCTGGGCGACGAAGCGTGCCGCGCGGTACATGCGCAGCGGGTCCTCGCTGAACGTCTCGCGCGGGTCGAGCGGGGTGCGCAGGACGCCCGCGTACAGGTCGGCGAGGCCGCGTCCGGTGATGTCGAGGACGGCGCCATCCTGCGTCTGGCACAGGGCGTTGACGGTGAAGTCGCGCCGCCACACGTCCTCCTCCAGCGTTCCCGGAGTGACGTCTGGCTTGCGCGACGCGGGGTCGTAGCGCTCGGCACGCGCGCCCACCGCCTCGACGATGAAGCCGTCGCCGCGGACCTGCGCGGTGCCGAAGCGCTCGAAGACCTGCGGCGGCGCCCAGTCGAAGGAGCGCGCCACCGCCCCCAGCAGCTCCACCGCACCGGCGCCCACGACCAACAGGTCGATGTCCTTGCCGTCGGCGCCGAGCAGCCGGTCGCGGACGAAGCCGCCCACCAGGTATGCCTCGACCCGCAACCGTTGCGCGCCCTCGCGGATGGCGCCGAGGACGTCGTCCAGCTGCGGCCGCTCGCGGACGACCGCGATCGTCTCAGCCACCGGCGCCCACCGCCATGACCACCGCGCTCTGCGGGCTCTCCACCCTGCGCACCCGCCGCAGCAGGACGAGCGACAGCACGGCCGCGACACCCGCGCACACCGCCGCTCCGGTGAACACCGTGTGCAGCTCGTCGACGATCGCCTGGCGCACCAGCGCGTCGTAGGGCGGGCACGACGCCGGCGTCTGCGGGCACAGCGTGATCGGTGAGGCGATGTGCGACTGGGTGGCGTAGAAGCTGCGCAGTCCCACCGCGGTGAGCACCGACAGGCCGAGCAGCATGCCCACCATGCGCGCCACCACCACCAAGGCGGAGGCGAGCCCATGCAGGGTCGCGCGCACCGCGCCGAGCACCGCGGCGTTGACCGGCGCGATGGCCAGGCCGAAGCCGAGGCCGCAGGCGGCGAGGACGGCGTCGCTCTGGGTGATGCGCGTGTGCCACAGCGAGTCGGACAGTGCCGTCGCCGGCCAGGTGCTCATCACGGCGAACATCGCGGTGCTGAGCAGCATGCCCGTCGCGGCGGTGGCGCGGTGGGAGATGCGCTCGGTGAGCAGGCCGCCGAGCAGCGCGCCCACGGGGACGGCGGCGAGAAAGCGCACCAGCACCAGCGCCGCCTGCAGCTGCGAGTCGGGGAACGCCGTGGCGCGGGCGAAGATGGGGACGTCGACCAGTGCGGAGATCAGCGCTGCGCCGACGGCGAGGTTGACCAGCACCGAGCCGTACGCGGCCCGCTCGGCGAACGCCTGCAGCGGTACCAGGGGGTCGCGGGCGCGCCGCTCACGCAGCACGAACAGCACGGCGAGCACCGCGCCCGCAGGCAGCAGCACGGCCGCGCCGGCGCCGAGGACCTCGCGCGAGGTGTCCGCGGTCGAGAAGCTGAGCACGACGCAGCCGAGCAGTCCGGCGAGCAGCAGGGCGCCGGTCCAGTCCGCCGAACCCAGGAGGACGCGCGCCCGGCGCAGCGGCAGGAGTGGCGAAACCCCAAGTGGGGCAAGCCATTCCCAGGCAAGCGCCAGGAGCAGAAGCGCCAGCGCGACGAGCGCCATCGGCGTGGTCAGGGCACCCCCGCCGCCGACCGGTGAGTACAGCTGTCCCCACGTGGCATCGGCGGCGAGGGCCGAGGGCTGCACCACCGCCAACGCGCCGGCACCAGCAGCGCCCGCAAACAACAGCGCCCCGACGGCGTCGCGCCGTCGAATCATCTGCGCACTGGCGCGCGCATCCGGGGGGACTCCCCCCACGCCAGCATTCGCCAGCGTTCCCCCTGCGACATCCGGCCGACCGGCAAAACGTGCGCGCGCAACGCCCCGCTGCCGCGTCAACAGAAACCCGGCCCCGAGCAGGAACGACACGGGCAGGTTGATCCAGAAGATGGTCCGCCACGAGCTGTGCTCGACGATCACCGCGCCGTACAGCGGACCGAGCACGCTGCCCAACTCCTGCACCGCGCCGACGACGCCGAGTGGCACGCCGCGCCGTCCCTCCGGCCACCCGTCGGCGACCAGCGCCAGGGTCACCGGCACAAGGCCGCCGCCGCCGAGCCCCTGGATGGTCCGACCCGCCACAACCATGGGCAGGTTCTCCGCCGCCGCCGTGAGCAGCGACCCGACCGCGAACGCGGCGAGACAGGCGACGAAGACCGGCGCCCGTCCGAAGACGTCCGACAGCCGTCCCAGCAGCGGCAGCATGGCCACGTAGCCGAGCAGGAAGCCGCTGATGATCGGCGCCGCCTGGGAGAGGTGGTCGATGCTCAGCCCGACGTCGTTCATGATCGACGGCAGGGCGAGGACGACCACGTAGGTGTCGGCCGCGGCGAGCAGCACCGCCGCCGCCGCGAAGACCAGCCGTCGCCGGGCAGCGGTCAACGGCACGGCTCAGGCGGGCGGGGTGATCGAGACGTTCTCGCCATACTTGTCGAGAACCAGGGTGTAGGTGCTCGTCCTGGCCTTGTCGAAGAACGGGCCGGTGAGAACCACGCGACGGATCTGGTGGTTGCCGGTGTCGACGCCGATGCGTCCCGTCACGGCTTGGGTCTTGTCGGCGCTGGTGAGCAGCGCGGCGACGCGATCGCCCGGCAGGGTCACGTCGACCTCGTACAGCTCCTCTCCGTTGAGCAGGTCGCGGTCGGACATCTTCGCCGTCGCCGCCGAGGTGAGCAGGCTGCTCAGCCCCAGGTTGGGATCGAGCAGTGTCGCCGGGTTGCCGAAGCCGTACTTGCTCGGGTCGGTGGGCTCGTAGGAGGACGTGAAGGGCAGCTGGACGAAGAAATAGCCCTGCGCAGAGATGATGTGGACGGTGACGTTGAAGCCGCTCTGCACCACGGTCAGCGTGCCCCGGAAGCCGTCGGGACGGTGGGCGTCCCCGTCGGCGCCGGTGATCAGCGTGCCGGTGCCCTGCGCGCTGGTGCTGGTCAGCGCGAAGTGCACGGCGGGCGCGTTGTCGAGGACCCGCTTGGCTTCGACCAGCACCGCGCGCGGATCGGTCTCGTACTGCTTGCTGCTGCCGCACCCCGACACGGCGGCGACCACGGCGAGACACGCGAGGAGGCGAGGGACGAGGCGGTGCAGGATGAGGGCGTCCTCCGTGGCCGGAGCTCCCGGCTCGGCCCGAGTATAGGGGCGGCGCCTTTATACTTCTGCGCCGCCGTGGCTGAGCATGTGGCGACACCTCTCCCCGACGTTGCGCCACTTCAGGTGGGCGACGTGATGCTCGGGCTGGGTGACAGCATCACCGCGGGCATCGGCGCCGAGCACGTCAGCGAAGGCTGCATGTGGCTCCTGGCCTCCCTGCTGCGCCGCGTCAACCCGGTGCTGGAGCTCGCCCACCTGGCCGTTCCCAGCGAGTCGAGCGCCTCGATGCTGGCCCCCGACGGGCAGCTGGAGCGTGCCGAGAGGGCCATCGGGGCAGCGGTGCGGCGGGGTCGTCGCGTCGGTCCCATCGCGCTCAGCATCGGCGGCAACGACGCGATGGAGGCGGCGCTGATCGGCGACGACGAGGCGCTGTGCCGGCTCGAGGAGAACCTGTCCTCCATCCTGCGACGGCTCGGTGCGGCGCTGCGTCCCGGCGGGCAGCGGCTCGCCGACGTGTGTGCCGTCCAGACCCTCTACAACCCCTTCGAGGCGCTGCCCCCCGACGACGCCGACCTGATGGCGCCCCGCCGCGCCGAGCGTCGCGGCTTCAACGCCGCCATCCGCCGCGTCGCCCAGAACATGGGCGTGCGCGTCGTCGACGTCGCCTCGCTGTTCCGCGGACGCTCGCTGGAGCTGACCTGGGTGCGCACCGGCGACATGCACCCCACCGGCGCCGGCCACGAGCTGATCGCAGAGGAGTACCTGCGCGCCGGGGGTTGGGCGCTGCCCCGCACCGCGTGAGCGACGCGCCCGAGGCATCGCCCGAGGTCGATCCCGCGCAGTTCTTCGCCGTCGACATCCGCGTCGGACGGGTGCTCCGCTGCGAGCCGTTTCCCGAGGCCCGCAAGCCCGCCTACAAGCTGCTCATCGACTTCGGTCCGCTCGGCGAGAAGCGCTCGTCGGCGCGACTCACCGACCTGTATTCCGCGGCCGACCTGGAGGGCTCGCTGGTGGTGGCGGTGGTCAACTTCCCGCCGCGACAGGTCGGACCGGTGCGCAGCGAGGTGCTGGTGCTGGGCACCTATGTGCAGGGCTCCGAGGTCGTCGGCCTTCTGCGCCCCGACGGCGACGTGCAGCCGGGGGACCGGATCGGCTAGCCGCGTCAGCGGCGCCCGACCACGGCGCCTTCGGGCGGGGTGACCGGCTTCAACCCGGCGAGCGCGCGCAGCTTGTTGACGTTGACCAGGTCGGGGCCCTGCTTCAGCTCGCCGGGCACCTCCAGGATCCAGGGCAGGTGCTGCAGCCGCTTGTCGGTGATCAATATGCCGAAAGCCTCGGTGCCGATGAAGCCGTCGCCGATGTTGGCGTGGCGGTCGACGTTGCTCTGCAGCTCGGCCCGCGAGTCGTTGGCATGGATAGCGACGAGACGGTCGAGACCGACGGTGTCGTCGAAGTCGCTGATGGTGGCGTCGATGCCTTCCGCCGTGCGCAGGTCGTAGCCGTTGGCGAAGGCGTGCGCCGTGTCCAGGCAGACGCCGACCCGGTCCGACTGCACGGCGTCGACGATGCGCGCCACCTCGTCGAACGTGCACCCGACGGTGCCCCCCTGTCCCGCGCTGTTCTCCACCACCAGCTTCGCCCGCGAGTCGGTGCGGTCGAGCACCTGCTTCATGGCCCCGGCGATGCGCGGCAGCATGGGCTCGAAGCCCGCGCCCTTGTGCGAGCCGGGATGGAAGATCACCCCGTCGGCGCCGATGCGGTCGGCGAGGTCCAGGTAGTAGACGAGCGAGCCGACCGACTGCTTCATCAGGGTGTCGCTGGTTGTGGCCAGGTTCAGCAGATACACGGCGTGGAACCAGTGCTGCTTGAGGTCGGCGGCGGCCGCCTTGGACTTGTAGGCGGCCACCATGCCGTCGTCGATGGTCATCCGGCGCCACGTCTGCGGGGGCGAGGGGTGGGTCTGGATGACCTCGGCGCCGATGGCCACGGTGTTGTCCACCGCCTTGTCGATGCCGCCACGGGTGGAGACGTGTCCGCCGATGAGCATGTCGCCGCATTGTCGCAACTGGGTGGGGTGGGTCGAGGGTAGACTCGCGGGTGCGAACGCCTGTGCGGCGGTTGGGCGTGATGGGACGATCGGGAGGGTTGGTCGTGGACGACCCGAAGGTGCCGGGGGAGGGGGAGCAGCCGCAGCCGGAGCAGGAGCGGCCGGGGACGGCGCCGTCGTGGCATCGGACGCCGGTGGAGCCGGCGGGGCCGCCGCCCTGGAGTTCATCGGAGCCTGCGCAGGGAGTGCTTGCCGCTGCCGACGAAGCCGCGCCGGTTGCCTCTAATCCGCCCGCGATGGGGGAGCCGAACTCGTCTGCGACGGCGTCCGCGGGCGCAACTTTGCATGAGGGAGCGGAGCCGCCATCCGGGGGTGGTGGGGAGGGTGGCGGGTTCAATCCGCCGGAGGGGCCGCGCAGCGGGGGCGGGCTGGTGCGGGGGGTGTTCCTCTACATCGGGGCCACGTCGATCATCAGCGGGTTGGCTGTGGTGGTCAGTGGCAACCGGGCGGGGACGGGGCTGGCCGCGGCCGTGTTCGGCGTCGCCTTCGCGGTGACGTTCTTCGTGGCGATGATGCTGCGGCCCAACGTGGGTGCGGACTCGGTGCGGGCGACGCTGGGCGTGGTCTCGATCGTCTTCCTCGTCGTGTGCTTCGGGTTGGCGTCGGGGATCGCCGATCCCGGCCGGTCGGACGCGCACGACGAGCAGGTCCGGGTCGCCGTCGCGGCGGGGTTGTTCACCTTCGGGATGGGTGGGGTGGCGATGCTCATCCCGTCGGCCGTCGCCGCCGGGCTGGCGCTGCTCGGGCTGGTCGCCACGGTGGCGCTGTCCTCGTGGGCGGCCGGGGTCGAGGGACTCGGGCTGGCCGCTGCCGTCGTCGTCGGCGGCGTCGTCGGGCTCGAGCTGGCGATGCGCGTGCCCCGGCTGCGGGCGCATCCAGGGGCGATGGCCTGGATGGTCAACATCGGCGCGGTGCTGGTCGGCGCTGCGGCCACCGCGATGGGGGTGACCGGGGACGGCACGGCGATCTCCGCGGCGGGTTTCGCCGGGCTCGCCCTGCTGCTGGTGGCGTGGCGCTGGCACGCCGTGGTCGCGGCGATCGTGGCCACCGTGCCGCTGACGCTGATCGAGGCGTACGCGGTGACCAAGGTCGTCGGGGGTGACGCGTCCAGCCAGGGGGCCGCCGCGCTCCTAGTGGGCCTGGTGCTGCTCCTGGTCGTCGCCGTGCTGGGGCTGCGGTCGCGGGGTGTTCGCCAAGGGCGGTCGATGCCAGCTTTGCTCGACGAGCTCGTGCTGGTGATCGCGGCGGTGCTGGCGCTGGCGGCGCTGGGCAGCACCGGCAAGGGACTGCCGTACTTCCGGGGCGGACCGTTCTTCGGCGGCTCCGGGGGATCGGTCATCCAGCCCAGCTTCGAGCCGGTCCCGGCGCCGACGTTCATTCCGTTCCCGACACTGCCGCCGGGCTGAGCTAGGCGGGTTCTCGGGCGTGGTGCACGCGCAGTACACTGCCGCGAACGCGCGTGCGTCACCGCGGGAGGAAGCATGGAGTCGAGCGGCAGGCCGCCGGGGGAGGGAGGGCCGCAGGAGGAAGGCGATCCGCCGCTGCCGACGTGGTACAGGCGACCATCCGACGAGACCCGCGGCGAGCGCGAGCAGGCCGCCGAGATCGTCGAGCCCGCGCAGGACGCCGGAGCGCCCGGTGCCGCGAGCGCAGAGGAGGCGGCAGTTGATTCCCCAGAGCTGGGAGATCGGTCCGCAGAGATCGCGGCGGCAGAGGATTCGCCGGAGGCAATGGTCCACCCCGGAGGGGATCCGCCCGCGGAGGTTGCCGCAGAAGAACCCGCCGGTCCCATCGCGGGCGGCCTAGAGGCAACCCCACCGCCGACAGCGGCGCCCGCCGTCGCCGACGCCTGGACCACCACCCCAGGCCCGGCCCCAACTCCGCGCTGGGCGCTGCATCCGAGGCGCGACCGCCCCCACCAGTTCGGCGACCGCATGGCCACCGGCGTCCTCCTCACCCTGGCCGGCGGCTCGATGATCGGCGGCGGCGTCGCCGCACTCCTGGTCGCCGGCGCCGACATCTCCCTCACCGTCCGCGCGGCGGTCTGCGGTGGCGTCGCCCTGGGGCTGCTCATCGCCGCGGTCCTCCTCCGCCTCGTCCGCGGCACCGAGGACCTGCGCGGCACCCTCGCCGTGGTCGGCATCGCCTATGCCGCCGCGTGCATCGTCTTCGCTTACAACCCGGACAACCCGACAACGCACGACACGCTGGTCAGAGCAACACTTGCCGCGGGCGTCATCGCGGTCCTGAGCTGGTTCGCCGCCATCGTCGTGCCCTCCGCGGTCGCCGGGACGATCGGCGTCGTCGCCCTGGGCACCTCGGTCGGGGCCGGCATCTGGTTGGGCATCGACCAGCCCACGCACATCGAGGTGTTCGTCGGCGCCATCGGGATCGGGCTCGCCGCCGCCCTGGTCCTGCCGCGCGTGTCCTGGCTGCGTCCGCACCCCGGAGGGCTCGGGTGGGCGCTGGGCGGCGCCGCGCTCGTCGTCGCCGTCCCCGCCGTCTTCCTGATGGCGGTGCAGGACGCCGTGTCCATGGCGGCGGGCGCGACCGCCAGCGCCGCGCTGCTGGCCCTCGCCCAGCGCCACCGCAACCTGCCCGCCGCGCTGGGCGCCTTCGTCGGGCTCGCCTACCTCGAAGCCCTGCTGATCGGCAACCGCAGCGGCACCAGCACCACCACGCAGCAGATCATCTACGTCGCCATCGGCGTCGGGCTCGCGATCGTCGCCACCGCTGCCGCGCTCCTCCAGGGACGCGCGCGCACGACGGCACCGCGCAGGCGCAGCCTGCCGCTGGGCATCACCGAGCTGCTGCTCGTCGCCGCGCTGGCCCTGTCGGTGCTCACGCTGTTCACCGCCAACCACGACGTGCAGCTCTCGCCCACCCAGTTGCAGCCAAACACAGCCACAACTCAGCAACCCGCGGGTTAGTTGCCCCCGAGGAACGGGATCCCGTAGCTCTCCAGCTGCTGCCCGACCGACGACTTCCAGACCTCGGCGATCTGGTCCGCCGTCCAGCCGCCGTCGCGGTAGGCGACGCGGATCTCCTGCGGATGCGACCACAGCGCCAGCTTGTCGCCGCCGAGCCCGATGGCCTGGCCGGTGACGTCGCGCGCCGCGTCCGACGCCAGGAACACCAAGAGCGGCGCCACGTCGGTCGGCAGGCCCATGCCCATGCCCTTGCGGATCAGGTCGGGCAGCGGCTCACCGCGCTCGGCCTGCTCGACCAGCGGACCCATGCCGGGGATCGAGGCGATCATCCGGGTGATGGCGTTGGGGACGATGGCGTTGACGGTGATGTTCGACTTGGCCAGCTCCATCGCCCAGGTGCGCGCGTAGGCGGCGATGCCCGCCTTGGCCGCGGCGTAGTTGGTCTGCCCGAAGTTGCCGCGCTGTCCCGCGATCGACGACACCACCACGATCGAGCCACCCTCGCCCTGCTCGCGCATGCGGATCGCCGCGGCGCGCGCGCAGGTGAAGGTGCCGCGCAGGTGGGTCTCGATGACGGCGTCGAAGTCGTCGTCGCTCATCTTCCACAGGGTGCGGTCGCGGAGGATGCCGGCGTTGGTGCACATCACGTCGAGACGCCCGAAGGCCTCGACGGCGCGGTTGACCAGGCGCTCGGCCGACTCGGTGGGACCGACGGGGACGACCTCGGCGACGGCGCGTCCGCCCGCCTTGGTGATGTCGTCGACAGTCTGCTGGGCGACGTCGCCGTCG
>Ga0307479_10006644_pt1 | contig 10632 bp, 8 predicted proteins | sample atmos_gasesECM4C_FD_203743 | JGI IMG/M metagenome (GOLD analysis project Ga0307479, IMG submission 203743) | Hardwood forest soil microbial communities from Morgan-Monroe State Forest, Indiana, United States - atmos_gasesECM4C_515 | ecosystem: Environmental > Terrestrial > Soil > Temperate...
CATCCCGGCGGCGCTCAGGTCGTGGGCGCCCGGCATGACGTAGTGGAACAGCGCCCAGGCCGCGCTGAATCCCGATAGCGCTTCCTCGGTCGGATCGGTACCGAATTCCCTTCGGTACGCCGCCGCGAAGCGCGCGTAGATGGGTCGCCCGACATCGTTCAGCGCTGCCGGATTGAACCCATGCGGCGGACGATCCGAGGCGAAGACGCCGATCGCATCAGCGCCCAGCAGGGCACCGAAGTCCGGGACGCACTGCGCCATGGTCGAGCCGATGAAGGCGCCAATGTGCAGGCCACTCTTCAACATGGCGCGCCGGAAATCGACGCCGTCGGCGATGTAGGAGGCCAGCAGCAGCACGTCCGGTTGTGCCGCGCGGACCTGGGCCAGGACGGCGGCCCAGTCCGGTGCGTGGGCGTCGTACTGGATGTCAGCCACCACCTGGACGCCTTCACGCGCTGCCTGTTGAGCAGCCGCCAGTGCCACCGCCGTCGGATACGCGTCGACGTTGTGGACGATCACCATCCGGAGCGACCAGGCAGAGTGATTGAGCGCCGGGGCCAGCACCTGGGCGGCGAAATGGCTGGACATGGTGCCGAGATTCGACCCGGTGGCGCCCACCCGGAAGACCAACGGATAACCGCGCCCGGTCAGCTGGTCGGCGACGGCCCCGGCCTCCCAGTACAAGATGCCTCGCGACTGGGCATCGGCGCTCACCGGCATGGACAGACCGCTGGAGTAGGCGCCCAGGATGCTCTGCACCCCCTGCGCCTTGAGCTCGTCGACTCGGGCCGCCGCATCCGACTCGGCCGTCAGATCTTTCGTGACCAGGGCGATCGGCACGCCATCGATGCCGCCGTCGGCGTTGGCAAAGTCGCGGGCGATCTGGACGCCGGCGTATTCCTGTTTCGCCAGCGGCGCCTGCGGCCCGCTAAGGGGAAAGACCGCACCAACCTTGACGGTGCTGGCCGCCGCGGGGCCCGTCGGCGCGGTCGCGCAAGCGGCCAAAACGATGGCGGCCCCCATCGTCGCGAACTGCCGAATTCGCACCGCTGCAATTCTAGATCGCATCCTGACCGTTGCAACCCGCTTTAATAAGATGTGTACAGATTTGACTGTAGTGTGTATAATTACATGAAAGATGCGTCAGCACATCCGGAAGAACATCACACTACCGTCGGCAATGGACGCCCGCTTGCGAAAGCTCGCCAAGGCGCGAGGGGCGTCCCAGAGCGGGCTGATCGTGCACCTGGTTGCGGTCGGGCTGGCCGCGGAAAGAGGAGACGGCGATCCGCTCTTGAGATACCTCGGGTCGATCGAGGGCCCGGCGGACCTCTCGACCACCGTCGACAAGACGGTGTACGGCGCTGACCGCGCTCGCTGACAGCGGCCTCCTGATCGCGGCGGTCAATCGAGGAGATCGCCACCACCCCTGGGCAATTCGCTCGATTCTTGGGGCACGGCAGCGACGCATCAAGATCGCTGTCCCAGACGTCGTCGTGGGTGAGGCGTTTACAAAACTCCGATACGACCGGCGAGTTAGCCCGCGGAAGGATGCCATTGTTGCGCTGACTGTGTTCAGGCTGGTCGATGAGTCCCCGGATCTCTTCGAGGTACGACCGGCCAGTCGGGGTGCCTACCATCAGGCCCGAGACATCCTGATGCACTACACCGACCAGTCATTCTCATTTGTGGACGCGGTCGTATTTACCATCGTCGACGACGATCCGACCGTCGACCAGATCCTGACCGTCGATGGGCGAGACTTCTCGACCTACCGATTCGCCCATTCGGTCGAGATCGTCGTGCCCTAACCAGCCGCGAACGAGGCCGATCGGCTGTCGGCGTTTACGCCTGTTCGATGCCCTTCATCAGGATGGTCACGAACGCCCCCAGCGCCGTAATCCCGACCGCGGCGTAGAACAACGGCGCGATCGAGCTGAAGGGCACCCCAACCGCGGTCGCTGCCGCAGCGGCGAAGACGGTGAGGGCGATCCCGGCGGACGACATCCGGCCCCAGGTGGTGTGGCGGACGCGCAGGGTGCGCCGCCGAACCAACAGGAAGGCGATGCCGCCCACGATCGGGAAGGCATAGCGGAAGGTGACCAGGGCGGCCAGCCATTGCGGCAGGATGCCAATCACCGCCAGCGAGATGGCCGCGACGCTGAAGAAGATCCCATCCATGAACGGGTCGTAGAGGCGGCCCCAACGAGTGGCCGCGTGACGCCGGCGTGCCAGCCATCCGTCCGCCAGGTCGGTGACCGCCGCCAGTCCAAAGACCGCCACCAGCGGGATGTACATTCCCTGGCTCGCCCAATGGGCGCCCCATGCCACCCACACCGCCGCGAAGCCGCGCAGCTCGGTCAGCCGGTTTGGCCAGCCGAGCGTGTGCTGAAGGTCACCCGACTCGAGGTTGACCATGAGTCCGAGGTGCATCGCGAGATCGAACATCAGCACGCCCCACCAGAGCAGGCTGGTGAGCGAGAAGGCGATCGCATCTCCGATTCCGAAATAAGCGGTGACCCCGGCGGTCGCGATCGCGATCAAGATGACGCCGGCGACGCTGAAGCGTAGCCAGGAGGCGCGCAGCTCGTCGCTCATCTGAAAGATCTGGACTGATCGGATCCACGAGGCACGCCAGAAGGCGGCCCAGGCGCGCCGGCTGTATCCACCCTCCTTGAGGTCGTGGAGAAGGCCGATCACGAACAGGTTGGGCGGGAGGTCGGGCTCGTCGTTTCGGCCCGGCGTCACGGTGGGGCGGCGCACCACCATTTGAGTAAAGGCGCTTTCGCGCCAAATTTCAAGGACCGGGTGGCCCGAGCCGTCAGGGAAGGGTCGGCGGCAGTGACGTTCCCGGAATCGGAGGCAGCGAGGAACCCACGCCCGGGAGCCCTCCACCTCCCGTGACTGCGCCACCCGCACTTCCGGGGGTCGGCCCGCACGCGGCGGTCGGCGCGGCCGGATCCGGTGTGATCACCAGGTCCTGGATGACCAGGTCGGGCGAGGCGGCGCTCGGCGCCGGCTGTCCGGTCAGCTTGCAAAGGGTCATCGACGAGACCTCGGCTGGGCGTGTCCAGTCAGCCGGCTTCTTGCCGTGGTAGTAGCCCTTGACGAACTGCTTCCAGGAGAACGCCGGCCCGATCTCGCCCCAGAGCCCGCCCAGCCGGCCGGTCATCGACTCGTTGTGCGGGGTCGGTTGGGTCACGGTGCGGCCCATCCAGGAGGCGACCGCCAGGTCCGAGGTGTAGCCGACATACCAGGCATCCTTGAAGTCGGTCGTCGTGCCCGACTTGGCGGCCACCGCGATCCCCATCGAGGGGTGCACGGCGCCCTTGAGGATATCGGTCAAGACGTAGGTCGCCGACGCCGGCAGCACGCGCTCGCCCGCATCGGCCTGCGGCGGATTCGATTCCAGCAGCGCGCCCTGGGCGTCGCGCACCTCGAGCACCGACAGAGCCCGAACCCGATGCCCGCCGTTGGCAAACGCGCTATAGGCGGAGAGGTGATCGATCATGCGCAGCTCGCTCGCGCCCAGCGTGGTTGGCAGGCTGGGATCGAGTGGGGTTCCGATCCCCAACGCCCTGGCCGTCGTGAACACCTTCTGGATGCCGACATCCTTGAAGAGGTGGACGGACGAGATGTTGCGCGACTGCTGCAATGACTGGCGCAGCGTGATCGTCCCCTCCTCACGGCCATCCCAGTCGTGCACCGGGTAGCCGGGGAACGCGTGCGCCCCGTTGCTGTCGTCCAGCGGCGATGCCGGCGTCCAGCCGTTCATCAGCGCCGTGACATAGGTATAGGGCTTGAACGATGATCCGGGCTGGCGCAGGGCCGTTGTGTAGTTGACCTGACCGCCGATGGCCGCGTCGGAGTAGTCCGCGCTGCCCACCATGGCGAGCACCTCGCCGGTGTGCGGGTTCATGACCAGCATGGCGCCGTTGTTGACCCGGTAGCTCGGTCCATAGCGCGCCACCCCATCGCGCACCGCCTGCTCGGCGAGCGCCTGGGCCTTGGGATCGAGGGTGGTGACGATCTTCAGCCCACCGCGCAACAAATAGCCCGGGTCGTAGCGCTGCTCCAGCTCGTTCCAGACGTAATCGACGAAGTGTGGCGCGAGTGAGGCGCGCTGACCGGCCGCCGACTGGTGGGCGGCGGTCAGGATGGGACGCAGGTCCTGGGCGTAAGCCTTGTCCGCCACCGCGGCCGTGATGTAGCTGTCGCGCACCATAGCGTCGAGGACATCGCGTTGCCGGCCACGGGCGTGCGCGAAGCCCTCGGCGAGAAACGGATTCAGGTAGGTCGGCCGCTGCGGCAGGCCGGCGAGAAAGCTGGCTTCGGCCAGGGTTAGCGTCCGCGCCGAAGTTCCGAAGTACGTTTGCGACGCCGCCTCCACCCCAAAGGACTGATTGCCGTAGAAGATCGTATTCAGGTACATCTCCAGGATCTGGTCCTTGCTGTACTGGCGCTCCAGTTCCACCGAGAGCACCAACTCCTTCGCCTTGCGGTCGAGGCTGCGGCTGTTGGCGCTTGCGCCCAGGAGGTAGTTCTTGACGAGTTGCTGGGTGATGGTGCTCCCGCCCTGGGCCGCCCGCTGATGCAGGATGTCGTACACACCGGCGGCCAGCATCCGGACCGGGTTGACCGCCCCGTGGTTGTAGAAATCGCGATCCTCGATCGAGATGGTGGCGTGCCGTAGATCCCAGGAGATCTCGTTGAGCGGGACCACCGTGCGCTGCTGCTGATAGCGCTGTTCGAGCAGCGTGGTGCCGTCGCGGGCGTAGATGCGGGTCGTCTGCGGCAGGCTCTGCGCGCTGAGATGGTCGAGGCTGGGCAGCTCCCCGGCGTAACTGTAGAGCAGGCTTCCGGCGCCGACGCCGATGGTCAGCACCCCCGCGATCGTTAGCAGGAGGATGCGGCGGATCCAGTGCGGACCCGTAGCTCTCTCCCTGCGCCCGGTGGGGACGGTTTGAGAGGGGGTCCGAAGAACGCCGGAACGGCGTCGACGGCGCCGACCGGAGGAAGGACCCATGGGGCGCCCGGTAAACGAGGGCATCGGCCGGAAGGTTACCCGACTCGATCCGAATTTTCAGCCGGTTGTCCCTCCCCCTTTGTGGAGGGGGTCGTTGCACCCCTAGTGCAAAAGCGAGGCCCGCGCGTACGCGGCCGCGGCGTAAAGCGGCCCGAGCAGCAACCCCATGAACACGATCCCCGTGGACGCCAATCCGACCGCGAGCTGGATGCCGCGGTCGAGCCGGGCCGGCGTCACCTCGAAGTGGGGTGGGTCGACAAAGATGGTCCGGACCACCCGCAGGTAGCCAAAGGCGGCGAGCACCATGTTGACGATGCCGACCACCGCCAGCCAGGCGTAGCCGCCGCTGACGGCGGCCTGCAGCACCAGCAGCTTCCCAAAGAAGCCGGCCACCGGCGGCAGTCCGGCGAGCGAGAGCAGCGCCACTGTCAGTGCGATCGCCAGCGCCGGCGACCAGCGAGACATGCCCGCCAGGTCGCGAATCGCATCGCTGTGAACCGAGCGGGCGTAGGCGATCACGACGCTGAAGGCACCGATGCTGGTCAGCGCCAGCGCCACCAGGAAAATCATGAGCGCGCTGATGCCGGTGCCCTTCAAATTCGTGAACGCCACCAGCGCAAACCCCGCCTGGGCCATGGTCGAGTAGGCCAACAGTCGGCGAACGCTGGTCTGGCTGAGCGCCAGCAGGTTGCCCGCGGTCATCGCCACCGCCGCCACCCCCGCGATCACGGCGGGATACGCGATCCGGCTGCTGGCGAAGGTGGTGGTGGCCAGCCGGCCGAACACCGCGAAGGCGGCGACCACGCCCACCGATTCGACCAGCAGCACCACCCGCAGCGGCACCCCGACCTCGAATCCGCGGGTCCACCAGCGCGCCGGCAGCAGTCCCATGCGCAATGCGAGTCCGCTCAGCACGAGACTGAGCGTCAGCATCACCGCCGCCTGATTCGGAGCGACGCCGGCCAGGGCTCGGCCGGCCGCCGCCAGCCGGGTGTCACCGGTCAGCCCGAACAAGAGGGCGAGCCCGTAGAGCAGCAGTCCGGAGCTGGCGGCCCCCACGGTCAGAAAGCCGAAGGCCGCGGTCGAGGCGGCCGCTCCACGGCGGGCCAGTCCGGCCAGCACATAGAGGTTGACGGCAAGCAGCTCGAGCGCCAGAAAGAGCGCCACCATTTCGGCCGCGGAGGCGGCCAGCATGGCGCCCAGCGTGGCCAGCAGCACGAATCCGGGCAGCGCCGCCGACGGCGTCTCACCTGGCAGGATGTCCGCGCCGCTGGCGAGCAGGGCGAGCGCCGCCGCCGCCAGGACGACGACGTCGATGACGATGGCGAAGCCGTCGAGCAGGAAGGCCCCGTCGAGGATCACGATCGTCTGCTTGAACTGGGTGGCCAGTGCCAGAAAGGCGAGGACGAGGGTAATCAACGAAATTGAGTTCGTAAAGGTGCCCGAAGTGAACCGGGCCACGATGAAGACGACGATCGCCCCGAACAACAGCCAGAGCTCCGGCGATAACGCGAGCAGGTTGCCGAAAGTGCGCACGCCTATCCCCCAGCGCGCGAGAGCAGGGTGATCACCGAGAAGTTGATGCTGTCCATCAGGGTCGCGGGTAAGACGCCGAGCAGGACGATCAGCGACACCAACCCGACGCTGTTCGCGAGCTCCAGGGTGCCGAGGTCGCGGATGCGTGCGTGATGTTCGGGCAGCGGTCCGAACAGGATCCGCTGGACGGTCCAGATCATGGCGCCGGCCACCAGCAGCACGCCAAGCAAGGCCAGCGGAGTGGCCAGCCGATGGCTGGGGTATGCGCCGACGACGATCAACAGCTGACCGACGAAACCGGCCAGCCCGGGAAAGCCGATGGCGGCGAGCACCGCCAGTACCCAGAGCAGCGCGCCTCGTCCCATCCGGCCCGCCATTCCGCCCATCGCCTTGATCGAGCTAGTGTTGGCCCGCTCAATGATGGCCGCGGCGAGCAGCACCAGCAGGGCCGCGCTCAGCCCATCCGCCACCATCAGCAGCACCGCGCCGTTGACTGCCACCGGCGCCGCGGAGGCCGCCGCCAGCAGCACCAGGCCCATGTGACTCATCACCACGTAGCCGATCAGCCGGCGCAGATCGTCCTGGGCGAGGGCAGCGATGGCACTCCACAGCACGCTAACGATGGCGATCACGATCACGGCGCCGACGATCTTGTGCCAGGCATCCTGGAATTCGCCCAGGTTGACCCGGATGATGCCGTAGCCGCCCAGTTTGACCATCAGGCCGGCGAGCACCAGCGCGACCGGCGCCGAGGCGCGTGCCTGGGCATCGATGAACCAGGTGTGGAAGGGAAAGACCGGCAGCCTGACCGCGAACCCGATAAAGAACAGCCAGCAGATCATGGTGGCCAGCGCCGCCGGCAGGGTTACGTCGTGCAGGGTCGCCATGTCGAAAGTTCGCACCGGCGACTTGAAATAGAGGATGAGGATGGCGAGCAAGAGCAGCGCGCTGCCCGTCAGGTCCACGGCCAGGAATCTCCAGGCGGCGGGCAGTCGTCGCGGGCCACCAAAGCGGGCGATCAGCAGGAACATCGGCACCGCCTGCAGCTGCCAGAACAGGAAGAAGAGCAGGTAGTCGAGCGAGGCGAAGCTGCCGTTGATGCCGGTCTCGAGGATCAGCAGCAGGATGAAATACTCTTTCGACTGCTCGCGCACTCGGGTGGAGGCCAGCACGGCAAAGACGAAGAGGAAAGCGCTGAGCAGCAGCAGCGGCATGCTGATGCCGTCCACCCCGAGGTGATAGCTGGAGCCGATGCCGGGCAGCCAGCCGCGGGTCTCCTCGTAGGCGAAGGTGCCGCCCTGATCGCGAAAGCCGTACCACATGATCACGCCCAGTGCCAGCACCACGCCGGTGGCGGCCAGCACGATGCTGCGGATCCGGTCGCGCTGCGGATCGGTTCGCGCCGGGAAGAACAACAGGGCGAGGGCCGCGATCGCCGGCACCCAGACCATGGCGCTCAGCAGTACCGTGGGAAACTGGGCGGGCGTCGCCGTCGTCGTCGGGATCGCCTGCAGCCAGGTCATCCGCTGCCCCCGATCAGCCGGCCGGCCAGCACGATGCTGACCACCGCCAGCGTGACCACCCCGGCGAAGAGACCGATCAGAAGCTGACGCATTCGCAGGTCACCGAGCCAGCGGCGCGGCTGGCCGGCGAAGCCGACACTGTCGGAGACCAGGTCGAGGGCGCCATCGACGACGTGGCTCTCGACCCAGGTGGACGCGCGGCTCGCCGGCAGCATCACGCCAACCGCGGCCAGGCGATAGGCGCGCTCGATCAGCAGGCCGTCCGCCAAGCGGCGCACCGGCTGCAGGCCAGGTAGCGGGCGCCGCCGGCTGAAGAGGATCCAGCCGATCGCCGCACCGGCGAGCGCGGTGACCCCGACGGTGATGGCGGCGGTGAAGTGCGAGTTCGAGATGGGCAGCCCCCGAAACGTTACGAAGGCGATCGGATCTGTGGGTCCGCGAAAGCCGCGGATGCCGGCGACGACGGAGGCGACGGCGAAGACGGCCATCGCGAAGGCGGCTCGCCCGCCCGTATCCCGGATCCGTTCCGGCTCGAAACGCCGGCGGCGGGCGGTTTCGCCCAGGAACACGAGCCCGAAGATCCGCACCAGCGCGATGGCGCCGATCAGCGTGACGGCGGTGATGACGATGATGGCCGGCACACTGGCGATGCCGAGCGCCTTGGACATGATGGTGTCCTTGCTCCAGAACGAGCTGAAGGGTGGAATGCCGGCCGCGGCGGCCACCCCGATCACGGTCAGCCAGCCGGTGAAGCGCATCCGCTGCCAGAGCCCGCCCATTTCCGCCATCCGCTCGGTGCGCAATTCGCGGATGATCGCGCCGGCGGCCAGGAACAGGAGCGCCTTCGGCCAGGCCTGGGTGAAGACCTCGAAGATCGCGGCGCCGTAGGCGCCGATGCCCAGCGCCAGCACCATCAGGCCGAGCTCGCCCATGGTGGTGTACGCGATGGCGCGTTTCAGGTTGTCCTGGAAGAGGGCGAAGACGACGCCGAGCACGGCGGTCAGGCCGCCGACGATGGCCAGCAGGGCCAGCCCGCGAGGACTGGCGTGGAAGAGGGCATAGGCGCGCGCGATCAGATACACGCCGCAGAGGGCGGCCCCCGCCGAGTGGATCAATGCCGCTGCCGGGGCCGGTGCCTGGGCGCTCCCCGGCAACCAGACGTGCAGCGGAAACTGCGCCGATTTTGCCGCGGCCCCGATGAAAACCAGGATCGACATGATGAACAGGCCGTTGCCGCTCACCTTGCCCCCCGTGTACTGGCCGGCCAGGACCTGGAAGTTGAGCTCGTTGAAGCGGAAAGAGATGTAGGCGATCCCGATCAACAGTCCGGCGTCGCCGATCAGCGACACGATGAAGGCGCGCGAGGCGGCGGCGGTGGCGTCCTCGCGTTGCCACCAGTGCCCGATCATCAAGTAGGTCGAGAGTGTGGTCACTCCGAAGAAGAGCAACGTCTCGAAATAGTTCGTCGACAGGGTGACGCCGATCATCGCGAAGGTGGCGAGCAGTAGCACGCTGAAGAAGCGGATCGGACCGTCCTCGCGGCGAACCGTGGCCAGGGCGTAGACCTGGACGAGCAGGCTAACCAGGGTGACCGTGAGCAGCATCACCGCCGCCAGCGGATCGGCGACCACCCCCCACTGAAGGAGGAACTCCGCGGCGGCGCCGGCCTGCCCGGTGAAGAACTGCAGGAAGGTGCCATTGCGCTCCAGGTGCAGCGGATGGGCGATTTCGATCGCCAGCACGATCACGGCGCAGACCACCGCGGCCAGCGTGAAGGTGACCGCGATCGCCGCGCTCAAGCGGCGGGAATCGATGGTGAAGGCCAGGATGATCAGCAGCGCGATCAGGGGCAGCAGCAGGGCGAAGAGCCCGAACAGGGTGGGGCTCCAGGTGTCGAGCGGCCCCTTGGGCGCCGCGGCCAGCAGGGTCAGGGTCACGGGCTGGATGACCTAGCCGCGATCCGCATCGACAGCAAAGCCGCGGCTCTCTCGATAGATCAGCGCGGCCATCGCCAACCCGACGGCAAGTTCGGCGACGGCGATCGCCCCCACCACGAGGGCCATGGTCGCGCCCGCGGTGGCGTTCGCGGCTCCCAGGCCGAAGCGGGCGAAGGCGACGAACGCGATCCCGCCAGCGGTCAGCATGAATTGCGTGCCGAGCAGGGTGATGATGGCGCTCCGCCGGGCCACCGCGCCAAAGGCGCCGATGGCGAACAGGGCCGCGGAACCAACGAGGATCAGGTTGAGTCCAACACTCATCGGGGTGACGCTCCCCCTCTGCGGGACGCCAGGGTGGGGGCAGCCAGCAGCAACCCGCTGCCCAGCGCCGACGTCGCCAGGATGACGATCAGCACCGCCAGCCCAACGATGTAGGTATTCGCCAGGGTGAAGCCAAGGTCCTCTGGCAGCGCGCAGCAGACGCGCACCGGCCAGGAGGTAACCGCCACCACCACCCCGAGCAATGCCAGCAGTGCCGCCGACACTGCCGCGCCGATGATCCATTCCCGGCTGAACGGCCCCACGCTGGCGGCCTGCAAACCGGTGGTGT
>Ga0307479_10006645_pt1 | contig 10631 bp, 10 predicted proteins | sample atmos_gasesECM4C_FD_203743 | JGI IMG/M metagenome (GOLD analysis project Ga0307479, IMG submission 203743) | Hardwood forest soil microbial communities from Morgan-Monroe State Forest, Indiana, United States - atmos_gasesECM4C_515 | ecosystem: Environmental > Terrestrial > Soil > Temperate...
GTTCGGCGCGCATCAGCCGTGGGAGCACGTGCGCGAGGACAACATCGTGTTCGTGGCCTGGTTCAGCGGCGGCGTCCGCGCCGTGGACATTTCCAATCCCTACCGGCCCGAGGAGGCGGCGGCGTACGTGCCGCCCGCGGCGCAGGGACGGCGGGCGCCTCAGACGAACGACGTGTTTGTCGATCGTCGGGGGTTAGTGTTCGCCATCGACCGGTACGAAGGCCTCACCGTGCTCGAATTCCGCCGGGCCGGCTGATGAGCGCACGCCAGTGGAGGGGGGAAGATCCGTGATGCGACGCGGCCGTGGGGTGTTGGGCCTGATCGTGGCGCTCGCCGTCAGCCTCGGAGGGGGTGGGGTGCGCGCCGTGCCGCCAGCGGCGGCCACCGCCGCCGGGTGGGTGCTGCCGACCGAGCCGGTGACGATCAACGAGTGGGACGGCGGCGACGGGACCAAGTCTGCGTTACTCAAGGAAATGATCGCTCAGTACGAGCAGATGCACCCGAACGTCACGGTCAAGTTCGAGACCGACGTGAAATCGCTGAAGGTGGCCGCGGCGATCGCCGCCGGCACGGCCCCGGAGATCTTTGAGGCCTCCGACGCGAATCTGCAGAAGTACATTGTGGCCAAGGCGGTCGAAGCCCTCCCGCCGGCGGCCTGGGGGCAGACCAGCGTGGACGGGGTGCTCGCGCTCTACCTCCCACATGTGCTGGACGCCATCACCTCCGGCCACAGCCTGTACGCCGTGCCGGACCAACTGAACGCGCACAGCCTGTACATCAACAACCGCCTGTTCCGCGCGGCCGGCCTCGACCCCGTCAAAGACGCGCCCAAGAGCTGGGACGACGTCGCCCGGCTGAACAAGATCCTCACCAAGAAGCAGGGCGACCGCGTCGTCCAGAAGGGCTTCGAGATGCGCTACATCTGCGACGACGGGCACTGGCAGGCGCACATCTTCCACATCCTCGTCTACCAGGCGGGCGGCGAGGTGATCAAGGACGGCAAGCCGGCCTTCAACAGCGAAGCCGGCCAGCGGGCGCTCGCGACCTGGAAGAGCCTGGTGGTCGCGCCGGCCGTCACCAACAACACCTGTTCGTCGCCGTACCAGGACTTCGCGGTGGAGCAGGACGCGATGACCTTCGCGGGGCCGCACGTGGGCAAGATCGTGGAACGGATCAACCCGGCCATGCAGGGCAACTACACCGTCGCCCCGCTGCCCCAGCTGCGGCCGGATCGTCCCGCGACCCTTATTTACTCGTTCAACTGGACCGTGAACACCCGGGCGTCGGCGGCCCAAAAACGCGTGGCCTGGGACCTCATCCACTTCATGAGCTCGAAGCCGGAGGTCTGGTGGGAGCGGATCCAGTTCCTGCAGGGCACCAAGGATTGGCTCGGCATGCCGGTGGCGCGCAACACGCCGTTCATGTCGTCGTTCACCCACGACATGTCGGTGGGGCGGCCGCTCGGGCGGACGACCTACTACGCCGACCTCCAGACCATCATCGCGAGGATGGTCGACAAGGTCGTGCTGAAAGACGTCGATCCCCGCTCGGCGCTGGCCGAAGCGGAGCAGGAGTTCACCCGGGCGTCCACCCCGTAGGGCGATGGAATCGATCGACGTGCATTTCCACGTCGTGCCGCCGGCCTTTCTCGAGGCGGTGCGGCGGGGGACCTTCCGGCAGCTGATGGAACTCCAGCGGCGCGGCGGACGCGAATTCACCGTGTATCACGCGCCGGACGCCGTGGTCGTCGAGCCCGACAACGAAGTGGATCCGCGGCTCTCCGACGAACGCCTGATCCTCGAGGGGCTGGACCGGCGGCGGCTGGACGGGGCGGCGATCGGCCCGTCGCCCGGCCAGTTTTTCTACTGGGCCGATCCGGAGCTGGGGGAACAGATCGCGCGGCTGATGAACGACGGCATCGCGGCCCTGGCGAAATCGCACCGGGACCGCCTGGTCGGCCTGGGCACGCTGCCGATGCAGGACGGCGCGCGGGCCGCTCGGGAGCTCGAGCGGGGGGTCACGCAGCTCGGACTGCGCGGGTTCGAGATCTGCACGCACATCAACGGCAGGGACCTGGACGATCCCGCCCTGCTGCCGGTGTTTGCGGCGGCGGCCCGCCTGCGCGCGCCGCTCTTCCTGCACCCGCAGAACTGGGGGGAGATGCGCCGGCTGCGGGACTACCACCTGTGGAACCTCGTGGGCTTCCCGACGGAGACGGCCCTCGCGGCCGCGCGGTTGATCGTCGGCGGCGTCTTCGAGCGGTGTCCGGAGTTGACCATCATCCTCGCCCACGGCGGCGGCTACTTTCCCTACCAGATCGGGCGGCTCGATCACGGGTACCGGGTCCGGGCGGAACTGCACGGCCCCCTGCCGCGGCGCCCCAGCGAGTATCTCGGCGGCATCTACTGCGACAGCCTCACGCACAACGCGCAGGCGCTGCGGTTCTTGGTCGACCGCCTGGGCGACGATCACGTCGTGATCGGCACGGACTATCCGTTCGACATGGGCGACGAGACGCCGGTCGAGACGGTGCGCGCCTGCGGGTTGGGGCGCGACCGGGAAGCCAGGGTGCTGGGCGGCAACCTGGCGCGGCTGCTGCGGCTGGGCTAACGGCGTGGCGGGGCTCCGCACGACGTCGGCCGGGATGCCGGCCAAGGCGCGGGCCGCGGGGCGGGCGCGGCCGTGGCTGCGGTCGGCCGAGGCCCGGCACCAGGCCTGGGGCTATCTGTTCCTCGCCCCGATGTTCCTGCTGCTCGTCGTCTTCAAGTTCATCCCGATGCTGCAGGCGTTCTACCTGAGCCTCACGAGCTACGACCTGCTGAGCCCGCCCAGGTTCGTGGGCCTGCGCAACTACGCGACGCTGCTCGGGGACCCGCTGTTTCACCAGTCGGTCGGGGTGACCGCCTACTACGTCTTCGGGACCTGCGTCCTCATCTGGTTCGTCTCGCTGGGCATGGCGCTGATCTTCAACGCGCCGCTGCCGGCCAAGAACCTGCTGCGGACGATCTACTTCATCCCGGCCATCGTGCCGGTCGTCGTGTACGCGATCATCTGGCTGTTTCTGTTCCACCCCTACGGGCTCCTGAACGTCGCCCTGCACGCGTTCGGCGTCCCCGCCGTGCAGTGGCTGTCCGACACGCGGGCGGTGCTGCCGGGATTCATTCTGTCCAGCCTGTGGCGCTTCGCGCCCTACTTCATGATCATCTACCTCGCGGGGCTCCAGAGCATCCCGCTGGAGTACTACGAAGCCGCGGCGATCGACGGCGCCGCCGGCGCCCAGGCGTTCCGGTGCGTCACGCTGCCGCTGCTGCGGCCGACGATCCTGCTGGTGGTCGTCGTCTCGATCATCCTGATGTCCAAGGTCTTCACCAACGTGCTGATCATCACCGGCGGCGGGCCGGCCGGCGCGACCCGCGTCCTGTCGCTCTTCATCTACCAGACCGGGTTCCAATACTTCAAGATGGGCCTCGCCAGCGCGGCGTCCATTTTCCTGCTGTTCGGGACGATGACGTTTACGCTGCTGCAGCTCCGGCTCTTCAGGGAGGACGCGCGTGGCTAGGCGCTTCGGACTGCTCTACTGGCTCGGGGTCCTGCTGGTCGCGGCGTGGGGCCTCGTCCAGCTGGCGCCGATCCTGTGGATGATCTCCACGTCCCTCAAACCGCTGAACCGGATCTTCGCGCTGCCGATCCAATGGATTCCGCACCCGCCGCAGTGGGGCAATTATCCCGAGGCGTGGAATCAGTTCCCGTTCGCCCGCTACTTCGCCAACAGTTTCATCGTGTCGCTCTCGGCCACGGTGCTGAACGTTTTTCTCGCGGGCCTGGCGGGGTACAGCCTCTCGAAGTACCGGTACTTCGGCCAGCGGGCGCTCTTCATCGCGATCCTCAGCACCCTGATGCTGCCCATCGAGGTGCTGATGGTGCCCACGTTCCTGATCGTGAAGGCGCTCGGCTGGCTGAATACCTATCAGGGACTCATCATCCCGACGGTGGCGGACGCCTTCGGCGTCTTCCTGATGCGCCAGTTCATGCTGGGGCTCCCGGATTCGCTCGTCGAGGCGGCGCGGATCGACGGCGCGGGCGAGCTCGGCACCTACTTCCGGATCGTCGTGCCGCTGATCTGGCCCGCGGTGCTGACCCTCGCCATCTTCACCTGGCGCGAGACCTGGGACGCGTTTGTCTGGCCGTACATCATCATCAGCGAGGACACCCTGCGCACGGTGCCGATCGGCCTGCAGCGCTTTCAGGAGCAGTACGTCACCACGTACAACTCGGTCATGGCCATCTCCACCATTGCCATGGTCCCGCTGGTGCTGCTGTTCTTCTTCTTCCAGCGCGCGTTCATTCGCGGCATTGCCCTGTCGGGGCTCAAGGAATGACGTCCCTAGCGCGGGGCCGGGGCGGCGGCCGCCGTCTGCCGGGGGGCCCGCAGGCCGACGGCGACGGCCGTGAGCCCGAGCGGCAGCGCCAGGAGAAAGGGCGCCGCGACGCTGAACCGCGCCGCCGCCGCGCCCAGGAGCGGGCCGGCAAACAGCCCCAGGTCGATGGCGCTGTTGTACACGCTCATCGCCGCCGTGGTCTGGTCCGGCGCCACGCGTCCGGTGAGGAGCATGGCGAACGTCACCGGCGTGAGGCCGAGGGCCATGCCGTACACGGCGCCCGCGGCGAGCAGCTGCGGCCCGCCATGCAGCAGCGGCACGGCGAGCTCCGTGACGGCCATCCCGACGATGCCGGCGAGCGTCAGCCACCGGCCGCGGCCGCGGCCGACCAGCCGGCCGGTGGGGACCTGCATCACCGCATACATGCCGCCTTGAATCGCGAAGATCCAGCCGATGACCACGACGGAGACCCCCTGCCGCGCCGCGTAGAGCGGCAGGTACGTCGTCCAGACCCCGGCCAGGCTGTAGCACAGCAGAATGGAGGCGCCGATCCGCGCCACCGGCGGGGCGGAGAGAAACGCCATGAAGTCGCCGAAGGAGGCCCGGCGGGCGGCGCGGCCGGGGACGCGCCATCCGGCGAGCAGGGGAATCGCCGCGAGGCTGAACAGCGCGCCCAGCACGAAGGGCGTGCCCTCGCCGGAGCGCGCCGCGACAAATCCGCCGATCGCGGGGCCGATCAGGGCGGCGGTCGAGGTGCACAGCCAGAAGACGCCGAATGCCCGCCCGCGTCCCTCGGGGGTCGCGGAGTCGGCGACGGTCGCGTGCAGCGGGGGGATCAGCACGCCCCGGGCGGCGCCGACGGCCGCGAGGGCGACGGCGACCAGCGCGCGGGTGTGGCCGAGCGCGGCCGCGCTGAGACAGAGCGCGTTCACCGCGCAGCCGCCGAGCAGCGACCAGCGCCGCCCGAGCGCGGCGGCGATCACGCTGGCCTGGAGCTCCACCAGCCCCATGCTGAGGCTGAAGACGCCGACCACGAGTCCGATCCCGGTCAGACTGAACCCGAGGTGCGCAAGATACAGGGACAGGATCGGCAGGACCACTTGCCAGGAAATATTCACGCAAAACCCCGCGCCGGCCAGCCGCAGGCTCGGCGCGCGACGCCGGGGTGCCGTGCTCATCCTACCGTGTCGGGTTCGCCGCCCCGGGACCGTTTCCTATGGCGACCGCCGCCCCGGCGGCGCCGGATCGCGCATCGCGAAGGCCAAATCTGCCGTGGAGGTGTGCCGTGAGGCCGAAGGTCTTTGTCAGCCAGCCGATTCCGGAGCCCGCATTGGACATGATGCGCGAGGTCGCCGAGGTCAACGTGTTCCCGCGCCTGGACCGCAATATGAGCGAAGACGAATGGATCATGGCCGCCCAGCGGTCGGACTATCTGTTTGTGATGGGCGGGAACATCATCACGACGAGCGTCATCAAGGCGAACCCGAAGCTCAAGGGCATCGCCATGGTGCACCGCCGGCTGCCGGTGAACAACTCGATCGATCTCGACACGGCGAAGGCGCTCGGCGTGCCGGTCGTGTTTCAGTACCCCTGGGAACCCGTGTACGATCACATCGCGGAAGCGACCTGCGATTTGACCATCGCGATGATCCTCGATCTCGCCTACCGGCTGATCGACGCCGACCGCTACACGCGCTCCGGCAGGACGCTGCAGGAACATACGATGGCGCTGATGGGACCCGGCGTCACCGGCAAGATCGCCGGCCTGCTCGGGTTGGGGAAGGTGGCGCGGAAGATGGTGCCGCGCCTCCGCGCGCTGAAGATGCACGTGCTCTACACGAAACGCACCCGGCTGGCGCCCGAAGAGGAGCGCGGGCTCGGGGTGGAATGGGCGGACCAGAGCGAGATCCTGCGGCGCAGCGATTTCGTGTGCCTCGAGTACGACTACAATCCCAACACGCACAAGATGATCGGGGAGCGCGAGTTCGCCCTCATGAAGCCGGCGGCGTACTTCATCAATACGGCGCGGGGGAGGATCGTTGACGAGCCGGCGCTCGTCCGCGCCCTCCAGAACCGAACCATCGCCGGCGCCGGGCTGGATGTCTTCTGGCACGAGCCGCCGGGATCGCCGGAAATGGCGCCGAGCGAGGAGTTCTTCAAGATGGACAACGTCATCCTGGCCCCGCACAACGGCGGGGCCACATGGGCGGCGCGCACGGAGCTTACGAAGGCGACGGCGCGCCAGATCATGACGCTGATCGCCGGGGGGCGTCCGGAAGGTCTGGTATCGGATTAGCGCCGTGACCTCTATCGACGTCCATTTCCACGTCATCCCCCCGGGGTTCGTCGATGCCGTGCGACGCGGGACGTTCGCCGAGGCGGTGCACGTCGAGCGCGCCGGGGGTGTGGACCGCATGATCTATCACGCCCCCCCGGACGTCGTCCTGGAGCCCGGCACCACGCTTCGAGCCGATCTGTACGACGAACGGCAGATCCTCGAGGCGTTGACCCGGCGGGGCCTGGACGCGGCCGCCCTCGGCCCGTCGCCGGAGGAATTCTACTATTGGACGGCGCCGGCGCTCGGGGGACGCATCGCCGCGGCGTACAATGACGGCATGGCCGAGATGGTGCGCGCGCACCCCGATCGGTTTGTGGGGCTCGCCACGCTGCCGATGCAGGATCCGGAGCGGGCGGCGCGAGAGCTCGAGCGCGCGGTCACCGCGCTGGGGCTCCGCGGCGCCGAACTCTGCACGCATATCAACGGCCGCGATCTGGACCACCCGAGCCTGCATCCGGTGTACGCGGCTGCGCAGCGGCTCGGGGTGCCGCTCTTCCTGCACCCGCAGAACTGGGGCGACATGCGGCGCCTACAAGATTACCACCTGTGGAATCTCGTCGGCTTTCCGACCGAGACCGCCCTCGCGGCCTCGCGATTGATCCTCGGCGGCGTCTTTGAGGCGTTCCCGAGGCTGCGGGTCATCCTGGCGCACGGCGGCGGCTACCTCCCCTACCAGGTGGGCCGGCTGGACCACGGGTACGAGGCGCGGCGCGAGGTCAGCGGCCGGCTGCCCCGGCGTCCGAGCGAGTATCTCGGGAACCTCTACTGCGACAGCCTGACGCACAGCGCCCTGTCGCTGCGGTTCCTGCTGGACCGGATGGGGGAAGACCACGTCGTGATCGGCAGCGATTATCCGTTCGACATGGGCGACCGGACGCCGGTGGAGACGGTGCGGGCGCTGCAGCTTGCCTCGGACGTGGAGGCCAAGATCCTCTCCGGAACGCTGGCGGCGCTGCTGGGGGTCGGGTAAGCAGGAGCCGTTCGGGCCGGCCGCTCAGTATCCCCGCATCACGTGGGTGACCCGCGCCGTCCATTCGTATTGCGTCGCCCGCGCGATCACCGCCATTGCCTCCGCGTACCGGGAGCCGTCGACCAGCTCGCGCGCGGCGGCGGGGTCCTGCATCTGGATGTCCAGGATCCAGTCGAAGTTGGCGGCGTGGGCCCCCACGTTCTCGCCGACCGCGGCCGACACGACACCCGGCGCCTGCGCGAAGCCGCGCGCGGCGTCGAGCGCGCGCGAGCGGACGGCGTGCGTCGCATCGTCCGCCCAGACAAACATCGCCGTGTGGCGCACCAGCCCGCGGCGGATCCGCGGGGCGCCCTCGTACCGCCAGTCGACTCGCGCGGTGAGGTCCGGCACGCTGACGGAGGCGTTGAAGCGGGCGACGGAGCGATGCGCCTCGTCGGCGAGATACAGGGCCAGCCCGGCGTCATCATCGAAGTCGAGGTGGAGCGCCACGTCGTAGTGGCTCGGCGGCCCTTCGCGGCGCGCGCGCCAGCGGGGGGTCCGTTTCCACGGGGGGACCGCGCGCAGCGGACTTGAGCCGCCGAGCAGGTCGGGCCCGTAGTCGCCCGCGCGCACCCCGGCGCACTCCATGCGGAGAAAGGCGAGCCCGCGCAGCATCGCCAGCTTCTGCTGCTCCGTGATCGTATCCCGATGGATGAAGAGCGCCGTGTGCCGCAGCACATCCACCCTCCGCCGCCGTCGATCGCCGCGCCGATGCCCGTGCCGCCCCCGGCGGGCGGCGTCTACCCGGCCGGCCGTCCCGTCACTGCCGCATCCCGGTCGTCGCGACGCCCCCGATGATCTGGCGCTGAAACAGGAAGAAGAGCGCCGTCAGCGGCAGGGACGCGATCGCCGAGACGGCCATCAGCGCGGGAAAGTTCGACGTCTCGGCGGACTGGAACAGCTGCACGGCGAGCGGGACGGTCGCCTTCGACGTGTCGCTGATGATGAGGAACGGCCAGACGAAATCGTCCCAGGTCGACTGGAAGATCAGGATCGCCGCGGTCAGGAGCGCAGGCCAGGCGAGGGGGACGCAGATCTTGAGGAAGGTGGCGACGTGCCCGGCCCCGTCGATCCGGGCCGCGGCGATGAGATCGTCCGGAAGCGACAGGAAGAACTGGCGCATCATCAGCACGCCGAGCGCGTTCGCGGCGACCGGGACGATCATGCCCTGGTAGCTGTTGAGCCACCCCAGCCGCTGCATCGTCAGGTACAGCGGCACCATGATCACCTCGAGCGGCAGCATCAGCGTCGCAAGGATCAGGAGGAGCAGGAGCTGCCTGCCGCGGAAGCGATATTTCGCGAGGCCGTACCCCGCGAGGGCCGAGAGCGAAACGTTGATGAGCGTCACGCACCCCGTGACGATCGCGCTGTTGACGAAATAGCGCGTGAACCCGACCGTCCGATAGGCCGCCGGGTAGTTGCTCCAGAGGGGACGGACCGGGATCCACCGGATCGGCAGGTCGAAGATGTGCTGGTTCGGCTTCAGCGACGTCGAGACCATCCAAAAGATCGGCACGAGAAACAGGAGCGCCGCCGCCGAGAGCAGCAGGAGCACGGCGGCCGTCGTGAGGAGCGACCGCGCACGGGGGAGCGTCCGGGCGGTCCGGATCATCGCCGCGTCACTCCTCGGTCCTGAACAGGCGTAGGTTGATCATCGTGAAGACGACGATGATCAGCAGCATCACGATCGCGGCCGCGGACGCGTAGCCCATCCTGAACCCGATAAAGCCCGTCTGGTAGACGAACAGCGAGAGCGTCGTACTCGCGCTGTCGGGGCCGCCGCCCGTCATGACGAGGGCGAGCACAAAGTTCTGCACGGTCAGCGTGATCGCGAACACAACGACAACGAGGAACGTCGGCTTGAGCAGAGGCAGCGTGATCGACCGGAACCGGCGCACGACCCCCGCGCCGTCGACTTTGCCGGCGTCGTACAGCTCGGCCGGGATGGACTGGAGGCCCGCGAGGTAGATGACCATGCAGAGCGGGGTCAACCGCCAGGCGGTGGCGATCACGAGCGCCGTCACCGCGCCCGGGGCCGAGAGCAGCCAGTTCGTCGGCGGCAGCCCGACGCTCTTGAGCGCGTCGTTGACCAGCCCGTAGGGGTTGAAGAGAAACTGCCAGAGGATTGGCACGACGATGATCGGCACGACCGCCGGGAGGAAGATGAGCGTGCGAAAGAGGCCCCGGGCCGGCACCTTCTGGTTGAGCAACAGCGCGAGGCCGAGCCCGAGAACCATCGAGATGGCGATGGTCTCGGCGACGTAGTGTCCGGTCGTGGCGAGGGCGCCGACGAACGCGGTGTCCCGGGGGAGCCGCGCGTAGTTGTGGCCGCCGATGAAGAGCCGGGTGCGCTCCGTGAGGTTGGCATTGGTCAGGCTCAGCCAGGCGGCGTAGGCCATCGGCCAGAACTTAAAGCCCACCAGCAGCCCCAGCATCGGCAGGGTGAACACGACGCCCCACCAGGACTGGGTCGGGCCGAGCCCACGGCGGCGCGCCCGCGTCACACGCCTGTTCGCCGGCCATGCGCCGCCGCCGGCCATGCGCGCCGTTTCGTGACCGTTCATGGGCCGAGCCGCCACGAGGCGGCTCCGGGAGGCTGCGGGCCTCCCGGAGCCGGTATGTGCGTCGCCGTGTCGGCGCGGATAGGTGCCGACCGGCTACTTGCCGATCGCCTGCAGGTACTCCGCCTGCATCTCCTGCAGCGCCTGCGCGATGGGCTCTTGCTTGAAGACGACCTTCTGGACCCCGTTCTGGATCGCCTGCTGCAGCTGGCCCCAATGCTTCGTCTGCGGGAGCGCCTGCGCATGGGTCAGCTCGTTCTGGAACACGCTGATGAACGGGGTGTCCTTGACCTCGGTCGAGGTGAAGAAGTTCTTGCGTGGCTGGACCGCCCCGGTCGCCGTCC
>Ga0307479_10006646_pt1 | contig 10629 bp, 11 predicted proteins | sample atmos_gasesECM4C_FD_203743 | JGI IMG/M metagenome (GOLD analysis project Ga0307479, IMG submission 203743) | Hardwood forest soil microbial communities from Morgan-Monroe State Forest, Indiana, United States - atmos_gasesECM4C_515 | ecosystem: Environmental > Terrestrial > Soil > Temperate...
CTGCGCTTCGTGCGTGTCTAGTGGTTAGGGCACGCCCCCCTAAGTGCGTCGCGCGGCCCCGGGTATTACCATCGACCCCATGCGCGCGCTGCGATTTTACGCCTACGGGACGCCGGACGTGCTTCGAATCGACGAGCTGCCCGAGCCCTCGCCCGGGGCGGGCCAGGTCAAGGTGCGTGTGCAGGCGGTCGGGCTCAATCCGCTCGACTGGAAGCTCCGCGCCGGCCACATGCGCTACATCCCGATCTTCCGGTCGCCGCCGCGCGGCGTGGGCACCGATTTCGCGGGCGAGATCGTGGGCATCGGCGAAGGCGGGAACGCGCGGCGGGTCGGCGAGCGCGTGTTCGGTTCGCTCTCGGCGTTCGGACGCGCAGGCGCGCTGGCCGACTATATCGTCGTGCGCGACGATGGCGTGCTGCCGATTCCGAGCCAGCTCGACGTCGCGCAGGCGGCTTGTCTGCCGGTCGCGGGCGGCACGGCGCTGCAGGCGCTCACCGACGAGTCGCACGTGCTCCCGGACCAGTGGGTGCTCATCACCGGCGCGGCCGGCGGCGTGGGTCACTTCGCGGTGCAGATCGCCAAGAGCTTCCGCGCGCACGTCGTCGCGGTGTGCAGCGCGGGGAACGCCGCGTTTGTCAGCGAGCTCGGCGCGGACGAAGTCGTGGATTACGCGCGCGAGGACTTCACGCGGCGCCATGATCGCTTCGACGTGATCTTCGACGCCGCGAGCGCATCGACCTTTGCTACCGTGCGCCCGTTGCTCGAAGAGACGGGCGTCTACATCAACACCAGCGGCAACGCGGCCGCGCTCGTCGACACCGTGGCGTTCGCCTTGTTCGCGCGCTTCACGTCGAGCCAGCGCGCGATCCCGTTCGTGGCCCGGAACGACGCCGGCATGTGGCGGCGGCTGCTGGAGTTCGTGCGCGAGCGCGGCTTGCGGGCGCACATCGAGCGCACGATCGCGCTGGAAGACGTGGCCGCGGCTCAGCGAGCCATGGAAACCGGCCACGGCCGGGGCAAGATCGTCGTGCGGCTGGGGTAAGGTCCGGGGCGCGCACCCGTGGAGGTCGCGGGCGCGGACCACAACGATCTCAGCGGCGACGAGACGTTCTGGAAGGGCGTGGCGGGGTTTGGGGGAAGCGGTAGGGTCAAGCAGCGGCTGTCTCGAGCCGAGGGAGCGTCCCTCCAAGTCGCTTCCGCGCCTCTTCCAGATCGTAGCTGGCCTGCAGCGCCATCCAGAACTGCTCCGACGTACCGAAGTAGTACGCCAGGCGAACGGCGGTATCGGCGGTAATCGCCCGTTTGCCGAGGACGATCTCGTTGATCCGGCGCGGCGGCACGCCGATCGAGCGGGCGAGGGCGTTCTGGCTGATGCCCATCGGAGTCAGAAACTCCTCCAGGAGGACTTCGCCGGGGTGGATGTTAGGTAGCTTGCGCATGGTGTACCTGATCTAGTGATAGTCGACGATTTCGACCGCGTCGCATTGCCCCTGCTGCCAGACGAAACAGATGCGCTACGAAACTCCGGCGGCCTCGCGTCTCGGACGCCCGCGCCGGGGGTGCCCTCTCTCCGCGACCGTCACGCTGTACGTCGCTGCCGGCTCGCTCACTTCGAGCGTGAACGGGTTGCGGACCGTTACGCCGCCATAGTCGGCGCCATCCTGCATGTCCTCCGACAGCATGAGCGCGCAGCCTTGCAGTTGCGCTGCCGCGACGATCAGGCTGTCCCACCAAGCGAGACGGTATCGCTGCTCGATTTCTCGTCCACGCTGCATAACCGCTTCGTCAATCGGCTGCGGACGCCACGCGAGGAACGCGCTCGCATCATCCCAGGCTTCAACTGAGGAAACGCGGGGCTCCATCTTGCGGGTCAGGGTAACGTAGTACTCGGAGAGCACCTGCGTGCTCGTGCGGCCACTCTGTTGGCGCCAGAGGAATTCCAACCACGCGGCGGCACGCGCCTGCTTTCTCGGTTCGCGGGCGTCGCGTGTGTAAACCAGAACGTTTGTGTCAACGAAGACGGCCGCGGTCATACAGCTCTTCCCGTTTTGGGTAACCCTTGGCAGGCCCTTTGAACTTGATCGGCTTCTTGGCCAGGAAGCGGCGCATCGCCCGATCGTATTCATGCAGCTCGCCCATGCGCTGTTGCAGCATCTCGCCGACCAGGCGTGAAACGCTCATGTTATGGGTCGCTGCGTAGACGCGCGCCCAGGCGGCGGTTTCTTCGTCGAGGGTGATCGTGACGTTTTTCATAGGTGCCTTAAAGACACGAGTCAAGTGTACCACGAGATTCGTGTAATTAAAAGCGACCGAATGAATTCGGCCCTACGAAAACCGGCCCCTACGAAAACATCATCCTTGGCACCCACTTGTTCGCCGCCGCCGGCGCGGATTCGCCGAAGAGCTGTTCAGCGATCCAGTAGCCCAGGCTACGATAACTCTCCCACTGCGCCTCGTCGTAGAACTGGTCGGTGGTCGACTGCTGCGGGAAGTCCGGGCTCGCCTGCTTGTAGTTGAGGATGTCGAGCGGTTCGATGCCGGCGACCCGCGGCTTCAGCACGAGCATCAGCCCCTCCGCGGCGTCCTTGTAGCGGACGCGCGCGAGCGTCGCGTACACCGGGTCCGGATGGTCGGCCTTGAACTCCTCGGGCGTGCCGAAATACTTGCGTACTGACGCGTCGACGAAGGCCGACAGCTCGACCGAGTTGAAGAACTCGATCTCGGCATCGAAGTCGATCCGCGCCTTGCGCACCAGGTTGGCGACGTCGTCGAACGCATAGTCAGCATCGTGGCCGTTATCGAGGACGATGATGCGCTCCACGCGGCGGCGGATCAGCTCGTAGACGGCCGTGTTCTCGAAGTGGCCGCCGTCGGACAGGTACCAGTGCGACCGGCGCGTGCCGTAATAGCGCGCGAACATCTCGTTGAGCAGATAACTCTGGGTGCCGAAGACGCCGGCGAGCGTCTGGACCCAGCGCGAGGCTCCCGGAGCTGCGCGCGTCGGATGCGGCCACTCGACCTCCGCGTTCCACCAGTATCCCATCCGTACGTTGGTGAGCGCGAGCAGCAGCGACAGGCCGAGCGTGGTTCCCTTGCCGTGGCCGGTCGTGAACGCAGCGCCGGAGATCGCGCACCAGTTGCCGATCGAGAGCGGCTCGACGACGAGCTGCGTGCCCGCGACGTAGCGGGGCAGCGCAGAATCGTCGGGTTTGCCGACCACCGTCGCAGGGCATCGTTGCAGCTTGTAGTCCATCGTGGTCCGGTCCCAGCTGACGAAGTTTCGGCTGCCGATCGCGAACCCATAGGGGCCGATCGCGACGTTCATGCCTTTGCGGTCGCGCTGCACGAGTTGAGAGCCGCTCATCACCGTCTGGTTCAACGTCGCGTTGATCAGGTGCAGCGGCGCGAGCGAGCTGGGGTGGTAATAGGTACTGACCGTGATGTCATCCGCGGGCGTCGCCTTGCGCACATCGCGCTCGACGTTCGCTTCCTCTGCGAACAACGACGCGCGCAGGTACGAGCGCATGATGTGCCCCGCGTAGTAGCGCTGCAGCGACGACAGGTTGATGAAGCCCACGCCGTGTCCGGTCAGGATCGAGATCACGAGCAGCGGCACGACCAGCCACGCCCACGACGCCGGATACAGCGGCTCGGTCCCGGGATCGCAAGCCTCGCTGCGGGGCAGCGGCGCGACAACGATCCGTTTCGCGGCATCGAGCGACACGTCGCGCACCTGCTTGTCACCGGGCATGATCATCACGCAACCGGGATCGCCGACGGGCCGGTCGCCTGCGAAAACGAGTGCGTGCGTCAGCACCGACCACAGGCTGGCGACGGCGACGAACAGCGCCACGCCGGCCACGAACGCGAGCGAGGACAAGGGGACGCGCACCCAGGCTTTCGTCGCGGGGTCGCCCGAACCGGTGACCAGCGGCAGCAGCTTGTTCAGTAGCGGAATCAGCAACGCGATGCCGCTTCCGCCGACCAGCCACTTGCTGTGCGCGTCGACGGTCCACAGCGCATACACGGTCTGCCCGATGGTGTCGACGAGCGCGAACGCCGCCAGCGTCAGCGCGACGATCAGCGGCATCATCATCCACCGCGACAGCTTGGTTCGCGTGATCGTCGTTGCCGCGGGCTCGACGTCTTGCTTGCCCGCCTTCGCTCCGCCGAGCTCAGCGCCACCGTCGCGAGCCTGCAGGCGGGCGATGAACCTCGCGGCCAGGTACAGGACGGCCGCGAACGCAGCGGCGAGCCCGATATACGCCGCGATCAGGCGCGCGATGCCCCAGCTCGCGATCGCGCTGAAGCTCAGGTCCCACGCGTCCCCGCGAAGCCACGCGGGTGGCCACTCGAGCCGCGGCGCTGCGCCGGTGATCGCATAAGAGAAGCACGGTATTGCGATGGCGATCGCGGTGATGAGCGGCAGGTTCAAGCGCAGCCCGCTGGCGAGGCGTTCGGTCTGCGCGAGGAAAAACGCGATGCCGACGGGAGCGACCACCAGCGCGAAGCACGCGATCGCCGGGACCCACCACACGCTCGGCCAGAAATCCGCGCCCGGACTCGGCATGAACCGGGTCTCGACCTCGTTGAACCAGAAATCGAAGTAATACGCGAAGCCGAACACGCGTACTGCCGCGGCGAGCAGGAAGATCGCGACGAGCGATACCGCGATCACGTAATGCAGCGCAAAAAAATTGCGGATCCCGACCGCGACCGCGTAGAGATAATCGCTGCCGCCGGTCGGCGCGAGGTAGCGGCCGTTCTCGCGCAGCCAGCGCATCGGCGTCATGCGGCTGCCGTCGAAGTTCGTATCGCAGAGCGCGTCGCTTGCGCGCTCCGCGGCCAGCTCCCACTTGGTCTTGGGTGCGGGGACGCCCCGGATGCGCTTGAGCGCGACCCTGATCTCGGGCGCGACCTGCGCCCCCTTCGCGCGCTCGTCGTTCGGCAGGAAGAGGCTCCCGAAGAAGGTGCCGAAGTAACCGCCGCCCGAGACCGAAGACAGGTAATCGATGCGCGAGATCGGGCGCTGCAGTGGCGCCTCCGGCGCGGGCTCCGCAACCTGATCCTGCGATGTCTGCGCGGCGGCGATCGCGTCGCGCGCGCGCCTCTCCTCCCGGGCGAGATACTGGAACACGCCGAGGCTGACGGTTGCGCTGCGGATACCGCCACCCGAAAGCGCGATGCCCAACGTGGGCGCTCCTGCGGCGATCCCGAAACTGGCGCGGCGCGCGTCGATCTGCTCTTTCTCGTCGCGGGCGATTTCTTCGGGGATGTACGGATTCATGGTCGGGTTCTCGTAGCTGCGACCCCGCGATTCACGCCGCGAGCGCGTCGCTGAGCGACATCGTGAGCGCCGGTGCCGCGGCGCGCAACCGCGCGTCCTCGGTCACGAGCTTGGCGCCAAGCGTCTGGGCGGCGCCCAGGAAACGGGCGTCGTAGGCCGCCACTGCAAATTGCTCGGCCAGCCGCAACGCACGCATGTGCGGCAGCGTGACGAGCCCGCGCATGCGTTGCTCGGCCTCGATGAGAAGTGCGTGGGCTTGTCCCCGCGTCAAGGCGCCGGCGCGCAAATACGTGGCGAGAATATTGCTCCACTCGATGAGAACGAATGCTTCACTCTTCCACTCGGCGTCGAGCGAGTACAACGCATGAGCGTCCGCGGTGCGCTCTCCTTCGATCAACAGGTAGGCGAGGATATTCGTGTCGATGACAAGCATTGCAGCGGGCGAAGCGCTCAGTCGCGCCCGGCGGCGATGGCGCTCTCGATGTCGCCGATGGTCAGCGGTCGATGTTTCCTGAGTCTCACCGGCTTGGGCGGTCGCGCAGGGGGCGCGTCTCCGGATGCCGCGGCCATGCCTGCTTCCAGGAGTTGCGTCACCGTGTCCTTCAGTTTCTGGTTGCGCTGCACCGCCCGCATTTTCACGCGCCGAAAGAGCTCGTCCGGCATTTCGAGGGTGGTTTTCATTGACCCATATTCCCATAAACCCAGCTTTATGTAAATGAATGCATTTTGCTCGGGCACCGCGGGCTGCGGCAGCGTCGGCCTTGTCAGGGGCGCCGGGCGAGCCTCAGCGGCCCCCGATGTGGTACCGTAGCACCCCGTCGGCCATGGTCTTCGCGCCGAAACCTGCCCCAAAGCGCTTCGCGGGCAAAAAAGGCATCTACCGCGACGCGCCGCACGCACCAATGGGCGGGTAAAACGACTTCATTTTTGAGAGGGGAAACATGAAAAGTATCGGTATCGTTATTGCAAGCGCATTGTTCATCGCTGTCGGCGCGTTCGCGCAAGCTCCTGCACCCGCACCCAAAGCCGCAGCCCCCGCTGCTGCACCTGCGCCCGCACCAGCGCCCGCTCCCGCGGCCGCCGGTCCGAGCGACGCGCAGATCGCGCACATCGTCGTCACGGCCAACCAGGTCGACATCGACGCTGGCAAGCTCGCGCAGTCCAAAGGCAAGAGCAAGGACGTCAAGGCATTCGGCAAGCAGATGGTCACCGACCACACCGGCGTCAACAAGCAGGCGGTCGCGCTGGTCACCAAGCTCAAGGTCAAGCCGGAAGACAATCCGACCAGCCAGAGCCTCAAGAAGGGCGGCGAGGACAACGTCAAGAACCTCAAGGGCCTGAAGGGCGCGGCGTTCGACAAGGCGTATATCGACCATGAAGTCGCCTATCACGAAGCGGTGCTCGATGCGGTCGACAAGGTGCTGATCCCCAACGCCAAGAACGCGGACCTGAAGGATCTGATCGTCAAGGTGCGGCCGGCTTTCGTGGCGCACCTCGAGCACGCCAAGAAGATCCAGGGCTCGATGAAGTAGCATCCGTTTCGGCGCGTAAGCGACGCATGAACGCGTCGTCGCGACAACAGCAAGGCCGCGGGCGGGCGCACCCGCTCGCGGTCGCGCTGGTCTGCGCGTGGGGCTTGCTCTATGCAGGCGCCGGCGCAGTCGCCGCAGAAAAATCAGCCACGCACACCGTCGTCATCGAGGCTCTGGCGTACGCGCCCGAGACGCTGACGGTCAAGCGCGGCGACACGATCGTCTGGGTCAACAAGGACCCGTTTCCACACACCGTGACTGCGAAGGGCGCCTTCGACTCGCACGACATCGCCGCCGGCAAGTCGTGGAAGTACACCGCGCGCAAGGCAGGCGAGTACGCCTACATCTGCACGCTGCACCCGAACATGAAGGGAACGCTGAAGGTGCTGGCCGAATAAATTCGGCCCTACGAAAATCGCGTCGCTTGTCGTAGGTGCGAATTTATTCGCACACGACGCATCATCCGCCGGCGCGGCCGAATGAATTCGGCCCTACGAAAATCGCGTCGCTTGTCGTAGGTGCGAATTTATTCGCACACGACGCATCATCTGCCGGCGCGGCCGAATGAATTCGGCCCTACGAAAATCGTGCTACAGCCTGCTCGTCCTCCGGGCCTCGATGAGCGCGAGGCAGCCTCGGGTCGCGGCGTAAGCGAAGGCTGTCCAGTACCAATGCGCGAGGAACATCGCGGCGAGGACGCCGAGGTCGAAGGCCATGACGCAGATCGGCGGGACCGCGGCCGGCGCGATGCGTCGCGCTGCTGAGCCTTCCGGTATCGCCCACAGGCTCACGCCGAGCATCAGCCACACGAGGCCGGTGATGGCGTATTGAACCCAGCCGACTTGATCGACGATGGCGAAGTACAACGCCGCGGCGAATGCGCCATTCCACATGATCCATTCGAGTCGACGATCCATCCCGGGCTCCTACTTCGACCTTCGCGGCCCGGATGCTACCACTTTTCGACGATTTGTAGGCGGCCGTCCTACAAGCGGTTTGCGCCGCCGGGGGCGAACTTCCGGCCCTGGAGGGGATTCCAACTTCAAGGCGCAAGTAAAGGGCGTGTTGTTATGCAAGTCCCTAAAAAAGCCTGGATTTTTATCGCCGCCGCCGCGGTCGTTGCGATCGCCATCGCGTTCTTCGAGTGGAACTGGCTCCGCAGCCCCATCGCGAATTACGTCAGCGGCCGGGTCGGCCGGCCGGTAGCGATAGCGGGCGATCTGCGCGGCGAGTGGTCGTTCAAGCCGCTGCTGTCCGCGGACACCGTCACCGTCGGCAATGCGGATTGGTCGGCCGACTCGTTGATGGTGCGCGCGCAGCGCGTCGAAGTGCGCGTCGACCTGCTCTCGCTCATCGGCGGCCCGGTGACGTTCCCCGAGGTCACGCTGGTCCAGCCGCGGGTGCTGCTCGAGCGCCGCGCGGACGGTACCGGCAACTGGACGCTCGGGGGCGCCGGCAACGTGCCGGTGATCGGCCGCCTGAAGATCGACGATGGCGTCGTTCAATTTCGCCATCCCGAGGTCGGCACCGATGTGACGATTAACGTCGCCTCGTCGGCAACGTCCGAGAGCGGAGCAACTCCGGTACATTTCTCGGGCTCCGGGAAGCTGCGCAACAATCCGTTCACCATCGAGGGCGACGCCGCGTCGCTCCTCGCGCTCGAGAATCAGGACAAACCCTACGCGCTGAACGTGAGCGCGCGCGCGGGCTACACGAGCGGCCGCTTCGATGGGACCATCATCCCGGCGCGGCTAGACAACGTCGACGGCTCGCTGACGCTGCAGGGCCGCGACCTGTCGCAGCTCTACCCGACCGTTCCGGTCCCGTTCCCGTGGACGCCGCCGTATCGAGTCAGCGGCCGTCTGAAGCACGGGGGTCACCTGTGGACGTTTCACGAGTTCACGGGCAAGGTCGGCGACAGCGATGTCGCGGGCAATTTCGCGCTCGACCGGAGCAAGGAAACTCCGCACGTCGACGCCGACATCGTGTCGCAGCGGCTCAATTACAAGGATCTTGGCGGTCTGATCGGCCTGCCGCCGGCCAACGCGCCGCCGAGCGTGATAACCGCCGAGCAGAGCAAGGAAGTGGCCAAGCGCGAACGCTCCGGGCGCGTGCTGCCGACGAGGCCCTACGACCTCGAGCAGCTCCGCTCGATCGACGCCAACGTGCGCTTGCACGGCAAGCGCTTCATGGCGTCGACCCTGCCGCTGGACGACATGAAGATGACGATCGATTTGCAGAGCGGCGTGCTCAAGCTGCAGCCACTCGATTTCGGCATAGCCGGCGGTCACGTCGTCTCGACGCTGGTGCTCGACGCGCGCGAGAAGGTCATCAAGACCCGCGGCGATGTGACCGTCCGCAACGTCGAGCTGAAGCAGATCCTTCCCCAGATCAAGCCTCCGAACGGATCCGCCGGCAAGGTCGGCGGTCGCGCGCGCTTCACGGCGTCCGGCAACTCGATCGCCGACATGCTGGGCACCAGCAATGGCGACCTCGCGATCATCAGCTCGGGCGGCGACGCCAGCGAGCTCGCGATCGTTCTCACCAACCTCGACCTCGCGCGTGCGGCGCAGCTCCTCGTTCGCGGCGACGCGAGCTCGCCGATCCGTTGCGTGGTCGCCGACTTCGCCGCCGAGAACGGCAAGATGGCCGCGCGGACGCTGGTGATGGACACCGAGGCGGAGAAAATCCTCGGCGAGGGCAGCGTCGATTTCACGAACGAGCGCTACGACCTCAGGCTCAATGCGAAATCGAAGAAGGCGAGCATGCTCGCCCTCCGCGGCCCGATTCTCGTTGACGGCAGCTTCAAGTCGCCGAATATCCACCCGGCGGTGGCGCCGATCACGGCGCGCGTCGGGGCCTCGGTCGCGCTGGGCGTCGCGGCGACACCGGTGGCGGCGCTGCTGCCGCTGATCGATCTCGGCGGCGCGACCGACGCCGATTGCGAAGGGCTGATGCAGGACGCGCACGCGAACATCGAAGCGAAAGCCGCGAAGCCTGCGGGTGCGAATTCTGTGGGTGCGAATTCTGTGGGTGCGAATTCTGTGGGTGCGAATTCATTCGCACGCGGCGCATCGCCGACCACTGCGACCGAATAAATTCGGCCCTACGAATTTCGTGGGTGCGAACTCATTCGCACTACGCCGGCTGGCGTAGCCCCGCCGGAATCATCCACCGCTCGCCGACGCGAAATCCGCCTTCGATCAGCAGCGCCAGCGCCGCGGCTGGGATCGCCCCGGCAAGCAGCATCGCGTGATCGTTGAGCGCCAGGCCCGTGACGATCCGCTCGCCATAGCCGCCGGCGCCGATGAACGCGGCGATCGTCGCGGTGCCGACGTTGATCACCGCCGAGGTCTTGATCCCCGCCAGTATCGTCGGCGCGGCGAGCGGCAGCTCGATCCGGGTGAGGATCGTTCCCGCGCGCATGCCGAGCGACTGTGCGGCCTGCCTCATCCCGACCGTGACCTGCGTCAGCGCGGTGTGCGTGTTGCGCACGATGGGCAGCAGCGCATAGATCGCGAGCGCGACGAACGCCGGCACCGCGCCGATGCGTCCGGTCACCGGAATCAGCACGGCGAGCAGCGCGAGCGATGGAATCGTTTGCGCGACTCCGGTGGCGCCGAGGATCAGCCCCTCGGTCACGGGCCGCTTGGCGGCGAGGATGCCGAGCGGAATGCCGATGACGATGCTCGCCGCGAGCGATATGAACACGAGCCCGAGGTGCTCGAGCGTCAGCCGCGCGAAATCCGGCCCGAAGAGCTTGCTCCAGAAATCACCGGCGATCGCGGGCTTCGCGGTTTGCGCGACGCC
>Ga0307479_10006647_pt1 | contig 10628 bp, 6 predicted proteins | sample atmos_gasesECM4C_FD_203743 | JGI IMG/M metagenome (GOLD analysis project Ga0307479, IMG submission 203743) | Hardwood forest soil microbial communities from Morgan-Monroe State Forest, Indiana, United States - atmos_gasesECM4C_515 | ecosystem: Environmental > Terrestrial > Soil > Temperate...
TCGGAAAAAAGGAAGCCGGGGAAGATCTCTTCTGTGACCGCGGCGCCGCCGAGAACGTGGCGACGCTCCAGCACGACGACTTTCTTCCCAGCTTTGGCAAGGTAGGCGGCGTTGACCAGACCATTGTGGCCGCCGCCGATGACGATAACGTCGTAGTGCTGCCCCATGCGGTATGACTCCGATGCGACTCAAAATTGAAAGATAAAGATGCGGGAAGCGGTGACGGAACATTTTACTGAGAGCGGGGAGGTGGCACAAGTCTGGCAGGCCACCTTGTGAGGCCGCTCAAACCTCCGAAATCGTCCTGTTTTGATTTTTCGGGCTTTCCCGAATTGAAATAGCGGTGCCGAAAATCCAGGACCGTTGGCACTTAGATTCCTGGATTAGGTTCCCGCATTCATTCGATTCTTCAAAGATTAGGTGCGATCCCCGGTGCCGCGTGTTGCTCACGGATACGCTGAAAATGTTTTCCATCGGCAACACCCTCGTGATCAGCCGCGCGTTGATGGACGTTGTGCCGACGAAGAGACACCGGCAGCCGGGAAATCTCACATCCGACCCAGGCACCTCCGGGCAGTCGACGGGAGAGGTGACGCGCCCGGATGGAATATCGGGAGCGCGCCAAGTGCAATTCGGGCTAAAGTTCCAATTCTGAAATAACACGGCAATCGTACAGGGTTCTTTTAAGTGACAGTGACTGGCGTGGCCGCTCGCGATGTCGCCGACCGGCGAGGAGCGCTAGTTTCGGAACTCGTCCAATTGTGCCGCAACTCTTCGGCTCGGCGGACCACGCGGTCGACAAGGTCTGGGGGAGGCTGTATCTTTTTGGATGCCTCTTTTTTTGTGTCAATGCGGGATATTTCCAAGAGTTGGAGCTTCTCGAAAACCGGCTTCATCGCTCGCTCCGGATTGCGGAAGAATTCCGTGCCGCGAATGCGCGAGAAAATCCAGCCCATGCGTTCGAGGACTGCCTGCCGATCCAGGTCTTCCGGCAATTTTTCGAGAGGCTGGTAGCGGTCGCCGTCACATTCGATGGCCAGGCGTCTGTTATCCCCCTCGACGACCAGATCGATTCGGAACGCACCTATCCTCCATTGTGGAGTTACGCGATAGCCGGCGGCCAAGAGCCGTTTCATAACTTCACGCTCGAAGACGGAGGGTGCCCGGTTTTCCTTCTCCTCGAGCGCGCGCATGAGCCGGCTGGGGTCCTGGGCATGCTCGATTAACTGCCGGCGAAGGTCGTCGGCTTTCAAGTCGTTTTGCGGGCTAAGGGAGTGGACGATCCACATCTGGTCGCGAGCACGGCTGGCGGCAACGTTGAAACGCTGCTTGAACAACTCTTGGTCGCGGAGAGAGAGAGGTCCGCGCTGAGCAGTGTCCACCAGAGAAATGAAAATGACATCGCGCTCGTCGCCCTGGAATTGAGCGGCGTTGCCGCAAAGCAAGCGATGGAGTTCGTAGCGGTCCGGGGAAAGATGGGAACGCAGGAGACTATCGATCTCCAGGGCCTGCTCGTCGCCGACTAGAGAGACGACGCCAAAGCTGGTAGGTTGCGCGGCGTCATTTTTTCTATATTCGGGTTGTTCCGTGGCGGCGACCAGGAGCGAGGCAACGGCGAGTGCTTCTTGACGATTGATCTTGCCGTCGCGGCTGGAACCAGAAGCGCGATACGCAATCGTGTGAGGCCGCAGAAGGACTCGGCTGGCGTCACGAAGCGGCTTGATGCGCGAATCATAGGAAATCATGTTGCTGAACTGGATGATTTCCGGAACGCAGCGGAAATGTTCGACGAGGCAGGTACTTCCTCCGAACGACTGGCGTGCCAGGTCGTAGATCGAAATTTGGCCGTCGTATAGGTCGGAATTGGGAATGCCGGGAAGATACTGGAAAATAAGGTTTTGAATGATCCCGAGATCCTGGCCGACAGCGGAGGGGCTAACCTGCTCGTGGTCGCCAACGACGAGAACGGTCTTGCCAAGATAGAGGGCCACGAGCGCCATGACGTCACTCTGGCTCGCTTCATCGATGATAACAACGTCGAAGCGCGTAGTGCTCGGGTCGAAATTCTCGACCACTCGGGAAAGCGGCATCACCCATACCGGGACTGCGCTGCGGCACTCTGACATTTTTCTAGTGGCTTCCGCTCTCAAAAGAGAAACGCGAATGCCATGGCCTTTGCCAATTCGACGAATGGTGTCCAGCCACCCGACAAGAGCCTGGCGCTGGCGTGAGGAGGTGCGGCGAGCCTGCGCGGACCATGCCCGTTTGTCGATAAGCCCCACCGTAAGGCGGCGGAGTTGCTCGCCCAGTTTTTCGCTTTTTGTCTGAAGAGCTGCTAGCGAAACTGCGGCGCGCCGGTCGAGTTCGTCGTTAAGCTGACGCCAAGTCCAGGCACCTGCCGGATCGCGGGGCGGTTCGCCGCGTCCATGGAGGCTGGTGCGATCGCGGATGGCGCCAGCCCATGCTGGCGCCGCACTCTCGAGCTTGTTAAGAAGGGAGCGCCGCAAATCCAGATCCGCTTGGCGGCTTTTCAACTCCAAGAGCCGTTCGTAGGCCTCGGCGTATTCGGTGGAAGCCTCGTTACTTACAGCGGAAAGCAGTTTAGCCGTCGCTTTCGAGGATTTGGCGGCGCGCGCCGCGAGCTTCAGGCGTCCTTTGAGGTCGCGAATTTCTTCTTCAATCCGGAACAGCTTCAACTTTTTCAATCGTGAGTCCAGAATGGGAAGCAAAGCGTCGTTGACAGCTCTGCCGATGCGAACCAATTCTCCGTCAGCGCCGACCACCGCAGGCTGCTCAGCTAGAAACTTTTCCCAGCGAAAGCCAAGGTCCTCGAGTTGTCGCCGCAGAGGAAGCCAAGTCCGTTCGTTCCAGCCCAAGCAGTCCTGGATGGAATCGCAGAACTGCATCAAAGTCTTTTCAACTTCTTCACCCATCTGGCTCGAAGGTGGTGGGCCCAGGACTGCCACCTGGCGGTCCCAGCGCCCCGAGAGCTCTTCGCGGAGGTTCCTAAGTCGAGCAAGTTTACGCAAAGCGTGAAAATGCTCGGGAAGGCGAGGGGCTGCATTGGCTACTTTCGCTGATTCTATGAACTGACTCCAGGCTTTGTGCGTGAACAGCGTCAATGAGCCTAGTTTGCCGCCGTTTTCAAGGTGGGTGAGAATTTCGCAGGCCAGGCGTTCTTGATCTTCGTGCGGGAAATTGTCGGCGAGGCGAGGACCGTATTTGACGAGAGACTCTTGGGCGCTGGCTGCTTCGCGGTGAACCTGGCGGACGAAACCGACCAACTGATCCCATGGCTCACGATAAGCGTCCCCATGCTTGCCGGCGTAAACAACGGCGAGCTTCCATTTCTCGTTCCCGGAAAGAGGCTCAACGGCCCGCACTAAGCTGCCGGCAAGGGCTTCCATTTCGTCTGGCGACGTTTGCATTTCCTTGGATTTCCAAAGATCGGAGCGCAGATCGAGGTCCTCAAGACTCAGACGGTTCCGCTCACTCAGCGAAGATTCAAATTCTTCAGGCCGCGGAAGGTCATGGAGTTCGGGAAGGTGGCCAGAAAGCTCGTTTTCGTCTTCTCGAGAGATCGAAACATTTGTGCGATACAGATCGGCCAGCTCGCCGGGAGACAGCGGCAAAGGAGCCACCGTCGCGACGGGCCCTGGAATCCAGCCAAGGGTTTCCTTTTCCTGGGCGACTTTTCGAGCAGCGTCGGAAGGTGCCCACGCTCTACCGGCATTGACGAGGTCCCGATATTCGTCGGCACGGGCGTCCGCAAACTGGCGGCGAATTTCGTCGAGCTTTTTCAAGGCGTCGCGGCGCTCCTCTTCCAGATGCTTCGCTTCCATTTCCAGCGATCCCGCGTCAGCTCGCGACAAGCGTTCCGCAATTGACCCCACTGCGCTTTCCAATTGTTTGCGGCTCTCCAAATCGCTTTCGAGAACGCTCACACACAAGGGACGCAGTTCGGGCACGATGTGATGGCGCACCATCCGCAGTGCCTTTGTGGCGTGGCTGGTGACGAGAATGCTTTTCCCGTGCGCGAGCAAGTGGCCGATCAGATTGCCGATGGTGTGGGTCTTGCCTGTTCCAGGCGGACCTTGAACCAGAACTCCGCCATGCGCTTCCAACTGTCTGGCAATTCTAATCTGCTCGGGATTTGCAGGCTTGCTGAGAAGGACGTCGGTATCGGCTGGGGCGGGCTCATTCGCGCTCATTTCCGCTTCCCCGTTGCCAATAACAGGAGAATCTTCACCGACGATATTTAAGAGGGACCAAGGCAAGTCTTCTCGCGTGCGAAGGTCCGCGAGAATACCCCCGATGGCTGCAGCGTAGCCCAGGGTGCGTGCACGAAGGAACAAAACAGGGTCGCGGCCAATCGAAGGATCTCTCTGTTCCTCGGCGGGTGCTTCATTCTCGAGGAATTCTCCGCGCGGAGATAATTGGATCACCAGACGCTTAAGGAATCCGGAAGTCGCTCCATTGATCAACGGATGAAATCCGCCCTGTTCAAGCTCCTCACGGCAACGCCCGATGGAACGCCCATCCACATCCACCATCGATTGGAAGAGGGCCGAGTAGAGTTCAGTAGAGTGGTCCGCTTCGGATAGTACGAACTCCGGCACGGCTGCATTGAACTGCAATTGGAGCCGCTGGAGAAGGATGGGATGGTAGATGTTGCCTTCCTCGCGGCGCCAGCTCAAGATGCCATCACCGACAACAAGTTCGAGGCGCTCACCTTCACGGTCGATACGACCGTAAAGCGCATATAAGGTTTCAAAGATTTTCATGGCATTGCGAGCGGGTTTTTCCTTTTTCGCCCATTCGTCCCGCAAGACTTTCCAACGTTGCAGAGCAACGGGCCTCGCGGGGTCGTTACCGAAATTCACAACGCGCTCTTCGCCACCCTGATCGGATTCATTCCTGGCATGACGAGCGGAGATTTCGTTCGATGGGTCGTCCCATCCGGCTTCTAACCATTCGACAATCTCGCTGGGTGGTTCCGGGGAATGGGTGAGCACCGGCCGCTGCACCTTCAGGACGAACCCCGCACTGCTTAAGTCGTTGCTGGGGTTCTCCGAAGTCTTGGTCTTCGGGGGACCCGATTGGGGCGCGCTTAACCTGATAGCGGAATGGTCCGGAAGATTGTGCAACCAGAAGCTCCACAGCTGTTCACTAATCTGGCGCTTGGCCGGATTGCGGTGCTGGTTAAGAGCTTCCAAGTATCGGAAGACGCGCGTAAGTTTGTCGCGTGCGGCTTGGAGTTTGTCGGCATCCATGTGGACTGCCTTTCTAGAGACTGGCGCAGCTGCTGGGATGGCTGGAGGTAAACCCAGAATATCAGCGTTCCGAGTAGGTTCTCAATTTCTAATGACTAATTCTAATGACTAGGATTCTGCCTGACCACAGAACGGTTGCACCCGATCCACCCTTGAAACCCCGAGAGCTTCATTGCGGCATTACCGCAAGCTGGAACGTCAGTGACTACCAGTCCTGCGGTTCCGGAGATCCTCTCTACGGAATGAGCCGAATAACTTGCCGAAGAAAAGCAAGATGCTCGAGCGAAATCCGTCAGCAAGCGAATGCGCATTCTTCACACGGGCTGGCGGTTCTAGAGATCAATCGAAGGGAGTTGTGGCCTTCCCCTAAGAGCTTCCTCAAGCGCGCGTGGGCTCGGTGCAGCTGCCCCTTTGAAGTCCCCACCGAGCAATCCATCATTTTGGCGATCTCGCTGTGTTTGTAGCCTTGGATATCGTGGAGCACGAAGATTATCCTGTGGGTCCAAGGCAGCTGTTCGACGGCACGTTCCAGATTGACGCGGTCGATCAGGCCAGCCAGCCGCGAGTCGGAACCGCTGATCTGCTTGCTTAGCGTGCCGGTTCCCTCGTTCGGTCCGTTGATTTCCTCCAACGAAGCCACTGGCAGATTCTTCTTGCGAAGCTGCATGAAAACAACGTTCAGTGCCAAGCGGTGCAGCCAAGTGGGGAAAGCTGATTCGCCGCGAAATGTTTGGATCTTGCGGAACACCAGCAAGAACGCTTCCTGGGTCAGATCCTCGGCTTCCGTGGGATTCCTTACAATGCGCAGGCACAGGGCATAAATGCGCGGACTGTGCCGTTGGTAGATGCGCTCAAACGCTGCGGCATCGCCTTGTTGGGCTCGCCGAATGGTTTCTGCTTCCGGCAACTCCGCCCCTTGGGGTGTTTCGCGTCTGGAAGGATCTTTGCGATCCGTAGGTGTTGACACGCAACTCCAGCGATGACCAATCATCCTACTCTCCCAAAATTGAGGACCGTTTGTAATCCTCGGCCTGCTACATGGGTGGAGCAGAATGCGCTGAGTTGTGCTCCATCTCCGGCAAACCGCTTTTTTTGCTATTCCGTCAGGAAGCAATTCAATGTCCAACAATTCCGCCAATAGATCATCGCCATAGAAGGAGATAGCCGCGCTTCGAAAGTGAACAAGGTGTAAAAAATTCCTTGTCTTTGGAAATGCGCAGTACTAGTTCTCATCCAAGATTGTGATTTGCGCCCTTTGATTTCGACTGAGCGTTCAATCTATGACCACCGGCGGGCAAGAGGGAACCTGGAGTTGCGATCTCACCAGAACGGAAAAACATCGATTCCACTCCCCACCAACCGCTGAAAAATTAACCAGTTGTGCCACTTAACATGAATAAAGGACTTGAAGGGAAGGTTCCCTCGTTCGCGGTAGGCCATTGAAATTCTCAGAGCAATACAAAGTTCTATTCGAGTCTGGAGGCAAAGTTGCCCTTCCCTTTGCGGACTTAAACAACTTCTAGGGAGATTGCCCGTAGGAAAAAAGAAGTTTGACCTTGCTTCGCAAAGTGCTGAAGGAGACGCAGCGGGTGAAACGCGCCCATCCCGCGAACTTTTGTATTAGTGAAAAAATCTTTAGCCCCAGCCGGGAGGGAAAATTGCTTTCCGACCATGTTGTGCAAATTGCAGGCAGGAGCGTCACCATCACCGGTCACGACATCATTTTGACCCTTGTGTCTATCGTGATCGGCCTAGTTTTCTGGACTGCTTTGTATTTCAGCCGAAAACGGATCGTCGTTCTGAAGAGTTCGAGCGGAACCAATCAGGTTACCTTCGAGTTGTCCCGTATTGCAGACGCCCTGGAACGCATAGCCAATCGTCCGGCGGATCGTGCGATTGCCGAAGCGTCTCAGCATCAGCCGCAGATGCAGCCATCCTCAACGGAAGAGTCGCGAGGTATCACGTACTCCATGTTCGGTCGTTAGACATAATGAGCAGGCGACGTCCTTAATCGGACTCACGAAAGGAGGCTCGCTTCCTTTGTGAAGTCAAGAAGGGCGCGCACGACTCGAGCTTCAGTTTCAGCCACGTCTTCGCTTATGACCGGAGAGACTCGGGTGCTCGAACCACTCGAAAATCCGTTCGGTCTAAAAGTGTTACCCATGTCTTAGGTACGTTGTGTCACCCATGTCTCCGGACCGGACCCAGATGAAGTGGCGCGCCAGGAGGGATTCGAACCCCCGACCCTTAGCTCCGGAGGCTAATGCTCTATCCATCTGAGCTACTGGCGCGCAGGGCGCTCGTCGATTCCTACCGAGGGAGCAAAACGCAGGAACTCAAAACGAACATTAACATTCTATCCGGTATGAATTGCGGGCGCTAGGGCGCTATGTCGACAAGAAGGCGGTTCAGCCTTTAGCGCGGGACCTGATATCTTTTGCCAGTTTTTCGATTTCTTCGGTCTTTCGCAGCATGGCAATGGAGAGCACCTGAACGGAATCGGTCTTCTCCACTTCGGCTTTTAATTCGCTCGCCAGATCGAACAGCTTCTCAACATTTTTCTTAATTTCCTTCTGATTGGACTCCAAGATGGTCTTAGGGTCAATCTTCGGAGCATTCGCATCTTCGTCTTTCTGTGGTTGAGGGTTTTGGGGGCGCTGGGCGGGAACCTGACCGTCGGCAATAAAGGCAAAGACACCAGCAGGCGCAACGGCTGCAACTACGGCAGTTAAGAATTTGCGTCTCGATTCCATGGCGGAAATACTCCCTTGCTTTGCTCATCCCCAGCAGCGCCGAGGATCCTTCCTCGGAGCACTTCCAATGTTATACTCCCCGTCGCATAAAAATCATGCCTAGTTCCTTCAATCGCTGGCTGGATTTGAATCTCTCAAACGCGCTTCATCTATTGGGGATTCTTGTTATTGCTTTGCTCTTGAACCGGCTGCTGCGTGCGGTGACAAATCTGGTTATCAAACAAGCATCTGGTCAAGGCCGCCCCGCGCAATTGCGGGAACAGCAGACGCGTACGCTGGCGGGAGTCCTCTACGGTGCAGGGAGCAAGGTTGTCTGGGTCGTGGCGCTGCTAACGGCGCTGGGCGAATTCCATATCAACATCACACCGGCAGTGACGCTTGCAGGCTTGGCCAGCCTGGCCGTGGGCTTTGGAGCGCAAACATTGGTGCGCGATGTGATTACCGGCTTTTACATCGTGCTGGAAGACCAATACGTTGTCGGAGACACGATTCAAATTGCCGAATATACCGGCAGGGTGGAACACCTCACATTGCGGCGCACGGTGATCCGCGATGCGCGAGGGGCGCTGGTAAGCATAGCGAATGGGGAGATCCGCACGGTCAGCAACCTGAGCCGGGACTGGTCGCAGGCGTTCGTGGATGTATCATTGGCGCCGGAAAACCCGATCGAGAAGACATTGCAGGCGCTGGAGACGGCGGCAGCGGCTTTGCGGAGCGATCCAGCCTGGTCGCAAGCGCTGATCGATGGGCCGAGGATTCTTGGGGTGCAAAGCTTTGACCGCGGTTCATCGACGATACGATTGCAGGTGCGGACCGCGCCGACACGGCAGGACGAGGTCGCGCGCGAGTTGCGGCGGCGCATCCAACTCGAGTTTCAGAAGCAGGGTATACCCGTATCGAGCGTGCACCGCATCGAATTAGCGGGCGTTTCCCATTCCTCGCAGGAAGCTGTCCAGCCAGACGCGGCAAGTTAGCGCAAGGAGGATCGGCAATGTCCCAAATTACCTACGACGAAGTGAACTTGATGCTGCGCTTGTACGATATGAGGCGCGAGGCGCGCTTGCGTCAAGCGCGGGCATGGTTCGTCGAACACTTTCATCCGGCATCTCCAGAAGAAATGATGCAGAAGTACCCGCAAGGCAGCGAGGAAAACACTTACATTCGGATGGTGATCAGCTATTGGGACATGGTCGCGGGAATCGTCAACCGAGGGCTGATCAATGACGAATTGTTTTTCGAAAGCAATGGTGAAATTTGGGTGGTGTGGGACCGCATGCGGTCCATTGTTCCGACGTGGCGGTCAGCGTTCAAGAATCCGCATCTGTTCCAGAACATCGAAGAAACTTGCAGTCGGTTGGAGACCTGGCGGGAAAAGCGCGCGCCCGGATCCTCTGCGGCAATGCGTCAAATGATGGGGCAAACGAAGTCCGGTACCAAGATCGCTTAGAATTCGTAGGCAGGAAAAATGTTCTACGAGCGATCCATCCCAAAGAATCAGGCGTCTTACCCCAACATACTTAGGAGCGTGCGAGCCCGACTCAGCTGGAGAGATATTTGGACTTGCGACTTTCACACAGTTGCGTCCAGCGGCTTTGGCGGCGTAGCGCGCCGCGTCAGCTTCGTCCAAGAAGTTCGGCGCGGTGACGGGTGATGGCGCTGATAACGGCGCTGGCGCGGCAAGCGGCGGAGAGGATTGCGGAAGCGGCGCTGGAGCTGGAGTGGGAGCGCGCGGAGAGTTGCTGACCTATGCGAAGGAGATGGCGCGGTAAGGGACCGGTTAAGCCGCGTTCAGAATTCTGCGGCATGCGGCGGCACGCTCTATCAGTGCGTCGGCGAGCCGCGCAATGACGAGATGGGTGAAGCCTTCTTCGGCCATGCGGAGCTTGCTGTCGGGAACATGGTTGGCGACCTGTTTTGAGAATTCATCTACGCGCTGAACCCTGGCATCGGGAGCGGAGCGAGACGGATGCGGGCTTGTGCGCCGATGAGCAGGGCGTCGTTCTTGCCGTGAGCATCGGTGCCGGCGATCAGCCAGTGGTACGCGATGGCGTCGAGGAAGGTGCTTACGTCTTCCGGTGCGTTTGCTGATTAGGTTCTCAACAGTGCGGCAATGTCAAGGATGCCCGGGTCCCCTTCAGGCCATCGTAACCTTGACCTACGAAAGGGCGTCTCTGGCCCAAAGATGCACTATTGTCGGGCAGGTCAGGGAATGACCTTGATTTCGACTTGGTCGCCGTTTTCATCGACCACTTCATAGTCGGGAGGCACGCGAAACAAGCCAGGATCAGGCTCCGTGCGGTCAATGTTCTGCAAGCGCATCGAGGATTCTCCCATACGCGGGTCCGAGTTTCTTGAAAGCACGGTTATTTTGAGGTCCGGAGAATGCCAGAACTCCGTCACGCGAACGATGGGTCGGTCGTTACCCATCACGCCGACCGGGAAGGTTGTGGTCGTCTTCGTCCCTTCAACTAGGACTCCTTCGATGACTTGCGTACCGAGGGACTCGGTGACGTGCTCAGGGCGATTTGCTTGAGCGGGCGTAGGAGCTGCGGTCGGCACAGGGGCGGAAGTTGTGGACGAGGAATTCGCGCGTGCGGTCTGG